>Ga0334895_1000354_pt1 | contig 67873 bp, 56 predicted proteins | sample GraSluR3_MG_7_FD_207229 | JGI IMG/M metagenome (GOLD analysis project Ga0334895, IMG submission 207229) | Sludge microbial communities from methane-producing bioreactor in Wageningen University, Netherlands - Granular Sludge_31_05-R3 | ecosystem: Engineered > Bioreactor > Anaerobic >... | reverse complement strand
ATTCAATTGCCTTCGGCGAAAATTTTTGGAGATTTGTCAAGGGTTTTTAATGAAAAAAGTGGAGGTTTTTTAAAAACATGGGATTCAAAGCACTGATTTTTCGGGCTTTGTAATTCCGAGAGACTATTATTCCTATTAAGGAGGTTCATATGAAACCATTACGTTTTAGACAAATTCATCTTGATTTTCATACTTCTGAAAAAATCAAAGATATTGGCAAGCAATTTGACAAAATTCAGTTTCAAAAGATGTTACTAGAAGGACATGTTGATTCTATTACTGTTTTTTCAAAGTGTCATCATGGGTGGGCTTATCATCCGACTAGGGCTAATCAAATACATCCTCATCTCGATTTTGACCTGTTAGGATCAATGATTGAAGCCGCTCATGAAATTAATATTAACACACCCATTTACATTTCAGCAGGATTAGACGAAAAAGTCACAAGAAAGCATCCCGATTGGCTTTTTAGAAACAAAGATGAAAGTACTTCTTGGGCAGTTGATTTTAACTCTCCCGGTTTCCATCAACTCTGCTTCAATTCGCCCTATTTAGAAGTTCTTCTTGACCAAATTGAAGAAGTCGTCATCAACTATGATGGTGATGGTCTTTTCTTAGATATTGTCAGCCCAAAGCCATGCTACTGTCAAAATTGTATTCAAACTTTGCTTTCTGAAGGCAAGGACCCTTATGATGAAGCCAATGCTATTGAACTTGGCGAACGTGTCTATGCGAATTACACCAAACGCGTGCGTAAAACCATCGATGCTCACAAACCCGGCTTACCCGTTTTTCATAACGCAGGTCATATAACAAAAGGTCGGCATGACTTAATCAAAATGAACACCCATTTAGAACTGGAATCTTTGCCCACCGGAGGATGGGGTTATGATCATTTTCCACTTTCTGCACGTTATGTCCAACCATTAGGTATTGACTTCTTGGGGATGACCGGTAAATTCCACACAAGCTGGGGAGAGTTTGGTGGCTTTAAACATCCAAATGCTCTTAAATACGAAACTTCCCTTTCGATTGCAAATGGTGCTAAGTGCTCTATCGGAGACCAACTACATCCTTCCGGTTTTATGGATCCATTGACGTATCGAATTATTGGAGAGGCCTATAAATATATAGAAGCCAAAGAAGAATGGATTTCTCATGTAAAAAGTGTTGCTGATATTGGTTTATTATCTTATGAATCCGTCAATTTGGTAAGTTCTACAAGTCAGGAGAGCTACTTTCCAATGGACATTGGCGCTAACCGTATATTACTTCAAGCCCATATGTTATATGATATTTTAGACACAGATGCTGATTTTAACAAGTATAAAGTACTGATTCTACCGGACACCATTCGTTTAAGTTCTAAACTAGCTAATAAAATTCAGGCTTATATCGCTCAAGGTGGCAAGGTTTTAGCCACTGGAGAATCCGGACTTGATTGGTCCGAAAATACTTTCGTACTAGATTTAGGGGTCAAATGGAATGGAAAAAGCCTTCATAGACCAAACTATTTCAAACCTGAAATGCCATTGAATAACTTCAATGACTCTTCTTTCATTTTTTATTGTGACGCTGAAAAGATTTCACTTACACGTGGCTATGCAAAAGCAAGAATGGAACAATCATACTTTAATCGCACAACCTTCCAATTTTGCTCTCACCAACATGCGCCTAATTCTGGAATTGATGATGGACCTGGCTTCGTTGTAACTGATAACAGCGTTTACATTCCTTGGAAAATTTTTACTGATTTTGCCAATTTGGGTAGTCTTCCACAACGCGAGATTATTATTTATGCCTTAAATTTACTCCTTGGAGAAGAAAAAACCATTAATACCAATCTCCCATCCCAAGGCATTATAACTATGATGAATCAAGCTCAAGAAAATCGTGACATTATTCATCTCCTTTATGCTTCACCATTACTTCGTGGTCATAGTGACTATACAGGTAAAAATATTGAAGTTATTGAAGATCTGATTCCTATTATAGATACAAAGCTTTCAGTAAAGGTACATCATCCGGTTAAAAAGGTATACCTTGCCCCTCAGATGACACCATTAAGTTATAGCCTTGAGAATGGACTATTAACCACAACAATTGATGCATTTACATGCCATCAAATGGTTATTATTGAATATTAAAAATCAAACTTTGGTAAAATAATGGGAGATGCCGGCAATCCGCTTTGATCATATAAAAGTTGGCCTGCCGGATTATTTTCATATGCATAACGGATTTCAATATACTGGATATTTGTATTTTCACTTATTATTGGTTTTTGTAATCGGACTGTCGTCCCTTGCACACTAGCTTCAAGCGGATATGAATGTCCTTTTGCATCAATAGCAACAAAACCGTCAATGGTCGTCTGACTGTCATCAAGCTTTAAACCATGCACATCCAATTCACAAATCCACTCTTGAGTTTTTGCATCTTCAGTTACTTGAATCCATTCTGGACTTTGACCATTCACTTTTGATTGATAAACCACATCTTCAAAGTAACGGGCTGAACGCTCTGCTAATAACTGTTTGTTCAAAGGATGCAAATCGTTGTGCTCACCGGCATCAATACCAACAATCAATCCTATGCTTTCTTCCCTAGCTACTTTACGTTGAGCTTCTCGCACCTCTGGCCATCCGGAATCCTGGGGATCCAAATCCACATCAAAGTTGACAAGTTGAATAAGAGCTATCGGAAGTTTCGGCTGATTAAACTGTTGGCGAAGATATTGCACATACGCTTTGAGATATCCTTCATATTTTTCCGGACGTTCTGTATTGGACTCCCCTTGGTACCACAAAAACCCTCTAATATTATATTGAAAACAAGGAGCTAACATTCCATTATGCAAAACTGTTGGCTTCCACGACATAAATTCTTTTGCCGGTTTAGGCTCTATTACTCCACCCAAATGATATTTCCAAGATTTTTTAAGTACAATCTTGGTCTCTTCGCATGTTAATGCGTATTCTTTATCCGGGGTGAACCATCCTTGGCCTTGAAAACTTTTGATCCGAAGAATAATCGTATTTTCCCCTTTTTTCAGAAGTCCTTGAGGTACTTCATAGCGCCTTGGCGGATACCTATACTCGGTTTGTCCGATTTGGATACCATTAATATAGGCTTCGTCAGCATCGACAATGGTACCTAAGTCCAGAAGCCATTGTTGCTTAACTTCTTCCTCCTCCATTTGTAGTGTTTTTGCAAACCAGGCCACACCTGTAAAATTTTTACCGAATAAATCTTTAAAAGCACATGGAATATCTGTATTCTTCCATTCTGAAAAATCTGTACGCAAATGCCACTTTTCACGATATCCTAGGTCCCCTTGATCTAGTCGTTTGTTCCATTCTTCTTCTTTGGCAACGTCTTCTTCTTGACACTTCAGACGAAGCACATCATCTTGATACTCTTCATAAAGCATTTGATCTTCTGCATCAATCAAATATTTGGGTAACCATGCCTGAATTGGACTTCCACCAATAGCTACTTGAATAAAGCCTAAGGGAATTCCTAACTTTTGATAGAGTCGTTCTAAAAAAAACACGCCGAGTGCAGATACAGACTGTATCGAGTCCACCGTAAATCCGGTCCATGTTCCACTCGTATGGTCCTTTTGAACTTCTGAAAAATTCGGATTCTCCTCTACCTTAAAGTAACGTAATTGTCTATTATTAAACCGTTTCCAGTCAATATCATAAAACCAATGTACACGAGAAATAGGCAGTTCCATATTTGATTGCCCCGACCCAATATAGACATCTCCAATATAGACATCTTCAAAACACATTTGACCATGGGCTTGGCTTTGGACGAGAAGTTCGTAGGGGCCACCGGCTTCAAGATAATCGAAGCTGATTAAGAAATCCCCTTGATTATCTGCCTCTATTTGATATTCCTGATTAATAAATTGAATGCTTATACAATCATGTGCTCTTGATTTTCCAGGTAATGTCGTTCCATTACCTCTTTGTAAAACCATTCCACTTGATACTAGACGCGGAAACCATATTTTTTCCATAGTTATCTCCTTATCCATTACTTTTTATATACATCGAATTTGATAACTTTAACTCCACTCAATTCTTCACTTCGAAGATCCGGTTGATAGCCTCCAAAGGATACTTGATAGGTTTCCTTTTCTATTTTAAAATGACCTTCTTCATTATATAATCCAAATGCTTCTATTGGCAAATGAATGGAAATTAATTGGCTCTGTCCCGGCTCAAGATAAACTTTCTCAAGTCCTTTCAGTTGGCAATTGGGTGCATCTGGAATCATTGACGATATATATACTTGCACCGCTTCGGAGCCTGGAAAATCACCGATATTTTTCACTTCACCCGTAACTGTAATGCCGTCTTGTCTTAATTCTTCGGATGACACATGAACATTCATATATTCAAACTTTGTATAAGACAGTCCATATCCAAATGGGTATAGGGGCTTTGTTTTCATATATCGATAGGTCCTATTCTTCATAGAATAATCAACAAACTCCGGCAGTTCTTCTGTTGATTGATAAAAAGTAACAGGTAAACGGCCTTCCGGTGATTTTTCACCAAAGAGAATATTTGCAATCGCTCTTCCTCCTTGCGCTCCCGGATACCACCCTTGTAGTATTGCCGAAACATGTTCTTGTGCATAATTAATAGCTAATGCGCTTCCAGATAGCAATACTAAAATAACTGGTTTTCCACTTTGGACAATTGTTTTTAAAATATCTTCTTGAATACCTGGTAAATCAAGGTTGCCTTTATCTCCACTGGCATATTGATTGCCTTGGTCGCCTTCTTCTCCTTCTAAACCTGAGTCAAGTCCTAAACAGGCAATCACCACGTCGCTCTCTGCACAGACTCCCCTAACTTCTGCTCGTCGGTCATTAAGTTCTCCTAATCCGCTAATACGTTCCTTATATAAATGGCATCCTTCTGAATAAAGAATACGTGCACGTTCTCCAACATAATCTTGGATTCCTTCTAAAATAGTAACATAGCGAGAAGCCGTTCCTTCATAGTTTCCTACAAGTGCTTTTCGGTTGTTTGCATTTGGCCCGATTACGCCAATTGTCCTTATCTTATCTAGCGCAAGTGGCAAAGTGCTATTGGTATTTTTTAACAAGACAAGGCTTTTTTCTGCTGCTCTTATATTAAGTTGGCGCATGAATTGGCTATCGACCTCTCCATATTTAATGGTATTAAATCCTGTCGCTTCTTCACTGTCAAATAATCCTAACTTCATCCGTGTTGTAAATAAACGGATCACGGCTTGATCAAGTGTGGATTCTTGAACCATTCCCTTTTTTACCGCATCTTCCAAGTAGAAGAACTGATTCCCACAGTTTAAATCACATCCGTTATTCATAGCCATGGCAACGGATTCTGTCGAATTATTCGTCACATGATGATGCTCATGAAAATCACGAATTGCCCAACAGTCTGAAACAACATGTCCTTCAAACCCCCATTCATCGCGTAAAATTTCTTGAAGCAATGTCTGGCTTCCACAACAAGGTTGACCATTCGTTCGGTTATATGCCCCCATGACCGCTTCGACTTTTCCTTCCTGAACGCAAGCCTTAAATGCCGGTAAATAGGTTTCATACATATCTTTTTTGCTTGCGATTGCATCAAAACTATGACGAATATCTTCCGGCCCACTATGGACGGCAAAATGCTTAGCACATGCCGCTGCTTTCATATGGTCTGTATCATGGCCTTGAATCCCCTGGACAAAGCGAACGCCTAGTCGTGAAGATAAGTATGGATCTTCACCAAACGTTTCATGTCCTCGTCCCCAACGTGGATCTCTAAATATATTTACATTCGGAGACCAAAATGTTAGACCTTTATATATGTCCCTATCATTAAATTCTTGTTGCATGTTGAATTTTGCCCGTCCTTCGGTAGAGATTGCATCAGCCACCTCTTCAATAAATGCCTCATCAAATGTAGCCGCTAAACCGATTGCCTGAGGAAAAACCGTGGCCACTCCTGCTCTTGCTACACCGTGTAAGGCTTCATTCCACCAATTATATGCTTTGATGCCTAATCGCTCAATGGCTGGCGCAGAGTGTAGTGTCTGTGAGACTTTCTCTTCAAGCGTCATCTGGACAACTAACTCTTTTGCTCGTTTGCGATATTCTAAGTTTTTATCTTTATTCCATGCCAATTCCATATTATTCTCCTTTTTGAACAAGCCTTTACGAATATAATAATTGCTCTATCTGCAAGGCTTTACACATCATCTCCCCCATGCTATACTCTTAACAACTTATAACTACGTTGAAACGAGGTAAAACACATGTTTAGAATTTGGGGAAAAATCATTAAAGACACGCGCTTTGTTGACGATCATGTCATATCGATTAGAAACACAGAACTATCAAAAATCCAAAAAATTCATGAAGCTATTGATGAATTTTGTAAACATTTTGATCTCGAGCGCCCCCATTGGTTTGATAAAAATACCAAGGAGTTAGCTATGTTTTCAAAGACGAGCTTTCACGATGATCAATTTATCGAGACCATTGACTTTGATTACTTTGAAATCGAAATCATAGAAGATGATGAGAAAAAAAAATAAATCTAAAATATTTGTCTACCATGTTCATCCGGAATCCCTGATTTGCGATAAAAATACGTATTAATCTGGTCTCTCCATTCTCTTGCGCTTTCTAGCTGTTCTTCAAGGCGATCAAGTATTCGTAAATAGACCTGCTGTTCTATCCGGCCTTGAAGCCTTTTAAATTCCCGAATCATTGTTTCAACCTCACTGACACCCTCAAAATGGGTGTCATAAATATGTTGAATCACTGTCTTACCTGTTTTTAGTTCATGTGTATATTTTAAGTGATGAAAGAATAGCACTAAGGGTTCAGGACAGGATTCTAGGTCCGCGTACATAGACGCATTGGGCTCCTTGTATTGACGTGTATATCCTGTACCTTGAGGTGTTCGGTCAACACCAATCCCTAAGTGGTCTGCACGATGATAAGTTCCCCAGCGAGAATATTCATATCCGTCAACATTAGGACCATAGTGATGGTTGGGTTCCACCATCCAGCCAATGCCTAATGGACTAGTATACTTTTCATAGGTTGAATGTGATTTCGTTAAAATATTCAAAAGAATATGTTCAACTTCAGGATCCAGACCAAAGGTCATTTGAATCCACTCTTTGGCTATGGCTTCTGCACTAAGGGATGTATTAAAACTCAAACGCCCAAAGCCATAGAGATTGGCTCCGGCCAAATCATGTCCCGTCCAATTGGTATCATTGCCTGTATTTACAACTGTTGCCATGCCACATAACTTTTGTCCGTAAGTTCTTCCACTGACAATATCTGAAACCTTGTCCTTATCTTTTCCGCAATAGGTCTTAAACTCAAGTATTTCCTTAAACATAGGAATTAGGTAACAGACATGACGCTGCTGCCCTGTATATTCTTGGGCAATCTGAACCTCAAGAATTTGTTGGGTATGCTCCATTACGCCGAATAATGGAGACACAGGTTCCCGAACTTGAAAATCCATAGGGCCATTTTTTATTTGCAGTACCACATTATCTAAAAACGCTCCATCAAGCGGTGCAAAATAATCATAGCCAGCTCGCGCTCGGTCTGTCGTATAGTCTCGCCAATCTTGTTGACAATTATAGACAAAGCACCGCCATATAATGGTTCCACCATAAGGTTTAATGGCTCTAGCTAATAGATTTGCACCTTCTGCTTGATTGCGTCCATAAGTAAATGGTCCTGGACGACCTTCAGAATCTGCCTTCACAAGAAAACCGCTTAAGTGAGGCAAATGCGTATATACCTCTTGCATCTTTTGATCCCACCATGCAATCACTTCAGCATCAAGGGGATCTGCTGAATCTAGTCCCCCTAAATCAATGGGAGCTGCATAGTTGAGGCTAAGATAAAGTGTAATTCCATAGTCTGCAAAAACTTCACTAAGCACTTGTAAATATTTATAATACCTGGAACTGATCAATTCAGTTGCAGAATCTTTGACATTCACATTATTAATAACTGTTGCATTAATACCTATAGAGGCGATGAGTTTTGCATACATGTGTGTACGATCATTGATACATAATTCATGATTTTTAAAGAAAAAGGATTTTCCTGAATATCCGCGTTCAATACTGCCATCCATGTTGTCCCAATGATTCAACATTCGCAAGGGATTATCTGGTGTTTCCATGATATCTATATCTTTCAAATGAATGGCCTGTTGCAAACGACGAATTAAATCGAATACCCCATAGAGTATACCACGTCCATTGTTTGCTTCTACAGTTATTAATCCGTCTTTTTCACATAAGCGATAAGCATCCGGTTTCTCCATCAAATGATTCCTTCTTAAGACAATCCCTTCTATGCATTCATCCACAGTTTTCTGTGTTTTTTCAGAGATATCCACAGTGATATGGAGAATATCCCCGATAGCCTCTTGAAGCTCCTTGGCAGCTGTTCGGATTACACGATTTTCCTGATACTTGTCATCACTTATGCAAACATAAATGCTTTGCCCACATAAGATACGATTAATCAATTGACTTTTTTCATTTTTCTTATAATTTAACCACATTTTTTCAAAGCTCATCGTTCACCTCTTCTAGCTATATTATTTAATATATGAAAATCTGTATCTTTTAATTGTTTAGTTGTATTGTTTCTCCTATAAATGTATTGTTTTTCTTAATAAAAACATATCATAGGATAAATGCATTGTCAATCCTATTATTATATCTTTGATTATTGCCTTTTTATATTTCCAGTTGTATAATTGAGTTTATGACGTTATAGGGCAAGGAGGATTTGATGAAACAAGTACCCAAATATAAAAAAATTGTCCATTGGACATTGGAACAACTTGTATCCGGATCTATTATTCCAGGAGATAAATTTAGTTCTGAAAACGCATTATGTCAACAATTTAACGTATCTCGCCAAACGGTTAGACGTGCTTTAGAAGAACTTGAAAGCAATGGCTATATCACGCGAATTAAAGGGAGTGGTACATATATTTCTAAATCACCGCCCCATAATTCAACACAAGTTAAATCCAAAGGGGATTCTTCAAAATCTATAGGAATCATAACAACCTATTTGGATGCATATATTTTCCCCTCAATTATGCAAGCTATTGAAAGCGAGTTATCACAGGAGGGTTATACCGTACAAGTGGCTTCAACACACAATACTGTTGAAGGAGAACGCCGTGCTTTACAATCCATGCTAGATAATCGCTTAGACGGTCTCATCGTATGGCCGACGAAAAGTGGACTTCCTTGTTTAAACCTTCAATATTATGCGCAACTCATTAACAAGGGTTTACCGATTATTTTTGTCGACTCATTTTATCCTGAACTTTCCGGAACTTATGTTGCTATAGATGATATTTCTGTTGGACGCTTAGCTACATCACATTTGATTCAAAGCGGTCACAAAAAAATACTAGGCATCTTTCCTCATGGAGACCGTCAGGGTCAGCTTCGATATAAGGGCTATTGCATGGCAATGAATGAAGCCGGTATCCCACTTATTGATACGCATGTCCATTGGTACTCAAAAGAAGATGTTGAAGAAGAATTATCACGCAAATCTCTCTGGCAAAATATAGCAGGTTCTACAGCTGCTTTTTGTTTTAATGATAGCCTAGCTCTTATGCTAATGGACCAGTTGGATCAACGCGATATATTTGTTCCTACTGCATTTTCTGTGATCGGTGTTGATAATACAATGATGGGAAAGCGTAGCGGATTAACCAGCATTGTCCATCCTTCTGAAGAACTCGGGCACACTGTCGCTCATCAACTCATTTCCATGATTGAAGGAAATGAAACTCAAAACGTTCTATTCCCACCTAAATTGATTCAAAGAAAAACAGTACGGCAATTTTCTCAAAATAAAAGCTGATATATCGCAACTAAATGCGTTTATATCAGCTTTTATTTTTATATATAATTCATGGTTATGTTAACTAAATAATATATTTATCTTTTTTCTCAGGACGAGAATCTAGTTCTTTTTTCTTCTCTTCATATCCCGGACGACCAAACATTGCATAAGTTGCATTCTTTCCTTCTTCAACACCCGGTTGATCAAAGGCGTTGATGTTCATAAGCTCACCTGCAAAACCTGTCGCAACTTCAAATAAGTATAGAATTTGACCGACAGTAAATTCATTAATCTCAGGTATGGTTAATGTCATGTTCGTCTGACCGGCTTTGAATAAGGCATATTCTGTTGCCATTTGTTCTGTCTGAATCAACTTATTATGTGTCGCTCCGCCTAAAAATCCAAGATTAGGAACATCGCCGTAAATCTCAGGAATTGTAATTTCATTACGGTATTTATCAACACCCATAAATAGGACAACTTTGTCATGAGGGCCTTCTGCATAAAGTTGAACTTGTGAATGCTGGTCAGTCGCTCCTAGCGCTTTTACCGGCGTTTGACCGACATTAACCACATTGCCATCAAGATCATATTTTTTTCCTAAAGATTCAGCCCATAACTGTGCATACCAATCAGCAATAAATTTCAGTCCGTCGGCATAAGCCATAACAATTGAGATATTCTTGCCTTGTTGCATGGAAATGTATTGTAATAATCCGTACATATGTGCAGGGTTTTTGAATGTATTATCCATCTTACAGATTTCATCCATGTAGGCTGCACCCTCTAGTAAAGTCTTGATATCGATACCACACATTGCTGCTGGGAGCAAACCAACAGGTGTTAACTCTGAAAATCTTCCGCCCACGCCTGCTGGGATGATATAGCTTTTAAGGCCTTCTTCGTCAGCTATTGGACGTAGTGTTCCTTTTGACGCATCTGTTGTTGCAACCACATGTTTTTTAACAGCGTCTTTACCAAGCTCTTGTTCAAGTTTTTCTTTAATAATCATAAATTGAGACATTGTCTCACTGGTTCCGCCTGATTTGGAAATGACATTAAAAAGAGATGTCTCTAAGTCAATAACATCAAACAATGCGATGAGTTTTTCAGGATCCACATTATCGACAACATATAGCTTTGGATAACCTTTACGCTTGTCTTTTGACAACTCATTCCAGTGAGGATGATTAATGGCTTGCTGAACAGCAATCGGTCCTAAGGCCGATCCACCAATACCTAATACGACAAAAGATTCAACCCAATCTTTATTTTCTTCAACATATCCAACAATATCTTCAACAATCTCATCTTGGTTATAAGGTAAATCTCTCCAGTCCATACCACCGTTTGCACGTTTTTCAACCATGGCTTTTTCAGCCGCTTCAATTTTTCCTTCGAGTATTGCGAAGTCTTCTTCACTGATACCGTGCTCACCGATTAAGTTAGCCATCATATTGTTAAAATCTAGACGTAACTTCATTGCTTCTTTATTCATTACTAATTCCTCCTATAAACTCTAAGCTCTCTTTGCTCTATTCCCTATGATTATATATAAAATTAACCTTGGTGTAAAGGATTAGACACGAATTCTCTCTTATTCCAGCTCATATAGACTACCAAATCGATAACCTTCATCTTTCATCGACTTTAATATGTCATCTAAGGCTTGTGTATTCGATTCCGAAACAGCGTGTAAGAGAATAATTGCTCCATTATGATAGTTATCCATGACGTGGTTATAAGCAACATCTTTTCCCGGTTGATTATTCACATCCCAATCTGCATAGGCCATACTCCAAAAAATATTTCGGTAGCCTAATTTTCGCACAAGGTACAGGGTTCGCTCACTATATTTTCCACTTGGTGGCCTAAAAAACGGATCCAAATCTTGTCCTGTCACTTCTTTAAAACGATCATTGGTCGTTTTCAATTCATCATAGACTTCATCATGTGTCAATGTTGGAAATTCCGGGTGTGAATTTGAGTGATTGGCAACAATATGCCCTTCATTGACCATGCGTTGGATTAATTCCGGTTCTTTATCAATAAAATATTTGGTTACAAAGAATGCCGCTTGAACCTTATTTTCCTGCAAAACATCTAAAATCGTTGGTGTGAATCCATATTCATAACCTTCATCAAACGTCAGATAGACAACCTTCTCATCCGCAGCATCTTCATTAATAAAATACGTTCCATAACGTTCTATATCCACGTCATAATAACCGGTTACCGGATTATGTTCACTATTTCTACGAAATGACCAACTGGTACTTGTATTATCTAACTGATTGGGATCTAGCTCCAAATCATATGCATCTTCTACACCAAACTGATTGGCAAAAATCACCGTGCTTTCCTGAATGTCCTTCTCTGCTTCGTCGTCTTCGTCCATCATTTCATTTTCCGACGGTTTGTTTTCTATCGGCTCAGTAATTGGAGTCTCTTCCAAGTCCTCTTGTCCCGGTGCCGGTGCAACCTCCACACGAATTTCCGTCTCTTGTGTCGTTGTCTTATCCTCTAAATGCGAATCTACTGTATATAACTCACCACCGCATGCGGTTAAAAATAGGGCTAATAAACTGCTGATTATACTAAGATGCAGAATTTTCTTTAATTTCATGATAGGTCATCCTTCCTTTTTTTGTCTGTCCATTCCGATTCACCAGATTAATACTAATCGTCATAAGAATAAGACTTATGACAACAAATACTGATAAGCTCTCTTCTGGAAATATAGCTGAAGAAATAATAGACCCGAAGACCGGAATTAAAAAAATATATATTGTTACTGATGATGCATTGTATTTATGAATAAGTCCATACCAAACCACAAAAGCAATGGCCGATAAGAACGCTGAATAAATCAACAAAAGTAGGGCTTGCACATTAAACACAAGGTTAAATCCGCCGGCTCCAACAAGTCCAATCCCTAATAATATAATGGATCCGAAGACCATTTGGTACATGTTCAGCATGACTGACGACATAGTCTGCATTGCACGTTTCCCATATAGAACTGCAAAGCCATAGGCTAAGGAAGCTAGTATAAGCGACCCTTCACCCATAAGTGAAACATCTAGATTTAAGCCACCACCAACAGCACTTTCAATATTTGCGAGAATAATCCCTGCAAATCCAATGATAAGACCCATGATTTTGTTCATATTAATTCTATCATCCTGAGTCAATAAGTGGGCTAATATGACAACAATCAAGGGTTTTGATGTATCAATCAGCACCCCTTTGATTGCTCCTGTGTTCCCCACTCCGATATAAAAAAACATATATTGTAAGCTTGTATTTAATAATCCAAAAATCAAGACTGTTTTCCATTGGGAGCCTTTTAAGCCTTTTATTTTTTTCTCTTTTATCAGAATATATACGCCAATAAGTACTCCGGCCAATAAAAAACGTATTCCGGCTAAGACAAACCGATTAAAAATGTCATCTGCCGGAATATTTAATAGATTATAGCTTATTTTTAGGGTTGGTATCGCGGTCGCCCATAAAAAGCAACTGAATGCCGCTGGCAAAATTAAGGCCATTTGTTTTAGAATCTTTTCTTTATTCATAGGAACTCCTATTCAAACACAAGCGTTTTCAATTGCTCATAAGCATGACTAATCTCTGAAAAGCGTTTATTTGCATATTCAATATACTCATCAGGCATCCCTTCCGACATCACTTTATCCGGGTGATATTCTTTTGCCATCTTACGATATGCTTTCTTAATCATACCTTCATCCGCATTTTTAGGGACACCTAAGACTTTTGTATATTTTTCAACAAGTCCATCTTTTGACATGCCTTGATTATATCCATTATATGTTGACGATCCGGCTCTTGAATACGTAGAACCCGCACCAGACATCCGGCCGACAATATAGCGTTTAATACTTTCATATTCATAAGGTGATAATCCAAGATCAAAAGTTATTCGACTCACAAGTTGGTCTTCTTTTTCGGATATCGCTCCATTTTTAACTGCCACCATGACCAGCAAATAACTAATCGACATAATAAAATCCCGTTGGTGATGATAACTTCTTAAAATACGTATATACTCGTCAATATCTTCAGGATGGTCTTTTCCATAATTAAAGGCCCCTTCATATTGATTCAATTCGGCACCGGCTATTCGAAAGTTTTGCGTGACAAACTGTCGAATAATATTCACTTCTTCTTTGGTCACTTGTCCATCAGCTTTAGCTACTGTTGCCGTTAAGGCCATTAAGGCACCTACAACAATATTTCCTTGCTTAAACTCATGCTTTTGACTTAAGTAGGTCTTTATCCGATATTGTTTGGCCGGCAAGAAGAATAAAATCAATATAGCCCATGGAAAAATCAATGTTAAAAGTCCCCAAAAAAAAGCATTTCGACCTTTGAACGCTGCAATAACACCAGCTGCAGCGGCAACAATTAATCGAAATCCAATACTTAATATTCCTGAAATTAATGTAAAAATCAATGTTAAAAGCGCTTCAATAATTTGCATTGTCCATTCACTCCTTATTCTCATATTATACCCTCGAATAAGAAGATAATCATATAAACTTTATTAAAATTTCATTAAAGAATCAGTGCATCATCACTTGCAAAAAAGCATCCACAACCTGTGGCGAAAATTGACTTCCGCGGTGATTGACAATCTCTTCAATGGCAACTTCTTTACTCAAGGCCTTACGATAAGGACGGTCATTGGTCATTGCATCATAGGCATCCACAACAGATAGAACTTGGCATTCGATGGGTATTTCGTCGCCTTTAAGTCCTGTGGGATACCCTTTTCCATCATAACGTTCATGATGTTTCATAATAAGATATGATATTTCTTTTAATTCACCGGATGCATTGGCAATACGCTCACCGATAACCGCATGGGTTTTCATAACTTTATATTCCTCATCTGTTAACTTACCCGGCTTTTTTAAAATCGAATCAGGAATCCCCACTTTCCCAATATCATGAAATTTACACAGTAAGGCAATCCGATCAAGCTCAACAGATGTCAACCCCATTTGTCTTCCAATCAATTCTGCGAGTTCGTCCATTCGGTCCGCATGGCCTTCGGTAATATAATCTCTGGCTTCTAATGCTTTCATTAAAGATCGCACCAGATTACTTCGATAGCTGGAGGTCTTGAGTAATTTGTTTTGGTACATATTGTTGTCCGCTTCTTGATATAAGCTCAAACCGTCAATAGGGCCATTTTCATGAAATGCATAACCTACAGATACACTGATTTGAATAGCTCCATCCATTTGATTCATGAACGAAACTTCATCGTATATATTTGCTAATGCTTGTTCTAGCTCCATTTTATGAACATCTTTAAGCATAACGCCAAACTCGTCTCCACCGATTCGTGCAATAAAGGCATCGTCTCCTAACACTTTATGAATCATATGGCTCACTTTTTTTATAACTTCATCTCCATGATAATGTCCTAATGTATCATTAATGACTTTCAGTCCATCAATATCTAATACCAAAAGGCCAAAGTTACCTTCTTCGCAATCTTGATATGTATCCATTCGCTCCTCAAAAGACCATCGATTATAAGAAGACGTTAAGGGATCTCGCTCAGCCATAAAACGCAAGCGGTCTTTTAAGACACTCTCTGTTGTAATATCACGGATTAATATGAGAATCTCTTCAAGTTCAGTCGCATGGGCTCTTACTTCAAAGTGTCGCTCTTCTTGGTCAACGTCAAGCTTAAAGGAACAGTTTACACTCTTCTTTTCCTTACTGATTTTTTTGACACATGATTCCAATACACTTAAGATGCGTTCCGTATTGAGCATTTGGTGTAAAAGTTTTTTTTCGCGACGCAAAGAAGACCCAAAAGGCATTAAATTTCCTTCTAAGTCACTAATAAGAATAATATCCGGAATAGCTCGAATAAGCGCTTCATTACGGAGATTCAAACGTTCCAAATCAATAATTTTTTCTTGTAACTCCGGATAATAATTTTTACGGAAAGAGGATTCCCCTAGTCCGATAATTGATTCTCTAGAGTATTTGCTCATAAATATTCCTCACTTCATCGTAGCTCAACTCTTTGGGATTGGTAACCATACATGGATCATTCATGGCGCCTATCACCAATTCATGGAGAATTTTTTCTCGACTTTCTTCTTGTTTCCCTAAGTCTGACAGGATAATCTGATTTTGAATATTGACCTGGTGACGCATGTGTCGAATATATTGAATCAGCCCATCCTTTGACCCTGCTGGTGATTTTGGATCGATTCCGACGATTTGGGCAATCATATCATAGCGTTCTTTTGCGCTTTCATAATTAAGCTCTATAATACGATCTAATAAAATGCTATTACATTCCCCATGAGCCAAATTCAAACGACCACCAAGGCTATGCGCGAGTGCATGAACGGCACCCAGGCTTGCATTTGAAAAAGCCAAGCCTGCAGATAATGAAGCCATCATCATCTGATACATGGTTTCAATGGTACGGTTTTGTGAGCATGCATCGAAAATATGATGATGAATCAGCTTGATGGCCTCTAATGCGTGAACATCTGTAATTGAGGACTGCGCATTTGACACATAGGCTTCTATGGCATGTGTTAAAGCATCCATACCTGTACACGCCGTTAGATAGAAGTCCATTGTCATTAAAGGTACCGGGTCGATAAGTGCTAAATCAGGTACCACTTTTTTGCTGATAATGGCTTTTTTTAATTGTTCCACCTCATCGTTAATGATTGCAAATTGAGAGACATCAGCACTTGTTCCTGCTGTGGTTGGAATACATATAAGTGGAGGTCCGGGAAGATTAATGACATCCACACCTTCATAATCTAAAATATGACCACCGTTTGTTGAGACAATACTTATACATTTTGCACAGTCCATAGGACTGCCTCCGCCAATAGCTATAATTAAATCACAACCCTTTGACAGAAAGACTTCGGCCCCTTTCATTGCTTCGTAATCTTTTGGGTTCACCGTTACCTCTGTATATAAAACATAATCTTCAACAGATTCATTCACTGAATTGAGAATCTGTTGAAACCATTTGTATTTAATTAAATTGGCGTCTGTTACAATCATTGGACGTTTTGAAGCAAAATGGTTCAAGTAACGACCTACAAGCAGGCTGGCTTCATAACCAGTAATGATTTCCGGTGCTACAAATTTTCTAAGTTCCATAAACACACCTCTTTAATGAGACATTCGCAATGAATAGATATTCCTATTATAGCACTTTTGTTGATTCACGAATAGCTAATGTTCCTTCAAAGGTTAAATGTTTATGTTTTTTATTATTTTCAAAAACTTCGAAAAGCAAACGAATGGTTTCTGAGGCAATTTTTTCAACAGGCTGAACCAATGTTGTAATGGATGGATTGTAGTATTTCCCTAATTTGATTCCATCAAATCCAACGATTGAATAATCATCAGGTACTTTTTTTCCATGATCAATGAGGGCTTTACATGCACCCATGGCAAGCATATCTGAAATTGCATATAGGGCTGTAAATTCTTCATCCGATTTTAATATTTCTAAGGCGACATTATATCCGTTTTCTATGGAGTATTCTTCGAATTCTCTATGCATCCTAAATACCCACGATTTATCCGGTTCTATGTTATGGTTACGAAGTGCTTGATAATAGCCTTCAAGCCTTAGCGAACTAATACTTTCATCTTCTGCATCTGCACAGATAATTGCAATTTTTTTATGACCTTGATCAAGTAGAAAATCAACAACTTTTTTACTTTCATAAATATCATTCACTGAAACTGAGGAATAGCCACTTCGATTATTTTCATCGACCATTCCACCAATCGTACTTAATACAAAAGGTACAGGAATTTTCTTGAGCTTATCTTCTGAATGGCTAAAGTGGCCCCCCAAAAATACAATGCCTCGCAAACGCTTTTCTTTAATCAATTCCAAGGCGACATCAATTTCATTTTCATTAAATTCAACATGATGTAATACTAATGAATATTTCCGTTTTTCAATTTCCTGCTCCATAATCTTAATCATATCTGTGAAGAAGGGATTGGTAATCCCTTTAACTAAAACCGCGATTGCATTTGTCTCAATGCGTTTTAGATTCCTTGCGCTATTATTCGGAATATAATTATATTCTTCAATAACCGACAAGATATAATCTTTTGTTTCTTTATTGATATCCGGATGATTGTTAATTGCTCTAGATACTGTGCTTACACCGACACCACAAATCCTTGCAATATCTTTAATCGTTATTGAATTCACTCTAAGACCCCCAAAACTTTTTTATTGTCACTTAACGCCCATACAGTTTTGTCATATGCTTTACACACTGTGCCAAGTTTGAATCCAGTTCATTGCTGTATAGTCGCCAATGCCAATTATTGCCTAATGTTGACGGTGTATTTATTCTTGCTTCACTTCCCCGTCCAAGATAATCTTGAATCGGTATTACCGCAAGCTTAGCTACACTCGACAACGCTGCACGAATCATATGCCAATGAATATTTTCTTCATCTTCCGATTGAATATTGAGATAATCATTACATAGTGCTTTATCTTCCGGAGAAATTGCTTTATACCATCCTTTAACTGTATCGTTATCATGGGTTCCCGTATAGACGACACAGTTGTGTGTATAATTATGCGGCAAATAATCACTTGCTTCACGCGAATCAAAGGCAAACTGTAATACTTTCATCCCCGGATAGCCCGTTTGCTGAAGAAGTTCAACGACAGTATCCGTTAAATATCCTAAATCTTCTGCAATCACTTTTGCATTGGCTAATGATTCATTTATTTGTTTAAATATATCATATCCGGGACCTTTTTTCCAGCTTCCATTTTCAGCGGTTTGATCTCCACTCGGTATAGAATAAAATTCATCAAATCCACGAAAATGATCAATTCGCACCATATCATACCATTTAAAGCAATGATTTAAACGTTTTATCCACCATGAATAGTTCCTTCGTTTATGTTCTTCCCAATCATAAAGAGGGTTCCCCCATAGCTGGCCTGTGCTTGAAAAACTATCCGGTGGACATCCGGCCACACAATAAGGCATCAGCTTTTCACTAAATTCAAAAAGCTTGGGAGACGCCCAAGCATCTGATGAGTCAAAGGCTACATAGATTGGAATATCTCCGATAATTTGAAGTCCTTTTTCATTTGCATAATTTTTTAACTTCATCCACTGTTGGTTAAATAGGTATTGCTGAAATTCATAAAAGCCTATTTCCTCAAAATACTGCTCTCGAATGTTTGCTATCGCTTCCGGATGGCGCTCTTTTAATGAATGTTCCCATTGGTTCCATGCTTTTCCTTCATTTAAATCTTTGATGACCATGTAGAGTGCATAATCTTCAAGCCATTCTTTTTGGCCATGAACAAATAAATGGAAGTCCTCATTGTCTAAAATATGGCTTTGATGGTAAGCCTGTCTAAGAACTTGATACCTTGCGTCATATATTTTTTTATAATCGATATATCGTGGATTATTTCCAAAATCATACCCGTCACATTGGTCATGGGTTAAGTATCCTAAGTGTATGAGTTCTTCTAAATCGATAAAATACGGATTACCCGCAAATGTTGAAAACGATTGATAGGGGCTATCACCATATCCTGTGGGTCCTAAGGGCAGAACTTGCCAATAACTTTGTCCTGCTTCAACCAACCAATCCACAAAGTCATATGCACTTTTTGAAAAGGCTCCGATGCCATACTTTGACGGTAAACTTGCTATAGGCATTAATACTCCGGCTTCTCTCATATCCATCCTCTTTCTATTCTTAACCTTTGACTGCTCCGGCTACTACACCTTCAATTATATACTTCTGACCGAATAGATACAAGATAACGATCGGTAATATTGCTAAAACTAACATTGCCATCATGGCACCCATATCAATGGAACCATATCCACCGCGTAAATACTGTATTGCAATGGGTATTGTCTTATAATCGGTTCCTAACACGAGGTAAGGTAACAAGTAGTCATTCCATATCCACATTGTCTGTAAAATAGTAATTGTAATAGCTGTTGGTTTAAGGATTGGCATAATAATTTTAAAAAATAATTGGACTGGGTTACATCCGTCCATCATTGCAGCTTCTTCTATCTCTAGTGGAATTGATTTAATAAATCCACTAAACATAAATACGGCAAGTCCTGCTCCAAAGCCCAGATAGACAAAAATTATTCCAAACGGGTTATCTAAACGTAAAATATTGGCCACTTTTGACATGGTAAACATAACCATCTGGAAAGGAACAATCATTGCAAATACAAAGAGATAGTAGAGTCCCGACGTCATTATGTTATTCACACGAACAATGTACCAAGCTGTCATTGAGGTAAAGAAGATAATAACCGCAACCGATGCGACCGTAATCCATACAGACCAACCAAAGGCTTGAAAAAATCCAATTTTTCCAATTCCTTCTGTATAATTTAGTAATCCAACAAATGTTTCTTCTGTCGGAAGACTAAATGGATCATCCGCTATAAAAAATCGGCCCTTTAAGGAATTCATTGCAATTTCATAAATCGGAAAAAGAAATGCTATTGAAAGAAATACAAAAAATAAAATTAATGGTTTCTCAAATTTAGTTCGTTTTTTTGTACTTTTCATTAGTGTTGTACCTCCCTCTTACGGCTCATATTCAATTGCGTTAATGCAATCACCGCTACAATAATAAAGAAAATAACCGCTTTTGCCTGGCCAACACCTTCCCAGCCGGTTCGACCGTAAAATGTATTATAGATATTTAAAGCCAACATCTCTGTTTTCGCTGCCGGTGCTCCGCCAGTGAGTGCTAAGTTTTGATCAAACAGTTTAAAGGAATTCGTTAACGTTAAAAATAATGAAATTGTAAAGGATGGCATAACCATAGGAATTGTGACGTTTTTTAGTATCTGCCACCTAGATGCACCGTCAATCTTTGCTGCTTCGTTTAGTTCACCCGGTATATTTTGAATACCTGCTATGTAGATGACCATCATATAACCAATCATTTGCCAGTTCATAAGAATAACCAAACCCCAGAATCCATACTCCGGTGCAAAGGTCAATGTCCGGTCAAACTTATATAAAACGCCATTGAGAATTAATTGCCAAATATATCCCAGAACAATTCCACCAATGAGGTTGGGCATAAAGAAAACCGTTCTAAAAATATTCGTTCCTCGAATCCCTCTTGTTAATAGCAAGGCGATGGAAAAGGCTAATAAATTAATTGATATCACTGAAACAAGAGTAAACGCTCCGGTAAAGCCCATTGCCCGAACAAACGTTGGATCTTGAAACACTTTTACATAATTGTCTAGTCCTACCCATGTTGAATCCGTTACTGTTGTAAACTCTGTAAAGGACAGATAGATTCCCATAAGAAAAGGTACAATAAATACAACAATAAATGCTAGTAGTGTCGGGAAAACAAAAACAAAAAAGTATCTTTTTATTGTCTTTTGCATGTGACTCCTCCTTAGTTAACTAAAGGGTAAGCTTAAAGGCTTACCCTTTGAATATGATTCCACAAAAGTGGCTGCTCTTATTTATTGAGCTGTGGCTGCTTTTTCATCTTTCCAACCATCAACAAATGCTGCTTCGACTCCATTCCAATCTCCCGTTCCTTGTGCATAATCAAGAAGCGAATATCCAAGAATGTCTTTAAACTGTTGTGATGGAAATGCTGTAAAGTTCCATGACACAGAAGTTAATGAATCATCTGCCATATACCGAAGAACTTCTTTTGCTAATGGATCTGTTGGTGTTTCATCATCGCCAAATGTATTAAATGGAGCGATAAATCCAAATTCATTAGTCACATAATTCTTACCTTCTTCTGATGAGAATAACCATTCAATAAATTCGATAGATGCTTGTTGATCAGCTTCAGGTGCTTGTGAGTTGATACTGAAGAAGTTCTCTGTTCCAGTACATAAGCCTTGGTTTTCTTCACCTTCAACACCTGTGTAGATTGGCAAGAATTTTACATCTTCTTCGGCAACAACATTTCCGTCAACTCCATTAATCTGTCCCCAACCCCAGTTACCATTTTGAACCATTGCAACTTGACCTAAAGCAAATTCTGCCATTGAATCATTTACTGTTTTAGCACTTAATAATGTTGGTTTTGTTATTGAGTTGTTAATGTATAGATCAAATATGTTTTTGTATTCTTGTCCGTAAGTCAAATCGATCTCTGCTGCGTCGCCGACACCTTTGTCTTTGAACTCATAATAAATTGGTAAGTTTGCTAGATGTGTTTGCCATCTCCAGTCTTCTCCTGTTGAAAAAGACGTTGAAGCAAATACACCTTGAATACCTAATTCATCTTTAATTGCTGTCATGTCTTCAACAACGGCTTGTAATGCTTGGAAGTTATTGATTTCATCCATTGAATTATATGATGTGGATTTACTTGCTGAAGCAAAGTATTGGTCCATAATGGCATCGTTATAAATAATTCCATAGCCTTCAACAACATAAGGGATACCATATGCTCCGCCGTCTTCACCTGTAACTACTAAGCTTTTATCTAACAACCAGCTATATAAATCTGTATCGGATAAGTCTTGTGTATAGCCTTTCCATGATTCGTATCCTACAGGACCGTTAATTTGGAATAATGTCGGTGCATCATTTTTCGCAATCTCTGAGCGTAGTGTTTGTTCGTATGTTCCTGCGGCTGCCGTTACAACTTTTACATCAACGCCAGTGCTTTCTGTATATTCTTTCGCAATTTTTTGCCATACTTCCTCAATTTCCGGTTTGAAATTCAAGAAATACACAGATCCTTCTGTATTCCCTTCACTTGTGTCACCTGTAGACTCCGAGCTATCAGCATCTGTTTGTGCTTGAGTATCATTTGACGCGTTATCATTTGCTCCTTGTGATGAATCCTCTGATCCACTACAGCCTACAAATAAAACTAAAACCATTGATAATGCTAAAATCTTTACCACCCAATTTTTCATGCTTTTTTCTCTCCTTTTATCTTTGCTTGAATTTTGTTAACGTTCTCGGTATCGTTATCAGTAACGTTACCGGAATCGTTAACAGTATATTAGCACAATCTCCAAAAATTAGCAAGACTGTTTTTATATTTTATACATTATTACAATTTCAGCCGCCAAATATCCTGATTATATTCATGAATTGTCCGATCCGATGAAAAAAAACCGGCTTTGGCGATATTTACTAAGCATTTTTTTGTCCAGCTGTCTTGGTCCAAGTAATCGTCAAACATGGCATCCTTGGTTATAATATATTCTTCAAAATCGAGTAAAGTCATAAAATAATCTTTATTCAAAATTTCATTGTATAAACGGCTCAAATTCTCTCGATCTCCATATTTCATGACCTCTTTTGACTGGATAAAGTCAAGTGCTTCTTGGATGACTTTGCTTTTTTTATATAAGGCTTTAGCATTATAAGTCCCGTTTTTATAGTGTTGAATGACTTCATCGGATTTTTTACCAAATGTGTAAATATTGTCATCTCCGACAAGATCATTAATCTCTACATTGGCTCCATCGGACGTCCCTAAGGTAAGGGCACCATTAAGCATAAATTTCATATTTCCTGTTCCCGAAGCTTCTTTTGATGCCAATGAGATTTGCTCAGAAACATCACATGCAGGAATCAACTTTTCCGCTTTACTTACATTGTAGTTTTCAACAACGACGACTTGCATGTGCTTGTTGACGTCTTCATCCTGATGAATAATCTCTTGAAGAACAAGCAATAGATGTATAATATCTTGAGCAATGGTATATGCCGGCGCAGCTTTGGCACCAAAAATAAAGGTTAACGGTGTTTTTGGCACAATCCCCCGTTTGATCTCCAAATATTTGTGAATAATATATAAAGCATTCATTTGTTGACGTTTGTATTCATGTAAGCGTTTAATTTGAATATCAAAAATCGAGTTTGGATTTAAGTTTACCTTTTGATACGTCTTCATATACTCGACAAGATTTTCTTTGTTTTCACGTTTAATTTGTCTTAGCGTTTCAAGGGTATGCTCATCATCAATATAATCGATTAGTCTCTCTAATTTTGTTGCATCTTTTAAAAATTCATCTCCTATATGCTCTTTTAAAAACAGGGTCAACTTTGGATTGCATCCAATTAACCAGCGTCTAAAGGTAATCCCATTCGTTTTGTTATTGAATTTATTGGGATATAGTTTATAGAATTGTTGCAATTCTGTCTCTTTTAATATGTCTGTATGAATTGCTGCAACACCATTGACCGAAAAACCATAATGAATAGCTAGATGAGCCATATGCACTCGCCCGTCTTGATCAATAATTTGGACATTGGATGCTCTATGCTTCTGCTGAATGCGTTTATTTAGCTTTTCAATAATTGGGACTAACTGAGGTGCAACTTCTTTGATGTATTCGAGTGGCCATTTTTCAAGCGCTTCGGCTAAAATTGTATGGTTAGTATACGCACATGTCTTTGTCACAATCTCTGTCGCTTCATCCATATCAATACCTTCTTTTAAAAGTAGACGAATCAGTTCGGGGATAACCATTGTTGGATGGGTATCGTTAATTTGAATCACAACATGGTCATTTAATTTACGCAAATCATAATTTTTAGCTTTGATTTCATCCAAAATTAATTGTGCCCCATTACTAACCATAAAATATTGTTGATAAATACGTAATAGATGCCCATTTTTATCTGAATCATCCGGATATAAAAAGAGGGTCAGATTCTTATCGACTTGAGTTTTATCAAACGTTATGCCTTTTCCGACCATTGTCGGATCAATCGATTTTAAGTCAAAAAGTTGAAGCTTGTTCTTATTGCCTCCATAGCCAATAACATCAATTTCATATAGGACGGATTCAACCTCCTGATTTCCAAAAGAAACGGTATAGGATTTATCCGTTTTGCTTAGCCAACTATGGGCCTCTATCCAATTATTTTTCTCAGGGCTTTGCTTGAAATTTTTAAACTTTTGCTTAAATAATCCATAGTGATAATTGAGTCCAATCCCATCTCCAGATAAGTTAAGTGTTGCAATTGAATCTAGGAAGCATGCTGCTAAACGTCCTAATCCACCATTACCTAGAGATGGCTCGGGTTCAATCTCCTCAAGACGCGTGAGGGATTTACCTTTGCTTTCTAATAATACGTTCAGGTCATCATAAATTCCTAAATTAATTAAATTATTGGATAATAATTTTCCAATCAAAAATTCAGATGAAATATAATAAACTTTTTTCTTACCTTGAATAACCGGTTTTTTTTCTGTATACTCTTTTACGAGATATAATACAGCTTCATAGAGCTGCTCGTCACTACAGTTCTCTATTGTTTCTCCGTGTAGTTTTTGCGTTAAGTTCGACAAATGCATTTCAAAATTCATGTTTTCCTCCTTAAAATTCCTGATATTGATGTTCTAATGATAGCTTAGGAAACCGTTTTCCGCAAGTGTTTTTTAAAAGATGCGAACCTAATGGTCGCACCTTTTACACATTTATACTTTTTTTGATTATTTTCTATCCAGTTCAAGCTTTTGCCATTGTTTTGTTTCCACATCAATGTATTCAACACAAAATATCTTCGTTTGTAAATCGGCGCGAAGGATTGTTTTTGCTTCGTTCTTGGACCAAGAAATTCGTAATTCATGATCGGCAACCTCTTCATCGATGTCAATCTCACCATCAAAGGCATCATAGCTATTACGAAATCGCATAAGTGCTAATATATCCTGAACCACCGGGCGTTTCACTTCACGGTCAACTTCGTCTTTTGTATAGTAATGTCGGTTAATATCTCGTCCATTTTTTGTTTTTTCTAATAGGTCAATATCATTTTCTCCCGCAAGCAATCCCATATAATAAACTTGTGGTATTCCAGGTGCAAAAAATTGAATTGCTCTTGCTAAGAGATATGACGCATCATCATTTCCAAGCGCCGAATAGTAAGTACAATTAATTTGATAAATGTCTAAATTTTTATACTCACTGGAACTATATTTCCGCTTAACATTTGCTCCTTTTTCATAGAGCTGATCCCTTGTGAATTCAATCTCTTCATCGGGCATGAGGTCTTTAACATCAACCACACCAATCCCGTCATGAGTATCTAATGTTGTATATTGATGTCGAGGGCAAATATTTAACCAATGCTTTAATCGTGTGTTCGTTCCAGCGTATAAGCTATGTAAAACCAGCATGGGTAAGGCAAAATCATAAACCGGCAAATCATGATCAGCAATTTTCATTTGAATGGAATAATGTTCATGAATCTCCGGTAAAACTTCAACGCCTTTTTCTTTAAGCATTTTCTCACATGTTTTCAGCAAAATCCAGATATCCGGTTCAATGAAGAAGCAATTCGTTCCCTTCTTTTTGATAGCATATGCAAATGCGTCTAAGCGAATCATTGACGCACCGGCATCCGCTAAAAAGAATAGATTATCTCGAATAAATTCCAGCGTTGCTTCTTTGCTAACATCTAAATCCACCTGTTCTTCATCAAAGGTGCACCATAGCTTATCACTGGTTCCATCCTTAAAATCAATATCAATATATGGCGCTCTTGGTTTTCGCTTATAGATTAAGTCGATTTCTTCTTGAGTCGGAAATCCATGCTCCCAAAAATCACTATAACGTATAAAGTAGTCTTTATAAGGTGATTGCTCTTTGTTTTCTACAAAATCCTGATAATATTTTGAAGACCTTGAAATATGATTAATCATAAAATCAAACATTAATTGGTAGTCTTTACTGATTGCTTTAATATCTTCCCACGTTCCAAATGCGGGATCTACTTCTTTGTATGTCATGGGTGCAAATCCTCGATCTGCTGAAGATGGATAAAAAGGCAATATATGTATCGACCCTATTTCTTCATGAAAATGATCATCCACAATCTCCTTTAACTCTTTTAAATTCTTTCCTAAACTGTCTGCGTACGTTATAAGCATGATTTTGTTATCCACGATGTAATTCCTCCTATTTAATTGAACCTTGTAGCACTCCGGCAATAATATGTTTTTGTAAGAAAAGATAGAGTATAAGTACCGGAATAATCGTCAACATCAGACCTGCCATAAGCAAACCATAATCAACGGTATATGTATCAAAAAAGTAAAATGTCGATAAGGGCAATGTTCGCATATCTGCTTGCATTAATACCAAAGATGGAAGCAAGAAGTCATTCCATATCCATAAAACATCTAATGTCACAATGGTCATTGTGATGGGTTTTAGTAGTGGAAACACGATGGTTAAAAATGTTCGAAATCGTGTTGCTCCGTCAATCATGGCTGCTTCTTCTAACTCAAGCGGTATGTTTTTTATAAAACCGTGATACATAAATACAGCGAGCGATGAACCAAACCCAAGATACATGAAGACAAGGGTTCCTTGACTATTTAATAATCCTAAGCTTCCATAAATCGTCACCAAGGGAATCATAATTCCTTGAAAGGGTATAATCATTGATGTAACCATAAGGATAAACATAAAATTATTGAATCGCGTCTTTACCCGAACGAAATAATATGCGGTCATGGCTGAGAATAAAATAATGATCAAAACACTTGCTAGTGTAATCATAAATGAATTCGATATCGATTTCATAAAATTCATTTTTTTATAGGCCTCTGCATAGTTCATAAAACTAATACTATTCGGTAATTGAATGGGATTTGTCAAAATATCCGTACGACTTTTGAATGAATTAAGTAGTACAAATAAAAATGGAACAATATATAAGGCTAAAATAATTGTCATAATTGCCGTTTTTATTTTTTCTGCTATTTGGCTTTTATTTTTCATTATGCTTCAACCTCCTTGCTCTTACTATATTTAACTTGGACGGTTGTTATAATCGCCACAACGATAAATAATACAATCGCTTCCGCTTGGCCGAGTCCATAGTTTTGCGCGAGAAATGCTTTGTTATATACGTACATGGATACCATTCGAGTTGAGTTAAATGGTCCTCCATCCGTAAGCGCCAAGTTTAAGTCATAGACCATAAAGGCTCGTTGCAAACTTAAAAAAACAGAAATTGTAAAGGCATTCACAATCAAAGGAATAATAATATGTGTGATGCGTCGCAATCCGGTCGCCCCATCAATTTTGGCTGCTTCGATAACACTTTTGGGTATGTTGGTAAACCCCGCGATATAGATAATCATCAAATATCCGGACAGTTGCCAAACCGTTACAATAACCATGGTCCAAAAAGCCTTATTCGGATGGCCTAACCACGAAGAGGAAAACAAATCAATACCTAATTGATTTCCGAAATATACGAATACATTCGAAAACAAAAAACGCCAAACAAAACCAAGAATAATACCACCTAATAAATTCGGTGTAAAAAAACCTGAACGATATACATTTTCAAATTTGATACCACTTGTTAATATAAATGCTAAGAAGAAAGCAATTAAGTTCGTAAATATGACAACAAAAAGTACATATTTAACCGTAATCGCCATAGATTCCCAAAAAGCTTTATCCTTAAAGACGCCTAAATAATTCGTTAATCCAATAAAATCCCAATCACTAGCTAGTCCGTTCCAATTTGTAAATGTTAAAAAAATTCCGTACAAAAATGGGATAATCATAACCGTAACAAAGGCAAATGTTGTTACCCCTGCATATAAGAAATACTGCCCCACCCCTGTTTTTTTCTTGTTTTTGCGAGCCATTTGTTTCACCTCTCTCAATTAATTTTAGGAAGAGAAAGCTGACTTTCTCTTCCTAAAGTGTTATTATAACTACTGCAATTATTGTTGTATTTCCCAATAATTTTCCATTTCTTCATAGAACTCTTCGCGTGTCGTTATTCCTGCAAGATGCTTTTGGAAAGAAGCTCCGACTTCAGCCCAATAATCTGCCGGGAATGTTAATACCATGGCATAGGTTCTACCTTCAGACATATAATCAAGCACTGATTTTGCAAGTGCATCATCCGGCGTTTTGTCGATATTTAAGAATGCAGGAATAATGCTACACGTTTCCACTAAACCTTTTTGTCCATTTTCTTCATAGACAATCCAGTTTAAAAATTGTTTTGCTGCTTCTTGTTGTTCAGGAGTGCTTTGCTCTTGATCAAGAGCAACATATTTGGTTGGACCTGCAGAAATCTTATTGTCTTCACCGTCCATGTCTAAGGGAACCGGTAAGAAACCAAATTCTGTATTGTCTCCACTCATCTCATTGATTTGAGGCCATGCCCAGTTTCCCATAAACCAAAACGCCGCACTTCCTGTTGCAACAGCCTCTGCTCCCGTATCATAAGTTCCTGATAATGGGTCCCTCTTGTCCATGTTGTATGTTGCTAGAATATCAAATGTATCCATCAATGAATGGAATGCGTCAAATTCTGAAAATGTTAATTCACCTGTTTTTAATTCATCCATAATTGCATTATGCCCGGCAATGTTACCACCGCGTTGAGAAAATGCAATTTGTGTATAATGAGCGCCAAGTGACCAGTCCAGTGGCGAAATAACGATTGGCGCTATACCACCCGCTTCGATATCTTGGAATAAAGTTTCTAAATCTTCACGCGATTTTATCGCATCTGGGTCGAAGTCTTCCCCAGTTGCTGATTCAATGGCTGCTTTATTATAAATCAAGCCAAAACCTTCAACTGCAAAAGGAAATGCTAATAACTTGCCATTAATTCTTGCTACATCTAAGCTTCCCGGCATTGCATCATCAATCCATTCTTCTCCGGTAAGGTCAAGCATCTTGTCTTCGAACTTTTCTAAGTCACCTGCATCCATCATTGAAATTGTGGGTGCATTTCCTGATGCATATAATGCAGACATCTTCTCAAATGGTGATGTTCCTGCACCTGTCGGTATAATCTCTAATTCTATCCCTGTATCTGCTTGAAAAACTTTGGCAACATCTTCAAGTTGTGCCTGGATTTCCCCTTTTGTATTTAGGAATGTAATCTTTACATCTGATGTAGACGCGCCTTCTGTCGATGAATCATCTGTATTTGTATCAGTTGCATCTCCGGTCGTTGATGTTCCTGTTTCCCCTGACGTACCATTATCTGAGTTACCACATGCTGCTAAACTAAATACCATAACTAAAACCAAAAATAATGAAACTACTTTCTTCATAAACCTATTCCTCCTTAAATTTTTATTATGTTTTTGATTCTATCAAATTAATTACTATATGTCAACCGTTTTCATAACCATATTTTTGTATTATTTGACAACTAATTTATTGAACCCTTTATTTAAATAGGATTATACTCCTCTTTTTCTATATGATTAGCAAGGCAAACTGTATAATTCGTTTATATACTCTTTATATATGTTAACCGTTTTCATATTTATGAATTCAAACTTTTGTTATTTTATGCTATACTAATTTTATTATTTAGAAAGTTGGTAGTTGTATGGCAAATATCAAAGATGTTGCAAAATTAGCCGGTGTTTCTGTAACAACGGTTTCTAGAGTAATGAATAACACCAATTATATTAGCTCTCAGACGCGAGAAAATGTAGAGCAAGCAATGAAAACACTCGATTATCATCCACATCAAATTGCACGGGCGCTTTCAAAAAAACAAACCTTTATTCTTGGTGCCATTATTCCTGATTCATCTCATCCTTTTTTTGCACAATTATTAAAAAGCATTGAAAAAAAAGCCGAACAAGACGGCTATAAAGTTTTATTATGTAATTCTTTGAATAATAAAGAGAAAGAAGCGAATTATGTTCAAATGCTTCGAGAAAATCGCGTTGATGGAATAATCATGGGAAGCCACACCTTAGAAACCTCTGCCTATAAGGATATTAATCGCCCCTTAATTACCTTTGAACGTTATATCGATGGGATTCCTCACGTTTCATCAGATAACTACATGGGAGGGCAGTTAGCGACAAAACATCTCATTGACCAAGGATGCAAAAAACTCTTGCACATTTCAGGTCCTTCTCGCCTAGATATCTTATCCAACCGGCGTGCAGATGCTTTCAAATTAACATGTATGGACCATAATATTGATTACACGATCATTGAATATGAATACACCAAAATTAATTTTGATTACTATCAATCCTATGTTCAGGAGGTTGTTGCTCCCTATTTGTCAAAGATTGACGGCATCTTTTGCAGTAATGATTATGTCGCCTATGCAATATACCTCTATTGTATCAATCACAAAATCTCTGTTCCGGATCAAATAAAAATTATTGGTTATGATTATTCTCTCTTTGCACAGGTATTACAGACACCTCATCTATCGACAATTGCTCAACCGATTGAGCTCATGGGCGAACTTTTATGCGAAAGTTTAATCCAGTTAATCAATAAGAAAGAGGTCTATAATCAACAACTTCCTGTTCAATTAATTAAAGGGGAGACAACTTAGTCTCCCCTTTACATATTACTTCCATCCATCTGGTAAATATGTTTTTGTATTTGCGATCATGGTACTTAACATTTCTCTACCTTCTGTTTTCGTTATTTTATTTTTAACAAGTGGATCTTGCATTAATGCTTTTAAGGCCTTTTCAAAGTCACATTCCCTAGCTGCTTCATATATCAGTTCTTGATTATCAATATGCACTTGCATAAGCGCTTTTATGTTTGCCGGAACTTGGCCTGCAAATATCGGACGAATTGCATCTTTTTCAAAAACGGCATTTGTTTCTACAATAACCGAATCATCAAAGTTACTAATTTGACCACATGTATTTGGGATATTCACATTACTTATCACTCGTTCTAATCCACATAAAGCTTTGATTAATAGAATACCTTCTTCTCCTGATGGCTTAAGATCCAAGCTTTCTTCTTTGGTCGCTAATTTCCTTGCTCGGTCAAGACGTTTTTGATAATCCTTCTTTCTCCAGTCCACAGTTGTCAAACTAAACTTCCATGACGTCACTGTCTCCGGATCTTTAAGATAGTCCCTATATGGCATAAACTCCGCTAAATGTCTGTCTCCAGCAGCCGCAATCAAACCATACCGATTAAACAAATCAAATTTTACGATATGGGCGCACTCAAATGTTGAGTTTGCCCAATTATTATCGACTTCTTCAAATCCCTCTTCTTTATGTGCGTCGACATATTCTTGGTATAAGGGAAACAAATCAAGGCCTTTATATGAAGCACGATCAAACCATGTAAAATGATTAATCCCTAGAACGTTCACGACAATTTCACGTCGATCTATTTCTTCAATTCCTAACTTTTCTTCGCAAATTCCTTTCAGCACTTTTTGTGTTCCAAAAACCTCATGGCAACATCCAAACGCTTTAATCTTCGGAAATACTTTGTAAAGGGTCTTCATGCAAACACTCATAGGATTTGTATAATTGATGACCCAGGCATTTGGTGCAAATGTTTTAATCGCCTCTGCAATCTCTACAAACATAGGAATTGTACGTAATCCACGCATCAATCCACCAGGCCCAACGGTATCACCGACCGATTGGTAAATACCGTATTTTTCCGGATAGTGGACATCCACTTCCATCTCATCGAATGTCCCCGGAAGGATTGAAATGACAACAAAGTCTGCATCCGTCAATGCTTCGCCGATTGTTTCAACCATAGTGTATGTCCAGTGTCCCAGCGTATCTGCTGACTGCGATACATCATTCCCAATAATTGAATTGGTCTTAGCTGCTTCCGCATCAATATCATACAGACAAATAGTCCCCTCCATTTGGGACTCAATCGAAAGGTCCGTCATAAAAGTCCATGCCCATCCTCTCGAGCCACCACCTATATATGCAATCTTGATATTTTTCATTTTATTGTTTGAGTAATGCATTACAAAACCTCCTGTTTATTTACATTTTAATCCATCATCGGTCTCGTCAAGCTCGACAAAAATGGCACGTTCATTGGGGGTATCATTGGGTTGATGAATGGCCAAAAACAACTGATTATTATAGCTTTCAAACACCATTCCATGTCCACCGTCTTTCTCAAAAAGAGGTTTTTCATATTGTTTCCATGGTCCGAATATTTCATCTGACTCCGATATGGCATATCCGATTGTATATCCCTTATCTGCCATACATGACCACAATAAAACAAGACGTCCGTCTGTCATTCTATACATATTGGGTCCGTCTGTTACCCAGCCTTCCATATTATGCTCTTTTGAGTAGGCTTTTCCTGTCCATGGTGCATCAGTGGAGTGTAATAGCGTTATAGGTTCACCTTCTGATTTTTTCAAATCATCTGTTAATCGCATTGCACACACTTCACCGTTTTTGATTTGAACCCATTCATGGCAAAAAACAATCCACGGTTTCCCTTTTTTATCAACATAAAGTGTTCCGTCAAGAGACATCCATTCTTTTGGTGTCACTGGCCCATCACTCCAAGGTTTATAAGGACCTAATGGATTATCTGCTTTTAAAATCGCCGTCCCCCGCATTTTGTCCGCACCTCGAAAAGTTGCAAACATATAATAACCTCCATGAAAAAGATGGACTTCCGGCGCCCAAAAGTTATCTTTTCCCCAATAGTCCACCTCTGGAATAAAGACATCAAAAGGGCCTTCCCAATGTTCTAAATCTTCGCCTTTATATGCCTGAAAGCCTACCGATGTTCCTTGCCCCCATATGTTTTTATCTGTAGATCCGTACAAATAATAGATTCCCTTTTCTTTTAACACAAAGGGATCTCGAATTTGAATCTCATTTATTTTCCATTTTTTCATGATTGTCTCCTAATAAGCTAACGGAAAAATCCCGTCAACTTCTATATCATCCCATTGACCGTTTCTCGGAAATCCGATACAGTGTTCTTCTTGTTTCCCATAGCCTCTGACCATCATTCCTATAGCAAGAAGCAACGATCCGTTCCCCGGCAAATAAACCGGAAGATCTTCTCTAAGCAACTGATAATTATGACCGTTTTTAACATAGGTATTTTTTGGAGTATCTATTAACAAAGCATCTACCGCCCATTCTGGTTCATGAAGCCGTACTGCCGTCATCGCCATCATGGCAAAATCCCAGCCCCATAGTGTATAATAATCCCACTCACTAAGTACTTTTTGATATGTCTGTTTCATAATATCTTCTTCAACAAGGGGATTTGGTATCAAGCCATAGGCCATAAGCATAGATGGATGGTCACGATTATATTTTTCAAATGTATCTTCACATTTTTCATGGGCCATATATAGCCCTTGATGTCTTGGAATGGGTGCCATTCGTTCAGCCACCGTTTTCCACTTCGCCTTTTTACCTTTCACTTCTTCTGAATGACTAATACGCTCAATCCAAGACACCGCTAGCTCAATACCAAATCGCCAATATGCAACCTCAAATGCCGGATTTAATGTATCCATAGCTTTATGTTCTTCTTGAACCGGGATAATTGGACCTAATAAATCATAGCATTCACTTTCTTCGTTATAGGAGACAAAATCACACATAAACTCAGCTGTACCTATAACAACCTCTTCATATTCTTTTAATAATGTTATGTCCTGGGTCACTTGATATAAACTCTCCAGCATATATAGAATATGTGGTTGTTGCCATATTAATAGTGTGGCAATCCATGACGGACTTTCATTTCCTTGATCATCAATCATTTTTGGCCATCGTGCACCTAGATATCCATTACGAGAAGCATTTGTATATGCTTTATGTAGATGCGTTTTATACCATTTAAGACTTCGACCAAGCAAGTCACCTCTATTCCAGTAGGGTAAATATAAACTATGTAATAAATGCATTTCTAAGTGAAATTTTCCGTACCAGCTATTGCAGGCTAATCCTGTTTCTTGGGGAGGCATGCTACCGGCCCCATGTATGGCCGACTGATATAATGATAAGACAATACGTCGTTCAAGTTCCGGCGCTCTCAAATCCTTTGCCTTAGAAAAATCAACAGCTGCACCTTCATCCCAGAATTTTTTCCACCAAGATTGTGTTCTCTTTTTTAATTTTGGATACGAATGTACTAAGCTATTTTCTTCCTGAGAAAAATGTACGGTGAAATCAACTTCAGATTGATTAATCACAAATTCATATTCATGTTGTTTTCCGAGTTTGACAGATAAAGGAACCGATGCTTGTATATTCATAAAATATTCTGTCGCATCCATGACCCTATGAAAACAAAGGTTTCCCGAACCTTTCGGTATAAGTTCAGTATGGTGTGCGTGGACTTTGTCAAAATCACTACCGGTAATTGTATGATGCCCATAAGGAAAGGCAATAAGCAGGCTTAATTCTTGGCTTTCAAGCAGTTCACTTTCAACATGAAAAGCCAATGTATCGGTGTGTGGATCACAAAAGGTAAGAACATTGCAGATTTTATTGTCAATTCTAAATACGCTCTTTGCAATCCCCTTATATAGCATAAGCTCTTGTTCAATCGCTTGAATTTGTTCAGCTTCAATCGTTTCACCTTTGAAAAGCAAGCCAATGCGAGCCAGATTAAAACGATGTGGATTTTCCCTAAGCCAATGGTATACATTTTCATTGCCTTTTTGAGGTTCTGATGCATAAGATACCACTCGGTCCCCTTGTTGATACTTTGTCCATACCAAGTCCTTTTCCTTATATTTATTGATTCGATGCCAACCCCATTGACTCATCGTACATAAGGGTGTATTGGCCTTCGCATAAGGCGAATACAGAGTTTGCATTCCTGTTGCATCAAAACCATACGCAATCTCTCCATTACCTACCGATAGCGGGGATTGGTAATCTATTGAATTAAATTTTATATTATGCCTAGATACCCATTCAAATCGATTAATCATATATTTTTCCTTTCGTTTATTCTTTACTTTCAAATCGGTCATAGTATAATAAAGAAGCAAGCACTCATTCATCCGCTGACACTTGCATAGGATAAAATATGAATGTAACTTTAGCTAATGGTAAAATTAACGGAATAAATATTGAACGCGTGGTTCGAGATTCAACATTTACAATGCCTACCAAACATTTCCATGATGAGTTTGAACTCTATTATCTTCTTGACGGCAGTCGATATTATTTTATTGATGACCATTCCTATCTTGTTGAACCTGGTAGTTTAGTCATCATTGACAAGCAACAAATTCACAAAACCAGTCCGTCAACGAATCACTATCATGATCGTATACTTATCGAGTTTCATCAAGCATCTCTTCAACATTTAGCGACGCTAAATGATGGTATTGAACTTCACGAATTTTTCAAAAGATATAAAGGTTTAGTCAAATTACGGGGCAAAGAACGCACGTATATTGAAACACTTTTTAGCGATATTTTTAATGAATTTCAAAAAAAGCAACCCCATTATGAAGCTCAGGTATTACTTAAACTTAGCGAGCTAATTATCTATATTTCTCGAATCATTCCTACTCATCCAAACTATAATCCAATGCAATCGCACTCACTAAAGCATCAAAAAGCGAATGAGATTACGGATTATATATCAACCCACTATGCAGATCATTTGTCATTAAGCACCTTAGCTTCCCACTTTTATATCAACAAATCTTACCTTAGCCGAATTTTTAAAGAAATTACCGGCTTTACCGTTAATGAATATATTAATATTATAAAAATTCAAAAAGCCAGAGATTTATTAATGACAACGGACCATTCTATTTCAGAAATTGCTGATCATCTTGGTTATAGTAGTCTCACTTATTTTGAACGTATTTTTAAACAACATACGGAAACAACACCTTTTCGCTATCGAAAAAAAATGTTTCAGCAAAAACGTCCTCTTCGGGAGCGTCTTGATTTAGATTCTTAGGATTCTATCCTTTTAATCCGGTTCCGCTGATACCCTCAACGAGTCGCTTATTAAACATGAGGAAAATTATAAAAACCGGTAGTAGTGACAATGTTGACATTGCAAACATCGCTCCATAATCTGTTATCGATGAAGAATCCGCAAATAATTTTAAAGCTATGGATACGGTAAAGGACTGAGGTCGATTCAGATAAACCAACGGTCCCATAAAATCATCCCATTTCCAGTAAAACTGAATAATCGTTGTCGTAATGATTGCCGGTTTAAGTAAGGGCAAAATAATTCGTGTGAATATACTATAACGATTACTCCCATCAATGGTTGCTGCTTCATCTAAATCTCTCGGAATCCCTTTAATAAACTGCATCATTTGAAAAATAAAAAAAGCTTGTCCAAAAAAATGGGGCAATATAAGCGGGATATACGTTCCTACTAAACCAAATGAATTGTAGATAATATATTGTGGAATTAAAATGATTTGTGCCGGCAACATCATCGTCCCAATCATTGCCATGAACCAAAACTGTCGTCCTTTATATCGAAGCCTCGCAAAAGAATATGCAACGGCTGCCGAACTGATGACAGTTCCTATCGTTGAAAGTATGGTGATGATAAAGGAGTTCTTGAAGAAAGTACCAAAGGTAATTCCTGCAAAGCCTTGCCATCCGGTCGAAAAATTATCAAACCTCCAATTCGGAGGAATCAAACTTAATCCTCCATTCAAAATCTCTGCATTGTTTTTTAGAGAACCACTCACCATCCACAATACAGGATAAATCATGGCCACTCCGAAAAGAATGATACCTATATGGTATATTACATCATATACTTGTCGTTTCATTTTCATGTTCTATTCCCCCTGTTTAGTCACCGGACTCTGTAAATACCCAGAATTTTGACGTCTTAAAGATGATTAATGTTACCGCTCCGATTAATAACAACATTACCCATGACATGGCTGAAGCATATCCCATATCATAATATGTAAACGCTTGTCGATAAACATATAGAGAATAGAAGTTTGTTGCATCATTCGGACCTCCACCTGTTATAACAAATGCTTGCGTAAAGGACATAAAGGCAGCAATGGTTTGCATCACTGTATTATAAAGAATAATCGGTGATATTGACGGCAATGTAATTCGACGAAGCACTTGAAAACGATTGGCACCGTCTATGCGTGCCGCTTCATAATAGGTAAGCGGAATTTGTTTTAAACCAGCTGCAAAGATAATCATCGATGATCCGAATTGCCAAACAGAAATAAGAATCAGAGGAATCATTGCCATACGTTGATCTCCAAACCAAGAAATTCTATCAAGACCTATACTCTCAAAAAGATAGTTCACTAATCCTCTTCGGGCAAACAATTCTCTCCAAACAAGAGAAACCGCTATACTTCCGCCAATTAATGAAGGCAAGTAATAGACCGCTCTGTATAGACCAACGCCGCGTTTTTGTTGTGTTAATAATCCAGCAACTGCCAAGGCAAAAATCAACTTTAACGGTACTGAAGAAAACACGTAAATGAGTGTTACACGTACAGATTTTAAAAACCGTTGGTCTGAAAATAGACGCAAATAGTTTTTTACTCCAATAAACGTTTCTTCTGAAATTAAATTAAAATCTGTGAATGAATAATAGAAGGATATAATCATCGGTATAATGGTAAAACCCAAGAAGCCAATGATAAAAGGTGCTGCAAACACATATCCTGCTATGAGTTCTTTTCGAACCAGTTGATTATGCCCCTTTTTTTTGTCTACCTGTTTCATCAGAAACCTCCAACCTTAAATTTAGATAAAGCAGAACCCTTAAGGTAAAGAATTCTACTTTATCTACTTTCTTACTGATTAAATTTATCTGTTGCAAAGTTAAATATTTCTTCTGCCGCTTCTGCCGGTGTTTTTTCATCAAAGATAACCTGTGTTAAGACCAATTCAAAATAGTCTTGGATTTCAGCTTGTTCTGGAGGACTAATAACATTAATCACGCCGGTCTCAAAGCTTCCGACTAAGTCAACATAATCATACATGCTCTTTTGAACATCGGTTAGATCCGTTTCTAATGCTTCACGAACATTTGATACAATTGGAATTCCACGTTCTGCTGCAAGAATCTTATTCGCTTCAACATCATTGATGAAGAAGTTTAAAAACTTTGCTGCTTCTTCGGGATGTTCCGATCCTTTTGCAATACAGAACATTTGTGACGATTGAATTGTCATTCCAGATGGTCCGTTTGCTTCTTTACGAGGTACCGGAACAATCTTAAGCTCTTTTCCTGCCGCTTCTGCCAAGGTTGGCAATTGATTGGCTGCAACCCATGTCATAGGTGCTTCACCCGTAACTAAGAAGTCACTCTCAATATCGGTGATTTCAGATAATGCACCTGGATCTGGATAAGCCCCTGCATCCACAAGACGCTTACGCATTGCTAAATAATCTTCTAACATTGATGGATCATCAAATCCAAGTCGGTCATTGGATGGTGCAAAGAAATTATAATCAAATCCCTCTTGGCTAATTCCCATGGAAGCGCCCGCAATAAAGTCTTCAATTTTTGAGCTACCAAATATACCTAATTCTTCATGAATTTTCATAGCAGCGGCTTCATAGTCTGCCCATGTCCATTCATTTGTTGGTTCAGGAACACCAGCTTGAGCAAACATTTCCGGGTCATATGCAATTCCATAAGTATTTACACCACTCGATAGACTTAATTGCATCTCTTCAAATTGTGTTGTTTTTAAAAAAGCATCTGTTGTATTTGATGCATCAATAATACCCTGGTCAATATAGTCATTTAAGGGTAAAATACGGTCTAAATATGTGGGGAAGTTACCACCCAACTGGAATAAATCCCATACGTCATTTGCTGCTACTAATGTATTCAGATTTGTAATATACCCATCAAAATCATAGAATTCGTATTCGATTTTCACATTTGGATTTTGACTTTCATACAAAGCAATAACTTCTGCCGTAATATCATGTCGTTTTTGTGAACCCCACCAAGCCATACGAAGAACAATTTCTTCTTCATCATTTGTTGTCTCATTTGAACTCTCTGTGTTTGTAGTTTTCTCATTGCTTGAGTTATCTGTTGTGTTTTCCGTATCACTTGAGCAACCTATTATACTCAAACTTAATACCAAAGCCAATACTACTGCTAACACTTTTTTTAACATCATACCATCTCTCCTTTTTTGTCAGATTATACTATAAACAAAGCAGTATTTGCTATGTCCATAGTCATAATATACACACTCTCATTCTCTAAGTCAATATATATTGCTTATTTGCACAATATCGTACTATATTCCCTATTTTTAGTACTATATTTACTGTTTTATGATTTTGTATCATAAAATGGTCTGTCATAAAATGCAAAATAAAAACAGCTATAGACATTATCTCAAGTCTATAACTGCCCGTATTTATATGAGTTTAATACATTTATTCAAGTGCCTTCTTCGGAACATGTTCTTTGATATAGTTAGCCACAAAATCATATTGTGCATCGTTTGCATATATTTGATTATGTTTTAATATTTCATTGATGTAAATAACATGACGCTTAGGTTTCAGTACAAGTCTTTTGGTCGAACTAAACTGACTATACAAATGCTGCCTTGACGCGGCCATCAATCCGGCACCTGCCGTTTGGGGCGAACCACTTAAGGCTCCAGCCACAGTGGTAATCATTGCAAGTACCTGGTTTTTTTTAAACTGCTTTTGTATCTGAATATGATTAATACCATGGGCGTTCATTTCAAAAACCACACAATACTTACCCCCATTAATCACTGATACAAGAGGATAAGCAATAATTAAGAGACCTAATATAATCCCAATGATAATGACTTCGATTTGAAAAAACACAGATATTCCTGCCATCAATCCATCTTCAAATGTCGTTAAGAAAAACATGAGTATCGAAGGGGCGAGTGATGCAATGAGCAACACCTTACCAATTGTTATTAACACTGTCGGGTTCTTCCACATATTCATTTCATAAACCCAACGCATGGTTCCATCTTCATCTTTTGTTATTCCTTGAGGTAAACTATTTTCTTGATTCATGCCAATCCCACCCTTCTTCATCATGATAAATCATTTGCTTTGTCATTCCGCCATCAATAATAAAATTTTGACCGGTAATAAATCCAGCTCGATCACTGATAAGGTATAAAATCATATTGGCAATATCTATCGGCTGTCCGATACGTTGGACTAAATGTTGCTGTCGATCCGAATCACTCCAATTACCGTCTTGGGTATCAATCCATCCGGGACTTATGGCATTCACACGAACTTTCCCTCGTAGTGTCATCGCCATTGCATGTGTTAAGGACGTAATGGCTCCTTTTGCTGCGGTATAGCTTTCCGTATCCGCCTGGGACATCATGAATCTTGTCGATGAGATATTAATGACGCTTGCATTCTTTGAAAAATATGGTAAGAACTGTTGTGTCAAATAAAAAGACGCTGTTACACCAACGCGTAAGACCTCGTTGAACTCGTCATAACCACAACTATCTAGCCCACCTCGACTGTAGCATGCATTGTTGATTAGGACATCTACATGTGTGACTTTCTGAATAACTATTTTAATAAAATCATCTAATACTCGCTGTTCACTAATGTTTCCATAATAAAATAACAATTGATTTTCAGACAGATTTTTACACAATTGTTTTCCTGCCTCTTGATTTTTATCAATAATCGCAACGTAATAACCTCGTTGAATCAATTCCTCTGTAATACAACGTCCGATACCGTTGGCACCACCGGTAACAATCGCAGTTTTCATGCAAACCCTCCTTGAACCTATTATTAATATATATTATAGCAAAGTTCTCTTGATTATGCATGATTTTTTATTCTTATAACTGGGTGCTATTCTTTAACAGACCCAATTACCAAGCCTTTAACAAAATGTTTTTGGAGAAAAGGATATACCATGAGTATAGGTGTTGCTGCAACAATTGTTATGGCAGCACGTATTGACATAGGTGTTACCATATTGGCTTGGACCGCATCTGCATTAACACCACCGGATGCCATTGCACCTGAGGAACTCGTTCTAAGCGAAGAAGATAATAGTTTCATCAGTTCGTACTGTAATGTGGACAAATCCTGATTTGAAGAATTGTATAAAAATGTATCAAACCACATATTCCATGAACCTACAGCAATAAATAATCCGATAGTAGCTAATACCGGCTTAACTAATGGGATAATAATACTAAAGTAAATCCGCATCTCCGATGCCCCGTCAATTTTAGCACTCTCGACTAAGCTATCCGGCAAACCAAGAATATATGTACGGATAACAATGAGGTTGAAGGCATTGACCATTCCTGGAACAACATACACCCAAAAACTGTTGGTCAATCCCAATCCTCGCATTAAAAAGAAGACCGGAATCATTCCTGCGTTAAAATACATTGTAAATACATACAACATTGTTATTGGTTTTCTGAATACAAAATCCTTACGACTGAGCACATAAGCTAATAAAGTCGTTAATGACAATCCAAAAATTACGGATAATGATGTTCTAGCCACAGAAACCATAAAAGCCGGAAATATAGTTCCCGATGCAAAAACTGCTTTATAGTTTTCAAGGGTAACTTGTCTTGGTAAGAGATATATGCCACCTCTGACTGTATCAAGTCCTGGATTTAATGATATTGCAATTGTATTTATAAACGGATATAATGTTGCACTCATAAGTAAAACCATAATTATTACATTGACAACATCAAAAACAACATCTCCTAGTTTTCTTTTTTTCATCATGACACCTCCTACAGAAGTCCTTCTTGTCCAAGTTTTTTTGATATACTATTGGCCATGAATATTAAAGTTACACTGATGACACTTTTAAATATACCTGCTGCCGTAGCTAATGAATAGTTGCCAATTTTTATTCCATAATTCAGTACAAAAAGGTCGATTGTTTCGGCATAATCCATGGTCATACCTCGACCTAATAAGTACTGAACTTCAAATCCTGCTTCTAAAATTCTGCCAATACTTAAAATCAATAAAATGACAATTGTTGGTCGGATGCCTGGTAATGTCACATGCCACATTTTCTTGAATCTACCTGCTCCATCAACTTCTGCGGCTTCGTATAAGGAAGGATTAATGGCTGTCATAGCTCCAAGATAAATAATGGTATTCCAACCAAGCTCTTTCCAAACTGTCGATAAACCAAAAATCCCCCAAAAATATTCGCCTTTACTTAACCATAGAATGGGTTGTTCGACAATATTAAATTTTAATAACATAACGTTAATAATTCCATCCGTACTCAAAACCATAGATACAATACCTGCTGCAATGACCCATGAAAGAAAGTGCGGCAAATACGATATTGTTTGAACCGTCCTCTTAAAAAATACATTTTTAATCTCATTTAGCAGCAATGCCAAGATGATAGCTGTCGTGAATCCCAAAATTAAATTCAAAGTACTCATTGCAAGCGTATTTCTCAATACCCGCAGAAAACGATCATCTAAAAAAAGTAATTTGAAGTGTTTAAGTCCTGAAAATGTTTGTTCTGAAAAAGATTTCCCCAGTTTATAATCTTGAAATGCCATCGACCATCCCCAAAGCGGAACGTAGGCAAATAGCAGTATATATAAAACAAAAGGTATGGAAATAAACACCAATTCTTTTTGTTTTTTTATCCTTGACCATGTGATTTGCTTCATCATATCTTTACACACTAGATAGATTATGACTATCTAATGCTCTCCTTTCATTTTTCAATTAAATGCATCTGATTATTGAAACAGCGGGACTTATAGCCCCGCTGATAGGATTAATTCTTACTTTTTTACCACTCGTTACGTCGTTTTTCCAGGCCTTCATTAACAACATCAAGATAGGCTTGAACATTGACATCATCATATTGCTTAATATATTCTTCCCAACTTGCATCAAATGCACTCTCATCGCCAAGAATCAATGTCGGCAAGTTTTTGAGTTGTAATTCGCTGATCTTTGTGTCAGTCATTGCAGCTTCAGTTCCATCGCCTAATGCTACCTGCCAAGCAGGATAATCTTTCCTATTCTCCGGTGCATCGCCTACAAATTCAGAATAGAAATCTACTCCATATGCATCAAGAATTTTTTTGTCTATTTCTTTTAATGTTGCTTGATATTCTATTGGTTGTGAATTAGGATCCGCCGCATTACCATCATCAAATAATCCTTGCATCTTTGGCAAACTTGCATATAAAGCTTCAGCCTTATTGGCTAATTTCCAGTTTACATCTTCTGCATTATCACGTTGCTCTTGAGTTCGGTAAAACATTCCATCATCATCAACGAGATAATCTTCACCTTCAATACCCCAAGTAAATATCTTTTGCCACTTGTCTGAGAGCAACTCTTCTGCCACTTCAATATATTTTTCAGGATTATCAGCATCTACAGAAACACCAAAACCTCTGTTATAGTTTGGAATTGGTCGTTCACGATACCATGGTTTAATATTTTCATCATATGTGATTCCAAAAGGAACCCAAGTATATTGATCAAGGCCTTGTGATATAAGCGCATCTATAGCTGTCTGTGCTTGCCATCCCTGATCAAACATACCAAGAACACGTCCCGTTGAAAGTCTTGCGATATACTCATCATAATTCTGCACAAAAGTATCTGCTTCAATTAATCCGTCATGATAGGCCTCATTAAGCTTTTTATAGTAGGGTTTTGCTTCTTCTGAACTATTTGCATATAAATGGGCTATTCCTGTATCCGGATCAACAATAACACCACCATCATTTGGATTACCCATTAATTGTGCTGGTGCATTTTTTATAGTAAATGCTCTCCAATCGAATGTAAGGATTTCAAACCCAACGGTTGGTTGTCCGTTAATTTCAGGATTCATTGCCTTGTAATCGGCTATAACATCGAAGTAATCATCTAGCGTTTTAATTTCCGGATAATTCATGTCAACCAACAATTGCTTCTGTAACCAGAATGCCGGACCATTATATGATGTTTGAATATAATCATTATAATACATACCATAATTTGGCAATATATATACGTTACCGTCTTCTGCCTTCATCATATTCATATAATCCACATATTGACGCCATAGGTTCGGTGTTTTTTCTTCAGATATAAAGTCTTGTAAAGGTACAAGAGCGCCTGCATTTATTGTTTTTTCTGAACTGTTTGCACTATCAATGAGATCAGGAAACTCATCTCCGGCAATCATTACACCTAACTTTTGGTCAAGGTCTCCGACCAAAAACTCAAATTCAAACTTTACATTTAACTCTTCTTCAATCATCTTATAAATCTTATTATCTTTAGTCGGTTGTTGTCTTGGTTCACCAATGAAAACTGTAAACACATAAGGTTCCTCGCCATTCGTTTCTTTGCCATCTTGTGTTGCACTTTGATTTGAGCCATTAGAACTCTTATCTGAATTACTTGAGTTACATCCACTGAGAATCAAACTCAGCATTAAAATCACAGCCAACAATAATGATGTTATCTTTTTTACTTTCATGTTTCCCTCCTAAATTATAAATATATAATAGCTACGAAACCATTGTAACCTTTTAAGAGCTTTCATACATGCATCGAATTAAAGGTTTATCCGAAAAAAGTTTAGTTCTTATTCTTTTCCATATAATCTCTTGGGATTGTTCCATAAAATAGTTTAAAATACTTGAGAAATGTTATATAGTTCTTATATCCCACTCTGTAGGCACTTTCCTCAATTGCTAAGTGCCGCTCTTCATTGCTCAGTAATTCTATCGCTTTTTCTATTCTCATTCTATTTATCCGGCGTTGAAAGCTTTCTCCCCAGTAATCAAAGAGTTTTTGACCTAAATATGCAGGATGAAGATGTACTTCTTTCGATAAATCTTTTAATGTAATATTTTCTTGTAAATTTTCAATCATCATTTGTTCCACTTGGCAAATTAAATTTTTCTTACATTTTTTTCGTCCTTTTTTTGAAATATACATCATTTCTATGATTCGACTTTCAAAAAAATTGATTAAGGTTTCTGCCGTTCCACTGCTTAAGTTGTCCGGCAAAACTCTATATTTCTCCAAAACATTTTCTTTTTCAAGAAGAAATTGTAAATCCATTACCAGTTGATAATAGAAATCAATAATATGTTTTTTAATGTCATCTAAATGCGTACATGACGTGGACAACAAAAAGAAAAGGTTCTCTGAATACATTAATAAGAGCTTCCCTTCATTTTCGACAATATCTGTTTTAACTTTTTTATAGAGTTCCATCTGGTCACCGATGAATCCTTCTTTTTTTTCAATATACCGGTCTAAGATATGCTTACCTTTTAAGTAATGACACAATTTAGGCAAGGTCCTACTAAATATTGTGAATTTACACTTTAAATCCTCTAAAGTATTTATAACTTCTGTTTGCTCCCAAGCCACATGTTCTTCTGCCCTTGACAAAACATGGACCCACTGTTCACTTATGCTTTCTTTCATCAGACAAATCACACCATAATTATCCGAATATAAAATCACACCTTTATCTTCAACGTTTTCATAAGCAATGATTTCTTTTACCAAGGTTTTACAAAAACCTTCTTCTTGCTTCCAGCACGTTAAGAGGAAAAAATTATTTGTCCTAAGATAGTTTGATACCCGCATGTTTTGATCATCTAATGGACACGCATTGACTAAATATCGTTTAATGATGAATAAGGTAGACGTCTCAGAATAGGTTCTTATTGCAATTGTTTTATTCATTTCTTCAATAAGTGGCTTAACTGCTTCATATACTTCTTCCTCAAAGACTGGTTTTACGATATAACCATCCACACCTAAGGTCATCGCTTTCTTGACATATTCGAAGTCTCTATAACCACTCATAACAAGAATTTTGATATCTTTAAACCGTGCCTTTACCGATTGCGCCAAATCCAGCCCATTTTCTCCCGGCAGGCGAATATCTGTTATTAATAAATCAATATGATGTGTATTCATCACAATATGGGCCTCTTCTGATGATTCACAATAATAGATTTGGCCACATTGAAGTTGTTCCCAGTCAACCATCATCTTCATACCTTCAAGAACATGAGGCTCATCATCAATAATTAAAATATTGTATTGTTTTATACTTTGCTTCATCTTCATCACCCTTCGGGATTAATATTTATATTGGAATCCTCATGATGACCTCGGTACCAAGGCCTTCACTACTAATAATATTAAACTGATAATTCTCATAATTTAAGGCTAATCTCCGACGTACATTGGTTACTCCAATATGGCTGTCCGAATCACTATTTAAGATTTCGTTTAAGGATTGCTTAGAAATTCCGATACCGTTATCTTTAACAGAAATAATCATTTCCCCTTTTTCTTGGTAGACATAAATTCTTAATAAACCATTGTTTCGAGATGCTTGAATCCCATGTTTACACGCATTCTCGACAAAGGGTTGTATGGATAGTTTCATGACGGGTTTTTGCAGGAGTTCTTCATCAACGTCAATCTCGTAGTTAAATTTATCCCGAAAGCGAAATTTTTCAATTTCTAGATACATACGAATAAATGTCATCTCTTTCTCAAGCGGAACCATGCTATCATCCCACTCAATAAGATATCGTAATGTCCTGGATAATGATCTGATAATGTCTGTAATCTCCTCATACCCTTTTCGATTGCTGACAACCAATATTGCATTAAGGGTGTTAAAAAGAAAATGGGGGTCCATTTGACTGTGGAGAAACTGAAGTTCTGCTTTTACTGACTGTAACTGCAAGTCCTTCTCTTTGATCTTAAACTTCAGGACTTGATTCACTAAATCATTAATCCGGTCTGTCATTCTATTAAACACTTCAATCAAACTTCCGATTTCATCTTTACCATAGTCGCCTTCAATCAAACGAAAGTTTCCTTTTTCAACTTTTTTCATATGGTGGCTTAATACTTGGATTCTCTGATTGTAGGATCTAGAAAATACGCTAATAACAACCACCGATATCAAAAGACCTCCGCCGATTGATAAAAAGAACAAACCACTATATCTATTCATCACATCATTCAGCCCGGCTTTAGGAACTATGGCGTTTAAATACCATACCGTCCCATCTTGCAATAGATAGTCATACGTAAATATTTTGTTGTCTAATGTATAATCCTGCGAATGAAAGATGGGTCGTCCTTGTCCTGTTAGCAACTGATTGGGTGACTCATCAAACAAAATCTTGCCCGACTCATCCGTGACCACAAAATGAATACCATATGCAGGTTTTAATAACTGACTCAATTTATCAACTTCGATATCTATGCGCGTATACATCTCAGTGTCTAACTGACTGAATTCATCCATTTTTCTTACTATACTGATCCTATTGTAATAGGTGTCAATCATGTGAGGATGCTTTTCTAACCATGTCAATACTGCCGTTTTCTTACTAGAATCTAAGTACTCTTTCATCCATGCAGATTCTTTTATTTTTTCATTTAGCCCATAAATATTTCCGCCATAAAGCAAATTATTATTGTCCGCATACATGGATACGCGTATAACATTATTATATCCTGTCGCATACATAAATGTCTTATCCTTCAAGTCGTCTGTATACGTTTTGAAGTATTCGCTTGGATTTGCATACTCTTTAGACAAGGCTTCATTTAAGGCTTGATCTACAGAAATATCAATAGCAATACTAAAGCAGCTATTCATCATATAGCCCATATCCGACATAACTTTATCAATTGTTTGCATCTGAATACTTGATTCCTGTGCTGCTATTTCACGCCTAAGCTGAATTGTAATTCCAAGGATAATGACTAGCATAGGTATAAGAAAAAGCACAATATATATCCATATAAATTTTTGCCGAATGGGAATATCATTGATTCTATAAAATATCTTTTTCATTTTATTATTCATCTCTATACTCCGAAGGAAGAGCACCGGAAAATTCCTTGAATTTCTTCACAAAATAATCCCGATCTCTAAAACCAATCTCTCTTGCAATCTGACTAACCGTTGCATTTGTGTGCAGTAGCAGCTCTTTTGCCTTATCCATCCTTAACTCCAAAACATACTCTCGAAACTTTTTTCCAGTCTCTCTATTGAAATATTGGCCCATATAAACAGAATTATATCCAAAAAAATTGGCTACAGTCTTAAGCTTCAGGTCACCGCTTATGTGTCTTTTAATATATGTTTTAACATCTTCAATAACTAAGCCTTCTTGCTTGTTGTCTTTTTCAAAGAAATAGTGTTGAATAAGTGTACGACACTCTTTTTTAAACTGGGAAAAATTTTTTATATCTGTTTTAACCGTATTATCTTCTAACTTAGCTGTCATTTTTTCTGAAAACAACTGATAACGCAAGTGCACCAAATTAGGATCGATTTTAAGCGAATAGATTTCATGAAAAAGCTTATTTAATTGAAATATGGCACTAACTTCATCTGTTAACGTATATTTTCCAAATATTGGATCTTTCTCAAATACTGTGAGTTCACTGGAAAATTTTATATTTTCCTTGGAGTCAATTTCCCGAAATGCATATGTATCATAAAATCTATTCTTCTCAAACATCTGTAGCTTTCTATGTATTTCACTTAAGTGAGTAAGCGAATTAGCTTCCTTTGCCAAATATAAATAGTCTTCACTCTTCTTTTCATATTCATGAAACTTGCGGCTGATTTCTCTTTTCCATTTCAATAGGTTTTTTTTTCTTGCCCATACAATCATACTTTCTTGTGCTTCATTTTCATCAATGGAAATGCTTTTAACCTGCATATCTTCAAGGTCAATCCTTTCAAGAAATTTTTTTATTCCTCGACTGCATCGCAGATATATATACCAACTTCCTTGGTCCATTTTTAGCAAAAAACTTCCTCTTTGAATCAGAGATTCCTTACGATGATCCTCCAACAAACGATTTAGTGTCATTCTTGTAACATTTTCAATATCTTGTTCAAGTTTTTGCTGTATATCTATTCTTTTCGCATGTTCTTCACGAATGTGGTCAAGAATTCGGTGAACATTTTCAGGTTCAATAGGTTTTAAAATATAATCGACAACATTCAGATCCATGGCTTGTTTTATATAATCAAACTCACTATATCCTGTTATAATTACAAAAAATACCGGATTATGATGGCCCTCAACATATTTTTTCACTAGCGAAAGTCCATCCATACCCGGCATTCGAACATCCGTAAATACCACGTCCGGTTTTAATTTTTCTATAGTTTCAAGTCCCTTTTCACCATCTTCAGCCACCCCGCAAATTCTAAAGCCATGCCCCTGCCAATCAACCATAGCGCTAAGTCCTTCAATAACCAATGGTTCATCATCTATTATAACTGTTCTTAGCATTTTTTCACCTCAATATCAATATACTATCCTTTCATTATAAGGCTTTCAACGACACCATTCTTCTAATATCTTGCTCAACAATGCCCAAATATTGCGGTTAAACTTTACATAATTTAGGCCAATGGATATAATGTATATAAGCCAACCCATGAAAGGACGCTGAACAGATATGATTGAAATTCTCAATGGCATACGTGAAACCATTCATTACGGCGACTCCTCCCATTTTCGCTTATATCACAATATTTATAATGAAAACTATCCCCCACACTGGCATGTCGGTATCGAGATCATTGTTCCCATTCAAAACTGGTACAAAGTTCATATAGGTAAAGACCATTATACACTTGAAGAAAACGATATTCTTTTCATCAATTCAGGTGTCATCCATAGCTTAGAATCGCCTGCTACAGGAGAGCGGATTATTCTACAGTTTGATCTTTCCCTTTTTTATAATCTAAAAGAATTTGATACGACCCTTTTTATGCTACCATCCGCCGTACAGATTACCAAAAAAGACTTCCCCCAAATATATCCGATAATTCATACATTCCTATTTAATATTATTCAAGAATATAATATAGATGCTCCCTTAAAAGAAGCATCTATTTATGGTAATTTAATACAGATTTATGTTGCTTTATGCCGAAAAATTATTTATGATCAAAACTTTTTCAAAAATGCTGCACAGTCAAAGAGACATGAATATATTGAAAAGCTGATGAAGACATGTAATTACATTAACCAACATTATAATGAAGAATTATCCTTAGACTCTATTGCCGACATAGCCGGCTTTAGCAAATATCATTTCACTCGTTTATTTAAAGAATTTACAAACATGACCTTCCATCAGTATTTAACAAAGCAACGTCTGCAAAAATCAGAAATCCTCCTCATGGATACAGATCTATCTGTTATGGAAGTTGCCTTATCTAGCGGTTTCAACAGTATCAGCACCTTTAATCGAAGCTTCAAACAATCAAAAGGCTGTTCCGCTAACGAATTCAGGAAAAAAAGAGTCAATCATGGATTAGGTTAAAACTAATAAATTTTATACACCCCAGCTAGAATCATCAAGCTAAAGAGGTAGAGACAGTTATCATAATACCGTCGTTCACCCTTGCGTAAAGGCCGTTCCCAAAATGCTTTTAACCATTTTTCTAATTCTACATGATTTGCCGCTGTAGAACCTGCAGCTGTTGTCACTAGTAATGCATCCGGGTGCATAGCCGACTCATCTACTTTGCTTCCATCTAGCATATAGGTGTGATTGATTCCTTCCTGGGGATCTAAAAAGCTTTGTAATGATTCGATAATGGATTGGTAGCCTTCCTGCTCACCAAACCACAATGTATCAAGGCCAATATTCATGGCAACTCTATAAGCATCCGAATAAAAGTCAAAATCTTTCCCATGGATATGTTTCGGCCTACCGTCATATTCGGCATATTCTGCTGACATTCCGGTTAATGGATGACAGGATTTACGAATATAGTCTCGACTGGCTTGAGCTGCTTTTGCCCAAAAATCTCTGTCCTGCTCATCGGCTCTCTGGGCAAATATCTCGTAAAAATGTGGCAAATGATAGGACGGATCACTAAAATCAACTGAGGGAACAAATTTAATATAATAATTAGTCAAATCCCACATGGTGTCCCCACCCTCAACCAATTCATCCTGATGGAGACAGTGTCTTAAAATCTTTCGTGCTTGATGACTATAGTCAAAGGGCGCTTGCCGATCTCCCCATCGACTGGATGCAAAAAAGAGCGCCAGCGCAAAATACTCCTCCCCATCCGGTGCAGGCCCTTCCGATAGTTTCTTGCCTTCTGTGGATACTGACCACGCAAAATATCCTTCGTTTTCCCCATCTTTTTGTTGCATAAATGTATGGGAAAATAACCAAAGTTTATCAAATATGTCTTGTTGGTCTAGCTGAAGGGCCATCATCATGCCATAGCTCATCCCTTCAGTTCTGGCATCATTATTGCCTGTATCTCTAAGAAAGCCTTTATCATTCCCTATTTCATAATAAAATTTTTCCTGATCATCAAAAAACATGCTTTCATAGGTTGCCCATATTTTTTGATGAACGTCTTCATCTGTCACCCCAATTCGGGCAAAAAAATTCTCATATTCACGTTTTAATGGTTTAATCATCATCTTCTCCTCTTGTATCATATATTTGTTTTTCAACTCTTTATTGACATATGGACCGTTTACTTTTATCATAATCATCAGTAGATGAAAGGAATGACTTATGATTAATATAGAATATATTGAATGTGACGCAACCCACAATGCTGATTTTGTCTTTGATATTCCTCAAGGACACGAACATTGGCTTCTCTTATTTATAAAAACGTCAGCAAAATTTGAAGTTGACGGAATCATCCATGTTTATCCTGCCAACAGTGCTATCCTTTATAAGCCCCGTCAGAAAATTTTATACGAAGCAAATGAAAACACCTATGTCAATAATTGGATACGCTTTTCTGCCGATGATGATTTCATTAAAACCCCTCATCTTCCACATGGCCGCCCTTTTTCAATCACTGATCCTATAACGATTCACAAAGTATTTGAATTGATACAACTCGAGAACATCTTTGATAATGAATATAAGGACATCACTATAGAAAATCTGATGCGAATACTCTTTACCAAGCTTATAGAATCTTATAATCAAAGAATAAGTAGCCCTCTCCATAATGCCTTGAATGCATTAAAGCGAGATATCCATAGGCATCCCAATAAAAACTGGTCATTGCAAATGATTTCTGACCAGCTTAATATCAGTGTCGGATATCTGGAGCTTGTCTATAAGGAAGCTTTTGGACTAAGTTGCATCGAAGACGTCATAAACAGTCGGATTCATCTTGCAAAACGACTCTTAATCTACAACCACTACAGTGTTGCAGAAATATCAGAAAAATGTGGTTATAATAGTATCGAACATTTTTATCGTCAGTTCAAACAAATAACCTTCACTACTCCAAGTCAATTCCGCAAAAAACACCTATTGTAAAATAAATGACCCAAAGCTTGCACTCCCTTGACCGACATATGTAAAATATAATGCGCCCTGGCCATCTTCAATATTTACTTTGGATTCGTAGGTCTTCCATACATTTGAGTATCCAACATCAATTCGCCCAAGGACTTCACCATCCCATTGCTGTCTGATTTCAAAGGTCCCTTTACAATATCCGCGTACTTTTATTTTAATACTTTTGATATTCTTAAAATCAAAATATTTAAATCCAGCCGTAGCCAAGTTTTTCATATTTTGTATGTATCCGATTTCTTGGTCGCCGTCTTTGCCGTCTTGGGTAATCTTAGGAAACAGATGATCCATCCATGCCCCTGTAAAGTCAGTATAGATTGATTCCTCATTGCAAAAAAGATTACATGCCAAATATGCCGGATATTGACCCTTTCCCACAAGAGGACCATCATTAAGACCACATGAGGTCATCTCCACTTGATTTATTCTACCCTCTTCTTGAAGTTCTATTTTTTCTGCACAGCCTTGTCGACTAAAATTTGTGCCATTGGTATGTCGATGGTAAAAAACATACCATTGTTGCTTGATTTCTATAATACTTCCATGATTATTTCCACCATAGTACATGGGTTTATTTTTATCCTTATAGGTATCAATTTGCATATCCGCATTGCTAATAATTGTGCCCCTATATACAAAATTTTTTCTCGGATGCTTGCTGGTTGCATAACATAATTCATGCATCAAAACAGATGAATATATAAGAAAATATGTGTCCCCTTTTTTTCTGATGGAAGCCGCTTCAAAAAACTCATGCCCTTCAAATCCGCTCCCACTACTATAAGATTCACTAGGTACAATAAAGATAGGTTCTTCTATTACCGTTAGCATATCCTTATCTAACACTGTGGCCATTGCACCACTTCTGGATTGATCACCCACCGGACAAAATCCTGTATACAAATATAGACCCTCATCTTCTAATATGACTGCCGGATCGAATTGTGGTTCATCCCCTATTCCTTCACCTAGTCTAGTCCCATCCGGATAGGAAACATATCCATAAAATCGATATCTTCCTGCAGGAGCATCGCATACTGCAACGGAGACATAGGGGCTTTTACTATCAACATAATAAAGATAATATCGACCATCATAGCCTTGTACTAGATCCGGCGCAAATAGACAACTGTCCCTGTCATCATTATTCTCAACATCTGTCGCCTTATAAATAACCCCTTCATATTCCCAATCCCCAAGATTATCAACGGGTGCAGACCAGCAGACATAATCATTTAGGCAATATGCATATCCATTAAACTTATCATGTGAGCCATACACATATAGACGGTCTCCAAATACATAGGGTTCACCATCAGGAACATATTCCCAAGATGGTAAGTACGGATTTAATCCCTGTAACCTCATAAGTCCCTTCTCCTTCGCATATAAATCTATCTTCTACTACAGTCCCATAAAAATTATATAAAGAATAAAGGCGCAATTCAATGATGGATAGACACATATATATGATGGATTTGCTTATTCGTTCGCAAAACAAAAAAATAAGCCCTTCAATTAAGAAGTGCTTGTCTAACGTTCTTGGCGGGATTCGAACCCACGGCCTACCGCTTAGGAGGCGGTCGCTCTATCCTACTGAGCTACAAGAACAAAAAGGTGATGCGACTATTTGTCCGCATCATCGTCTTCATTTTCATCATCATGTTCGTCATCTTCGTCGTGATTATCAAAATCATCGTGAAGTTCAAAATCGATTTGACCGTGTACCCAACAGGTCCCTTTAAAGCGCATACCTTTCATGGGTTTTCCAATCAAATCTTCGGAGTTAATATAGGTATCAACCATAATATTCATGCAACGTATTCGGATGCGCCACACCTCTTCTTTGGTAATGCGATTGACCAACTTTTTAGCATCTTCAATGGTTCCCAGTACCGAATAAACATCTTCAGAATCACCTAAAGGTATGAAAAATCCTTCAAGAATGGTCAATAAATCTTCATTCTTAAGGCGTTCTCTTAATATGCGCGTGGCTTCCATGGCCTCTTCTTCAAGTGCATCCAGTGCATCTTCATTGCCTTCTCTTGCCTGATTGAGAAGTTCTTCACGAATAAGCTGTTCGGCAACTTCCATATCTTCATCATCTTCATCTTTTTCAATCGGTAAAATAACGGTTCCTTCCACCGCAAATAAGGATAATCGAACACCGTCAATGTATACGTGGTCATCATCCTGAATCTCAATATAATCAATTAGATTTTGTAGGAAAAATGATACCGGTGTTCCGGATTTGTTTTCTTCGCAAAATCCACTATAGCTCATTGTATCATCATTGGCTGTAACATCAATCTCATGAGTATCCATCAGATTACGGCCTTTCGCATAAGGAAGTACCGTATGGATGATTAACTCTTCTTTATCATCAAGTTCTCCACGAACAACGAGTCCGAAATCTTTTCCATACGATTTATAATATTCGACCTTAATGGTATCCTCTTTATAATTCGAAATATAACGTGTCGTCGGTTTGTCTATCACTTGCTGAACAAGTTTTTCTGCTTTTTCTCTTGTATCATATTCACTAAATCCAAGCGCTTTGATATAGAGCATCATAATATTACCTCGCTTAATCAAAAAATAATCGCTTCCCATTTTGATACGTTATATCTTCCACATCTTCAGGGGACCTTCCTTTTATTTTTCCGATTTCTTCTATAATGTACTTTAAATATCTTGAGTCATTACGTTTTCCCCGATAGGGTTCCGGCGCTAGATACGGTGCGTCTGTTTCGACGACAATACTTTCTAGCGGAATCGCTTCAACAACCTCACGTAATTTTTTACCATTTTTAAAGGTTATAACACCGCCAATACCAATCATAAAGCCTTCCTTCACATAGTCTAAGGCCATCTCAGCATGGCCGGAATAGCAATGAATAACACCCTTTGGTCGATCAAGGTTATGCTCATCATGTAGCTTGGCTTCCATAAGGATATCGTAAGTATCCTGAGATGCTTCTCGGCTGTGAATAACCACCGGTAAAGCGAGTTCATTAGCAAGCTTCAGTTGTTCTCTAAACCATAACTTTTGAATGCTTCGTGGTGCATGGTCATAGTAATAATCGAGGCCGATTTCTCCAATGGCTACGACTTTATCATAAGCAGCCAAATGAATCAAACGTTCTAAATCTTCCTCTTTCATATCACCCACGTCATGAGGATGAACACCAACGGTTGCAAATAAAAAAGGATACCGTTTGGCTAATTCAATGGATAATCGAGACGAACGCATATCCGCCCCGACATTAATTACATACTGAATATTATTTTCCGGAAACTCTTTAAAGAGAGCTTCTCTATCTTTATAAAATTGTGGATTATCATAATGTGCATGACTTTCAAAAATCATTTAATCACCTTCTATCCAAATCTATCGAACTTCTGCTCCATTATTAACGGCTTGATCCACCGTAACAATACTTACTTTTCCATCTTCTTTTGTTGCCGCCAAAATCATACCCTCCGATAATTCGCCTCGAAGTTTTACCGGCTTCAAGTTTTTGACAACAATCACTTGTTTGCCAACAAGTGTGTCCGGTGAGTATGAGTCTGCAATACCAGATACGATTTGTCGAACCTCACTTCCAAGTTGCACTCGAGACACAAGCAATCGATCTGCCTTGGGATGTTTTTTACATTCAATGATTTCACCTACGGCAAACTTCACTTTTGCAAAATCGTCAATGGTAATTTCCGGTACTTCTTCAACATCTTCTGCATCTTTTGTTATCTCAGCTTCTTGACTTTGCTTGACCTGCATTTTTTCTTCAATCATCTCAAGTGTTTTTTCCTCATCTAAGCGTGCAAACAAGGCAACACCTTCACCGACTTTATCACCTGGCTTCATGCCTGCAAACTGGCTTAAGGATTCCCAATCCGTGACTTTCGTGTTTAACTGCTCAAATATTTTGTCTGCTGTCTCTGGCATAAATGGCTGTAGCATCACTGCAGACATACGAATAGATTCGAGTAAATTATATAAAACTGTACCTAGACGTGGCATTGACGCTTGGTCTTTTGCTAAAATCCATGGTGTTGTTTCATCAATATATTTATTTGACCGACGTAATAATGTCCAAATAGCATCAATGGCATCCGAAACACGAAGGTCATCCATTTTTTCTAAAACTTTATTTGGCGTTGATAAGGCTAGCTCACGTAAGGATGTATCAATCGCTTCACTCACGTTTGGCTCTTGAATCACACCATCAAAATATTTATTAACCATGGCCACGGTTCGATTCACCAAGTTTCCTAATATATTGGCTAAGTCTGAATTAATCCGTTGAATTAAAAGCTCATAGGTTAATGTTCCATCTTGTGCAAAAGGCATTTCATGAAGTAAATAGTAGCGAACCGCATCAACTCCAAAATACTCAACTAAATCATGGGTATAAATAACATTTCCACGTGATTTACTCATTTTATCCATACCAATCATTAGCCAAGGATGACCAAAGACTTGCTTTGGAAGTTCAACATCAAGTGCCATCAGCATAATCGGCCAATATATTGTATGGAATCTTAAAATATCTTTTCCAATGATATGTGCATCTGCCGGCCAATATTTCTGAAAAAGTTCACCATGCTCTCCATCCGGGTCATATCCTAATCCGGTGATATAGTTTGAGAGAGCGTCCACCCATACATAAACAACATGTCCCTCATCAAAGGTTACAGGTACCCCCCAGTTAAAGCTTGTTCTCGATACACACAAATCTTGAAGCCCAGGCTTTAAGAAGTTATTGACCATCTCGTTTTTACGTGATTCCGGTTGGATAAATTCCGGATGCCGGTTAATATGATCCATCAATCGATCCGCATATTTACTTAGCTTTAAAAAATACGCTTCTTCACTTGTTTTTTGGACTTCACGTCCGCAGTCCGGACATTTACCGTCAACAAGCTGACTCTCCGTGAAAAAAGATTCACATGGTGTGCAATACAGTCCTTCGTAACTGCCTTTATAAATATCACCTTGATCATAAAGTCTCTTGAAAATCTTTTGAACGATTTTTATGTGTTCATCATCTGTCGTTCGAATGAATTTATCATAGCTGGTATTCATTAAATCCCAGATTGCTTTTACTTCGCCTGCAATCGTATCTACATGTTGCTGTGGCGTTATTCCTTCTTCTTGAGCTTGAAGTTGAATCTTTTGTCCATGCTCATCTGTTCCTGTTTGAAAAAAAACATCATATCCCAACAAACGCTTAAAACGCGCGATACTATCTGTTATAACTGCTTCATAAGTGTTTCCGATATGTGGGGTCCGTGATGTATATACGATTGCTGTCGTAATATAATATGGTTTCTTAGCCATAATAATCCTCCTTATGATTGTTAGTACGATTATACACTACTGAAAAAATGAAATCAATGAATATGCCCCTTTTCATAGCTGAGTTTAGCCATTTTCATATATTCTACCGCTTTTTCATGATGATCTAAATTCGCATAACATTTACTTAACTCTTCAAAAATCATTACCGTCAAACTATTATACATTTTTTCCTGATAATATGTAATGGACATTTCTAAATACTTAATCGCTTTATGGTAGTCTTTCAGATTAAAATAGGCACTACCGATTACCATATTATACCTAGCTTTACTATAGTCATCTAACATATCAAAATCAATGTTTTTTGCTGCTTTAATCGCTTCTTCATTATCATTTTGTGAAAAGAGCAGATAAACATCTTGAACTTCCTTACTTGCAATCAATCGACGTATTAACTCTTTGGCTTTTTTGTTAAATGTTGCGGCTTTTTTATGGTCCCCTGTCATTGTATATGCATCCACCAGCTTTACATAAAGTTCATATGCAATAAGCTCATGATTCAATAATAAATTGCTTTCAAGCTCAAGTAACTTTTCATAATAAAAAAGTGCTTTTTCATATTCACCATTCTTTATATGCATATTGGACTTCTTAAAATGGCAATTTATATATATATCTTCAATAAAATTCGAATTAAAAATAGATGGGGATTCAATACGCAAGGCCTCTAGACGTTCAAGAACCTCAAGACAATTATCTTCTTTATAATCGGCCATTAACTCTTTGGCTAGCTTAGCGATTTGTTCAGATTTTGTTTCTTCACTCATAAAATAATCAATGGTCTTGTTCAAACGATTTGCTAAATACGCCATCGTTGTAATCGATGGCTTTGCCTGATTATTTTCGATTTGACTTAACATATTTCGAGTTATAAAATTGCCCGCCAACTCTCTTTGTGTCAGTTTATTCTTTTTTCGCTCATCCCTTATTTTTTGTCCTAAGGTTCTCTCCATATGACTGACTCCTTAAGTTCTTATCGGCTAACTAGCCTAACTTAAAATATTGTATCATTAAACCTTCATAAAAACAAGATTTGTGAGCAAAGGTCTAAATATTTTATAACCCCAACTTTCCTTTTTCATTTCCGAAAAAATCATCCACTTTTCCCAATGCCTTTATAAGGACATCAAGTTCATCACTTTCTAATTGTCCCATAATTTCTTTAACCATCCGGTCATGAAATTCAATATGATGTCGAAAGGCTTTTTTCCCTTTTAAAGTCAATGAAACCAATACAACGCGTCGGTCCTTTGAGCTACGGATTCGCTGAACAAATCCTTTTTTAACAAGATGATTGATGGCAATGGTTAATGTACCAACCGTAATGGATAAGTCTTTTGCTATAGACGACATATTTCGCGATGTATTAAATCCAATCGCTTCTATGGTATGCATATCCGTGATGGTCAGCTCCTTAAAGGGTCCTTGGGCCAAGGCCTTCTCTTCAACCTTCATAATATCATTAAATAAATGAACTAATATGTGATTAAGTACTTCATATTTTTGTTCCATAACTTCACCTCGTCTTAAACCAACACATAAACATAATTAATATTTTAATTTTACACTACACGGTCTAAAATGGCAAATACAACAAGGATGCAGATGAAAAATATGCACAAAAAAGGGAAATTAGCACTTTCCTAATTTCCCTAATTCTACATTAAGCTTCTGCCCACTTTAATTGCAGTTTTTTTTGCTTTTTTATTCCTTCGTATTCAAAATGATTTGCCATCATATCACTTCGCCGGATAATGCCGATAAAAATTCCCGTATCATCCACCACCGGAATAAAATTTTGATATCGTGTTAAGTCGAGAACGACCTCTATATCTTCATTAATAGATACGGCTTCAATATTTCTTGAGCGCTTAATCTGGTTAATATTCACCGCTTCTGAATTTTTTAAACTTAAATCCATATGATCTTTAATGTGCCATAATACATCCCCCTCGGATAATGTATATTGATAACGCCCTTCATTATCGATAACCGGAACAGCAGAGTACTTATGGTATTCCATTTTCTCCATTGCTTGTCTTAGGGTCATCGATTCTCTCAATGTTACAATTTCATGCTTAGGCGTTAAGAAAAATGCGATATTCATTGCCTCACCTCGTCATTCTTTCATTCTTTATCTTTATTCATTACTCTTTTATCGTATCAGATAAATATGACGGAAAGATGTAAAAATTCTTAGTATTTCATTAAAATTATAACTAAACGATTTTATATTTATTCCAGTCCTTCAACTAATGAATATACAAATTGCTCAATCACATCTGCATTAGCTTGGCTCTCATGAATCTTTTGCACAATTGCTGTTCCTACAATCACAGCATCGGCTAAACAACTCATGCGTTTTACATCATCTGTCGTTGAGATACCAAATCCAATAGCGATCGGTAATGACGTATAGGATTTCACCTCATTGATATAGTTTTCCAACTCTGCATGAAATTCCGATAATCGCCCAGTCACTCCCATAGATGAGACCGTATAGACAAACCCGCTTCCGTTTTTCAGAGTAAAGGCCATCCGCTCTTTAGAGGTCGGCGTTGCAAACGGAATCAAAGCTATAGATGTTCCCTCTAAAAAATCAGCAAGCTCCTTTTGCTCTTCAAAAGGAAGATCCGGTATAATTAATCCGTCAATGCCAACCTCAAGACATTTTTTAACAAAGGCTTCTACACCATATATGGTCAGCGTATTATAATAGACCAAAAAGGCAATCGGTACATGAATCGATGACCGAAAAGAAGCCAAACTTTCAAATATCTTATAAATGGAGGTACCACCTTCAATCGCACGTTGTCCTGCTGCTTGAATCACTGGTCCATCTGCTAGAGGGTCTGAAAAAGGAACGCCAATCTCAATGACATCACATCCACCTCTTTCCAATGCCTTAACGAGGGCCGGCAATTGTTCAATTGATGGATCTCCGGCTGTTAAATATCCAATAAAACTTTTTTTGTTTGCTTGTTTATTTGCATTCAATACTTCTTCTATTCGATTCATCCGTTTCCTCCTACTTATTCAGACTCTCTAAGTTTTGTTTGCCTTGATCAAAATAAGCCATCACCGTATGGGTGTCCTTATCACCACGTCCTGAGACGTTAATGACAATCAAATCCTCAGGTTTGGTCTGTTCAATCTCACGCATAGCTAAGGCAACAGCATGGGCACTTTCTAATGCAGGAATTATTCCCTCTGCCCGTGATAAAAGTTCAAAAGCTTCTAAGGCTTCTTTATCCGATACGACTTCATATCGGGCTCTTTTTATAGCGTTTAAATAGGCATGCTCAGGTCCGATTCCCGGGTAGTCTAATCCCGCGGATATGGAATGTGCCGGTATAATATTGCCATTTTCATCAGATAATAAAGCCGTCTTCATACCTTGGAAAACACCCACGCGACTTTCAACTTCTTTGGATAAAACAACCGCATGTTTTCCAGTTTTTACACCCAGACCACCCGCTTCTGCTGCAATAAGTTCAACGTCAGCATCTCCAATAAAGGGATAAAACATCCCTATGGCGTTACTTCCTCCCCCGACACAAGCGTAGATGCGATTGGGCAAGCGTCCTTCCTGCTCTAAAATCTGTTCCCTTGTCTCATCACCAATGACGCGCTGAAAATCTCGAACCATCTGAGGATATGGATGTGGTCCAACTACAGAACCAATGACATAAAAGGTATCTTCTGCTAGGCGAACCCATTCTCGAATGGCTTCATTGGTGGCATCTTTTAAGGTTGCTGTTCCTGAAGTTACGGAGATGACTTCTGCACCCAGTAATTTCATGCGAAAAACATTGAGTTCTTGCCTTTCCACATCTTCTTTACCCATAAATACACGGCATTCCATACCAAATAGTGCCGCCCCGGTCGCTGCTGCAACACCATGCTGTCCTGCTCCGGTTTCTGCGATAATCTTGGTCTTACCCATCCGCTTGGCCAACAAAATTTGACCAAGCACATTGTTAATCTTATGTGCACCTGTGTGATTCAAATCTTCACGTTTTAAATAGATTTTACCTTTGTTATATTTTTTTGTCAGACGCTCCGCATAAAAGAGCGGTGCCGGTCGACCGACATATTGCTTCAAATAATAGCGGTATTCATCCATAAACTTTTGATCATGAATAGCCTCATGATAGGCATCCTCTAATTCTTTTAAGGGATTCATTAACGATTCCGGTACATATTGTCCACCAAATTCTCCAAAACGACTCATATCTTCAACTCCTCAAATAGTTTTTTTGTTCTTTCATAGTTTTTGTATCCATTCACTTCCAATCCGGAATTTACATCAATCACATTGGGTTTAACGACGTCAATAGCTTGACGTATATTTTCCGGCGAAAGTCCCCCTGCTAATATAAGGGACGCTTCAAGCTTGGGACGTTTTGCTAAAAGAGACCAGTCAAATGCTTTGCCGCTTCCGCCGCGCATGCCTTCATGATGGGTCTCAAAAAGGAGTCCATCCACAACCTTTCCATAAATTTCCACTTGTTTTAAACTAGATGCATCTTTGATTGGAATAGTTTTCCACACCTTGCAGGGAATTTGCTGAATGTAATCCACAGATTCATCACCATGGAGTTGGATAACATCCAATTTGTACGCCCTCACTGCACGAAGCACTTCTTCAATAGGACTATTGACAAAGACTCCGACTTTCTTAATATCTTTTCGCAGAGAATGTATGAGCTCCTTTGCTTGGCCTGTTGTCACTTGGCGTTTTGACGGTGCAAAGATAAATCCCGCATAGATGATGGGAAACTGATTGACAAGTTCAATCTCTTCATGTGTTTTTAATCCACAAATTTTAACGTCGATAGGCATTTTTGAACTCCTTTGCACTTTTCTGAATGGATGGGCTCCGCATAAAACTCTCACCAACGAGGATACCGTCTATATTCACATAGGACAAAACTTCCACCTCAAGAGGGGATAAAATTCCACTCTCACTAATCAACACACATTCATCCGGAACATATTTTGCTAACTCAAGCGTCACATCAATGGACGTGTCAAAAGTGGTTAAGTTACGGTTGTTAATTCCGATAATCTCTGCACCGGCTAAAACTGCCCGATCAATTTCTTCCCGAGTATGGGTCTCAACAAGGGCATCCATGCCGAGGTCTTTGGCCAATCGCATGAAATTTTTGAGCTCCGTATCCGTAAGTATATTAACAATCAAAAGTACCGCACTAGCACCTAGTGCTTTGGCATTCATAATCTGCATGGGGTCAATGATAAAATCTTTGCATAATGTGGGCAAGTTAACATTTTGACTCACTTCTTCCAAATAAATATCCGATCCTAAGAAGTAGCTTTCTTCTGTCAATACAGATATGGCATCTACACTTTCTTCATACGCTTTTGCCAAGTCTAACGGATGAAAATCCTCTCGAATAAGTCCTTTAGACGGCGATGCTTTTTTTATCTCACCTATAATCGACAGGCCGTCTTGTTGAAGAGCGTCTTTAAAATTGGGTCTAGCCTTGGAAAATTCAATACGCTTGGCCAAGTCATCATAGTTTAGCCCACGTTCTTCCAGCCGTTGTCTTTTTCTGGTCACAATTTCGCTTAAATAAATTGGCATATCATCACCCCGCAATCGAGGCGCTATGAAGCGTCTTAGATACCTGAATAAGCTCGCTTAGCTTGGCCATAGCTGCTCCTGAGTCAATTAAGGCTTCTGCTGTTTTAATGCCGTCGCCTATGGACTCTGCTTTATTACAGGTATATAAAGCTGCTCCTGCATTTAAAAGGAGTACATCACGCATAGGTCCAGTTTTTCCCTTAAATAAATCAATGAGTATCTGTGCATTCCTAGCCCGATCTCCGCCAATAATCTCGGTCAGCGGTGCACGCTGTAAACCAAAATCTTCGGGACGAATTACGCGTTTTGTAATTTTTCCTTCATTTAATTCACAGATTTTTGTATCTCCTGAAATCGTAATCTCGTCAAGTCCATCGGTTCCATGGACAACAATGGCACGTTTTATGCCTAATTCTCGTAAAACCTCGGCAAAAACATCGAGTAAGCTCTCATCAAACACACCCACCAGTTGATAGGAGGCATTGGCCGGATTGGCTAGCGGACCTAAAATATTAAAAATAGTACGATAACCCAATGTTTTTCGAACCGGTCCAACATGACGCATCGCTGCATGAAAGGTCGGTGCATATAAGAAACCAATATTGGTCTTCTCAATGCATGTTTTTACCTGTTCCGGTTTTAAATCAATGGCTACACCAAGCTCTTCCAAAACGTCTGCACAGCCACATTTACTCGATACAGATCGATTGCCATGTTTAACTACAGCGATTCCTGCCGCTGCAGCTATAATAGCTACAGCTGTACTAATATTGTAGGTTCCCGATTGGTCTCCACCGGTACCACATGTGTCAAGCGTTATTTCTCGATTAAGTGTAATCGTTGATGCCTTTTCACGCATAACTCTTGCCCCACCAACAATCTCCGGAATGGCTTCCTTTTTCATCTTAAGTGCCGTTAAAAAGCTTCCTGCAACAATGGGATCAACGTCTCCCGACATAAGCTCATTCATCACCATGGTCATCTCATCTACAGTTAAATCTTGACCGGTCATAATCTTTTCAATATATTCCTTCATACGTATACCTCCTTGCTAACCTTCAAAAAATTCTCAATCAATTGCATCCCTTGGTCTGTTAATATGGATTCCGGATGAAACTGTAAGCCATATACGGGATACTGTTTGTGTTTCATGGCCATGATTTCATCCTTATACGTACTTAAGATCATCAGTTCCTCAGGTAATGTATCTTTTTCCACAATCAAAGAATGATACCTAGCTACATGGATAGGTTGGTCAATGCCTTCAAAAATAGGATCCGATTCAAACGTTATCCGACTTGATTTTCCGTGATAGAGTTGATTGGCATGTTTGACGACACCGCCAAAAGCTTGGCCAATACTTTGGTGTCCTAGACAAATGCCTAGAATCGGAATTTTATTATAAAAAGTTTTAATAACATCTAGGCAAATCCCCGCTTCTTTCGGCGTCTTAGGTCCCGGTGATAAAACAATTTGATCCGGCCCTAAGGCTTCAATCTCTTCAAGGGTTATTTGGTCATTACGAACAACCTGTATGTTCTTTTCAAAATGTCCGATATATTGGTATAAATTATATGTAAATGAGTCATAGTTATCAATTAAGAGTAACATGGATACACCTCCTACTGGCCAATAGCCGTCACTAACGCTTTTGCTTTGTTAATGGTTTCTTCATATTCTTTTTCCGGGTCCGAATCGGCAACAATCCCGGCTCCGGCCTGTATATGTATGGTATCGTCTTTGATGACCATGGTTCGAATGGCAATACACATATCCATGTTTTTATTGAATCCAAAATAGCCAATGGCTCCACCATAGATACCACGTCGCTTGTTTTCCAGTTCATCAATGATTTCCATTGCACGTATTTTAGGAGCTCCGGATAATGTTCCTGCCGGTAAAAAGCTCATCAAGACATCAAACATGCTCATGCCTTGACGACGTTTTCCGGAGACCAAAGAAACCAAATGCATCACATGGGAATACTGATGGACTTCCATAAGGGATTCAACCTTTACCGAATCAAATTCGGATACTTTTCCCATATCGTTACGGCCAAGATCAACTAACATCATATGTTCAGCACGTTCTTTTTCATCCGCCAATAAATCCTTGGCTAACATTTCATTTTCTTCTTCTGTTTGACCTAGTTTTCGTGTTCCGGCAATGGGGCATGTCAGAATCTGATCGTCTTTAATCGATACCAGCATCTCCGGTGAACTACCAACAATGGCATAGTCCTCCATGTTAAAATAATATAAATAAGGCGATGGATTCACTTGACGCAACTTACGATAGAGGTTAAATGTATCAACATCCTTACTTTTTCCGCTTAAACGCTGAGATAAGACTACTTGAAAAATATCACCGTCATAGATATATTGCTTGGCCCTTTCTACGGCTTGCATATAGGCTTCCTGACTCATATTCGTTGTAAATTCCACATCAACCGGTTCACATGCTTTACTAAGATCAAGGGATTCATGGAGCATGGCTTCCATGGCATCAAAGCGTTGCTGGCTTTTTTCCCGGCCGGTATCATCATCTGTATCTAAACATATAAGATGGATCTGATGATAATAATGGTCATAGGCGATTAATTCTTTGACAAAGAGTAAATGAGAATCCGGTGTCCCGATGGTGTCCGGATTTTTGTCCGGAAGATTTTCATAATCTCTAATCATGTCATATCCAACAGTTCCAACAGCCCCTCCGATAAAAGGAAGTCCCGTTGTATTGGTCACTTGAATACCATCCATCATCTTTTCAATAAGATCTAATCCATATCCACGAACCATTTCTCGCATTCCATTCATCTGAGTTTCAATCCGGTCCTGATAGACACGAACCTGCATATAAGGGTCTGCCGCCATAAATGAGTAGCGTCCCTTGGGTTGCTCCTTACTCTCAAGCAAAAAGCCTACTTGATCTTTTACATATTTTGAATAAATCGAAATCGGTGTTTCCGTATCTCCGGAAAGTTTGCGTTCATAGGTTATTAATCTCATCGTCTTCCTCCTAAACTAAAAAAAGACATATTCACCCCTTACTTGGGACGAATATATCTTCGTTATGCCACCCAAAATGGTACAAAAAAAACACTTCGTTTGAGACGAAATGTTCATAAGCCACTCAAAGTCATTCTGTACGGATTAATCATTAATCGATACTATATCTCTGTAACGGGAGAACCCGGCATCGGTTACTGTATTTCACCTAGCATCTCATGGAACCATTCACTAACATTGTATGTACCGTACCTCACACCAAACGACGGCTCGCTGAACATCTTAACCTTAGTTACTTTTTCCAATCATAGATATTGTCAAGTATTAATTAAAGAAAGTATACCATACTTCTTTAGCGCTGTAAAGTGGTAATTATAAATTGACTTTAACTATTCGTGGGTATAGTCCTAATATCACACTCGATGAAATGGATATTTTAACGCTGTTATATTCCCACATTAGTGGGTATAGTCCCAAGCCTTACCACGCATAAGTAATGCAGCGATATCTGTTATATTCCCACATTAGTGGGTATAGTCCCGAAGCACAACTCATATCATACATCGAGACAACGTAGTTATATTCCCACATTAGTGGGTATAGTCCAGAGCTAAAGAATGTAAAAGACACTTGTTCTCTTTGGTTATATTCCCACATTAGTGGGTATAGTCCACTGATATCGAGGCTATCAATTAATTTTTCAACACTGTTATATTCCCACATTAGTGGGTATAGTCCGACTGATTTAACAGGCGATGACGAAGTTTTA
>Ga0334895_1000353_pt1 | contig 67910 bp, 65 predicted proteins | sample GraSluR3_MG_7_FD_207229 | JGI IMG/M metagenome (GOLD analysis project Ga0334895, IMG submission 207229) | Sludge microbial communities from methane-producing bioreactor in Wageningen University, Netherlands - Granular Sludge_31_05-R3 | ecosystem: Engineered > Bioreactor > Anaerobic >... | reverse complement strand
GCAATAAATTTCCTGAGAAGTAACCAGGATATCACCAGCGATTTGTATGAGAAACTGCGTACGTTGATGTTTCCGAGTCCGACTGACACTGCTGCAGATACTCCACAGGCGTGACCTTTACGCGACCGGGTATAAACGGTATACTCGGTCGCATGGTATATGAGACGGGATATCAAGCCCATCAGGAGCATGCTCCGACAGCATTATCCTATTCCATCAGACAGTTTGAAGGTCCCCTCGATTTGCTGCTTCACCTCGTCCAGCAGGCACAGGTAAATCTGTACGATATTCCTATTGGTGAAATCACCGATCAGTTTCTTTCCTATCTCGATTCAGCTGAAGATTTTAACCTTGATGATCTGACTGAATTCTATGCTATGGCAGCTCATCTGATCTATATAAAAAGTAAAATGCTTCTTCCGGTCGATGATGACGAGCAGGATGATGATGAGTTCTTCGAATTACGTGATGAACTGGTTCATCAATTGCTTGAGTATCAGAAGTATAAACAGTATACTGCGCTCCTTTCTGACACTGATCAAAACAGAGACTTGTTTATTCAACGAAGAAAGAGTCAGTTTATGCTTCCCTTTGAAGATCAGGCTCTTTGGCAGGATGTGAATGTATGGGATTTGCTAAAAACATTTTCCACACTTCTTCGTTCCATTACACCTGAACAAGTTTTCAATGTGTACGAAGAGGTGACCACAAAGCAGAAACTGGCTCTGATGGCAGAACTTTTTGAAACATATGAGGAAATTTCTTTTGGTGATCTCGTTATCCATCGAGATTCTCCTATGGATATTATCTGTGCTTTTCTCGCAATACTTGAAGCAGTGAAATTCAGGATGATTTCCATTCATCAGCACGCTCTGTTCGGTGATATTGTCATCCGAAAAGAGCAGGATTTCACTGCCGATATCCTTGATGATGAGGATTTCGGAGAGGAAGAACCGATGACCTCTTTTATGCAACAGGATAATTTGCGTGTCGAACCATTCACGGAACCACAACCGTCATTATATGATGACGGGGAAGATGATGAAATTATAGAGCTGGATAATGAGGATGAATCATGAGCAATGAACAGCTGTCACCAAATGCTCGAGTCATTGAGGTGATCCTCTTTTTGGAAAATGAGCCGGTGAACACTGATCGGTTAGGCCGTCTTACCGGTTTCGATACAACTGCGGTACAGGAGGCCCTTGTAGAACTGCAGGCATACTGGGCTGATCATCTGCATGGTCTTGAACTCATTGAAGCTCACGGGAGCTATAGTTTTACTCCTGCAGAAGACCTGCATGATACCCTTCGTTCCTGTTATGGAAAAAAGGTTGACCGAAGGCTGTCACGTGCAGCCCTGGAGACCCTGTCGATCATTGCCTATGCGCAACCGGTGACACGTCGCGATATCGAGAATATTCGAGGAGTATCCAGTGATTCGATCGTCAGACTGTTGCGTGATCGTGAATATATCCGTGTAGTCGGGCGTAAAGATGTTCCCGGTCATCCCTGCCTGTATGGGACGACGAAGAAATTTTTATTTGAATTTAATCTGCCGAGTATTTCGGCTTTACCACAATTATCTGAAATAGATCGCATGCGGTTTACGCAAGATGAGGAGGAACTTGATGCACATTGATTATCCCGTTCGACTGCAGAGCTATCTCGCTAAGAGCGGATTCGGTTCGCGCCGGTCATGTGAAAAACTAATTGCTGAAGGGCGAGTTTCCATCAATACTCAGGTGGTACGCCAAATGGGTGTGAAGGTGCAATCTGATGATGTCGTCATGGTTGATGATATCCTCGCCGAACCGGCTGATCGTATCGTATACTATGCATTGCACAAGCCGAAAGGGTATGTGTGTACTAACTACGATCCGAATGAAAAGCTTTATGCGCGAGATCTCATCACGGTTGCGGAACATAATCTCTTATTTCATGTGGGACGACTCGATAAGGAATCAACCGGCCTTATTCTCTATACAAATGACGGAGATGCTGCTCAAAAGATCATGCACCCGGCAAATGAGATTGAAAAAGAGTATGCCGTTATGACTTCTGAGCCCATTCAACGATCAGATCTGGAAGAGGCGCTCAGAGGAATCTATATTGATAGTCAAAAACCCTACGTGATAAAAAAATTCGAGATCCGGTCGAAACGCTGGGTAGTCATTACCCTTACTGAGGGAAAGAATCGGGAATTGAGAAAAATTTTCAGTTATTTTGGCTATACCATAAAACGTCTGGTACGGATTCGTATCGGACCTATCCTGCTTGATGATCTTGCCATAGGGGCCTATCGTCCGGTAAAGAAGCAGGAAATTGCAGCATTACTTGAGGGGAAAAACTGATGGATAGTGAATGGATGCCACAGGTAACCGGCTTTGTCGTTGCACTGGACGGTCCGGCAGGAGTTGGTAAGAGTACCATTGCTCATATGGTTGCAGAACGTTTAGGGTTCCATTTCCTAAATTCAGGAAATTTTTATCGAGCAATTACTCTTCGCGTTCTCACCGAGGGACTTGATCCTGAAGATCAAGATGCTGTATTAGCTGTTGCTCAGCAGATTTCCCTCACGTTGCGTGATGGCCGATTGTATGCCGATGGAGTTGATGTCGAAGATCTCCTGCATAGTGATGCAGTGGATGCGTATGTCGCACAACATTCCGCTATCGTAGCACTGCGCGAAATCGTGAATCGTCATCTGAGAGCTCTTGCCACCGATGGATTGAATCTGGTGGCTGAAGGAAGAGATATTACGACCGTGGTATTCCCTGATGCCCCCAGTAAGTTCTTTCTTGACGCCTCGGTTGAAGTGCGGGCCAGACGAAGATTTGATCAGCAACCCACCAATCTTACCTATGAAGATTTAGTTGCAAAAATTGCGCAGCGGGATGAAATTGATCGAACAAAACCAGTCGGGGGACTCAAGGTTGCTCCAGACGCTATCTATATTGACTCGTCATACTTGACCATAGATCAAGTTTATGACACAGTGTTACGTGCTATATTTACCCGGATTACGGGTGAAAATAAGGATCAGGAGAGAAACGTGGAAGAAGTTAAGGAAGTGGTGGAAACACAGAACGAACCTCAGCAGAAGGCTGATATGCAGACAATGCTGCAGGAACATTACCTGAAATCTCTTGATGAAATTGAAGACGGTCAGCTCGTTACCGGTACTGTTGTTCAGGTCAATAACGAGTATGTGTTTGTGGATGTGGGGTACAAGTCTGAGGGAAGAATCTCATCGGACGAGTTTTCCACTGTTCCCGCCGTCGGCGACGAAGTCAAGGTTATGATTGTCAACAAGGAAGGGAAGGGCGGCCAGATCGTCATTTCCAAAAAGCGTGCTGACATCAAGGAACAGACGGAAGTACTCAAGGTAGCTGCGGATAACCGCACCCCGGTCATGGGCAAGTTCGTCAAGGTCATCAAGGGCGGCTTTGAAGTCGACCTCGGCAACGAATTTTTGGGATTCTGCCCGCTTTCCAAAGCGGATGTAGTTCGAGTGGAAGACCCGGAAACCATGATTGGCATCGCCGATTATTTCATCATCGACAAGTTCCATACAGGAATGAAGCTCAAGAGTGTTGTTTCTCGAAGGGAATACCTTGAGAAAAAGATCAAAGAAAACAAAGAGAAATTTTTCGCTACGGTTAAAATCGGTGATGTTGTTGAAGGTACGGTAAAGAGTTTTACCAGCTTTGGTGCATTCATTGATCTCGGTGGCTTTGATGGCCTGCTTCATATCAACGATATGAGCTGGGGACACGTCACCAAGCCGAAAGATTTTGTCAAGAAGGGTCAGGTCATTCAGTTGCGTCTGATCAATATTGATCCGGTATCACAAAAGATCAACCTGTCACTCAAGCATATGACCGAGGATCCTTGGAATTCCTTTGAACAGCGATATGCGGTTGATGATGTGGTTAAAGCACCGGTCACAAAGATCACTACATTCGGTGTGTTCATTGAAATTGAACCAGGTATTGAGGGTCTTGCTCATATTTCAGAGCTTTCCTGGACTAAACGTATTAATAATCCGAAGGAACTGTTAGCTATCGGGGATGTGGTCCAGGCTAAGATTCTTGGATATGATCTCGATAAGAAGCGAGTCAGTCTGGGTCTGAAACAGCTTGAAGAGAATCCCTGGGATACTATTGAAGAACGCTATCCAGTAGGGATGACTTTGACTAAACCGGTAGTAAAGCTCACCAACAGCGGTGCCTTTATCAACCTTGAAGACGGCATTGACGGATTTTTACATATCGATGATATTTCGTGGACCAAGAAAGTGCGTAATATGACTGAGTTCTGCAAGGAAGGTGATGTCATTGATGTGGTGGTAACCCGTGTCGATGCACAGACTCGCCATATCCGACTCGGTGTGAAGCAGCTTGAGGGAAATCCCTGGCAGACACTGCGTCACGACTATCCCAAGGGAAGTACCATTAGTGGAGAAATCAGCAATGTTACCGATTTTGGTGTATTTGTCCGTGTCCTCGGTGACATTGAAGGCTTGATCTCCAAGTACAATCTCGTTGGTCCGGATGAACAGTTTACCGATGAAGTACTGAAGAAGTTCAAAGTTGGTGATCCGATCACTGCAGCTGTGGTTGAAATTAATCCTTCTACTCAGAAACTAAGTCTGTCGATCAAGGAAATGATCCGCAAATCCCAGCAGTCTGAGATTTCCAAGTATATCCATGATGATGAAGGTGATACCTTCACATTTGGGGATCTGATGAAGTCTCGGGAAAACAGTGAGGAATAGCGGAGCATAATGATGGCGAAAAAAGAAGAAACAACGGGAGCAGCTAAGTTAGAATCTCGATTCAATACGTTTCTGCTCTCTCATAAGAAACTCTTAATCCTGGTTGCGGTGGCCATTGTGGTCATCGTAGCAGGATTGTGGATCACCCTGACCGTTATCGATTCACGGGCTGAATCACTTCAGGTTGCTATTGACGAGGCACAGAAGACCTATGAATCATGGGTGTTCCTTGAAGATAAGGAGTCCGAAGAAGCAGTGGATATGCTGCAGGGCTTAACCGTTGATCTGAATGAATTGGCTGACCGTAACGGGAAATCCTATCCGGCTATGAAGGCCAATTACCTGCTGGGGCTGATTGCCTACGAACAGGAATCCTATGAACAGGCACGTACACAGTTTCTTGCAGTGGCACAGCAGGGCAGGGGAACCTACCTGGGAAGTCTCTCTCAGTACAATGCCGGAGTAACAAGCGAACAGCTTGGTGACCGTCAGAAGGCTTTGGAATATTATCAGTCGGTATACGATGAGTATGGAAATGAAGCTGCAGAATCGGCTCGGGCTCTATTCAGCGTAGCGCGCCTGCATGAAAGTGCGGGAAACACCGATCTTGCGCAGGCGGTTCTCCAACAGCTTGCTGATGAATTCCCTGCTTCTGAATATGCCAAACTGGCTCAATCCCGTCTGGTGATTCTCCAGTAGCACAACGAGAGGAACCTCCTGCTTCGGAGGAAGTATTATATGAGATGTCAGATAACGAGTGCATGCAAATCGGTACTCCTTCTGGCATTTTTTTTTCTCTTCATCAGCTGTGGAATACCTACATTTCTCAATCTGGATCAACATATCGCGCTCAGTGGAGTTCCGCAAGACGATAACACGATTACGGTAACTATCAATCAACAGTCAACAGCAGACCTGTTAGCCTCTTATGATACGGGAACCGGCCCTTCGCTGAAATTCATGTACGTTCTTTCCACGGCAGCTGATCTGGGAGGAACAGAATACGTCACCGAACAAAGCGGTGATGCTACCCATTTCCCACTTACTGATGTGATCTCGCATTTTCAATCATTGTATGGAATGAAATCGGGTAGTGGTTCATTTTGGACTGTGCAAAGTCAGAACAGTGCTCCTGGACTCTATAGCTATCGCAATGCATCGGGTACTAAGCAATATACCAAGCATCGACCGGATAATGATGATATGGATGATGAACAATTCGGAGGGATACTTACCGGAACGTTCAGTAATTCATTGGCAAGTGACGGGCCATTTGTATTTGGCGTTGCACCTGAGATGGATATGCTGATACCGATCTCTGATGGAAATTATGAGATCACCGTATCATTAGAAGCAATTGATGATTCCTATCTGATAAAACTCTCTGATGGAACCGATGAATTATTACTTGCTGATTATCAGAAAAATCCGTTCGTCAAATCAGATACATGGTCATCTGAAGATTTTACCGCACAGTACGTGGATACTGAGGATGAGTATTTTTATCATAATCTTGCAGCAGAGTATGCTATGGATAAACCGCTTTATATCCATCTTTTTGGTGCTGTGTACGGTGGTGAAGGGAATTTCACCAACATCTACTGGTCATCATTGGCATATCTCGGTAGTATGGCGTTGTGATGTACTGACGTGACAAAATGTATATAATGTATATTCTGTTAACTAGAAACAATAAAAGGATAGTTGATGATTACATATACCTATCAAGAAACAGACAATCTTGCAGATGCCGTACAACAGCTTTACCACATTCTGAGTATGCTCAGAAGTCCTGAAGGATGTCCCTGGGATCGTGAACAGACAAATCGTGATGTGTCGCGGGCATTGCTTGATGAAACCTTTGAATATATTGATGCACTGCAGGAACAAGATATGGATGCCTGTAGTGAAGAAATCGGTGATGTGTTACTTAACGCATTCATGATCACGCGAATTCATGAAGAATCCCGGGAATTCACTCCCGTTATGGCTATCAATGCTGTCTGTAAAAAATTGGTACGACGACATCCGCATGTCTTTTCATCTGCACAAGCTGCTGATAGCGCAGAAGTTCTTGATCTGTGGAACACGATCAAGGAACAGGTTGAAGGAAAAACTGCCGATGCTGATGATTTTTTCAGTCGAGTACCCAAATCTCTGCCTAAGCTCGAAGAAGCCTCTGAAATTCAAAAGAAAATGCGCAAGGTTGGTTTCGACTGGCCCGATACTGCGGGAGTCATGGATAAGATCCGTGAAGAACTGGAAGAGCTTACTGAGGCGGTCGATCACATAGATGCTGATCGTGATCATGTGGAACAGGAATTGGGAGATCTCCTATTCTCTGTGGTTAATCTCGCACGATATCTTAAGATAAATCCGTCAGTTGCATTACACCGAAGTAATCAGAAAGTACGTCGTCGGTTCAATGCGGTAGCTCATTTGGCTAAAGAACGCGGCATTGAACTGACTCATGATCAGGTTGATCAGCTTAATGATATATGGGAGGAAGTGAAATCGGAAGAATAATCGATTTCATAGAGTAAAGCGTTATGAAACAGGAATCTGACGAAGTAGCAGGAAAACAACGTCGCAAGAGACGAAATGAACTTGCTATGTATGAAAAGGTTGCCTACGATATTGCCAATCGAATTGCTTCCGGTGATATTGCCGAAGGAAGACGCCTGTCAGGACGTTCTTTGATGTCCAGTGAATATGGCGTTTCTCCTGAGACCATCCGTCGTGCTTTTTCTCTACTCGAAGAGATGCAGGTGGTAACGGTACTGCAGAACAGTGGCGTACGGGTATTATCACGAGAACATGCAGCTGCTTACCTCACCAAACAGGGAAATAAGAGTGATACGCGACAGCTGCTCGGTCGATTGAAGACCTTGGTAGATGAACATGAGCAGTTGAATCGAGAGATGTTTTCTGTTGTCAAACAACTGGTGGATTCATCTGAACGATTTGTCTCCAGCAATCCATTTTATACCTATGAATGTACCATTCCCGATGATTCCTCAATCCTCGGTGCTTCATTAAATGACCTGAACTTCTGGCATCGCACGCATGCAACTGTAATTGCAGTACGCCGAGAAGGAAATATTTCACTATCACCAGGGCCTCAATGGATATTGCAGGCTCAAGATGTACTGGTTTTAGTAGGAAATCAGGAAACTCGAACAGCAGTAGAATTGCTTATACAGTAGCACAGAGCTTCCCAATATTTTCCATTTTATCCTTTAATTGATTATATGTTAACAACTTACACAATATATCACTGTGGTTGACAAAGTGACAATCTATAGTGTTTAATTAAGTTGTCGGTTTTCGACAGCACCGATTAGCCGCTAAACCTCATACGATGATATGAGTGTTCCGCTTTCGGCATGTTATCAAAGAGTTATAAAAAGATAGAAGCCGCGCTGTCGATCCCGAGGAAAAATCAAGTTCAGGAGGAACTATGAAACGTTTTATTGTAATTACGTTGCTCGTACTGCTACTCGCAATGCCGCTGGTATTTGCTGGTGGAGATAAAGAGGCAGCAGCAGAAAGTGAAAAAGTAATCCGTGTGGCCGAGCAGGTCCCCGGACTGATTACTCCCGGAGTTTGGGATGGTCAGGCATTCTCTATGAATTCGTCAATCTATGAATATCTGATTGAGATCAATGCGGATACCGGTGTTATTGATCCTCTTCTTGCCACAAGCTGGGAAAGCGAAGACGGAAAGAGGTGGGTCTTCAAACTTCGCGATGATGTCACATTCCATGATGGATCCAAGTTCACTTCCGAAGATGTGAAGTTTACCATCGAGAGAACTCAGGATCCCGATGTTGGTCACCTGCAGAGACAGGATTTCTCTATTGTTGAGTCAATTGAAACTCCCGATGATTATACCGTTGTGCTGAATCTGTCAGATTCCTTCCCAACGTTCATTTATCGATTGACCGATTATAACATGATGATGCTCTCCAGCGAATATGATTATGCTTCATTGGGAGAATCAAAACCCATGGGTACCGGTCCATTTAAGATGGAGCAACTGGTCCCCAAGGAATCAGCATTATTAGTTAAAAATACAGAATATTGGGATGCGTCACTTCCTAAGGTAGACAAATTGCTTATCTATTTTGTCCCTGATATCGATGCAAGTATTTCCATGCTGGAATCTGATCGTGTTGATATCGTACCATTTGTCACCCCGACCATTAAGAATCGTCTTGAGGGTGTTGATGGTATATCGATCGTAAGTCCTTATCAGGAACATCGCTTTATTGCCATGATTACCGATATGGAGCCCTTTGATGATAATCGAGTTCGTCTTGCAATGAAGTATGCTATGGATCCGGAAGTGATTGCACGCAGTGTTGCAAAGGCAGAATTGAATGATGGAGTCTTCTACAATGAGAGTCCGATCATCAGTGGCCTCGTCCAGCACAAGGATATTCCGTTCCGTGGAAGAGATATTGAAAAAGCAAAGGCCTTACTGGCAGAAGCCGGATACCCCAATGGTGTTTCAGTTCCCCTTACCTATGCATCTGACCATCCATACGGTAAAGAACTTGCACAGACCATTCAGGAATTAGCTGCTCCTGCGGGATTTGACATCAAGCTCCAGGGATATACCCGTGACGTCTATCTGTCACAGTACTGGATGAACGTACCGTTCTCTATTACCGGATGGGGTGTGAGAATCGACCCATACATGATGCTGTCTCTTGCCTTCAAGGGCGGTGGTCCCTGGAATGAAAGTCATATTGATAATCCACGTGTCAATGAATTGATTGATAAGATCTCTTCTGAAACTGATGCAGATACTCGCATGGCTTTTTATCATGAATTACAGGATATCTTCTATGAAGAAGGCTCAATTATCAATGTTGAAGTTCCATTGCTGATAGCCGTCAATGATCGTATTGTGAATTATAGTCACCCAGTGTCACAGATTCCACAGTACAAATACATGGATGTTAAATGAATAGAACACTAAGTATTTTTGTTCAGAGATTGGGGTCGCTTTTAGCGACCCTAGTCGTCATGTCTTTCATCATCTTCTTGCTTGTTGAGATCATGCCGGGAGATGTCGCTCAGATGATTCTCGGTCAAAGTGCTACACCCGAGTCAATTGCAGCACTGCGAGAAGCTCGTGGCCTTGATGATCCTCTCCTCCAACGATACGGTCGATGGATTAGCGGAGTGGTCGTAGGGGACTTGGGTGAAAGTGTGTATATGAGGGGTGTTGCTATCAATTCGATTCTTTGGAGACGTGTAGGTCACTCACTTATCCTCGCATTGACGGCATTCATCATGTTTGTACCACTCTCAATTTTCTTTGGTATCCTTGCAGGTGTCAAAGAGAAAAAACCTACCGATTCGATTATCTCCTTTTTCGGCCTGGCTACTATGGCGTTGCCCGAATTTGTTTCTGGAGTAATTCTCATAACGATATTTGCTGTACAACTGCAGTGGTTTCCCATCGTAAGTGTTATTCCTATTGGAGAAAGTATTTGGTCTAATCTCAATATCTTATTTCTCCCTGCCCTCTCCATTACATTTGTGATGTTCGGTTATATTTCGCGCATGCAACGGTCTTCGATGATCACTGTGATGAACTCAGATTATGTTCGAGCTGCTATTCTTAAAGGTATGCCAAAAAAGTATGTCATATTCCGTCATGCATTGAAGAACGCACTGTTACCGACCATAACGATCATCGGGATGAACATGGGATGGTTATTTGGCGGTCTGGTGGTTGTAGAAACGCTATTTGGTTATCCTGGAATGGGATCTTTAATGATGACAGCGATTAAAACACGTGATGTTCCTCTCATTGAAGCTTGTGTACTGCTGATTACCATAATTTATTCTTTATCCACCATGATTACCGATATCATGTACAGCTATCTGAATCCAAGGATCAGGTTCCAAGGAGGACAGCGATGAAATACATCTTATATCAACTGAAAAAAAATCCGCTGGCCATCGTCGGAATTGCCATTATTGTATTCTGGCTGATCATGGCATTCTTCGGGCCCTCAATGCTCTCATTCAGTTATACGGAAATGGACTCAGAGTATCAGATGGCTGCACCCGGAGTGAATGGGCATCTCATCGGGACCGATAGTCTCGGTCGAGATCTCTTGGCGAGAATTGTATATGGAAGTCGATCCATCCTGACTGTGGCCCTGATGACTTCGATATTCTCCACTTTTGTTGGAGTTATCTTAGGTTTTTCTGCTGGGTATTTTGGGGGCAAGGTTGATGCTTTCTTTCTCAGATCGATGGATATTCTCATGGCTATTCCTCCACTGGTCTTATCAATGGTGGTTCTCGGAATATTGGGAAATTCTAACATTGCCAGTTTAACTATCATTGTATCTATTGCGTTCGTACCGGCAACAGCCCGGGTATCACGGGGAGTATTATTGACCGAAAAAAGTCAGGAATATGTATCGGCTGCCCGAATACGGGGAGAAAATCACCTCTATATCATGTTCGTGGAGATTCTTCCTAATACCACGGGACCGATCATTGTTGAAGCTACGGCACGATTTGCCTACTCAATAATGATGGTAGCGTCGTTGGGATTTCTGGGTGTCGGTATGCAACCGCCCACACCTGACTGGGGTATGATGGTCATTGAGAATAAACCGATTATTGCTCAAGCACCTTGGGCAGTATTGTTTCCAGCTCTGGCTATTGCCTCGCTGGTTATCGCAATTTCCATTTTCTCTGACTTTGTCAGTAAGGTATTGATACATGAACGATAATATTCTTGAAATAGACAAACTCAACGTCCGCTTCAGCACTTTCGATGGTATGTTTTCTGCGGTCAACAACGTATCGTTGACCCTTGGAACCAACGAATCCATCGGGATTATTGGAGAATCGGGTTGTGGAAAAAGTACCCTTTCATTTTCCATCATGCGTTATCTAGCTTCTAATGCATCGGTTGATGGTGCTATTAGATATAAAGGGGAAAATCTGCTGGAGAAAAGTGAGCAGGAAATGGAAACCTATCGAGGTGATCGTATCGCTATGGTTTTCCAGAACCCCTACTCTTCGCTTAACCCGGCCCTTACGATCGGTTTCCAGCTTGACGAAGTCAGCATGCATCACCAGAAACTGAGTAAGAAGGAAGCACGTAAGGCAACCATTGAAGCGCTGACCATGATGAATCTGGGAGATCCTAAGGGTATTGCAAGACGGTATCCACACCAGGTAAGTGGTGGTATTCAGCAACGCATCTGTATTGCGATGGCACTGCTGTGTAGACCCGATTTACTCATCCTCGATGAACCTACTACCGCACTTGATGTTACCACTGAAGCGGTGATTCTTGATTCAATCAAGGATTTGAAAGATCAGTTAAAGATGTCACTTATGTACATCTCACATGATATGGGCGTTATCAACAAAGTAGCTGAACATGTTGTGGTTATGTACAGTGGGGAAATTGTTGAACGAGGACCGAAAGAAGAGATCTTTAATAACCCTACCCATCCGTATACACGTGCACTCATCAATTGTATGCCTCGTGGCGGTGTGGTGAAGGAAAAAACCAAACTCAACACCATTCCCGGCTATGTGAAGCGCCGCGGATCGCAGGAAGGGGGCTGTCCCTTTGTAGAGCGCTGTGATAGGCGTAATGATACCTGTGAAAGTGAATATGGGACACGGAAGGTTGGAGACAGACACTTTGCAGCTTGTGATCGTGCCTATGCCACCGACATCCCTGACACCCTTTCTCAGAAGCTGGTACCGAAAGTTCAAAAGAAGGCTCAGATCGATCTCAATACTGCCGATCTGCTCAAGATTGAAGAACTCCATAAAGTCTACGGCAGCCGTCGAAAAGTATATGCCGTCAATGGAATTGATTTTTCGGTGAAACCGGGATCGGTTATCGGTATTGTAGGAGAATCGGGATGTGGAAAATCGACCACTGGCCATATGATTTCGGGATTATACAAACCGACGAAGGGAAGAATATTATTCAATGACCTCGATATCTCTCTTGCTTGGAATAAGCGCGATAAAGAGACACTGAAAAATATTCAGCTGATCTTCCAGAATCCGGGAAGAAGTCTCAATCCTTCACACACCGTAGAGCAGATTATCGGACGGGCGATGAAAAAACTTGCCGATATCACTGATGCAAAGGAACGACGTGATCGAATCATTGAAATTCTGAAAAAGGTTGACTTAGGCACGGATTATCTGGAGAAGAAACCTCGACAGCTGAGCGGAGGGGAACAGCAGCGCGTAGCAATTGCCCGTGCGCTCTCCATTACGCCGAATCTGATCGTTTGCGATGAACCGACGAGTGCTCTGGATGTGTCGGTTCAGGCCTCGGTACTGAATCTGCTTAATGATCTGCAGGTAGAAACCTCAGCTGCCTACATGTTCATCTCTCACGATCTCAATGTGATCAACTATCTGAGTGACTATATTATGGTCATGTATGCAGGAAAGATTGCTGAGTACGGAGAACGGGATGAAGTGATGCAACCACCATTCCACCCCTACACCGAGGCATTGCTTTCAGCGGTACCTGAAGTTGACCCCACCAAACAGAAAGATCCGATCGAACTGCAGGGGCAGCTACCGGATCCGGCGAAGAAACCCAAAGGGTGTCCATTCGCCGGCAGGTGTCACCGTCAGGTGGGAGAGATTTGTGAAAAGGAATACCCGCCTATGGTACGAATTTCAGATACTCATTACTACTACTGTCATATTAAACCGACAGCGTAGTATAATTGTTTGGACCATCGGTGTATGAACCGATAAAGACCATTTCGCGGTGTATCTTCATATGGGAGAGCACCGCGAATTTATCTGCATCTTTTCCAAACAAAGTTTTTACCGGATTTTTTTCTCCATGAATAATGGCTGTGTACACTGCGTCGTTATCGATAGTAAGGCGAGCAACTGATATCCCAACCCCACAGCAGTGTACCCATTGGTTCATGACATCCTTCAACGCCGGATCGGTAATATGAGAGAAAGTATAAATACTGCCGCCCATATGCTTGCTCAACGTAACACGTCGATCAGTGGCAAATGCTTTCATATCAGTAAAGACAAAACCCTCTGAGACCGATGCATTCAACAGGTTCAGTGTTTCGTCTCTGTCCAGGCCGATACCACCATGGATATCAACCAGCATGACCTCAGCACTTCCTGTGATACCGGTAGATAACGGATTGACAAATTCCATCTTCGGTTTGGGATTGTATCCCTGCGTAAAGGCGACAGGAATCCCTGCTCGCTGGAACGTCTGTTCAAACACTCGCATGACATTGATGTGAGAAATAAAACGAGCTCTCCCCTCTTTCCGATAAAAAAACAGTACCGGTTGCGAGGCCTTTGTCCGTTCAGCGGCAATGATGGCCTGAGAGCGTGGCAGAGGAACAAGATCGGGCGATTCGGTATGAGTATCATCGGTCACCTGATGGATTTTATTACATACACCGCAGGGAACATCACATGAGGGAAGGCATCGTTCAGTTAATAGTGATTGCCTGGACAATTCCCATTCTCGTCGTAAATAGGCTTTTGAAACCCCTAAGGAGACCGTATCCCAAGGGAGCACTGAGTTCGTATCGTATTCGGTATAGATCAGCTTTTCTACATCAATATGTGATTCTTCCAATGCCTGAGACCAGAGATCCATTCGCATATGTTCGTGCCAGGCATCAAGCCTGCACCCTTTTCGATAGGCAAGTTCCACCAGATCTCCAACTGAATCGTCTCCACGACTGATGATTCCTTCCAGATAGGAAACATGAGGATCATGATACGAGACTTTCGCTCCTTTTATGTGGTATTGAATGTCTTTCTTGATTTGCGAAAGATGTTCCCGGGAAAAGGCATGATCCATCTGTCTTGCCCATTGAAAGGGAGTATGGGCTTTCGGTATAAAGGTGCCGATATTGATATTTAAATTAATCTTGGTGGCATCCCATACCGTTTTCAGATACGCTACAATCGCTTTTCTCTCCTCCTCTGAGTCTGTGAAGGGAAGTCCTACCATAAAATAAAACTTTGCCAAACGCCACCCTCTTCCCTTTGCTTCCTGAATGATAGAGACTACATCCTCAACCGGGACCTCTTTATTCATCGATTTTTGCCAGAGAGACAATGGAGTTTCAATGGCAAAGGTCAGACCACTTTTTCTCACTTCAGATAATTGTTCAAGTATATCCAAAGAGAATGAGCTCACCTTCAGAGAAGGGAGCGAAAAGGATATATGCTGTGGGGCAAATTCATCGTTCAGTTGTTTGATAATCTTTGAGATATTCGGATGATCTCCGGTGGAGAGCGAGCTCAGGGTGACCGTCCGATACCCCAGATCGTGCACAATCTGTGATGCCTGATCCCGTATCGCTTCGAGCGGAAGCTGCCGGTATGGTTTGTAATACTGTCCGGCATGACAGAAACGGCAGCCATTGGGACATCCGCGCATGATTTCCACCACCCCATGATCCTGAGCAACTTTGAAATGGGGCATCACAAAATGGTGAAACCCATGAGATGGTTTTCGGGCAAAATCATCGTCAATGGCTCGTATTGCCAGATGCTTACCCGGATACCACAGAAAGTCGAAGCGTTTTAATTCATCGATGATTGCCTGTCGCGCAAAACCGCGGTTTTTCCCTTCTTGTATGGTCTTGATCACCTCGATAAGTCCCGATTCTGCTTCACCAATGAAAATGAAATCGAAAAATGGTGAAAACGGAAGGGGATTGGTAACCGCCGGTCCTCCGGCAATGACGATAGGATGACTATCAGTTCGATCAGCAGCGCGGAGCGGAATACCTCCTAGATCTAATACCTGCAAAATGTTCGTAGCAGATAGTTCATACCCTACTGAAACACCAAGCATATCCAGATCATGCAACGGAATGCCGAATTGCAGAGTATGCAGCGGAATCTGATGATCGCGCAATAATTGTTCATAATCCGGGGCGACCGAGAAGACTCTATCGCAGGTCACCGGATTTCCCATCGAGCAGACCAGATCATAGAGTATCCTGATTGCATTATTTGACATACCGATTTCATAAAGATCCGGAAAGCAGAGTCCTACATGAAATCCGTCCTCAGTAAAACTCTGAGTACCCTGGGTAAACTCCCCTCCGACGTAACGGGCGGGATTTTCAATGGACAGTAATGCGTTCCCACATTGTGCAACAATATCAATTCTTTTCATGCTCAGCATCCTATCAGCAAAGGAGCGCCCTCATTGGACGCTCCCTTGGTATAAAAAACTGGTGGTTCATAAGCCGGGTTCTGTCGTGAGCGGTCATCTATCTAGGCAGTACGTTACCGTACTGCTCAAGCAACCTACCCGCAGGATTATGGACGAACAGCCCTCCTGCTGCTTGGTTTTGCTCCTGACGAGGTTTACCCTGCCACTTCTGTTACCAGAAGCGCGGTGGGCTCTTACCCCACCATTTCACCCTTACCTGTTACCAGGCGGTATATTTTCTGTGGCACTTTCTCTAGCCTTACGGCTCCCGGGTGTTACCCGGCGTCATGTTCTATGGAGCCCGGACTTTCCTCCCGCAGCGCTTAAAGCGCTACCGGCGACCGCTTGAACCACCAGAATAGTCTCTGTTACGAGAGCAGATCATCAAACTCATCCGTATCGATGAAGTCTGCAAGTCCTGCCTCTTCAATATCTGAATCCTCTGCAACCTGAGTAAACTGATCGGCCATTTCAGCATCTTCCCAGTACAGTACTCTGCTGCAGTATGGACAGAACCGGAAATCATCACCCTTGCGGACATCATTTACAAACTGCACCGGAAGGGTCATATGGCATCCCTGGCACACCATTCCATGAATCGGAACAATACCAACACCTGCCTTGTTTCTAATGATTCTTTCAAATTTAAAGAGAATGGAATCATCAATACCGGGAACCAGCTTATCCTCTTCAACCTTTAAAGCATCCAGCTCTTTCTGCTTCTGGTCCAGCAGCATGTCTTTCTTCTCTGTTTCGGTCTTCACTTCCTCTTCCTGAATCTCCATCAGCTGCTCATGTTCTTCCAGCTGCTCCTGCAGTTCAGAAAAATATTTTTCCTTTGCCAGTAGACTCTTGCGAAGTGACTGCTCGCGCGTAGAAGCATCTTTGATTTCTTTTTCCAATGCCTCAAACTCACGCTGGGTGGAAATCAGTTCCATCTGTTTCTCTGAATGCTCTCTTCCCCGTTCCGCTTCATCAAGCGCAACACGCAAAGCTTTCAGCTCTTCTGCTGTCTTCTCAAGACGCTCGTGTTTCTCAATATAGGTTTTCTTTCCCCGATTGAGTAATTCCTCTTTTGTTTCGAGCGTTCTTGGAATTTCTTTAATCTCTTCAAGCACTGCAAATTTCTGAGCGAGAATCCCCTGAAGAACGCGAAGTTTATCAAACACCTGCTGCATAGTTATCTCCTGCCTAAATAAAATCCTTAAGTCGTCGGCTTCTCTTTGGATGCCGTAATCGACGCAGCGCCTTCGCTTCAATCTGCCGAATACGTTCACGCGTCACTTCAAAATACAATCCCACCTCTTCCAGTGTCAATGAGTAACCATCTTCCAGGCCGAATCTCATCTTAAGAACTTCCTGTTCCCGAGGAGGAAGTGTTTCCAGTACTTCCTGCAACTGTTCCTGCAACAGCGTAAATGCTGTCTGGGTTGCAGGATTTTCCACATCTTTATCCTCAATAAAATCGCTGAGGAGTGAGTCTTCTTCCTCACCGACAGGAGTTTCAAGACTGATCGGTTCCCGGGCAACGTTTTTCACTGCCTTCACTTTCTGTGGGGTCCATCCCAGTTTCTCCGCAATCTCTTCATCGGTAGGCTCTCGTCCGTATGTCTGCATCAACATGCGAGATTCACGAACAACCTTATTTATCTGTTCAATCATATGCACCGGAACACGAATAGTTCGGGCCTGATCACTGATGGATCGCGTAATGGCCTGACGAATCCACCACGTTGCATAGGTAGAAAATTTGTATCCCTTTCGATATTCAAATTTCTCTACTGCCTTGATCAGCCCGATATTACCTTCCTGAACCAGATCAAAGAAATGCAAACCGCGGTTCGTATATTTTTTTGCGATACTCACCACCAGACGAAGGTTGGCCTGAATCAATCGATCCTTGGCACTCTTCATCATCTCGCGACCGCGCATGATCTCCTTGGCATTCGAGATGATCTCATCACATGATTCTTCAAATTCATATTCGATGTTTCTCAGCTCTTTTTCCGTAAGCTGCACATCACGGATCAATTCTTTGATTGAATCAGCGGTCATATTAAGACGTTGTTCTACTTCCGTTCGTTGCGAAGGAACGGCAAGAGATCGTCCCATGAGGCGAATCTCTCGGACACTCTTCACACCAAGCTGATGCTCAATCTGTGTCTTCTTTCGCTGCAATGAAAAGATATTTCGTTCTGCTGCAAGATAACGTTCGGTAAAGCCGCTGATCTCCTCGGGCTGCAATTCAACCTTAGACAGTTTTTTCATCAAGGTTGCTCGTTTCTTACAGAAATTGTCATCCTTGAGAATTTCTCCTCCGGTAGCAACGGTCTTCTTCTTCAGATCAATATAACTTTTAAGCGGACTCTGGATATCTTTCAGGGTCTCTCGATAAAACTGGACATATCGTTTTTGATCATTCATCTTCTCCTTCAGTTCTTTCGGAGAAAATTCCAGCTCCTCTTCATCAAAACGGGTATTTACCGTTTCCAGAATATCGTTGAAGCTCGAGATCAGAATCCCTGATTTCAGCAAGACTTCCTTGATGATTTCGGCACCTTCTTCCATGCGCTTGGAAAGTTCAACCTCCTGCTCGGCATTGAGCAGGTTCTCCCGTCCGATTTCACGTAAATAGAGTCGGATTGGATCATCTACAGAAGAATCTCCCTTATCGGTACCAAGAATACTGCTACGACGAGAAGAAGCTTGATCACGATTGGAATCACGATCACTATCATCTTCAATATCGATCAATGATTTTCGACGTCCTTCGTATCCGCTTCCATCGTCAAATGTATGCATGTCATCTTTTGCGTATGCTATCTGGTCATCATCATCTTCATCTTCATCATCAAGATCATCGTCTTCGGTATCTTCCTCGTCTTCCAGCTCTTCATCCGCATCCTCAATGAGTTTATCATCAAGATCGTCTGCAGCATGTCGAGATGAGGAAATGCCTGAGATATCTGCAAGATCCCCGTCAATGAGTGTATCATCGAGATCCTCATCGAGATCCTCTTCGATATCCTCTTCCGGTTCTTCCAGTTCTTCATCGATCAAAGTTTCATCCAATTCCGGATCATGTTCCTGAATATCCTGCTTCAACGGTGCTTCTTCGTTTTTCTTCAATAGATCTTTCTCCATATCCTCTTCGCTCACCAGAATACCATGATTTGATTCTAGTGATACGACCAGTTCCTCCAGGAAATGCTCATCGTCCTGTAAATGTTCAGGAAGATACTGACGTACTGCATATAATGACAGATGTCCTTCTCGCTTTCCCTGTGTTACCAACGCTCCGTAAAATTCCTGATCCTCTACGTTAGGCATGTACTGGCTTCCTCATTTCTGCAATCTTCTCATCAAATGATTTCTTTTCCAGAAGTAGGTGCGACAGTTCAGTTGCAACTGATCCATCTTTTTCTGCAAGGCGAATGAGATTTTCCACATGTTTCCGTGTTTTTTCCAATGATCTAAGCGTAATTCGCCAAACTGACTCTTCCAGAACCTGTTCAGGTTGTGCAGTAAATTCGGCTGTCTGCAAGCTCTCTGCCACCATATTGCGCAGGTGATCATCATCAATCATCTGAAGTATCAGCTCATCAGAGTTTCCTATCTCCTCCCTTTGAGCATCTTCAAGCACGGTATACAACTGGATAGCCATCTCATCAACTAAGTCATCTATATGAAGCCGATTCCGATACCGGGGGAACAGAAATCGATTATTCATCAGTGTGAGCATGGCATACAAATCTGTGGATCGTTTCCACCCTCGATGAGCAGCAAGTGACTTTCTTCTGCTTTGTTCCTCGTCCTCCCGATTACGTGTGGTTACGGTATCGGCCCTGTTTGCATAATCACGCACCAGTGTTGCCTCATCTACCTGAAGATACGACGCAAGGTCGCGAAGATAACTCTGCTTCACGATTTCTGACTCAACCGCGTCTAAATAAGGTTTCACCGCAGTAAATATATGCAATTTCCCAGTCGCCTTCTTCCCATCATACAAGTTAATTGCCGAATGTACAAGATGATCAAAGGCGCTTTTGCTGTTACTGCATGCCTTTGTCAACATCTTTGGCCCTTCCGACTGAAGCAACTCTGCGGGGTCTTTTGCCCCTTCAAGCGTGATCACTCGAGATTCAAAACCCAGTTGCTCCAAGATTATCACTGTCTTCTTCGTCGCCTCCTGCCCCGCTCTATCCGAGTCAAAGATTAATTGAGCACGATCTGCATACCGTCGTAATAATCTTCCCTGATCTGCGGTAAATGCCGTCCCCAATGGAGCCATTGCTGTTCGCAATCCAGATTGATGTAACGCGAGCACATCAAAATAGCCCTCACATATTATGCATGATTGTTGTTTTTTAACCTCAGTAAGGCTTTCAAACAACCCATACATGGTCTCCCGTTTCCGATACAAAACCGTCTCGGGGGTGTTAATATACTTAGCTTTACTGCTTCCCGACAAGTCTCTTCCGCCAAAAGCGACCACCTGACCTTTCCAATCACGGATCGGAAACATGAGTCTGTCTCTGAATAACGGATAGGTGGCATTGTTTCGGGCAAATAATCCCGACTTTTTTAATATATGCTCACTATATTGCTTCGATCGCAGAAACTGATAAAGCCAATCGGGATCATCAGGAGCATACCCAAGCGTGAATTTAGCAGCAGTATCAGCTGAAAATCCCCGCTGGGTGATATAAGCACGGGCACGCTCTCCTGCATCAGAATGGGTGAGAATATAATGGAAACTTGCTGCAAGTTTCTCATACAATTCCCGGAGGGTTTCGATCTCATTCCTGGCCTTTTTTTCCTGCTCATTCTCTTGTTCAATCTGAATTCCTGCCTGATCGGCAAGGTACCGAACCGCTTCAGGAAAAGAGAGATGTTCCATCTCCATAATAAAATCAAAGAGTGAACCACTTTTGCCACAACCGAAACAGTGGAAAAAACCTTTTTCAGGAAGTACAGAAAATGACGGGGTCTTCTCGTCGTGAAACGGACAGAGTCCCCAGAATCGGTCACCTTTTCGGCGCAGTACAAGATACCGAGAGACTACGTCGGTCAGAGAAATACGGTTTTTGATCTCCTCGATCACAGATTCAGAAATTTTTGCCATACACGCTCATTCAGTATACGATTCCCAGACTGCAACTTCCACCCCCTGGCGCAAGGTCAGCAGCTGATCAATCTCGTCACGACTATACAACCGCCCGGTTCCGATACCGGGACACCATGATGATTCCTGCTCCCATGTCTTTCGGTCAACCAGAATGGTATTCCAAAATGGGTAGGTGGCACATTGGATAGGACGTGCTTCATACACAGTACACCCATGCTCGGAAAGGAAGATACAGTCATGATGAACTGTCTCAATGAGACTAATATAATGAAAGGAACCCATCGGAACTTTCCGACAGTATTGGTGAAGAAACAGGGGGACTTCAAGCCGAAGATGTTCGGTGAGTCGATCAATATCATCAGGTGTGAGAAACACATACCCAGGTTCAACGCCACAGCAGTAGCGACACTCTGGCCTACAGGAAAATCGGAGCCCGTCTGCGTAAAAGCAACTCATGCTACCCCCCGGCATAAAAAAACAGGTCTTTCCCGAAGGAGTAGACCTGTATTGGGGAGAGAAGGATTCGAACCTTCGAAGGCTGAGCCAACAGATTTACAGTCTGCCCCCTTTGACCGCTCGGGAACCTCCCCGTTTTTCATGACTGGCTCACCTTACCGAATAGAGGCAAATTAGTCAAGCCAATGCATAAAAAATTCAAGTTCGGAACAATCAGTTCCGTCAGCCACCTGTCAGATTCGAACTGACGACCCCGAGATTACAAGTCACGTGCTCTGGCCAGCTGAGCTAAGGTGGCGATCGAATGGTAGCATACGGAAAAACTACCAAACATGTCAAGTCAGAAACCGTATTCTTTCAACAGGTCCTCAATTTCACTACGATTTCGCTTATCCGCACGGGAATGAAATGGCCACACTTCATATTTTGCCATTGCATACTTCAGTATCATGCCTGCTTCCTGCCGGTCACTCATTTGATTGAGTGCTACCGGTGAATAAAACGGGGTGGCATCCGGACCGCGCGATCCCTCGTAATATTCATGTTGGTCAACGGTACTCTTCCCCGCCTCTTTTTTCCAATCTCTTTCCATTTTCTTCAATTCCGAGTTTCGCTTACTTGCACTCCAGTCACGTTTCCATAACATGGTGGCAAGCGCTTTAAAATGCCCAGGATACAGTACCGTATCAGGGATCGTATCAACAGCCTTTCGCGTATAGGAAATTGCAGTATCAAGATCTCCGAAAGAGATTGGCCATCCAGGAAGCTGGAAATAAAGCTGTCCAAGGACATACCAACTGATGGTCTCATCAGTTACTTTCAAGTCATCAATGAGATGGGTAAAGTCGTCGCGCATTGGTTTGGCTTTGGATAGGGCATTCAACGGCCCTTTTGTCTCTCCCCATCGCCCTATACTCGAGGCTTTATACACGATAGCCATAGGAAGTTCCCGTTCATCGATTGATTGCAGCGCATAGCGTTCAGCTTCCTCATAGATGGCAAACAATTCATCATCTGAAGCACCTTCCACTTCCCGTTCATCACCTATGGCTAAAGTAACACGTGATAAACGCCAGAGCAATTCTGCTTTCTGCTGACTATCGGTAGCAGTAGCAAGTGCCTGAGAAAGCAAGGTTTTTGTCTCATCATATTCATCATGCCAGTACAATGCATCGGCTTGATCAAGCACTGATGCGAACAATCCCATACCCACCAGGAGCAATACCAGTAAAAACATGCAAACCTTTTTCATCATTATGGTCCCCTTTATTATTCGCTTCCCGTGATATCCCTTCGCAGCACCTGAGCGCCGCGAAGATATGCCGGGATCGGTTTGTGATCTTCTGCATGATAATAGTGAATCAATATACGAATGGTACGATCAAGCATGCCATGCACCGTCGGTTCCTGCATACAGAACAGCGGAACGGAAAAGTGGTCAAATTGCGTACGTAATGCGCTTGCAGGATTCATCGATTGGAGGTCACTCGTTATCGTAAATTGAAGAGAAACCATCATCGGTTCACTGAGATCGTTCTGTGTACACATATCTGTATAGAGTTCAGCAACTGCCGCAATAATGCTATCTGGATCATCATGATCCACCTGTGTGGCACCTCGAACTGCAAATAACCGCTGACTCATCAGCATCCCCCCTGTTAGAAATAGAAAACCAACCCATCTTCAGTTATCCTCGAAATCAGTGATACAAACAACCATCCACACCCAAAAGCAATTCCGCGTAATATCGTGGTAACGATATCTAAAAAGGGAACAATACGATCAATGAGCGAGAGGATGAGGGCGATCACCAGAAGCAGGACGGCATAAGCGATCCCGATTGCTGCAACAAAAATAGCTGATGTATGGGTAAATACCTGAAACTGCTCAGTTGTATCCCACCACAGCTGGGTCGCGAACAGCGACAGGATAAACAAATAAAGCAACAACAGATAATTATGTACTCGTGAACCAAAAGCTAGTGTCCTTCTCAGTCGCAGCATGCATCGAGTATACCACAGGTAAAGAATGTTACTCTACCAGAATATCTTGCGAAATTTTCTTCAGTACCATACACTGATTTCATTCAATTACCGATCAAGAGGAATAGCCATGAAACACACTGCAGTTGAACGCATGAAAGCTATCGGAGTTGGTACTCCCGATATTCTGATCCCTAATCATACCGTTGATCTCTCCAAGTGGGCAGTTGTTGCCTGTGATCAATACACAAGCGAACGTTCCTATTGGGAGCGGGTTTCCGACCTAGTTCAGGAAGCTCCATCAACTCTTCGTCTGATTTTTCCCGAAGTGTACCTAGAAGATTCCGACCGGCAGGAACGGATCGATCAGATTAATGCAACGATGCGTGATTATCTGGATAAGCAGATCTTTGACACCTATCCGGAAAGCTTCTTTCTGGTACAGCGGATCACTGAAGACGGCAAAGAACGCTGGGGTCTGATCGCTGCTCTCGATTTGGAAGCCTATGATTATCGTCCCGATTCAAAAAGCTTGATTCGCGCCACCGAAGGGACCATAATAAGTAGAATTCCCCCGAGAAAACAGATACGACAAGATGCTCCGCTTGAACTGCCCCATATCCTCGTGTTGATCAACGATCCCCAACAGCGTCTCATTGAACCGCTCGCTGCATCGTGTAAATCCTTCGTAAAAGTGTATGACACCCCCCTGATGGAACAAGGTGGGCAGGTTCGAGCCTACCAGATTGCTCAAGAGACTTTAGATCAGGTTGCTGATGCCTTTGAACACCTCGTTGCTACAGTAGACCCGGAAAATCCGCTCGTATTTGCCATGGGTGATGGCAATCACTCCCTGGCAACCGCTAAATCCTGCTGGGAAGATATCAAGCAGGGCCTTACTGAGCAGCAGCAGGAAAATCATCCCAGTAGATACGCTCTGGTTGAACTGGAAAATATTTTTGATCCGGGTTTGGTTTTTGAACCCATTCATCGGGTACTCTTTTCCTGTACGCGTGATACATTTTTCACCACCTTGCAGCGATACTGCAGTCACTACACGATCGAAGCGGTCAATGATAGTACGAGTATGGAGCATACTATCGCCTCATCTGATGGAAAACAACGATTTGGTTATACCGATGCAACCGGCAGTCTCATCGTAACGGTTACCGAACCTGCCGCATCAATTGCCGCGGGTACGTTGCAGTCGGTCATCGATGATCTTACCGGGCAGGATCCGAATCTCTCTGTCGATTATACTCACGGTGATCAGGTAACGGCAAAACTCGGAAAGGAGGAGGGAAATATCGGGTTATTCCTTCCGGCAATCGACAAACACACCTTCTTCGATTCGATCATCGCAGACGGAGCGTTACCGAGAAAAACCTTCAGTATGGGAGAAGCACACGAGAAACGATTTTATCTGGAAGCACGAAAAATTAAATAACGATCACTGATGCAGATGTGGATACACAAACGATCGTTGCTGTCGCTTGCGTATGTTTCGCCGGATGGCTGCATACCCAAGCAGACTCAACACGGTAGGTACCAGGGCAATAAGAAACGATCCAGGAAGAGATATTCCAGTTTTCTTCCTGGGTTGTCGTCCCGGATCTTCGGGTACCGTAACTGTTGATCCAGTATCCATTTCCATCTCTTGTGAAAAGTAATAGACCTCGTCCTGACGCTGTACGTATCCAAGAGAGCGGGCACGATCAAGCAGCGCCTCTTTAGACCAGATGGTATCCAAATGTCGTTTAGCGTTTTCCAGCACTACCTGTTGCGAAGAAACTTCCTGAAGTTCATCGTGGATCTGATTTGCATAATCACGGTTTATGAGAACTCCCCGTTCACCGACAATACCGTAAATCAACGCAGTGTAAATAATGAGGAGATAAAAGAACATTACCGTATAATTCCTTGTCATACACCATCTGAACCGTTATAATGCATTACATATCATACAGACAGCCGGTGGTGTTGTAAAGCGGAACCATCGCTGCTGATTGGAGTGCTCATATACCCATGCATAACCGTCGAGAGAAGAGCTCTGCAGGCATCATCGCCGTTTCAGCCATCATCACGCTGTTAATTCTGGGAGCACTTACCTATACATTTTTTGTCTATGGAATCCCCGTTCTCCCGGTAACTATGGAAGAGTTGTATGGTATTCTCATACGACTGCTGCCGGTATTGATTGGCCTTACTTTAATCCTGATCGCACTTGCATTGAAAAATCCACCGATCCCCTCTGATACTGACGATCAGGATGAGTTGGAAAAAGATGCCTTTACCGAACCGTTATACCGCCTTCCAGACGAACAGAATCGTCCGGTATATGGAAGAAGTCCCCTACCTGTATCACCACCGCGCACTGATGAGGAACCTGCTGCACCTACGGAACAGAAGGTTGCTGATCCGACTCCAGAGATCACTCCTTTCGCAGGAGTTCCCAAACGAAGTCAGACACCAACAGTCATAGCTGACCACCCACAACCGGTGGTGGAACCGGAAGAACTCACCGATGAGCAGTTCCTTCCGGTCAGTCGTGCAGTACTGTTCAGTGAATATCCTTTCCCGATAGTACCGGGTTCTGAGATTGCCCAGCTGCTTGAACCGATTGAGGAAACTGAAGATGAAACTGCTTTCGGTGATACAGACACAGTTAGTCTGGAAGACACCTTTGAACATCGACTGGACGAGGAATTCATCAGTGCCACAACGTTCGGCTACGATATTTCTGTTGCACTGTTTGCAATCCCCGAACGGGAAGATGATCCGCATTCGGTGGATGCAACGGTTGTTCAGGATTTGTTCAATCGACTCGGAATTATCGCCTTTTTCTATCTCACTGAAGCCCACCAGATATCGGCAATACTTCCGTTCTACAGTTTCGCGCAGTGCAGACGCGTACTTGCAGCTCTGCTCGGGCAACTGCAAAAGCAACATCCGGAAAGTACGATCACCGGAGGTTTTTCTAGCATGGGAGACCGTGAGCTGTCCCAGTCCGATCTTGTTCAGGAAGCAGCACTCGCATCAGATTTTGCTGCAGAACGGGGGGGATACAGTCTCATCGGGTACGATAGTTCCCTTGAGGAAAACTAATCTTTTAACGGTAGAGAAAACACCATACGATCACGGGCTAGGAAGGTGTGCGGAAATATATGCCGTGCTTCTGCTCGCAATGTTTTCAATTCCCGGTCAGTATACCGTGGACTATAATGGATAAGGCCCATGGATGAGACATCGGCATCCAAAGCAATCTGTGCAGCCTGGGTGGCAGTCATGTGTTTCTTTTCCCGTGCACTAGCTTCAAGACTCTGATCAAACATTCCTTCACATAACAACAAATCGACTTTTCTCACATGATCGGCAATGCTGGGAAGGTACAGAGTATCGGTGACAAAAGCAAAGGATCGTCCTGATCGAGGACTCCCTAACACTTGTTCCGGATGAACTACCTGCTGATTCTCAAGAGCAACCGATTGTCCATGCTGCAACTGTGACCACAGAGGCCCACGCGGCACCTGCAGTTCGAGTGCCCGCTCGGGATGGAAGATACCCGGACGATCTTTTTCCCGCATGACATATCCGTAACAGGGTTTTGTATGATCAAGTTTAAACGCCTCTACGAAAAATTCATCCGTTTCATGAATAATTCCCGGATGTACGGTTTTAACAATAATCTCGTAATTGATATACATATCGAGGAGCTTTCTGGTCTGATTAATATACTCTTGTAATCGTGCAGGACCGTAAATGATCAAAGGATCTTCTCTATCGACTTGAGCACTGAGCATCAGCATACCAGGCAGACCGGTAACATGATCAGCATGCATGTGCGAAATGAAGATAGCAGATATCTTCTTCCATTTAATATTGAGCATCTTCAAGGAGATCTGTGTCCCTTCTCCACAATCAAAGAGAAACAGTTCTCCCTCACGACGTACCATAGCAGAGGTGAGAAATCTACCAGGTAATGGCATCATGCCACCAGTTCCCAGAACAAATACTTCAAAATTCATGCCGATTAGCCTACCGTGAGATCAATCTTGTTGCAACAGCTGCAACGGAGAAATCTTTCTGATTCTTCTCAGCGACAAATGCACTGTCACACTGCTGATTATCAGCATTGCTGTACAAATTAACAGAATATCCGGTACCGAAACAACCACAGGAAAATCGAGAAGATAGTACTGAAGACCAGCCAATCCGGTATTGCTGAGCCATTGCAGCAGCGTCCCGAGACGTAAGGCTAGAAGCACACCGAGCGTGGTACCTCCTATCATTCCGCTTAACGTTACTGCCATAACGGTAATAAAAAAAGCCCAATAGAGCGTCCTGTTCCGTGCTCCGAGCGTTTTATACAGGGCAATTGCCTGCATGGAATCCTGTACCAACTCCTGGGCAATGGAAGCAACGTACACTCCAGCAACAAGGAGAATCATCATGAAGACCAGCAGGATTACCTGACGGCTTGTGATAAAATTGGTATACACGGTAGTGTTAAATGAGTCCCAGGTGGCATAGGGAATCCGTTTCTCCTGATTTTCCTGAATTTCTTCGATAATTTCAGTTAAATCATCAACTGCAGTGGGATCGACAAGAAGCTCGGTATACCCATTTTTCTCCTGCGGGAAGAACCGCAGTGCATCACTGCGATTCATAAATACCAATGACGTATCGAGTTCGTGGTACCCACTCTGATACAATGAGGTCACTTGCGCAAGTATCGGCCGTACTACCGAAGTTGAAGAGTCAGGAACCACCATACAGGCAACCCGATCCCCTATCGATACCCCTAACTGTTTTGCAAGTGCCTCACTGAGCGTGATGGCAACAAGCCTTTCTGCTTTTTCCACGGGATTCCCGGTGAGACTCATCTGAGCAGTACGCACATCGGAAAAGTATGAGGGATCCACCCCTTTAATCCGTACCTCCGCGGTTGTATCACGTGAATAGATGATACCATAGCCACTCACCACAAAATCGCCACGTATGATGCGATTATCATACTGAGAAAAGTCTTCAGGATTATCGTGCAGCACTTCTCTTGCATATAGTTGTACATGTCCATCCTGTAAGGTGATATACTTATCAGTAATTCCGCGCATCATCCCATCCATAAATATCAGTGCAAGAATAAGCGGAATCATCACGAGGGCAACCAGAATCGCTGAACGGATCAAACGGGCACGGGCATATGCATGGCTTTTTCGAAGGCTGACCAGTGTGGTCACCAGAAAGGCACCGAAGCTGCTGATCATGAGAGCTCCTGAAGTGAGCGATTCTGCAGCAGATATACCGTTTCGCACCTACGAGCCAGTTGAATATCGTGGGTGACGAGTAACAACGTCCGATGCTGCTCAGTGACCATGTCGAATAACAACTGTTCAATTTCCGCCGAGGATTGTTCATCGAGGGATCCCGTCGGTTCATCTGCGATGATGATATCAGGTTCATTTACGAGAGCACGACAAATGGCAACCCGCTGTCGTTCCCCACCTGATAATTTCTGAGGACGATGATTCATTCGTTCGGACAACCCGACACGATCGAGCAGCTGCTTGCTTCGCTGCATTGCCTGCGCATACCTGTCTCCACGAATAAGGGCAGGAATACACACATTCTCCCACGCAGAAAAATCATCAAGGAGAACATGAGCCTGGAATACAAATCCGATATGGCGATTCCTGAATTCACTGATCTGTCGATCATTCATCCGCTGCAGCTCCTTGTCTGCAAACAGCACCTTTCCCCGTGACGGACGATCAAGAGCTCCTGCCAAATGCAAAAGCGTGCTTTTACCACTACCGCTTTTACCGGTAATGGCCACCGAACTTCCTTGATCAAGGACCAGATCGATATCCTGCAAAACACATAAATCGGAATCCCCAGAGGCAAAGATTTTGGTAACCGACGATAGTTCAAGTAGATGATCAGTCATGATAGAGCATCTCCATAGGTTCACGATACAGCTGCCGACGACACCCGGCATAGGTGAAAAGCAGAGCCACTGCGAGCACTGAACAAGCAATGAAAATAATTTCACTCCCTTTTACATAGGTGGTAAAGGGATAGGTAAGCAATAGACTCGTCTTTCTGGTAAATACATACTGAATGGTATGTATCCAGGAAAAAATCTTCCCGATATGATTACTGGCAAGCAATCCCAATGCGATACCACAGATTTCTCCAATACTCGTAATGATAAAGGTTTGTCCGATGAATACACGGGCAGCAACCCGTTTCCCTGCACCGAGAGAACGAAGTACTGCCAATTCCCGTTGTTTTACATGTAAAAGTCGCGAGGAGGCATTTTTGATATTCACACCAAGGATGATGAACATAAAAAAGAGAAACAGATACATCAGCATCTTTTCCAGAGTCAGAGCAGAATAAAATGCCTGATTTATCTGTTGCCAGGTCCGCACGGTAGCTTCGGGATATCGTTCCTGGATTGCTGAAATAACCGTATCTGCCTGATCGATATGATCCTCTTCCAGATATAATCCATAGCTAACACGTTGGAAATCAATCCGATCGAGAAAAGAACTGAGATCAGCGATCATCGTGGTTTGATCAAATTCCGAAAGTCCCGTCCGAAAAACTCCTGCATTCACCATGGTAACCGGCATGGGAGCAAGCACGGCAGCTTTTCCCGATACCAATAGTGTAACGCCTACACGCTGTCCCTGCGCCAGGCCAAGTCGAGCCGCCAAGGTCCCTCCCACTGCTAACTCTCCTGGATTCAGTGCCTTTTTATTCATCCAGACAGTTCTTTTGGAAAAGGGATTCTCTTCTTCAAGAATCGAGGTATCGATGAGACGCAGTCGTGCAGTTGAAGATCGATCTGATGCAGGATTCTGTATCATCACCTGGGTATTCACCTGAGCGAAGACATGTTGGACATGGTTGACCGTATACAGTTGATCTACCACTTCTTCCACGGTAAGATCCTGTGATACTTCAGCGGGAAACGAAACCTGCATATGAAAAGATTCAATATCTTTCAGCTGATCAAGCAGGTCCCGCTGGAGACTGTTCATTAATGAGAGCATCACAATAATCGCCATCATACCGGCACTGAGCCCAGCAAGAATCACCAGAGAAGCTGTCCGATGCCGATTGCTTCGTGAAAAGGCATAACGCCAGGCGAGACGAAGGGTGAACATCACTGCTCCTTGCGATACTCGAGACTCAGTACCCGCTGTCCATCCGGTGCATAGGTTACATCCACATAGGGACGGCCAGCTTCAAACAGCGTGACTACTGAAGTACCATCCTGCAGATACCGAGTGGCACGCACGGGCACATCATCCGTCCAGCGTGTTTCGGTATAGGCAATACCATCACGATAGTATGTTTCAATCCGAATCTGCTCTTGCCCGGATATCCTTTCCACCGATTGATCGATCACTCCCTGACTATCATACTGGTACGAAATAGTTCGATCTTTCCCATCGACTGTTTTTGTTTCCAGACGAAGGAGCAACCCGTCAGGTCCATACACCCGCTCTTCTTCAACACCATTTCGCTGCTCAGTAATCACGAGCGTTCCCGCTTCATCAATATGGACCTGAGACTCTATCTCACGATGTTCGCCCTGCCAGAGTTCCCGGACAAGAATGGCATGCGGGTACTGAGTGACACGGGAAAACAGGTCCCCCGATTGTTGTGCATATATGGTGTGACCGGCATCAGAACTGAAATGTGCCTGATCCATGTTCCCATGAAGATCTACGACACGCAATCCTGCCAGTACCCCTTCATCACCTCGGAAGTAGCTGATAAGCCGCTGAAGTTCTCCATCGGCAAGTTCTTTTGTCTCTATCAGTTGGTCATGAGCATATGCATGCAGTGTCATGTACTGCGTATCATCACCGGCTATGCGGGTAATACAACGCATAGGCAAACCCCGTTCATACTGCGTCTGCATTTCACGAATTACATTCCCATCCTCGTCATAATACTGTTGTAAAACCGTACGGTCAGAAACTCCCGAAATCCGTGTATATGTAACAGGTTGCCCATACTCATATAAGGTCTGTTCCTCCATACCGTCAGAAGTTTCGGAAATCTGGAGCACATATCGATGATCATCAGATTGTTGATCCATCAGTTCAAGTGGTTGCCCGACACTATTGGAACGGTACCATGCACCGAATAGCGGCAGAGCCGAGAGAAGAAGGCTCACTGCAATAAGCTTGGCCACCCTCGTAAATTTCATCAGGCAATACCCACCAATGCATCAAGGAATTCGTCTACTGAGAATGGTCGTATATCTTCATAGCGTTCTCCAACGCCCACAAACGCTATCGGGATACCGAGTGTCTGTCCGATCTGGATGAGTGCTCCCCCTTTAGCGGCAGAGTCGTATTTGGTAAGAATCAATCCATCAAGTCCGATTGCCTGATGAAACAGCTGTGCCTGACTCAACCCATTTTGCCCGGTAGTCGCATCGATCACCAGCAATCGTTTATAGCACTGTTGGTCAGCAATCCGTGAACGGATCACTTTATCGACTTTTTGCAGCTCTCTCAGGAGATTTTCTTTATTGTGCATTCTTCCCGCAGTGTCGGCAAGGACAAGATCATCCTGTTTTGATCTGGCACTATCGAGTGCATCATACATGACCGCACCGGGATCGGCACCATGACGCTGCTTGATAATCCGACATCCGGTACGCTGTGCATGCAGTTCCAGTTGATCAATAGCAGCAGCACGGAAAGTATCTCCAGCTGCAAGAACTACTGATTTCCCCTGTTTCTGGTACCAATTTGCCAACTTGGCTATGGTCGTTGTCTTCCCCACCCCATTCACTCCGAGGATGAGAAAAAGATTTGTTTCATCGGGACACAGATCAGGAACAGCTGCGGTGATCTTCTGTGAGAGTAACTGTTTCATCAGCAGCTGCAGATCACGGGATTCCGTCCGTTTTTCTGATTTTGCCAGTTTGCGAACTGCATCCGAGACTTCCATAGCTGTTTTTGCTCCAAGATCTCCCTCAATCAGCATATCTTCCAGTTCTTCGAAAAAGGACTCATCAAATGTTTTTATTCCGAAAAGCGCCTTGAGACGTGCGCCAAAACTTTTCTTCATAGCAATGTAACCTCATTATTCCAGTATCGTGAACTATACTGCGTTTTCTGGTAATATGCAAATAATCTGAAGGCAGTATCGGTGAAGGAGACTGCTGCAGCTCCGCCGGCAGCAAGTACCATGGGCTGCCAAAGATCACGAGGCCCTGCCACCGACCGTGATAACGTATCGAACAGAATCGCGAGCGCTCCTGCTAGCAAAGTTCTCCCCAGCGATGCATATACTTTCCGTTGTTCTCGGATCGCCGTATGCTCCACGGTATACCACACGGGTTCCAGCGATAACAGAATTTCTTCCTGATGATCAATCAGATGTATTCCGGTCGGCCGGAATCTCGGTTCAATTGCCGTGATGACAACGGGTGGGGAGGTATCAGTAAGTACAAACGGAACCGATTGCATCCCTTCACCGTTTATAGAGATACTACTTGCCGCAGAAGTAGTGGTAATGAGCATCGGGTTTGGCTTTTCCTGTTCAAAAGACAACGTAACGGGAATGATTTCACCTTCACGGACGATTATCGTCTGAGATGAAAATTGCATTCCCTGTGCCGATGCGGTGAGTTGATACGTACCGGGAGAGAGGAACATCAGCGGATCACGGTGATCGATCTGATTTCCATCAAGAAACAGCTGGAGACCCGCAATAGTGTTTGTGATCGTGATAGCTCCCAGACGATTTTCATTGAAACTATTCACAATCGCAATAAGCATCTGATTCAGCTGTTCAGGAACCTCTTTCGGTACCATAACTTCACTAAAAAGCGTGGTGATCTGTCCATCAGATTGAAAGGACACTACACGGACACGGGAGAGGGAGTGAAACGGTTCCTGTACCAAGACCAATGTGATATCCAGATTTTCACTGCGCATAACATAATCGGCTACTACCGAATCTCTGGCTACCAGCGCCTCGATGAGCGATGGATCGAGATCAAGGCTCACGATTTCAGCTGAATCGGCAAGAGAAAAATCATCGGCCTCAGCATCCGGATTCATACGCGCATATCGCTGTTGTATGATATCGGAGAACTGGCGGGGATCAACCACAGCGTTCAAGGAGCGCGATAACTGTTTAGGCTCGGGTATCCGGTCAGTTATGATACCAATGCGTAACGTCTGCTCAGAAGCTGCAGAGAAAAGTGCGGTGCCAATCAGACTGATTGCCATAACTACGAGCCATCGCCGCATGTATTACCCCTCGGAATGCCATTTCAGATATGCTTCGATCAACTGAGAAATATCTCCATCCATCACGCCCTGAATATTTCCAATTTGTTCGTTTGTCCTATGATCTTTCACCATGGTATAGGGCTGAAATACGTAGGATCTAATCTGATTCCCCCAACTGATCTCTTTCTTTTCGGTGGCGAACTGCGCATGCTCTTTCTCCCGTTCCTGCCGATAGTATTCATACAGGCGGCTCGTGAGTATTTTCATGGCCAGGGCACGATTCATATGTTGTGATCGTTCATTCTGACACGCTACCACAATTCCAGTTTCCAAATGGGTGATACGTACCGCTGAATCAGTCTTATTGACATGCTGACCGCCGGCACCCCCGGCCCGATAGGTGTCGACACGAAGCTCGGATGGATCGATGGTGACTTCAAGATCATCTTCTATTACAGGGGAAGCATACACCGAGGTGAATGAGGTATGGCGTCGTTTATTCGAATCAAATGGTGATATTCTCACCAGACGGTGTACTCCCGCCTCACCCTGCAGATACCCATAGGCGTATGCTCCCGAGACCTGCATCGTCACCGATTTTACCCCACCCTCTGCTTCAAGAAGATCAACTATCGTGACTTTAAAACCATTGCGTTCACACCAACGCATGTACATCCGCATCAGCATCTGCGCCCAATCACAGGCTTCAGTGCCCCCGGCTCCGGCATGAACCGAAAGAAAACAATCATTCTTATCGTACTTGCCGGAAAGCAATGTCTGCAATCGCAGGGGATGATACCGTTGTTCGATTTGGGCAATTTGCTGGTCCACCTCTTCAGCTATTGAAGGATCATCCTCATCTGCATACAATTCCAGCAGTTCAGAGACATCATCAATCGACTGAATCAGTTCCTTCCACGGCTCGTAGGTATTTCTGATATCAGTAAGTTGGGAAAATAGTTGTTCGGCTCTGCTTTTATCGTTCCAGAAATCGGGAGCAAGAGACTCCTGTTCCAATTCACTTATCTGTTTCTGTAAGGCTTCAGGGTCAAAGACGCCTCCATACATCGTAGGCTTCTTCTTTGATAGTTTCAAATAATTGCTGATTCTGAATGGTCATAACGACTCCTTCTGTGTTTTTTTCGTGCGGGCCCGTCGTTCAATACGAAATCCTACAGTCCACTGCATTGATTCCCTCGGTGCAAGATCGAAATCCCAGAGGGGAAGCACTTGGGTATATTCATAGAGAATTTCCAATCCCATCACCGTCTCTAATTTTACGGAAAAATCTTCTTTATGCAATGTGAATCGGATATCGGAGGCAAATGAAAGAAGTGTCCGGTTCAACGCATCGGGAATACGCACATTTTTCAGGTTGGGAGCGACTAATCTGCCACTGGCCAGATTTCGATTCCGACTCTTTTCCACCGTGTACATGCCAACCTCTTCATCCTTCATCCCAAGTGAGAGGTTCAGCTCACTACCGAAAAGCCCCCGTGAGCGATGCTTCCCCTGATTGGTCAAGGTGAATTCCACGACAATCGTATGGGTACGAAACCGGTATTCTTTGGTCAATTCCAGATCGCCTAATCCAAAAGGAAGCTGTGAAAACTGACACGATGTCGTGATCTCATTCCGATTTTTATCCGAGACAGTCACGAGATAATCGTCCTGACCGGCATCATATGCCTGTTTGGTCAGTGTTTTCGCAAAGTGCTCAACGGTTGCGCCATGAGGGAGAAACATATCGTTAAACGAGCGTTGAAAGGAACCATCTTGCAATGCGGGAAACGAAAGCCTTTCCGCTTCTGTTGCATATCCAGTGAACGTATCACCATAGTTCCAACCGGTGGGAAGGTAATTGATCTCATCAAGCGTTCCCCCTTTGGAATCAACTACGGCCCCGATATTTTTTCCCATCCAGACCAGTTCAGGCTTGCCATCGAAATCAATATCGAGCTCACGTGGATAGGGGACCTCTTCTCCCTGACCTAACAGCCGTTCAGCTTCATTCAGATACCGATATACATGCTTTCGGTATCCACTTCGATAACAGCCTCCGCTGGAATCCAAAACAAAAGCACCTCCGGATCCTGCTTTCATGAGTAGTCCCTCGACCCGTTTTTTCGTGTCCTTGTTTTTTCGGTACAGACGGGCAAGATCTACCAGATACAACCATCGCCCATAGAGATGGTTCAGTTCTTCGTATTTATGAAACATGTCATTGAACGAACTGATATCAACCAAGGTGGTATCCCGACCGTACCATCCACCGTTTAGGTAGCCCCGGTCATGCATAATTCTGCTTGGAAGAGAGCTGAGCAGGATTGTTTCTCGAGTATCGGCGGTAAGCACCCGTTCCAACAGGAGAACAAAGAGGTCAACAACGGAGGGATTACCCGGCTGCACCGCAGAGGCTTGCAGCAACCGGTCAAGATTGATCATCACCGTGTGGTAGGAATCCCCTGGATCAAAAGTGATGTGCTGCAGCTGTTCGGCAAATTCTCTCAGTGATATCCTGTTGGTACTCAAATCGGTAATAAGCTTGTCAAACCGGTCATCCGAAGGATATACCTCGAGGGTCTTCCCCAGATCCTGCATGACAAAGGCACTGGTTGCCACCTGCACATCATGCAATCGGTCGAATGACGAGATAATCAGCCGGTCAAGCATTCCAAGCGCCATGGTGGAAACCAGGGAGGGATTCCAGACCTGATTGTAACACCAGGCAGTCCGAGCCCGACGGGAAAACCGTTTTCTGATAAACGTAGTGGTATGTTCCAACTGCCCTGAACGATCCTTGCCGGGCAGTACATGCAGCACTTGTTGCTGACTCGCACCGGTAAGCAATTCCACCTGATCCTTTTTCACCAGATCGGCGATGAGCATATTCATTTCGGGATGGTTCTGCTCAAACCACTCCATGACCGTCATGGGAAGATAGAGATGCAGGTGAACATCTGGATGTTTGTACAGATAGGTAAGCACCGGTTTATACACCTCAGTCAAAGCTCGTTCGAGCATGACCAGAGGTGTTCCCGGTGATAGCTGACTGTAGGCTCCCACAATCACGGGCATAGTTTACCTTGCTTCAACGATACACTTCGTCGGACACGCAGCTGCTGCATCGGCAATTTGTGTCATTTCTTTGCTATAATCAATTTCTGAAAGGAAATCGATAACGGTACATCCAGATTCGGGAAATTTCTTTTCGCAGATTTTACAGGCAATACAGCCAACTTCACAAATCTTTCTTACCACAGCCCCTTTATCGTGACTGTTACAGGCGATCGCATGTGAACCGCGTGCGGGGATCATCCGGATCACTTTCGTGGGGCATACTAGCGTACACTTTTTGCAGCCGATACACAGATCAGGATTTACCATCATGTTTCCTTTTTCATCACGGCTGATAGCTTCGGTGGGACAGACTTGCATACAGGATCCGAGATGAAGACACCCATATTTACAGGAATTATCCCCTTGAAACAGCATATGGGCGGCAGAACACTCTTCAATACCTTCATATTGGAAGTCTCGCTGTGTCAACTCATGATTTCCCCGACAATGGACGAAAGCCACCATACGTTCCTGTGTTTCATCTGCCTCGACACCGAGTAGTTTTGCTACGAGAGCGGTGGTTTTAGCTCCTCCGGGGGAACATAATCCATTTTGGGCTTTCCCGGTGGATAGGGCATCGGCATATCCGCTACATCCGGGATATCCACAAGCTCCACAGTTGGCACCGGGTAAAACGGTAAGGATCTCTTCGGCTAGTTCGTTCTTTTTCACTGCAAACTTCTTTGCAGCGACGGCAAGCCCCATTCCCAATAAGAGGCCAAGCGAAGCGATTATGAGAAAAGCATACAGAATATTCATAGACAATTACCCCAGCAGATTAGTTAAAAGCGATTTATCGAAAGCCATGAAAGCCAAAGCCATCAATCCTCCAGAAATAAAAGCGATCGGGACCCCTTTGAATGCCTTTCGGACCGGATGCAGTTCCATCCGCTCACGGATATTGCTCATCAATACCAGCACCAGCGTAAAACCGATTCCAGCTGCAACACCGGCAGAGAAACTTTCCATAAGATTATATCCCTCGGTGATGTTCATCACGGCGATACCGAGTACCGCACAATTTGTGGTAATTAGCGGGAGGAAGATTCCCAATGCCTGATACAATGCAGGAGAATTCTTTTGAATGATCATCTCGACAAACTGTACCAACGAGGCAATCACCAGGATGAAAGAAAGCGTCTGGAGATACGTCAGATTGAGCGGCACCAGCAGGAAATGATACACGAGATAGGTAATTATTGAAGCAATTCCCATAACGAAGGTAACCGCCATGCCCATGCCGATTGCCGATTCGCTATTTTTCGATACCCCGATAAACGGACAGAGACCGAGAAATTGCGTAAGGATGAAGTTGCTGATGAATATATAGGTAATAAATATTGCTGCGTAGGTCATGACTGGGTACCCCCTTTTCTCGAACTGTACCAGGAGAAGAATGCCTTCAGATATCCCATAAGAAGCAGAGCTCCTGCGGCGAGCGAGAAAATTCTCACCGGATAGGTATACAGAAGCGGAATATGAATAACTCCCGAAAAACTGCCGATAGGCATCAAGGTAATAGTACCACTGCCGAACACCTCACGTATAAGGGCAATCAGGGTTACCGCTAAAGTAAATCCTACTCCCATGCCAAGAGCATCCAGAATTGAATCACCAATGGTATTCTTATTGGCAAAAGCTTCAGCCCGACCAAGGATGATACAGTTAACCACAATCAACGGGAGGAATATTCCCAAAGCCTTGTATATGGAAGGAAGAAACGCATGCATAACCATTTCTACGATCGTAACAAAAGCTGCGATAATAACAATATAGGAGGGAATTCGAACACTATTGGGGATAATATTTTTTAACAATGAAACAAAAATATTGGAAAAGAGCAGTACAAAAATTACCGCAGCTCCCATACCTAATCCATTGATTACCTGGGTAGATACCCCAAGTGTCGGACATAATCCCAGCATGAGGATAAATACCGGATTTTCTTTGAATAGTCCCCGTGTAAGAACCATCTTTTTTTCACCAGTCATCATTCACCTCCTAGAAGTTTTATATACGAAGACCCGAGCGCTATCGATTTTGCCACACCGGAGAATGTGATCGTAGAACCACTGATACTGTCTGCATCAGATTTATCAAGCATATCTTTTTTCACCGGAACGGGTGTACTCGCGCCGGTGCCGATAAATTTTTCCATGTAACTCGGCACTTCGGCTTTCTTTCCCAATCCGGGAGTCTCTGCATTGGCAAGAAGACGTGCATCAATCACTTCGCCGTCGACTGTGAAACTGGCCATGATTGTCATTTCTCCGCCATATCCACTTCCAATGATCTGAAGAATATATCCTGCGACATTTTCGGTTTCATCAAGCAGGGTGTACTGTTCAATGACTGCATCGTCCTGCGTTTGCGTAGTAGAACTGCCTACGGTATACCCCCCGGATACTTCAGTGAGGGCTTGCTGAATCACCTGCAGCTCATACGCTGCAATCTTCGGTGCGGTAACTGCGTTGATCATCGCGAGGGCCGTGGCAGCAACAGCAGCAATAAGTGCAAGGGTGATTCCGGTTCGTGTAAACTGTCTCATGCCTGGGCCTCCTTCTTCGGTGTCTTTACCACCTCACCAAATCGTTTTGGCATCAGGTATCGATCAATCGTGGGTACAAAGATATTCATGAGTATGATCGCAAGAGAAACAGCTTCGGGAAGGGATCCAAAGAACCGAAAAATGAACGTAAAAAAGCCGATCCCGGTACCAAAGACCACCATGCCTTTTTTCGTAGTCGGACTGGTCACCATATCAGTAGCCATGAAAAGTGCACCGAGCATCATACCACCGGTGAACAATTGCAGTACAAAATCTCCCTGGAACACTCCCAGGCCGTTTCTCAGTCCACCAAAGATCCAGGACAATAAACTGAAACTGACAATAAAGGAGAGTGGTGTATGCCAGGTGATCACTTTTTTCACGATCAGATAGATTGCTCCCACAATAAGCAGGAAGGCAGAAACTTCTCCGATACACCCAGCCATATTTCCGAAAAAAGCATCTACCGTATAGGGTGAAAGTGGAATGCCGAGGGCCTGCTGGAACCACGAACTTACCGATTGAGCAAACGAAGTGAAGGGATAACCGACATCGGAAAGTATTGCCGCACTGCCGAGTTGTGGGGAGGAAAGTTCACTTACCGCAAGCTTCATTTCAGTCAGCATGGTCGCTGACCCGACTGCATCGGGTGCCGATAAGGTTCTCGGCATCCGATAGGTATTCATCAGCCCCGTGAAGGAAAAGAATACAAAGACACGCCCTGCCAGAGCCGGATTAATCCAGTTGGCTCCTAATCCGCCGAAAGTCCATTTTACAACAAATATGGCAAAGGTTGAGGCAATAATGGGTACCGCAAACGCTGCATCTGCAGGCATGTTCATACCAATCAATAATCCAGTGAGGAATGCTGATCCATCACCGATCGTGGTCTCTTTACTCAAGCGACCGAGCAACCATTCAATACCTACTGCAGAAGCAATAGAGACTAAGAGAATTGCCAGAGCTCGAAAGCCAAAGACGTAGACACCCCAGAGCGCAGCTGGTGTCAATGCAATGGAGACATCCCACATGATGGAGGCAGTACTAGACTTCGCATGTAGATGTGGTGAAGATGATACAATCAATTTTGGCCCTTCCATTTATTTCCTCCCCAGACGTTTTCCAAGTTTCATGCCATGAACAAGCGGAATATGTGCAGGACAGGAATAGGAACAGCATCCGCACTCCTTACAGTCCATTAAATTCAGTTTCATAGCCTCTTCATATCTACGGTTCTCTATCAAACGATACAGTTTTGTCGGTTGGAGTCCCATGGGACAGGCGGCAACACAGCGCCCGCATGATATACAGGGAGTACGGGGTGCCTGTGTGGCAGGATCTGCATCAAGGGCCAAAATCCCACTGGAACCTTTTATAATGGGAACCTGATCATCATAGAAGGCAAAGCCCATCATGGGGCCACCTGAAATAATTTTTTCCGGTTCATGGGAAAAGCCCCCGGCGAATGCTACCAGATCGGCAACTTTTGCACCGATGGGAGCACGTACATTTCGCTTGGTTTCCATGGCCTCTCCACTGATTGTAACGACACGATCAATGAGGGGTTTTCGTAACGCCACAGCTTCGTAGAGGGCAAATGCCGTACCTACATTCACCACGACGGCACCTACATCGAGCGGAAGTTTTCCCGAAGGGATTTCCCGATTGATGGTGGCTTTCAACAATTGTTTCTCATCGCCCTGAGGATATTTAACCTTGAGCGGAGTAACCAGTATGGGATAGGAATTCGCAGCAATCACCTCACGGAGCTTCCTGATAGCATCCTTCTTGTTATTCTCTACACCGATAATGATTTTTTTCGGATCGGTGATACGAGCTGCTATCATGATTCCACGCAGGACCAAGTCGGTCTGTTCCAGCATAAGCCGATGATCTGCAGTGAGGTACGGCTCGCATTCAACACCGTTGACTACCAAAGCCTCGACACGTTTCCCTTTCGGTACAGAAAGTTTTACATGGGTCGGGAACGTAGCTCCACCGGTACCGACTACACCCATCTCCTTCACGATATCAAGGAGTTCTCGAGCTGAGAGCTCGTCGTAGGGTTGCTCGGTCCAGGTATCGCTCGGCTGTTCAGCATCAGGAGTGATGATAAACGCATCGGTGATCACGCTGTTTGCAAGGGTCACCTTTCTGATATCGGTGATCGTCCCCTGAACTGGAGCATGAATATTGGCTGAAATGAAGCTGGAAGCTTCTCCAATTTTCTCTCCGATGGTGACGGTATCGCCTTTGGCTTTTAACGGTGTTGCTGGGGCCCCAAGATGTTGAGAGAGTGGAACCAACAGTTCCTGAGGCATGGGCAATCGTTCAATTGCCTGTCCGTTACTCAATACCTTCTTGTCGTCGGGATGCACCCCACCCTTTCGGAACGTAGGTATTCTCTCCATGCTGTGCTACTCCTTTGTGTTCAAGACACGATAAAACGATCCCTCTGATAGGGGAAATACAAGGTTCTTATGCAAATTGTCTTCATATCTTACAGGAAAACCTGTATAACAGTAAATATGAACCGCATATTCCGTTATGCTTTTTGGAAATTAAAGGGAGTTAAAGTTTATGCTCTTGTTGGGAGAAGTGGTACCGGCAAGAGTTTTCGCTCCAAATTGGTTGCCGAAAAGCACAATATAGATTTGATCATCGATGATGGACTACTCATACGCGGCGACCGGATCATAGCCGGACGTTCGGCAAAACGTGAGCAGAACTTTCTTACCGCCGTACGGACCGCACTCTTTGATGAAGATGATCATCAGCGAGAAACGATGGTAGCGCTGCAGAAGGAGAAGTATCATCGCCTGCTGATCATTGGAACCTCAGAAAAAATGGTCCACAAGATAGCTACCCGGTTGAAACTTCCTGAGCCGGAACGAATATTCCGTATTGAAGATATCGCTTCAAAAGAGGAAATCGAGATGGCGATGCGGATTCGATTCTCTGAAGGGAAACATGTCATCCCGGTTCCCACGATTGAGATCACACGAAATTATCCGCAGATTGTGTATGATTCCATGCGGGTATTTTTTAAAAACAAAGCCAAACTCCCCTGGAAGAAACAACGAGCATACGAAAAAACTATTGTCCGTCCTGAATTTAGCAAATACGGCAAAATTACGATGAGTGAAGCAGCACTTACCCAGATGGTCATCCACTGCCTTGACGAGTTTGATCACATGATCAAAGTAAAAAAGGTCGGCATGAAGATCGAGCCCGAAGGATATCATCTTACGGTAAAACTGCGCGTACCCATGAAGCACCAGATATCGACAACCCTCGCAGACCTGCAGGAATATATTGCAGACTCTCTGGAGAAGTATGGTGGTATTTTTGTCTCGGGAGTGAATATCGAAATCGAGGAGTGGGCTTAAGAACCTTTCTGATTCGATTTGCGATGTGATCGCGAACTCCCTTTATTCTGTGGATGCGTACTCTTTTTGATCTTACGCGCGGTATCACTCCGCCGTTGTTTCTTTGCCCGAAACCCCATACTTCCCGGCTGTCTGATGGGACGTCGTGCCTTCAGACAACTGCTGGGGACGGCAATGCCTTGCTGTTCAAGTAAGAAAAAAGCAGAGCGTTCTACATCATAATTCGGCGGAGTCATCGGACTGATTAATGTTTTTACCTGACTATACATCTCACGAAATGTCTGTTCTGCATCGAGCTCGATATCGGGATAGACAATAATCGGTCGAACCAGAGCAGCAAACATTTTCGCCTTCATGTCTTCACCTGAAGCCTGTTTATCTGCTTTCACCTGCTTTACTGCTTCATCAAGCGAAGCAAGCGAGGCATATACTTCATGCATACGGGAGAAGACGCTGACGCAGGGAAGCAGATACCGCAAAAGGCGATATTGCTGCAGCATCTGGATAATTGCAGCTGAGTCTCCAGAACAGAGAATTTTCGTTATTTCCTCGGTGAGGCGGGAACTTGATACACGTGCAAGCTCTTTGGCATGTTTTCGAATCGCTCTGCGCACATCAAACTGAAGAGAAAAGCCGGTAGTTACCGAATACTTTATCGCTCGGATCATGCGGACCGGATCTTCGATAAATGAAGAATCGAGGGGGAGTATTGAACGAATACGTTTCTTTTTAAAATCACGCATTGCGTGATTAAAATCAAGCAACTGACCTACCGTAGGATCGTAATAAAGTGCATTGATGCCGTAATCCCGTCTTTTTGCATCCTGTTCGATAGTGCCATAAATCGAAGACCCTTCTTCTGATCCATCGTCACCAGAACGAAAGGTGGAAACTTCCAGGATTTTGTCTTTGAAAATCAGATGCACCAGTTTGAATCGTTTGCCGATAATACGTGCATTCCAGAACCGTTTCTGTACTTGCCGGGGGGTTGCACTTGTCGCAATATCGAAATCTTTTGGCTTTCTTCCCAGAAGCAAATCTCGTACTGCTCCACCGACAATATATGCTTCAGCCCCACTCTGTTTCAGTTTCCTTACCGTCCAGACGGCGTCTGCATCAATCTCGCGTGGATCTATGGCATGTTCTTTTTCGGTATAAATCTCTGCGACGGGAACACTCGACCCATCCTGTTCTTTCTTGTAGCGTATCAACATCTGTAGCGTCCCATACAGGCTTATTGCAGTTTCCTGAGGATTTGTTTACATTATATGGTGTATACTATCTGATTTAAAAATGCAACAGGAGCTTGTCCGCATGATTCAACCGAAAGTACTCAAAGGCTTCAGAGATGCCCTACCCGCACAGGAAATGATTAGGAAGCAAGTCATTGCTTCACTTGAACATGATTTTTCTCTCCACGGATTTGTTCCTATTGATACGCCAGTTCTTGAATATACTGAAGTACTGCTGGGAAAAGGTGGAGGAGAAACAGACAAACAGATATTTCACTTTGCTGATAATGGTGGTCGCGATGTTGCACTCCGATTTGATCTCACCGTACCTTTCGCCCGGTTTATGGCAGGACATCTGCATGAGGTGCCACTGCCGTTCAAACGATACCATATCGCAAAAGTGTGGAGGGGAGAGAATCCGCAACGGGGTCGGTACCGTGAATTCTATCAGTGTGATTTTGATATCGTGGGAAATGATTCAGCCTATGCCGATGTGGAAATTCTCAGTATGATGCACAGCGCCCTTCGCGCATTGGGTCTGGATCGTTTTACTATTCATGTAGCTCATCGCGGATTGTTTAATGCATTTCTTACCCATATCGGGGTGCAAAATCATGCGGTAGAGATCCTCAGGACTGTCGATAAGTTGAGAAAAATCGGATCTGAAGCAGTGAGTATGCAGCTGACCGAAATCACCGGGAATAGTGAGAATGCTCAAGCTATACTTGGATACATCGAAACAGATACTGCAGGAGATGTCCATGCAGTTATTGATCATCTTGGAACGATTGCCGGTGGTGAACGTGTTCATACAAAAAGGTTGCACACACTGTTTTCCCTGTTGGAGGCTTTGGGCATCGCTCAGTCATTCACGCTCGATCTTTCGATCACCCGGGGCCTTGATTATTATACCGGGGTAGTATACGAAACATTTCTGGACGACCTGCCAGCGATCGGATCGGTGTGTTCGGGGGGACGCTACAATGATCTTGCCTCGTTATACACATCAGAACACCTTCCGGGAGTGGGTTCTTCCATAGGACTCGACAGACTGTTAGCAGCTCTGGAGGAACTTGATCATCCGCTGATTCAGGATACAGCATCAAGTGATGTCATTATTCTCAATCAGAATGAATCATACCGATCGTATAGTCATCAGCTCGCTGGGGCACTGCGAAAAGGTGGAATCAGGTGTGATATCTATCTGGCAGAGCGAAAAATCGGCGCACAGTTCAAATACGCAGAGCAGCAGCGGATACCGTATGCTATTTTACTTACTGATGAGGATATTGCGCATCAGACGTGTACACTCAGAGAACTGAGCAAGCGTATTGATCACCCAAATCTCACTGCCGATGAGGTGATCGATTATCTGAAACGGGAGTACCTGTGTTCACCATGACCCATCTGCCGGTGTATCAACACCGTTCAGAAATACTCGCGGCACTTGACCAGCATCAAGTGATCGTGGTGGAAAGTCCAACGGGATCAGGAAAAACTACCCAGCTCCCGTTAATTCTTCATGAAGCCGGTTATACCGACAAGGCAATCGTGGGAGTCACACAGCCAAGGCGTATTGCAACCCTTTCCGTAACAGACTTCATCACAAAACAACTTGATGATACAAGTGGTTTTGTTGGATACAAAATGCGTTTCAACGATAGTACTGGTCCTGCTACTCGTATCAAAGTGATGACCGATGGTATTCTCCTGATGGAATTGAAGGCTGACCCATTGCTCTCACAGTATTCAGTGATGCTTGTTGACGAAGCACATGAGCGGAGCCTCAATATCGATTTTGTCCTGGGATTGCTCAAGCGAATTCTAGTTGAGCGACCCGAATTCAAGGTGATTGTCTCATCAGCGACGATTAATACCCGTATTTTCAGCGAATTCTTCAATGGTGCACCGATTATCAGCATCGATGCGCGCATCCATCCCGTAGATATCCAGTATCGACCGCTGAAACATCCAGATCAATCAGATGAGTTATTTGACACCATTGTCGATACTGTGGCAAAACAGGCAAAAAAACCTTCTGGCGATATCCTGATCTTCCTTCCCGGCGAGTTCGATATCAAAACGTGCATGCAACGCCTGCTTTCCAGTTCATTGAGTAAATCATTGATGGTACTTCCCTTATTCGGGCGACTATCGAAGGAAGAACAGGAGCGGGTCTTTATTCCCACGCCAAAAGGGAAAACCAAGGTAGTCATTGCTACCAATATTGCAGAGACCAGTGTCACCATTGATGGAATTACCACCGTCATAGATTCTGGAATTGCAAAAATCAACTATTATCATCAGAAAAATTTCACCAGTTCACTCGTGAGCCTTCCGATTAGTCGCAGTTCCTGTGAACAACGTGCCGGTCGGGCAGGAAGGACGGCTCCCGGTGTCTGTATCCGTCTCTACAGCCGTCAGGATTACGAGCAGCGTGAAGCATTCGGCCTTGAGGAAATTCTCCGTACCGATCTTTCTGAAGTAGTCTTACGGATGAGTGAACTTGGCATCCGGGATTATGAAGGATTCCCCTTTATCACTCGTCCGAAATCGAGTGCGATTGCCAGTGCAGAAGAAACCCTTCGTTTTATTGATGCGATCTCGGATGATCGCAAGCTCACTGCAATCGGGGAACATATGGTCCGATTCCCTCTGCTGCCCCGACACTCGCGTGTCGTGGTCGAAGCTATGCTACACTATCCGAATGTGATGGAAGAAGTACTCATTGCGGTAGCATTTCTATCATCGAAAACACCGTTTGTCCTCCCTCCCGGGTCAGAAGATGCAGCTCGACAGGCTCATCAGCAATTTAATAGTGAACAGGGAGACTTTATCTCTTATTTACATCTCTACCGACATGTTCGGTCTCTTCCCTCTGCAGAAGCGAGACAAAAATACTGTAAAGAACACTATCTTGATTATCCTTCCATGGTGGAAATCCATCATGTAGTAGAACAGCTTGCAGAGATTGTGAGTGATATGGGTATGCCCATCAGCCATGGAGGTTCAATACAGGATTATCTGTGTTGTCTGGCAGCTGGATTGCTGCAGTATGTCTGCATAAGGACAAAACGATCGATGTACAAGAGTCTCACGGCTGATCAGATATTTATTCATCCGGGATCTGCATGGTTTAAGGAGCTCCCGCAGTTCCTTCTTGCGGGAGAAATAGTACAGACTAGCAGAATGTATGCTCGTACGGTATCTCCCTTGAAAAAACAGTGGCTCGATAGTATAGCTCCCGATTTAAGCAGTCGATTGATGGGATTGCAATCCCCGAAGCGAAGAGATCGGGAAACGCGACAGATACTGAAAAGTTCTGAGAGAACCTCTCAGCAGATTCATGTGTACAAACGTGATTACCCGCTGATATCTGCAGCAAAAGGAAAACGAAAACTTGCCGTGATTCCTCTTGAAGACCTTGAATATCTTGCCCGGGCACATGCAAGTGCGAATCGGCGTCCGAAGAATTTCCCAGCCACCGTTTTCTATCATGATCACTATATCCATTATGGTGACAAATTCTTTTCTATAATAGAATTACATGGGAAAATCGATACCGATAAAGGGATTCTTGACTCGCCACCTGCAGGGATTTTCACTGCAGGAGAACCGCGTCCGCTGATCGATAACCTGTACTGGATTCTCGCCTTGTGCCGTCTCAAGAAGAAATCACGACAGCTTGGGTTCATCACGCTGGATGCGCAGGGAAACGGAATCTATCGATTTACCAGCAAGCGTAATGCATTTGAGGCACTCGATTCATCCTTGTATGCACTCGGGCAACTCGTTGATGAGATAGACCGGACAAATTTTCCGCAGGAACTCAGACTGGCAAAAAAGGCTTTCGAACATCACCTTAAACTCTTTGATGCCTAACTGATCACCTGATGAATTAACGATTTTGGAAGTGGAACACTCACATGTTTGCCCTGCCCTTCCATCAGAATAAAGCGCACCTCATTGCCCTTTCGTTTTTTATCAGATGCCAATGCCTGCATAAAACGAGGTATATCTGCCACTTTCCCATCGGTAGCAAAATGGTATTGATCAAACAACGATCGATACAGATGGGCAAATGGTTTTGGCGTGATTGATTGAGCCACACCTGCTTCAAGGGCGCGGATCACCCCCCATGCTACAGCCTGCCCATGGCTGAATTCCACCATGTTTCCTACCGATTCCAATGCATGAGCAAACGTATGACCAAGATTCAGTGCGTCGCGGATACCCCTTTGTTCGGTTGGATCACGTTCGATATACGACTGTTTCACCATAAGAGAGAGCCGAATCATGGTATCAAGGACATCTGAATCCCGTTGTTCCACTGCCATCTGGTGCTCGGTCAGAAATTGGTACAGCGTAGTATCTTGAGCGAGCAGCGCATGCTTTAATACTTCTCCAAGTCCATTGAAAAATTCTGTGTCATTGAGACTGTGCAACAGCGGCGTACAGATCATGAGATGCTCTGCCGGATAGAATGTTCCTACCAGATTTTTTGCACCAAGCAGATCAATAGCTGTCTTTCCGCCCAGAGAAGCATCAACCATGGCAAGGAGTGTGGTCGGTACGAGAGTAAGATGGCACCCACGCATGTATATCGAAGCAGCGAAGGCGGTCAGATCACAAACCACTCCACCGCCAAAGGCAATAAGACGACCATCCCGAGCCAACGAGGCTTCGCGTGCCTTTCGGATAATCAATTCGATACTCGCCCAGGTTTTTGCTGTTTCACCACTTGCCAGCACCACAAAGTGAACCTGATCAGGGAGAAACGGTTGTGTATGGGTATCACATACCCAAAGGGCTTGAGGATACTGTCGGGCTATCTCAGTAGGATCTTCCAAAGTAAAAACTTCAGTTTTTCGTTCAGACAGGGTACAGGTAAACAACTTTTGCATATCTCGTTATACTCTGAAAAAGGAGAGAGAAACAAGGCAGGTCCTTGTCAAAGGGCCCATTTTGGACCATGATGAGCCCATGAATGTATACTACTTCGACTGGGCTGCCACATCGCCTATCAGCGATCAAGCCCTGCGTGCATATGAGCATACGGCACTCAGCTATCGAGGCAATCCCTCATCACTTCATAAAGAGGGAATTGCCGCAGCAAAGGCTCTTGATCATGAACGAAAACACAGTGCGGCATTACTGGGAGTTTCTGCCGATCAGATACACTATACTTCAGGAGCCACGGAGAGCAACGGCATTGTCTTGCAGTCGCTGTTATGGAAACGTAATCCGGGACGCATTATCTTGAGTGCCTTGGAACATGATTCGGTGCTCCAATATCAACGATTGCTCACTACCTTTGGTTTTGAGGTGGTAATTCTTAATGCCTACCGGGGATACATCGATCCACAGGAACTCTCTGATGCGCTGACGGAAAACACTCAGCTAGTGAGCATCATGCTGGTCAATAATGTACTCGGTACCGTGCAGGATATTCCCACATTGAGTGCTATCATCAGATCGCATGAGCAGAAGACAGGGAAACACGTACACTTCCACTGTGATGCAGTTCAGGCAGTAGGTAAAATAAGCTGGTCATTGGCGCAGCTCGACATCGATTCTGCGGCATTCAGTGCGCATAAATTCAAGGGACCCCGAGGAACCGGAATGCTCTATCTCAGATCACCAGGTGTTGAGGCTCTCAGCCGGGGAGGTGGTCAGGAATCGGGTATACGCCCCGGGACAGAACATCTCGCTGCTATCGCAGCGATGAACGCTGCACTTGCTGGGACCACTGAAGACCTTGATACCACGCTTCAGCATCTGCACCACTTACGAGCACATTTGGAACACCTCCTTGCTGACCATCACGAGATGGTACATATGCTGAGTCCGTTGAGTACTGAACGTTCTGATATTGCCCCATCGATAGTCACTATCGCCGCACCGGGAGTTCCCTCGGAGGTATTAACCCGCATCTTATATGATCAGGGATTTTGTGTATCGAGTGGTTCTGCCTGTTCCAACAATGCACCGAAGGGAGCAAAAAACCTGTTAGTACACAACGGATTTTCCCCGCGTGAATCCGATAGCGCCATCCGCATCTCGTTTGGTGTCGATACCGAACAGGACCAGATCGATCTGTTATGCGAAGCGCTCATCAGAGAAGTACACACCATCAAATCCATAAGAAGGAAATAACTGTATGAAAACTGTATTGTATCTCGTACGCCTCGGAGAAATATCTCTTAAAAAGCAGAACCGGGGATTTTTTGAGAAAAAGCTTAAGGATAATATCAAATATAAGTTGCGACCCTACTCAAGTGTGTTCAAAAAACAGAAAGGGAGACTGTTCATCTCCATCGATGCTGCAGCACCCGAACAACAGATCAGAGAGGCCATCGGCACCACCTTCGGTGTTGTGGGATTTTCCCGTGCCTATACCTGTGCAAAACAGATGGATGCGATTCGGGAGACAGCGCTCGCCATTGCAGCAGATGCGGCTTTCCAAAAGCGAACGGCCACCTTCAAAGTAGAGACCGTCCGATCGGATAAAACCTTCCCGCTCCAGTCATACGATATCTCGGGTGATATCGGTCACCAGATACTTGAAGCCCATCCTCACTTAACCGTTGATGTTCACCATCCCGACACCGTAGTCCGGGTCGAAATCCGAGACCGGGCATATCTCTTCGCCTCACCAGAATCGGGTCCGGGAGGACTTCCTGTAGGGACTGCAGGACGAGGCATGCTCATGCTTTCCGGTGGCATCGACAGTCCAGTTGCCGGGTATCGGATGGCAAAGCGCGGATTGCGACAGGAAGCTGTCTATTTTCACACCTACCCCTACACTTCCGATGAGGCTAAAGAAAAAGTAGTCGAACTGGCTCGGATTATCAGTTGCTATCTCAGTGGAATCACTCTCCATATCGTTCCATTCACCGACGTACAGCTTCATATCCGAAAACATAGCCATGAAGAGAAGAATACCCTGCTAATGCGGGCCTGTATGATGCGCATTGCGAATATGCTGGCAAAAATGCATAACTGTGCAGCAATAGTCACCGGTGAATCATTGAGTCAGGTGGCATCACAGACACTTGAGAGTATTGCCTTCACCGACAGCATCTCCGATCTTCCCGTATTCCGGCCGCTCATCGGTATGGACAAAGGGGAAATTATTACGATCAGCAAGGAAATCGGTACCTACACGACATCGATTCTTCCGTATGAAGATTGCTGTACGATCTTCAGTCCCAAACACCCTTTGGTACGTCCTGATCGTGAAGAACTTATTCAAGACTTCGCTGCAATGGGGATTGAATCTCTCCTTGAGAAGGCTGTGGCTGAAACAGAATCTTTGTCTTTATGATGAAGTTTCTGTAGATGCTTTCTTTCGGGTATCGGTACTGTAGAACCCATCACCGTGGAATATGACCGCACTGGCCGAAAAGATCCGATGAATCGGTTGATTACATCGTGGACACTGTTTTAACGGTTCATCAGACATACGCTGCTCGACTTCAAACTCATAATTGCATGCATCACACCGGTAGTCATAATGTGGCATAGTTGTGTTACTCTCCTGCAGGAAGTGATACAAGCGAACCGAACAGCCGGGAGAATTGATCAAACTGGCTCTGAGAAAGTTCCATCCCCTGAATATAAACAGCGTCATCTTCTCGAACAAACAGGTCGGTCAGGTCCCCAAGCGGTTCCCCTTTTCTTCGCTTATCAGAAATATACGAACTTTTTAGCAGAATGGAAAGAGAGTTTGCCAGTTTCTCACTTTTCATGGTAATAATCCCTCCCAGAGTCAGCTGACCGTCGTGCTGTTCTTCAATGACAAACAACAGGGAGGCACTTTGCATAATCGCTGTTTTCGGCAGAGCTATTCCTACATCAATCATTGCCTGCGGACTGGCGATATAAAAACCGAAAAGGGAGTTTGCCATGCGATCGGCAAGGGACTTCGGAATGCGGGTGACTCGATCTTTCCACGTCTTCTGGTACGCCTGCAGGTAATTATCGCTGGCAAAGAGTAATAATCCCCGCGTAGGTGCGTACACATCAAGTCCCAGTGTCTCATTGCGATAATACCGGACGGTATCTTCTTCTATTTTCTGCCACTGATCGTCCCACAGCAGCATACTATTAGTAAGGAAGGCAGGGATATTCCCCTCTAATGCCCCGTAGTATTCATAAGCGGCAAGATCCTGAGCGGTAAGTACCTCAGTCTCATCCGAATACCCTTTTGGATCGTACAGTGCAACGGAGACACGGTTCACTCGCGACAACAATGCGGTAAACGATGCAGGCAGGGGAGCAGGAAGCCGATGTGGATCTGAGAGATCCATCGTGACCACAACTTCCTGATCAGCACCCATCGCCTGAAAGTAATAGTCATCACCAAAGGGGCGATGTACACAGGAAATGGCAGTGGTAAGCACGATACAGCAGACAAGCAGCAACGGTATCGTGTTCCTTTGCCCGTACATACCGATTACCGTTTTTCCACCCAGATATGTGCGACGGTATCCCCACAGGGAACTTCCTGAGCCTGTTGATCTTCCGTGAAGATCATGGTGTCTGCCAAGGTCTCATTGGCAATGTACGAGCCAAACTGCTCATAGGTTTCCTGCACAAGCTCATCTCCATAAACTGAAAGTGCTATCCGGTCGGAGACATCAAATCCCTGTTCTTTACGCAGATTCTGTACCGCCCGTACGATATCACGGGCAATCCCTTCGAGCAGCAGGTCGTGGGTGATTTCTGTATCAAAACCGACCGTCAGCTGTCCCTCATTCAATACACGCATGTGCTCCCGTTCTGTTCGCTGAATCACGACATCATCCACTCCGACGGAGATCGTCCCCTCTGCGTAGGCAATATGAATCTTATTGCCCTCAAGCAATTGAGCGATTTCATCACTTTCAAGTACCTGGATCTTTGCGGCAACATCTTTCATATGCTTGCCCAACTGCTTTCCGAGCACTTTGAAATTCGCCTTTGCCTGATAGGTTACCATATTGCTTTCATCTGCCTGAATGGAGATATTTTTAATATTCAGTTCCTCTTCGATGATATCCTGCATAACATCGAGAATCTTCCGTTCCTCGGGATCGCGGGTTACTAAGAACACCTGTTTTAACGGCTGACGAATTTTCAGATTGTGTGCACTGCGAAGTGCTCTTCCCATCGTAACCGCCTGCCGGGTTACCGCCATTTTTCGCTCCAGAGCAGTATCTCGCTGTGATGCATCATAGGTGGGAAAATCACTCAGATGCACTGACTCAATCATTGTATCCGTCTTCAGATTACGATAAATTTCCTCTGTGGTGAAGGGAATCACAGGAGCTGCACTCTGCACAAAGATCATTAAAACCCGATAGAGGGTATCGTAGGCCTTCTTTTTATCCGTATCATTCTCTGAACGCCAGAATCGGCGTCGGCTTCTGCGGATGTACCAGTTGTTCAGGGAATCCAGGAACGTTACCAAAGCAGAACAGCCCCGCTGGGTCTCATAATGATCCCAGGCTTCAGTGACTTCCTGCACTAACGATTCACTTAACGAGACAATCCAGCGATCCATCGGATTATCGAGCTGGTCAAACGGTGTTTCACCAGGTTCATAGCCATCGATATTGGCATAGGTAACGAAGAATGAATACGCATTCCAAAGGGGAATGATGAGCGTTTTCAAGACATCTTTTACCCCATCCTCGGAGAATTTTAAATCTTCTGCACGGGTTACCGCGCTGTTCATCAGAGCAAATCTCAGAGCATCTGCACCGTACTGATCGACAATCTCCATGGGATCGCTGTAGTTCTTCAGCGATTTTGACATCTTCTTCCCATCGGCGGTCAACACAATTCCATTAGTGACACAGTTATAGAATGCCGGCTTATTAAAGAGCGCAGCACCCATGATCACCAGCGTATAGAACCAGCCACGGGTCTGATCGAGTCCTTCGCAAATAAAGTCAGCGGGAAAGTGTTCTTCAACAAATTCTTTATTTTCAAAGGGATAGTGATTCTGTGCATACGGCATAGATCCCGATTCAAACCAACAATCCAGTACATCAGGGATACGATGCATTGTTCCCTTTCCATCGGGGCTTTCCCACGTGATTTCATCGACATAGTGTTTATGCAGATCAGTAACGCGAACACCACTCTTTTGCTCAAGTTCATCAATAGAACCGATAACCTCAACATAATCTGATCCATCACACTTCCATACCGGAATAGGATTTCCCCAGAAACGATTTCGGCTGATAGCCCAATCGCGGGCTCCTTCAAGCCATTTACCGAATCGGCCGTGTTTCAAGTGAGATGGCATCCAGGTAATCTGGTCGTTTGCGGCAAGCATGGAACTTTTCAATTTCGTGACATCAACATACCAACAGGCCATAGCGCGATAGATCAGCGGCTTATGGGTTCGGTAGCAGAAGGGATAGCTGTGCAGATAATTTTCTTTTTTGACCAGCTTCCCCTCCTCTTTCAGATAGGTGATAATCGAGGCGTCGGCATCCTTGACAAACGTACCTTCCCACAGAGGAACTTCTGCGGTAAATTTGCAATCATCATCAATGGGGCAGACAACCGGAATTCCCGTTCCCTTGAGTACCTGATAATCATCCTCGCCGAATCCAGGAGCAGTATGAACAATACCACACCCATCTTCCACCGTTACATAATCACCTAGGACCGTCACAAAGGCTCCCTGATCCTTGAGATGAGCAAAGAAAGGAAACAAGGGCTCATAACGCATACCGGCAAGTTCGTGACCCTGATACCGGTGTACTATTTCATAGGTTTGCAGATCATGATAGTAATGGTTCAACCGGTCCTCTCCTAGGATATAGTAGACTCCTTCCTCCAGATCCTTGACTTTTACATAGGTGATATCAGGTCCGAGTGCCAGGGCGAGATTGGAAGGCAATGTCCACGGAGTGGTGGTCCATGCAAGGAAATAGGTGTCATCAAGATTATCGACTTTGAAGCGTACCGTTACCGCAGGATCTACAACATCCTGATACCCGCCAAGATTCACTTCAAAATTAGATAGCGGTGTGGCAAGAGCGGGACTGTAGGGAAGAATGTTGTATCCTTCATAAATCATTCCGCGTTCATACAACGTTTTGAATACCCACCAGATTGACTCCATATAATCGGTATCCATAGTTCGATACCCATGTTCAAAATCAACCCAGCGTCCCATACGATTGATCGTGGCTTTCCATTCGGATGTATACCGAAGTACGATGGATCTGCACTGTTCGTTAAACTGGGCAACACCGTATTCCTCGACCGCTTTATGACCGGAGATATTTAGTGATTTTTCTATTTCATATTCAACCGGCAGTCCGTGACAATCCCATCCAAAACGCCGATTCACCCGTTTGCCCTTCATCGTCTGATAACGAGGATACAAATCCTTGATAGTTCCCGGAACCAGATGGCCGAAATGGGGAAGTCCAGTGGCAAACGGCGGTCCATCATAAAAGACGTACTCATTGTCAGCACTTCTGTTTTCCACCGACTTCTGGTAGATAGCATTATCCTCCCAGAATTGCTGGATTCGCTCTTCCATCTTTGGGAAATCAGTTTTCGGATCAACCGGGTTAAACATGCAGAAACTCCTCACCATGTAGAAATCAGGCAGTATTCTCTCTGCCCATGGGGTAAACTATAGTCATTTTAGCCGTTATATGCAATCTGTATTGACAGTCGGTTCATCCAGTCATTAGCATACGGTCATGACTGAATTCCCCGTACCCCGTATTGTACATGCGTTCGCCACGCGGTTCTCTAACGCAGGCTACTGTCTCTACATCGTAGGCGGTGCCGTTCGCGATTTTCTTTTGAACCGCTTGAATACTGATTACGATTTTACTACAGATGCAGAACCCCAGCAGGTAATGAAGCTTTTTCGTTCGGTCATCCCCACTGGTATTCAACATGGAACAGTGACAGTCCTTTTCCAGGGATCATCATTTGAGGTTACGACATTTCGGACGGAAGCCGGATACACCGATCGCCGCCATCCTGATACCGTGCATTTTGTCCGATCCCTTGCCGAAGACCTCAAAAGACGGGATTTTACCATGAATGCACTTGCAGCCGATGCCATAACAGGCAGTATCATCGATTATCATAAGGGAAAAGAAGATATCGAACAGCGGATCATACGTGCTATCGGGGATCCTCACAAACGGTTTTCAGAAGATGCTCTGCGTATTCTGCGTGGTTGCCGTTTTGCTGCACAACTCGGTTTTTCCATTGAATCGGATACGGCAGCAGCAATGGCGGATCTGGCTACTCATCTCCGATACGTTTCGGGAGAACGAATACGCACAGAATTACTGAAGATACTTGAATCACCGATTCCTTCTCAGGGATTTTTAGCTCTGCATGCCTGCGGCGCTCTTGCGGTGATACTCCCGGAACTTTCCCAGGGTGATCAAGTGGCCCAGAAAGGAGCTCATCAACTGGATGTTATGCATCATGGCATTGCTGCCTGTGATGCGGTACCCCGTCATCGTCCACTGGTACGCCTTGCCGCCCTCCTGCATGATATAGGAAAAGTCGAAACAAAACGTATGGCCGATGATGGAGAAGTGACCTTTCATCGCCACGAAGCTCTCTCGGCAAAAATGGCCCAGAATATCCTCAGCCGATTAAAATTTTCCAACGATGAAAAATCAACGGTGATCAACCTCATAAACAATCACATGTTTCATTACACTCCCGATTGGAGTGACGGAGCAGTGAGAAGATTTGTAAAACGGGTGGGGAAACATGCCCTTGAAGATGTATTTATGTTACGTCTTGCAGACCAGATGGCTACCGATCATCAACAACGTCCCCAGCAGATATTAGCATTGAAGCAGCGCATTGCAGACGTGCTGCAGGAAAGTACTGCACTCTCGATTAAAGATCTAGCTATAAATGGAAACGATCTTGCGGCACTCGGTATACCAAAAGGTCCCACTATGGGGATCATTCTCAATCAGTTACTTGAAACAGTGCTCGACGACCCGCATCAGAATACCGTGGAAACACTTAGCACAATTGCACAGAATTTTTATACTATCCGCATCAAGGAACCGCAGGAACATTAGGGCCCAACGAGTTCTTCATATGCAAGCTTGGCTGCCGCCTGTTCCCCTTCTTTTTTATTTGTTCCCGGTGCAGGCCCGAATACTTTTTTCTGCACTAATACTTTTACCCAGAAGGTATTGTCATGTTCCGGTCCGGTTTTCTTTGCTACCTCATAGCGTGGGTAGGTTTTATACCGTTTCTGAACATATTCCTGTAACAGTGTCTTATAATCCTTACGATGCTTATTTGCCAGCACCTTATGTATTTCAGGAACCAAGAGATGCTGTATCAATTCTGTTGCTGCTCTGAATCCGGAATCCAGAAAGTAGGCTCCAAAGATGGCTTCCATACAGTCGGCTAACAGGGCCTTTTTCGTGCGCCCCCCGGAAAATTCCTCCCCTTTACCGATGAGGATAAAATTATCGACACGCAGTTTCCTAGCAATGCCGGCAAGGCTCTCTTCGCTTACCACAAAGGACTTGATACGGGAAAAATCTCCTTCATCAGAATCTGGTAGATTGAGAAATAGCCAATTGGCAACGATAAGTCCAAGGACACTGTCTCCAAGGAACTCAAGACGTTCATTATTGTCAATATCTACACTACTCTCATTGGCGAAGGACCGATGGCAGAAGGCAAGATTCAACAGCTCGAGATTCTTGAATTTTATATCAGCTTGTTTTTGAAATAAGGAAAGCTCCCGTTTTCTCTCGGAAGAGATTCCAGGAGCTTTACCATACGTCACTGTTTTAGGAAAAACGGACATATTCAGCTAAGTTATTTTACTGTCTTAGCAAGGAAATCTACTGCATCCCGAACTGTTTCAAACTCGTTTGCTTTTTCATCCGGAATGGAAACTCCCATCTCTTCTTCAATTGCGTAGACCAGTTCATAGGTATCGAGACTATCAGCACCCAGATCTTTTCTAAATGAAGCATCAAGAGTAATCTTACTCTCTTCAATTTCCAGCTTTTCTGCAATCAGGCTCTTTACTTTCTCAAAAACGGTATTTGTATCCATTCTATTCCTCCTGCTTACCGGCTTTTATGCCATATCCTCTGTGTCGATGACCTGCTTGCCCCGGTAAAAACCGCACTTCGGACAAACACGATGAGGAACCACCATATTCCCACAGGTTCCACATACAGACAGTGTGGGTGTGGCAAGCCGCATATTCGCCGCTTTCCGTGAAGCTGCTCTCGCCTTAGAACTCTTATGTTTTGGTACAGCCATGTATCTACCTCTTCATTCAAAAATATGCTTTCTGGATCATAACGAATAGCCCTGTTTATGTCAACAACCTCGGGCTTTTATGTCAATAACTTGATTTTTTTCTGTAACAGTTTTGCCACCATGTTAGGAACCATCTTACTGACATCAGCACCGAAGGAAGCCATTTCCTTGATTGCCGATGAGCGAAGGACAAAGTAAGTAGGATCGGTGGGCATAAACAGAACCTCTAATTCAGGATTCAACTGTTTGTTGGTCATAGCCAATTCAAATTCATAGCCAAAGTCTACTAATGCACGCACTCCGCGCACCATCACCGTGATATGTTCTTTCCGTGCATATTCAACTACCAGACCACGATATGAAACGACTCGAACGTTGTCATAGGGAGCGAGAAGCTCACTGAGCATCTCCATCCGTTCATCTGCACTGAATAAACACTGTTTGCTGATATTATCGGCAACAACCACATCAAGCGAGTCAAACAGCTGTGCCGACCGCTCAATTAAATTCAGATGTCCATTCGTCGGTGGATCAAACGTACCCGGAAGCATCGCACGAATTTTTCTTGTGGTATCACTCATCGCTTCTGCTCCTCCACGTACCGTTTCATACCGGCAAAGGTTTCCGGAGATTCATAGGGTATCCGTTTGATGATAACAAATTTTCCCTCTGAATCGGTTTCGATAACTGCAAACGTGCCTCTCCCGATATACGATACTTTCTGATGCGGCTGGAGGTGCTCATCATCGGCAATTTTGCGCAACACACAATCGAAGTGGTTGAAGGAGTTGGGTTCAGGTCCGCAAATTGCCTGAGCAATGGCCTCTATCGGCTTATTACAGATAGCGCATACCGGCACGGGTTCCTGTACGCGAGGTACCACGATTTGCGGGTGTTTGTGTTCAGGTCTCTGTTTCTTCTGTTCCGGTTTCGCCGACTTTTGACTCTTTCGTCTCCGTCGCCGGCCTCCATCGCCCTTTCGAGATCGTTTTCCTGTATTCGGTGCCCCGGAATGTTCCTGTTTTTGATCCATGCAGTGGATTCCTTCTCCACGAAAAACAAACGGTTACCATTCGCTAATCATGGAAAAGGACGGTTGCCGCAGCCCCCGTCCTCTCATATGATGCCGCTACTGCGGTTATCTTCTCTTCACGATGAGTTCAGGCACCTTCGCCGCCTTACCCACCTTGGAGCGGATATAGTAGAGCTTAGCTCTGCGTACCCGACCACGTCGAACTACTTCAATCTTCTCAATACGAGGGGAATGTACTGGGAATACACGCTCCACACCAACTCCGTATGAATTCTTTCGTACGGTGAATGTTTTACGGATTCCACCATTTTTGAACGCAATAACCAGTCCTTCATATACCTGTACGCGCTCTTTATCTCCCTCGCGGATCGTGAAGTACACCTTCACCGTATCTCCAACATGGAAGTGGTCCATGTTCTCTTTCATCTGCTCTGATTCAATTGCTTTGATCACATCCATCTTCTTCAGTCCCCTTCATCCCATATGGTTTCAATTCAGCTTCAATTTGTCGTGCAACCGCGTCCAGCTTCGCAACTTCCAACAGCTCCGGACGGTTCAGAAGGGTCTTCTCCAACCGCTTGCGTAAACGCCACTGGTTAATGCGTGCGTGATGACCCGACAATAATACCTCAGGAACCGTAATTCCGCAATAGGTCTCAGGCCGGGTATAATGAGGATACTCCAACAATCCGTCGGAGAAACTCTCCTCTACCAGCGATTCACCACTGATAACCCCATCAAGCAATCGGTACACGGCATCCACTACTACCAGAGCCGCAACTTCTCCCGATGAGATTACATAATCTCCAATACAAATCTCGTCATCAACATACCGGTCTATGATTCTTTGGTCAATACCCTCATACCGTCCACAGATGATAACCAGATCTTCTTCTCTACTTAATTCCTCTGCATACTGCTGCGTAAACGGTTTCCCGCTCGGCGTGGGATACACTACCCGTTTATGCAGTGCATCGACTGCGTCTAGAGCACTGCCAAGCGGTTCCGGCTTGATCACCATACCCGCTCCACCGCCATAGGGAGCATCGTCACAAGTTTTATGTCTGTCGGTTGCCCAATCTCTAAAATTCACCAGTTGGTAATTTACTTTACCCGATGCCACACTTCGCTGCATGATCGAGCTGGTAAAAAATGGTTCAACTATTTCAGGGAAAAGGGTCAGAATCGTAACGTTCATGAAAGTAATTCAGGAACAAGAAGTTCCATCTCCTTGCGATCAAGATCAACCGTACCGATATACTCGTCCATAAATGGGACTAGGTATCGTTTTTGATCACGCATCGAAAGCACTTCAAGCAACAATGCCTGCGGACCTTCAATCACTCCTACCACCGTCGCAACTTTCTCATGATCGATACACAATACACAGGATGCAAGATCAGCTACGTAATATTCACCCGAATCGCACGCCGGTGCAGCTTCTCGAGGAATCCAGACTTCCCATCCATTGAATTTTCGCGCCGCTTCCGGTGTGTCAATTCCCAGGAATTTGATAAGCACATCTTTTCCTGTCGGTCTGATCTGCTCAATGTGAAGTGTCTGTTCAGCATCACCTTTACGCAAAAGCAGCACATCCAGCTTTTCAAGATGCGTATACTCCTGCGAATACGTGTGTAACTTGATAAATCCCTGTATACCGTGGGGCCCTTTCAGGACCCCGGTTGCCAACGCTGTCATCAGTCCAAGATTTCCAATTGCACATGCTTGCCACTCTTTGCGGCCGAAGCGCTAAGAATGACTCGAACGGCATTGGCTATACGACCCTGCTTGCCGATCACCTTACCGACATCATCCGAGGCAACCTTGAGTTCAAGAATTGTTGACTGCTCTCCCTCAATTACATTGACTGCCACTTCATCGGGCTGATCGACCAACGATTTCGCGATATATTCTACCAGATCCTTTTCCACAACAGCACCCTCCGGTTATTCCTGGGGTTTTCTGCTGACTGTGATATCATGCTTGTTAAGGATCTTTTTCACAGTTGCCGACGGCTGTGCACCCTTGGCAAGCCACTCACGGATACGATCCTCTTTCAGTAAGACCTGACGATCTTCTGCCTCGATGGGATGATACTGACCGACTTCTTCAATCGATCGACTGTCCCGGGCAGCCTGAGAATCGATGACCACCAGACGATAATATGGTCTTTTTTTGGATCCAAATCTCTTCAGCCTAATACTCGTACTCACAACTTCCTCCTGCTCAACGCAACTACATACCCATGTGTTTCAACATTGAAGCCTGGTATTTTTTATTTTTTGCGAACTTTTTCATGGTAAGCCGCATTTTCTCAAATTTCTTCAACAGGCGATTTACATCATACACAGTGGTACCGCTTCCCTGTGCCACCCGCCGTCTTCTTGTCGGTCCCAGTATACGGTAATTTGTCCGTTCCGCATAGGTCATCGATTGAATGATAGCTTTTTCTCGCCGCATTTCACCCGTATCGATGTCATCTTCACTCACCGCACCCTTGGCTCCGGGGATCATTTCAATCAATTTATCGATAGAACCCATGTTGTTCATGCGATCAATCTGATCAAGGTAATCCTGCAGATCGAAGGTGTTTTTACTCATCTTCTCCTGCATCCGTTCAGCTTCAGCCTGATCTATGGTTTCCTGAGCCTTCTCAACGAGTGAAACCACATCACCCATACCGAGAATCCGGGAAGCCATCCGATCAGGGTAGAAAGGATCAAGATCTTCGACCTTCTCTCCCACTCCGATAAATTTGATCGGTTTTCCCACAATGGATCGGAGAGAAAGTGCAGCTCCACCACGGGTATCCGAATCGAATTTACTCAGGATAACACCGCTGATGCCGACTTTTTCTTCAAACTCCTGAGCAATCGTAACCGCATTCTGTCCCGTCATTGCATCGGCAACGAATAAGGTTTCATCAGGTTTGATCGCTGCATTGATCCGGGATATCTCATCCATCATGGTCTCATCAAGATGCATGCGCCCGGAAGTATCAACAATCAAAGTGTCAATCTGTTCCTTGCGGGCTTGAGCGAGAGCCGTCTTTGCCACAGCAACGGGATCTTTCGATTCCTGAGCAAATACAGGAACCGATATCTTTTCCCCAAGCACCTGCAACTGCAATACCGCTGCAGGCCGTACCAGGTCGGCAGCGACCAGCATTACCCGTCGTCCCTGCTTTTTCAAACGGGTAGCAAGTTTTGCTGCCGTGGTGGTTTTACCTGATCCCTGCAGACCCATCATCAGGATGACACTGGTAGTGTCGGGACCTTTGAGATTGAGATGCTGATTCTCCTCATCGCCGAGGAGCTGCACCATCCGGTCGTACACGATCTTGATGAATTGCTGACCGGGATCGATGGATTTGAGGACCTGTTCGCCAGTAGCCTCTTCCATGGTCCGGTTCACAAAACGCCTGACCACACGAAGATTTACGTCTGCTTCCAGCAGCGCAATCTTAATCTCTTCAACCGCGTCCTGTATGTTTTTTTCGGTGATTTTTGCCTTGCCGCTAAACGACCTGACAATCCCAGTGAATTTTTCGCTTATTGAATCAAACATTATCCATCCAAATCTATCTGCTTTACGGTAAAGATTTATACTGTATTATTGGAGTGAGTGTCAACCTGCACATCATGGATGACATCCTGCCCCGACTCCCATCCCATACGATAACTGATTGCCTTGGAAACACCCCGTTCCTGCATGGTCACGCCTAATAAGGTCTGAGAACCCATAACTGTATGTTTATTGTGGGTGATGATGATAAACTGTGAAGATCGGGCAAAATCTTCGAGTACACTGAGGAAATACCCGATATTCCGATCATCGAGTGCTGCATCAATCTCATCAAGAATACAGAAGGGAGATGGTTTAACCTTATACGTGGCAAACAGCAGTGCCACTGCAGTAAGCGCTTTCTCTCCTCCCGATAGTGGAGCCAGTCGATCCAGCTTCTTTCCCGGAGGCTGTGCGAGTATATCAATACCTGATTCAAGCACCTGTTCGGGATCCACTAAGCGCAATTCAGCTCGACCTCCGCCGAACATACGGTGGAACATGTGCTGGAAATTAATTCTGATATGATGATATGAATCGAGAAACAGCTGTTCTGATCTGGTTTTTATTTCTGTAATGACACGGGTAAGATCCTGTTTCGCTTTGTTGAGATCTGCCATCTGCTGGCTGAGAAAATCATATCGCTCCTTGATTTCGGCAAACTCTTCTTCAGCCATATGATTGATATACCCCATATTCTGAATCTGTTTTTTCACCGCAGCAAGATGATCGCGCAGCTGAGCACTGTCATCAAGATCGGCTGAGAGCCGATCATCATACTCTTTGAGACTTTTTCCGTAGGTATCAAAGAAGGTGCGATACACTCCCTGAATCTGTTCCTGAATTGACTCGATATGGAAGGTATATTTATCAATAGTGGTACGCAGTTCATTCAGCTGATCATATTGCTGATTGATTTTATGACGTTCGCCGCTCAGACGGTCCTGCTCCCGTTCAATCACCTCAATAATCTGTGCAAGCTGCCCCTCAAGGGATTCCTGTTCATCAGCAATTCGCTGCTGCTCATCACGCACATCAGCCATCTGCTGTACCGATTCATCAACCCGTTGGGCGGCAATTTCTGCATCCCGTTGTGCATCGGCGTGGAGATATCGCTGTTCGGTGATCCGTTTCTCAAGACTCTCCAACAACGTCTTATAACTGTCCCGTTTCGCCTGGAATTCTCCAAGCGATACTTTCTGAGCGGTCAGCCGCTCACGATATTGATCAAGGAGCTGAAGCAACCCCCGCTGCTCCTCACGAAGGGTTGCGATTGCCTCACGGTGCCGTGCTACCTGTGTTCTCGACTCACCCATGGTATGGTCAATTTCGTGTTTTTTAGTAATAACCCCTTGCGGAGAAAGTAATTCATCAATAAAGCTGGGCACCGTCTGTTCATAGGTGGCAAAGAGCTGGGTCAGCATCTGTAATGAACGCTCCAAGTCAGTGAGGAAATCACTGCTACCGGTCGAATTTGATCGGCTCTTGACCGAAATTGTACCTACCTGGTCGGAAAATGCTTTATGCTGACTGACCATCTGCTGCATTCTCGCCAGTCGATCCTGCACAGCCTGTTGCGCTGTCTGCCGCGCCTGCACAGAATACCCACTCTCTTTCAATTTTTCATCAAGTTCCACGACAATACGATCGGTAAGTTCCTGCAGTTGTCCGGAAAGCTCTTCCTGCAGCTGTTGCAAGCTCAGCATATCCTGTTCCCGCTGCTCCAGTTCCTGTTCATGGGAATCAATCTGCTGCTGCGTCTTCTGCATCTGCTCCTGTTGCCTAACAATGCCGTTTTCCAGATCAGCAATATGTTCAGTGAGCTGGGCACTGGTATCACGGAGTTCTTCAAGCTGGAATTCATCCCGTTCAATGCGTTCAAGAATTTGCGCAGATCGCCCGTCCGCTTCCTGCCGGCTTCGACTGAAATCATGATAGCGTTGCTGCAATAACTCAAGCTGATCATTTTTGGCTATCGACTGTTCTTCCAGACGCTGCAGCCGAGTCTGGACCGCTACACGCGTCTCAGCATGTTTTCTCACCTCCTGCTGATCGCATTCAATAGCCGCACTCTGTTCTGCTATGGCATCTTTAATTTCTTCATAGCGCTGCTTAGCCTGCTGTAATTGATCGGTACGCGCATCTTTGAGCAAGAGAAAACTTTTCACCGCAGAAAGCTGTACATCGACTTCAAGTGAAGTCTGTTCCTGTACCAGTTCACGATATCGAATCACTTTCGCAGCTTGTGCCTTGCGTGTCTCATATTGCCGTTTGATCTCACTGAGCAGGGTTTCCACCTGATCGATATTTTCTTCTGTACGAACCAGTTTACGGGCAGCTTCCTGACTGCGCAATTTATATCGAGTAATCCCTGCAGCTTCTTCGAATATATAGCGTCGGTCTTCGGGTTTATGGCTGAGGATCTGATCAATCTTCCCCTGTTCCAGAATGGAATATGCGGATTTGCCTACCCCGGTGTCAAAAAACAATTCACGGATATCTTTCAGCCGTACCGGGTTCCGGTTAATAAAAAACTCACTCTCCCCCGTCCGAAATAACCGGCGTCTGATTTCAACCTCTGCATGATCAACTGGAAGCAGACCCGCTTCATTATTAATAATTAGAGTCACTTCGGCTACATTGAGCGGTTTGCGTGTTTCCGTACCATTGAAGATGACATCTTCCATCTTGCCGGCTCGAAGCGTTCGGGTGGATTGTTCCCCTAAAACCCATTTAATCGCATCGACAATGTTGCTTTTCCCACATCCGTTCGGTCCAAGCAATGAGGTAGTCCCATCGGCAAACTCCAGACGGGTTTTATCTGCGAATGATTTAAATCCATATAATTCAAGGCTTTTGAGGAACAACCAGATCTCCCATATATTCAGTCACATCCTGAAGGCACCGTCAAAGACACACCGTGCTGAGTATATCATAGAGTAGAAGAATTGACAAATTCCCTTGATGAGCCCTAGTATCACACGCATGGTATATATTTGCGGTATTGATGAGGCAGGACGGGGCCCGATAGCAGGGCCGGTTTGCGCTGCAGCGGTGGTACTGCCGAAACAGTTTCCATTTGAAATACTCGCTGATTCAAAAAAACTCTCACCGAAACGTCGGACTGCAGTAGCTGAGGTGATCAAAGCACAATCTCTTGGATGGGCCATAGCCTGGTCTAGCAGAAAAGAGATCGACCAGATCAATATCCTCCAGGCTACGATGTGTGCGATGAAGCGTGCGTATCAGAAGATTGCACGACAGAACGTCCCGGTCAATCTGATACTCGTTGACGGAAATCGTATTCCAGAGATGCCCATCCCCTGCCAGTGTGTCATAAAGGGAGACGATTCAGTCTATGAAATCATGGCAGCTTCAATTCTTGCTAAAACAGCCCGTGATGACCTCATGACATTGCTCGATACCCGATATCCATTATGGGGTTTTGCTCAGCACAAAGGATATCCTACCAAAGCTCATCGTCAGGCATGCCGGATTCATGGTTTAAGTCCAATTCACCGGAGGACATTCTCAATTTAGCCCTTGGCGTGCTGCTTCAGGTAATCGAGCGTTTTCTGGAATTCTTTTACAAATTCTCCGAGATCCTCCTGGTAGATGAGGATAGACTGACGAATGAATTTCCCAGCACCACCTTCGGTACCCTTGCTCTCTACCAGATTGAGAAAGAGATCTCCATAGACATTCTCTTTCACATTAAAAAAATACGTTCTATCTTTGGTGATCAGCTTTGTAGAAAAAACTTCTCCACGAACTCCCATACCACACCTCATTTGTACCCACTGCACTCAGGCTGTGGGCTTTCAGACATGAAAAAACCTGGCAATGCCAGGCTCCTCGCTACAAAGCGCCCGACGGGAATCGAACCCGCCTCTTCAGCTTGGAAGCGAGAAAGCACGCCAGATCCTCAAAATACGATTTAATAACCTTGTTTCCATGCCTATTAAATAGGGATTGTGTGGCCTTGTCAATCGCCCAGGAGTGACCGTGCTACACGAATCATAACAATGGATAGATTATTTATACACCTTTTGGGTGTATATTGTTGACTTATACACCCAATGGGTGTATAGTGTAGATATAAGGCAGGCAAGCCAAGGAGGAGACGATGAACGAGTACAAGGTCAAGGAGTGCTACAGACAGGAAACAGCGACTGTTGCTGATGTGATCGAGCTAAACACCATTAGGGCAAAAAACCTTGAAAATGCCAAACGGAGAGCACTTGCGGATAAGGCCTTCAACAGAACCATTCTGGTTCTCGCAGACCTTACAGGCAACGTGCTGAGCACATATAAGAATGGGACATGGAACTAAAGGAGGCTACCATGAAAAAGATCATACAGGGATTTAGATGGGATACTGATAAGGCTGACAAGGTTTGTGATATCTGCGAAGGATATGCAGGAGATTTTAGGCGCATCGATGCCGGGCTGTACCGTACCAAGCGAGCAAAGAAATACTTTCTCGCGGGAGCTGGCGGACCGATGACTGTTTTTGCAAAAAACGTCGACCAGAACTCATGGACTGGTAGCGAAGGGATAATCCCCATATCTGATGAGGATGCCCGCAGATATGCCGAGAAGTACGCTGACACCGATACTATCGAGAAGTTTTTCGCTATACAGGATGCATGAATAAATACTCCGAAAAGAGAACAGCCACCGTCATTGGAGGCTGTTTATTTGATTCAAAAGTATTCCCAGTCAAACAAAAGTATTAAGGTGGAGGGGTAATCTTCACCTTGATGTCGTCTATAAACTCTTCTTGGGATAGTGCATAATCCTGCCAGTCGTACCCCCAGAACTCCCAGACTACTGAGTTGCTCAGCACCTCCTTGCTCGT
>Ga0334895_1000350_pt1 | contig 68442 bp, 66 predicted proteins | sample GraSluR3_MG_7_FD_207229 | JGI IMG/M metagenome (GOLD analysis project Ga0334895, IMG submission 207229) | Sludge microbial communities from methane-producing bioreactor in Wageningen University, Netherlands - Granular Sludge_31_05-R3 | ecosystem: Engineered > Bioreactor > Anaerobic >... | reverse complement strand
ATTGTAACTTCGCAATTACATTATATCAGATTTGAGGTGCATTTTTACGTCAAGAAACGTATTTTTTATAACTTTTCCTATGAAAACAATGGTGTTATAGAGGTTTTGCAAGTGGGAAAGTTGAGTTCCATATTATTACATTATAACATTTTGACAAGAAAATCACATTAAAAAAAGCTATCCCGAAGGATAGCCTTTATATTGATATACTACATACCAAGTTCTACAGCTTTTTCAATTAATTCTGTTTCTAACATTTCAAGCGTTTCTTGTGGATCAACACCACCCATACATGCTTCAATTGCTTGATTGATGATTGGATACATACCACTAATCTCAACTTGCGCTTGCCAGTCTGCAACCTTTTCAGACGGAGTGTTTGCAATTTCATCTTGGAATACTTCATATGCTGCTTGATAATCGCCGTAATCAGGAGATGCAGCTAAACGAGGTGATAAGAATGGAACACCACCAGTAAATTGGTCGTGGTTTTCACCTTTAGCCATGAATTCAATAAATTGAAGCGCCTCAGCTTCTTGTCCGGATTCTGTTACTGCAGTCAATCCTTTTCCACCTAAAATAGTTGAACGAGTGCCACCTTCTCCGATTGGCATTGGAACCACACCCCAGTTAAAAGCCAACTCTTGATAAGCAGCAACGAACCAGTTGCCGGACATATGAAAACCATATTGGCCTGTTTGGAATAACTCATTTGGATTCGCCGCACCAGCCCAAACTGATGGATCTAACGTTCCGTTTGTATTCATTCTTTGAAGTGTCGATAAAGCATCTATAGCCGGTTGCTCTGTTAAAGCAGAATCCGTATAAGGTGTATTCCAGATTTGTCCACCAAATTGATAAACCATTGGGAAAAATCTATGTGCTTTATTGTCAAAAACACCAGGATATGCAACACCATCTGCGCCGATTAATTTTGCCATTTCACTTTCAAACTCTGCCCAAGTCCATGTCTCACCTAATGTTGGATAATTCACTCCGTGAGTATCAAGTAAGTCGAAGTTTACGAATAAGCCGTTTGCTGTTACATCCATCGGAAGCACAATGGCTTCGCCTGCTGCATTAAAATAAACATTTGTATAATCATCTTTGTTAAATGCATCATCTAATGGTACTAAAAACTCCTTGAACTCTGCAATATGTCCTTCAGTTGCTCGCATTAATGCTGGTGACTCTCCACCACGGATCATTGTTTTTACTTTAGCTGAGTAATCATCATAAGCTAATACAACAAGTTCGATTTCTATGCCGGTTTCAGTTGTAAAGTCATCGATGATACCTTTCATAACTTCACCTTCAACTCCGTCATTCCACCAAAGCATTTGAAGTGGATCACCCGATGGTTCCGCTTGCGCATCATTTCCGTTCGTAGCCTGGGTAGCATCTGTTGTTGTATCTTGTTGTGTGCCTTGCTCTGTATCTTGTTGCGCATCGTCACCACTACCACAACCTACAAATAGAGACATAACCAATACAAATACCAATAGTAAACTTAATTTTTTCATTTTGTTCCTCCTCCAATTATATAATGAATAGATAAAGTAATTCTCGGTGTTTTTACGAGCACCTAGCTCTATATTAAATGTGATAGATATCTACTCTAGCACAATAATATTAAGTTTTAACCTTTCATACCGCTTGTAGCAGTACCTTGAACGAACTGTCTTTGGAATATCAAAAAAATAATAAGCATCGGAATCATTGAAATCGCTGACATTGCTAACATGGCATTCCAATTCACTGAATATTCTCCCGAAAAGTTCGAAATTGCTAATTGTAATGTGTACTTCTTGGGATCATTTATTGCAATCAAGGGCCATACATAATCATTCCATCTCCACATAAACGAGAAGATACCTAATGTAGCAATTGCTGGTTTAGCATTTGGTATAATGATCGAAGTGAAAATTCTCCATTCACCAGCCCCATCAATACGTGCGCTTTGCATCAATTCATCCGGAATTGTTACTAAAAACTGTCGCATAATAAATATTCCGGTTGGCGTTGCCGCCGGTGGAATAATCAAGGCCCACAAGCTATTATATAATCCGGTTAATTTCAACATATCAAAGATTGGAACCATGATGACTTCAAGGGGTAACATGATTGTGGATAAGATGATGATCATAATCACATTCATTCCTTTAAACTTGAATTTAGCCAAGGCATAACCTGACATCGTGTTAATAATAACCATAATCACGGTACTTATGATGGCTACAAAGGCTGAATTCAAAATATATCGTCCAAAATCACCTTGTCCAATTGCATCGATATAGCCGTCTAACGTCCATTCTTTTGGGAAAAACGACACTCCTCCGGAAAACAATTCAGCACTTGATTTAAATGAGTTCATAATAATGTAGAGCACTGGTAGCAGGAAGATCATCACGAAGAAAATAGCAACAACATATAAAAAGATTGTAAATTTATTGGATTTTTTCATGTTTAGTCAACCTCCCTGTTTAAAATAAAATTAATTCCCGAAAAGATTGTTACGATAACCAGCATGACAACACTCATTGCACTTGCATAACCAATTTCATTCCCCATAAATGCTGCTTCATATATATGCTGTACGATAAATCGTGTTGCATTGTAGGGTCCACCACTGGTAAAGGTTACCATCATTGGATAGACTTTAAACACTTGCATTGTTGCTAATATGATAACCATCAAACTTGTTGGCTTAATAACAGGAAGCGTAATGTAGAAAAACTTTTGAATCGTATTTGCTCCGTCAATCTTGGCTGCTTCATATAATGTATGTGGAATACTTAATAATCCGCCAATAAAGATAATCATATAATAGCCGGCTTTACTCCAAACCATAATGAATACAGCACCCCACCAAGCAAAGGTGGGATTTGTAAGTGTTTGAATACGACCGATACCGATTTTATCCAAAATCGCATTAAAAATTCCAAATGTATCACCAAAAATCCATTGCCACATAACACCAACAACAATAAACGAAATCATTACCGGCCAATAAAAGGTCGCTCTAAAGAATGCTTTACCACGAATCTCTTGTATAATAATCGTAGCAAGAACCAAAGAAATGACGTAAATTAATGGTATTGTTACTGCTACATATTTCATTGTATTCAACAAAGCCTCAATAAATTTAGGATCTTTTGTAAATAACTTAACGTAATTATCTAAACCAATGAATACCGGATCTCGCAAACCATCAAATCGAGTCATGGAATAATAGATCCCCATAATTGCCGGTGTAATGATATATACTAAAAATATAATAAGGTTTGGTGCTAAAAATAAATAGGGCACACTTTTCTGCCGAAACATATACATGCCATATGAACCACGTTTATTTCCCATAAGAACTCCTTCCTTCACTATTCATCTTATATAATATAACTCCAAGGATTGACCAAACCACAAGGGCAACAATAGATTCATTTGATAAGAATCCGGGTGACGTTGGAATAACTAGAAGCAAGATAAATACACTACTAAAAATAGTTGCCATCAAACCAACAATCCGTTCCCATCCTTGGCTAATCTTAAACGCCGTCCATGACGTATAAAAGAATATGATTGCACCACCTAAGGCTGCCATTCCAACAATCCATCCAATAACCTGCCGTCCAAAAAAGGGAGTCACTGCAATAATTATTAAGATAAATCCTATTGCATGATAAGGCGTATCATACTTTTTGTGCTTTAACGAAAATCGTGGGGGTAATAATCCATCAGCACTCATACTGTACATAACACGCGTGGCCCCCATGAAAAAACTGTTGACGCCTGAAAAAATTGCAAAAGCCAGTCCGGATGTCACTAGGAACAATCCCGGTGTACCAAATAAGTTACGTATTGCTTCGCCCGTTGCCCATCCATTATATCCCTGTAAGTCGGCTCTCGAAAATGAAGATGCCGTTAATACAAGTAACATTTGATAGATAAAAAAACCACAAATCAAGGATAAGACAGTCAAAAAAATCACTTCTTTATATGGTAGCTTGGCCTCGCTTGCTACCTTCGGTATATTCGAAACACCATAATATGCCCAAGGTGTTATAACCAAGATGACGATGATTTCACTTAACTTAATTTGCCCTGGGCTAAAGTGAACATTTAGCGGAGCTGCTGCAAAATCCATCTTCCCTAATCCAAAGAAAAAGATTGAAAAAACAATAATAATTAAGGCAACTGTAACCACATTTTGTACATGCACTACCGCTGTAACACCTTTTAGCATAAACCAGCTAAAGATCAAAATGACTAACACGCTAATCAAGGCTTCTCCTAGTGTAACCGGATATCCGGCCACTTGATACAATTCAATAAAATTCGTATCCGGATACAAGACATTTTTGAATATGAGTGCGAATGATGTTGTATTTAATGCTGCTATACCAATAAATACAATGAGTAAAAACCATCCGACGACAAATGTGTGTTTTCGTGCAAATGCAAGCTTGCTGTATGAATATTCACCTCCTGTTGAATTCGGTGATTTATTCAATATGATTCCATAGCATGCTGCAATTGTTGATACCATGATGACACCGATAAGCATGCCAACCATAGTACTTAATACACCTGCCTCAGGTAGAAATTTTAGTCCGGGCTGCATAAACGCTCCCCATCCCACCATTCCACCAATTGACAGCGTTAGTAAACCGAGTCTCGAAACTTTCTTCTCCATGCTACCTCCAGCTAACGATTACTTATTGTCAAAGTTATCCGCTTCGATTTTTTTTACTTCATCTCGTGCTTTTTTCAAAAAGTCTTGTCGCCATTCTTCAAGTCCCTCTGTAAACTCTGTATTAAGGAACTTCTTGGCAATGTCAACGCCCATGTTTTCACCAATGATCCAACCACCCATAGTAAGTACGTTTGCATCATTAATTGCACGACATTTTTCTGCAGCATAGATGCTTTCTACCGCGGCTGCATGTACGCCTTTAAATTTATTAGCAACAATGGCCATTCCCATGCCTGTTCCACAACACAAAATACCTTTTTCGTATTCTTTGTCTTGAATTTTCTTGGCTACAATTGGTGCAACTTGATGGAAAGGATAAGGGGATTCTACATCAAGCGTTCCACAATCTTCAACTTCATAGCCTTCTTCAATTAAGGCATTTTTTACAGCCTCTTTTAAATAATAACCTGATTTATCGGATCCTATAATTATTTTTTTCATGCATTCTTCTCCTTTTTGGCTAAAACTTCTCTACAACTTTCAACAATATTTTTAGCTTTTAACCCAAACTTTTCAGCTAAAAAGTCTTGCATTCCTACTTCTCCAAAGTGGTCTTTTACACCGACACGCTTCATGGGTACCGGATAATTTTCACCTAAACATTCAGCAACAGCACTACCTAGTCCGTTCAAAATATTATGATTTTCTGCCGTTACAATTGCTCCGGTCTTCTTTGCCGCTTCGATAACAGCTTCATTATCAAAAGGTTTAATTGTATGCATATCTATGACTGTTGCATCTATACCTTCTTTGGCTAACATTTCACTTGCAACAACCGCTTCATGAACCATAATTCCGCTAGCAATTATTGCAATGTCTCCACCTTCTTTAAGGACATTTGCTTTTCCCAGTTCAAAGGTCGTTCCTTCTTCATACACAACCGGCGCTTCTCTACGCAAGAGACGAAGATACACAGGTCCATCATGCTCAACAATCTGTGGAAATAGGCCAGCTAATGACACACCATCAACCGGTTCTACCACGGTCATACCGGGGATATTACGCATAATAGCAACATCTTCCATGCTCATATGTGTTCCGCCGTTAAGCATTGCTGTTATGCCCGGATCACTACCGATAATCTTAACGTTATTTTTTGCATAGCTTACGCTAATGGTAATTTGATCACAGCACCTACGTGTTGAAAAGGCTGTAAATGTATGTGTAAAAGGAATCATTCCTGAAACCGAAAGTCCGGCAGCTGCACTAATTAAGTTTGCTTCAGCAACACCAACATTAATCATGCGTTCCGGAAACTGCTTCTTAAACTCATGGGTGCCGCTGGCTAGCATTAAATCCGCTTCAAGGTAACATAATTTTTCGTTTTTTCCCGCTTCTTGCAGAAGCAAATCCACCATAATTTCTCGCATCCATCGTCCTGTAAGTTGCATTATATCACCTTCTTCTCATCTAATTCTTGAACTGCACGCTTCCATTGTTCCTCGGATATTTGCATGTTATGTGAGAACACTTCATTTTCACAAAAATATGCACCTTTTCCTTTAATCGTATCCATAATAATCATCGATGGTCTACCACGCATATTTTTTGCAGTAATGATTGCACGTTGAAGAGCTTCAATATTATGACCGTCAATCACTTGCACATGCCAGCCAAAGGCCTTCCACTTATCATCTAGCGGATATAATCCATTAACTTCCTCAATAGAGCCATCAATCTGCATTTTGTTATAATCCGTAAAAGCAATAAGACGATCTAATTTTTGACTATTTGCCAACATGGCCGCTTCCCAGACTTGGCCTTCTTGAGACTCACCATCACCGATACAAACATAAGTCCAATAATCTTTTTTTTGCATTCTTGCACCAATAGCAAGTCCCACAGCACATGAAAAGCCTTGACCCAGGGAGCCGGTTGTCATATCAATTCCAGGTGTCATACTTCGATCACAATGACTTGGCAATTTTGTATTGGGTTGATTTAGTGTGTCTAAGAGAGTTTTATCAAAATATCCTTTTAAAGCTAATGCTGCATATAAGGCCGGTCCGCCGTGTCCTTTTGAAAGAACAAAACGATCTCTGTCTTCTTTACTTGGATCATTGGCATCGATATCCATCACATCAAAATATAGTACCGATAGCAAATCACATATGGAAAGGCTTCCACCAATATGACCGACACCCAGTTTTCCGATACTTTCTATTGTCAGTTTTCTGATTTCAATTGCTTGGTTCTCTAAATAGTTCGTTTTATTCATTTTGCCACCTCAAAGTATGGATTTTAATAGCGTGTACAGGTTCTCTCGTGTTACTTTTACAGGTGTAAAGTTTATCAGCGCTGCTTTCATTGATACATCAACGATATGCTCTAAGTCACTATCCTTAACACCCAATTCACTGAGTTGTGTCTGTAATCCAATGTTCGACATAACTGACCTTAATCGTTCGACGAAAGCATCAATTGAATCATATCCTAAAATAGTCATTAAATAGTCCATTTTTTCCACATTCCCCGGATAAACAAACTTTGTAAAGGCCGGAAGTGTAATACTACATGCCAATCCATGGCTTGCACCAAAATCTACGGTTAGGGGAAAACTTACCGCGTGAATTGCTGTTGTCTTCGTTTGACTAAAAGAAATACCAGCTGTTACACTTGCAAAAGCCATGTTCTTTCTTGCTTCAACATTCGTTGGATCTTTTACTGCTATTTCGATATTATCTAAAATTGTTCGAATAACTGATATGGATAAAGCATCTGAAATCGGATTGGCATTAACACTCCAATAGGCTTCGATTGCATGGGTAAATGCATCCATTCCGGTTGATGCTGTAATATGTGCCGGTAAGGTATGGGTCAACCCAGCATCAACGAGGGCGATATCCGGCCAAAAGTATGGTGAAGCAAAAGGCATCTTAATCCCGGTATCCTTGTTGGTATAAACACCGATATTGGTCACTTCACTACCTGTTCCTGCTGTTGTCGGAATACAGATTAGTTGGGCTTTTCTTGGTTTGAGTTCTCGATCTCCTGAACTGTAATAGTCCAGTATACTTCCGTCATTATCTATAAGGCATGACACCATTTTTGAAGCATCCATGGCACTTCCGCCACCTAATCCAATGACGACATTTACATTGTTGTCTCTCGCTAAGGCTATTGCTTTATCGACGGTTTGACATGATGGATTGGGTTCAATCTCATGGAAATATACGACATTGGTAATTCCTGTTTGTTTGGCTACTTCTTCAGCCATACCATTGTTATATAAAAACGGATCACACATCATTAATAAACTGTTACCTGTAACAAGCTCACCCAATTGCTGAATGGCACCATCTTCAAACACTAATTTTGTTGGCATATAATAATTAAACTTATTCATTAAATCACCTCTTATTTTTTCACTACATAAACGGTTGGTGTTTTATATGTTTTCCCGTTAATCTTAACATCAACATAATTATAATTTCCTGTATCCGTTAAATTAACGATTCCTTCTTTTGTCATAAGAACTGTATCTTCCACTTTTGCACCTTGTAAGGTCGGATTAAAGGCATAAAGCTCGTTTTCTCGTATAAGATGCGTTGACTCTGACATAGCCTTTAATTCACGGGGAATAAATCCTGTCAAACCACCTTGATGATGGAATTTTTCTTCTCCCGGATAACCTTCTTTGTCATAAACGTCAACTGCCTTTTGGTATACCTGACCTAATGTACTTCCAATCTCTAGATTATCCAAAAATGCTGCATTGACGCGAGCACACTTTGTATGTTTTTCTATCATTGCTTCATCGACTTCAATAAGCACATCTCTAGAAATCGATGTAATCAAACCATTTCGTCGTGCACATATGCCAATTAAGGCATAATTCTTGAGCTTTGCTCCACTCATGACTGGATGGCGATAAGATAACGCCCGTTCATCAAAACCAATTAAAAGCGTAATGGGTTCAATGTTTTGCTCCCAAAGGGCTTTTGAAATCTGTCCGGCAAGTTCATATTCTGTCATCCCAGGTCTTAAGCTTTTACAGATATTTTCCAAGGTCCTTGCGGATTCCAATGATAGTTGCTTTATTTGTTCAATATCATATGGTGTCATCACTGTACGAATTGAAAAGAGTTCACTTGCCAGATCATTTTCACTAGCAAGTCTTAAATCCCTTGTCAACTCTTCCATAATCAAAGCGCGTTTTTGGGGTTGGTCCCATGGAAAAGATTGCTTTTCAATCAGAGGATGAGCATCTAATTGTTCACTATACAAGCGATCAATTTCAATGTTCTCACTAATTAGAACAACTTTTTCTTGTGTTATTATTAGACTTCCACATGCTGCTGTTGATGCCAAACCGATAAATCCACGTCCACCGCTTATATAACTAAAATTTGCTTGTGAATTAATCTCAAGAGCATCGAAATCACTTTTGGATAAGATTTCTCGAATTTTATTCACTTTATCATTAACATTGTCTATTCTATTCATATCCATTATCTCAATATATACTTTCTAACAATTTTCACTAAATCATCATAACCTTCGCTAAATTGTATGAGTGTATCTAATGTCGCTCCATAAGTGTCAAATTCATCCGGAGTCATTCCATCTGGTTCATAGGCTTGGATAAATTCAGGAATAGTTTTTAATTGGTCTAACCATTCTTCTTTTACCGGTACATCCATTTTTTCAACGACTTCAACATCACTACCATTGATTTTGCGTTGGAAGGCTACCGGAATTGTTCCTAAAATATCGCCACCGACTAAAGCTGTCCAGTGATGAATATTTCTAAATGCTGCAGTTAATAATTTTGTTTTGTAATTTTTTTCTTTATAAATCCGATAATAATTTTTACAGCAAGCAATTCCGGCCCACTCTAGTGCTTCAGCATCAATAAGACGATCTTGTGTTGCCATCACTTTTTTCATATGATCATCTGTACGGCCACTCATGATTGTACATACCGGTGTAATCTCCGAGTTATCTTTGCCCTCGTCTTCACGTCGTTTAAGGGCACGTTCAACGGCTTCTGCTACAGCTACGGCTTGTGGCACTGTAAAGCAAACGGTTGCATTGATGGAGATACCTGCGTATGTTGCTTCTTCGATGGCTTCTATACCTGCTTTTGTTGCAGGAATCTTCACTTGTACATTTGGTGCTAATGTATTAAAGTATAAAGCTTGTTCTAGTAATAGGGCCGGATTCTTACAATACTTTGTATTGGTTTGAATCGAAATACGTCCGTTACCTGTTTTTGGATCAAAGATGGGCTCTAATCGCTTAGCTCCGTCTAATGCCATGCGCTCAATCATCTTCCAGGCAATATCATCTTCTGTTGCCGTTGGATTTTCTTGAATTTCGTCCATTAATATTTCTTCATAAATATCCATATTATTTTCAAGAACTTTTTTAACAATAATCGGATTTGTTGTCGCACCAATACAATTATTTTCTAATGCATAGTCTAAATCTTTTAGATCACAAGAATCATTCCAAAAGTTCGTTTTTGTCTTTAAGCTTGTTTCTTTTAAAACAGTCATCTTTGCCTCCTTAGTATTCGCATATTTCTGCATTTAAATATGTTGCCAATGTTTTTAATTCTTCGCTTATATCATCATATGCCACGACATAATGGGGCTCCCAGCCATCTTTTACACTTGCGTTGACGATATCAACCGATTTTTCTTTGGTTTGAAAGACAAGTGATGTACCTAAAAATTGCTGTTCTTTATCAAGAACTTTGCCTTTGCTTATGAAGAAACGTATACTTCCGTCAGGCTTTCGTCCGACGCGAAATACGGTTGCTTTTTCTGCCGGTTTACACCCAAATTCCATGGTTGGTCCTATTTTACGATTTGGATGAACACCGGTTTGAGCACCTTTTTTCGTATGGGCTAAGCTACAAGCCGCAGTACCGCAATGCCAAAACGTAATGGTACTTTCATCAATATCTAGGGATACTGGGTCACCAAAGAATACACTTTGTCCTGTTAATTGCATTCCGATAAGCATTGAAAGTGCTCCATAAGAATCTGCTTCACAAGAAGCTGCTACATTGTTATCATTTAACATACCTAAGACGCCACAAACCGGTGTGCCATACTCCACAAAATAATCCGGCCAACATCTAGAAGAAACTGCGGCTACATTGTTATCTTCAACAAATTCATTATAAGCTTTATAGAGTCGAACAAAGTCGATGACATTTTCTCTCGGAATGGAATCAAGATTTAGCATGCGCTCATGGGCATTTTCCATATATGATTTACATTCTTCTTCGCTAAAAGATCTTGCTTTTGTCATGAGCTCACGGGCTTCAATGGCAATATGACGCATACCGAAATAGCGGGCTATTTCTGCATCTAAGCCACGACCAAAGCCAAAGCCCGGGGGTGTATGTCCAATAGATGCGATTGTCATGCTCTTTAAGTCTTTTTTTAATTTTGATGCTTTCACTGTTGAACGAATCTTACCAACAACACGTTCATCTTGAGGCGCTCCCCAAATATATTCAAATGCTGTTTTTCCTAAGTGATACATTAAGTTCCCTGCGGAATAAGCACCTGTTAATGAATTTAATCGTAATCGTCCACCATCAATAACCGGCTCTTGTAATGTCCAAAGTAAGACGTCACCATCAAGTATTCGCATAATTTCCGAAGCATATTCTGAATGTGCAAATGCATTGTTTTGAATAATGATTAAATCCGCTGTTTTATTTTCGATAAAACGCTTTAATGCATCTATAGATAATAAAGGTTCCCCGGGACATTCGATTTGATCCGATATGCTTTTTAATAATTTCACCGATAATTCAAATTGTTCTTGTATGCTTTCACGGTGAAATGTGGGCACACCAATTGGTAAATATAAGGCTTTAAATTCTTTCATCACTTTACTCCTTTGCTGTTTCGTCCCATGCGTTGCGGAATACATCTAAACCATATGTGGTGTATGGATTATTCATTGCATCTTGATATACCGCTAATCCGCATGTTACAATATCTGCTCCTGCAAAAGCAGCATCTTTAATCTGCTTAGGGTTTCTTAATGCAGCCACGATAATTTCTGTCTCAAATCCATAGGTCGCATAGATGTCTGAAATCTCATTAATATATTGTGTACAATCATCGCCATATTGTTCTTTCCATCCGACAAATGGTGATACAAATTTACAACCGATCTTTCCTGGCATAAGTGCTTGAGCCGTAGAAAACACAAGTGTTACATTGGTTCGAATGTTTTCTTGTTCAAGCTTTCTAGCTGCAATAATACCTTGTTCTGTTGAAGGGATTTTAATGACAAAGGCCTTACAGATGGCAGCGTATTCTTTTCCTTCTTTATACATATCTTCCCAGTTGTCTAAATGTGGGTTGATTTCTATTGAGATTGGAAATTCACTTGAATCCTTAATTCCTTTACTATTAACCCATTCTGCCAGTTCCTTAATAACTGTATTAAATGGCTTTCCTGATAACTTAATGTGTTTTGGATTTGTTGTTACTCCATCAATACCTAAAAATTCATACGCGTATTCGATTTCATCTAATTTTGCACTGTCTAAGAAAAATTTCATAAGATCTCCTTTTATATGGTTTTATCCTTGGTTACGTGTTATATAGTTGCAAATAAGTCATTAAACTCTGAATTTTGTCGATAAAACACCGGAATATTTCCGATTTCAGCTGAAACTGTGTATCTACCACCCTTATAAACCTCTTTGGTAAATAGATGTACCCACGTATCCTCCGGTAAGTAGACTTCCCAATCTGTTCGACCTTCTTCGTGAACCGGAGCCACTAAGAGGTCTCGTCCAAATAAGTATTCATAAGCAATATCTAAGCAGGCTTCATCATCATAATGTAAGAAAAGGGGTCGCATGGCTCCTATGCCTGTGCTTGCATTTTCTTCAATCACTTTTTCGATATAAGGCAAGAGTTTATGGCGCAGTTCCGTTGATTTTGCAAATTGTTGTAAACTCTTTTTGGTGTCACTGTACTGGAAATTCTCATCCGGTCGATTACCCTCGTGAGTTCGCATATAAGGTGTAAACACTGCATACTCAAGAGATCTCAGGAGCATTTCTTCTGTTCGCACGTTGCCAAACAAGGATGTGTATCCACCAATATCAAAATGTGTCAATCCATTACCCATTAAACCTAAAGATATGCTAGCTGGTATCGTCGAAGCGATTCCATCATGAAGTGTAAAATCAACACTTTGGTCTCCGGCCCAGAATAAGGTATTATATCTTGCACTTCCAACACCACCTGCACGCATAAAGTAAACGACTTCGCCAAGTTTATCCCGCTCTTGAACAGCTTCATAATTGCATTTGGCCCATAATGCCGGATATATATTATGCATTTCTTTACCTGTTTTTCCATTGGCAAAAACGGCGTCGACCGGGATATACTCTCCAAAGTCAGCCATCCAGCCACTTATTCCTAAATCAATCATATTTGTTTTAATGATTTCTTTGTACCATGTATTGGCCTCAGGATTTGTAAAATCAATGGTCCCACAATGGAATTCTCCAAAGTCTGCGATGTAGGCTTGACCATCACTTTTTTTCACAAAATAGCCTTTTTCTTTTGCATAGTCAAACATATCTGTTCCTTCAACTAAATACGAATTGATATATGCTAGAAAACGAATGTTTTGTTCCTTTAGATCAGCAATGAGTTTTTCCAAGTTTGGATAAGTCTCATCGGATTTTTCCCATTTCCAGAAAAGGCGTTTCCCAAATGACGTAATTTTTTTACCGACCCAATCTTGGCACCAAACGGCATTTATATTAATTCCATAGTTTAACGCTTGTTGTACCTTTTCATAAACCACATTGGTTCCACCTTGCATTCCCAGTGTTACACCATCCAACAACCAACTTGGTAGTTTAGGTTGTGTTCCAAATTCCTTTGTGACTAAGTTCATTATTTCAACAAATGAGTTTCTTGAATAGATTGTTAGTTTTTCAGGCTTTCCCCACACACAGATTTCTGTATAGTCTTTTTCCGAAAAATCAAACACACTATATAATGATGTATCCATATGAAGCATGTACATTGAATCAGATATAAATGTTGCTTGGGGAAAATTCGTTGTATAATAGTCGCCGCCACCAACTCCCATTAAATCTGCTTGATATGTCAAGAGTTTTTCGCGATCTCGCCCAACTCCAGGTTCTGATGTCCAAATAGGAAATTCTCGTCCTTTTAGATTTAGATATGAAAACTGTTCGCCACAACCATATAAGCGTTCGTTTTCATTCGAAGCAAGTTTAAAATAAATCCGATTAAATTCTTTATCCACTTTAATATGGCTAATAGTAACTTCATCTTCCATAAAATCGATTTGACATTCTAAACTATAATTACCATTTTTAAAGGTATAGGTATTTCCATTAATCTCTAGTTGCTTCAATGGTATTTTTTCAATAATTTTTTCTGAAATATCAAAGTCACCATATGTTTGCTCAATATTTTCTTTTGCCTTACCAATATAAACAAAAGGTTTCTCTTGTTTATGTTCAATAATCACACCTTCATGATTACTGATTGAAAAAGAATGTTTATTGCTCACTAATTCCATTTATTCTTCCTCCATAATTTGTTATTGATAACCCCCACTATGATAAAATAATTCTCTTAGTGCATAGGATGCCGGGCCGATTGCGCTGTTTCTTGGATCTAAGTTTGAGAGTGTCATTATAACTTTTGTCTTTGGTCCCAAATATGTATTCACTAGATTTGATATCATTTCGAATAGTTCCGGTTGGCTAAACACATTGCCATATAAAGAAACATACTCAGGATTAAATAAAATAACACTATTCGCGAGTGCTTTTGCAAAATAATTATATCTTGGTTCAAATATGTCTAATATCTTCTTGTCGTTTGCTTTGATATAACGATTCACTTTTTCATAATCGATAATAGTTAGGGATTTATCAATTATCAAATCGTTGTATTTGTCTCCAAGCGCTTCAATTTCTTTGATAATTCCTTTTTCTGAGCTTAATGACTCTAAGCAACCACTTCGTCCACAACGGCATGTTGTTTTTGCATTAATATCAACAATTGTATGCCCAATCTCACCGGCTTTGTTATCAACGCCGTCGATAATCGAACCATTTCTTACAATTGACATACCTAGACCGGGGCCATACTTAACAAATAAGAAATTTTCACTTGTTTCTTCATAATATAAATCCATTTGAGACATGGCTAACGCTTTAACATTGTTGACCGTAAGTACCGGAATATGTAACCTTTGTCGAATACTATCTTCAATAACACCAATTTTAATTTCGTCTAATGAACCAATATAACCAATACCAATACCCATTATGCAATCTCTTGGGTATGAATTTTTCCAAAGTATATAGAATGATTTTTCAATAATCAAATCAACAAAATTATCCATGTTATTCAATTGATCCGGCTCAAGTTCGTGATACAAAACATCAATGGTTTCACCTAATACATTTGCTATAACACAAATCAGATGCGTATCTGTAATGGATACACCTAGTACATATCCATATTTTTTGTTTAGTTCAAGAATTATTTTTTTTCGTCCGGCTGTTCCTGTTTCTCGACTTCCTTTTTCTATGACAATGTTTTCTTCAATCATTTCAGATACAATTCCGGATATTGCCGCTTTTGTTAATCCTGTTTTATCTGAAATATCTTTTCTTGATACGCTTTTTCCCTGTCGAAGAATTCGAAGTACTTTGCTTCTATTTGAAATTTTTAAACCATTTTGATTAATGCCCTTAACCGTCATCTAATCACTCCTTATTTTATATTCTTATACAGTATATCAGATTTTCAATAATTGATTAACTGTTTTAACTAATTAATTAAAAAAAATGCATTTTTCTTACAATTCATCGTTTTTTTAGTTATTTTTTGTGCATCTTTTTATTTGGTTAAGAGCGTTAACTTATTGAGTTCATTATAACGCCATAAATATATACTGTCAAGGCAAAATTGTATTTTTTTAGACAAAACTTCTAATACTCACTTTAAAAACAAATCTTTCTTGGCAATTTTTAATAACTTATCCTCTATTAAATGATTCCTAATCGTTTTAAACCGTTAATAATACCATCTTTATTAACATGTTCAGTGACCATATCCGCTTCTTTTTTAACACAATCTGTTGCATTTCCCATCGCAACACTTATTCCTGCAAATTGCATCATTTCTATATCGTTAGGTCCATCTCCAAAAGCAATGCAATCTTTTAGATTCGTTCCACATTTTTCTCAATTTCTGGTGAAATCCCTTTATTCATATTATTGATGAAGAGTGGAATCTGCTTAATTTCTTCTTCCGATAAACTCTTTTTTTCTTTAAAATATTCGATTACTCTTTGCTTTGACCTTTCTGTCATGAGCATTTGATCTTTTGTTTGACAACTATAAATCAAATCTTCTTTCTTGCAAAGTGCCAACACTTTATTGATATCGTCTTCCGGCATAAAATGATGGAATATTTCATTGCCTTCACATTCAACATATGCACCGGCTGCTCCAACAATTCCGTCAAAATTAAAGTCTAGCAAACTTTTAGATAAGGCAAATCGACTTCTTCCTGTGCAGATAAAAAGTCGATGGCGACATTTCACCATTAGAATTCAATAATGTCCCATCGACATCAAAAAACAGTATTTTTCCCATTTTTAGTCTCCTGTTCCTATTAACTTGAAGCATTTGCAGCCGAAGCTGAGCTCGCTGCTATTGCTGCCATCATCGCAGCCTGTTGTGCAATAATTAAGGATACTGTACTTGTTATTGCTGAAGTTTGTAGCGTGTCACCATCGACTTCATCCTTCATTGCTAACATACCTGCATACATTAACCGCTGTTTTTTACTGATTCCACTAAAAAATCCAAATCCCTTTTGATTTGATAACCAGGTATCAATTTCAATCATTTCATGAACAACATCTTCCAGATTCCCCTGCTCCATAGCCAAAACACCAAGTGTCGGCAATTCGTATGCCGTCCCATATTTATATCCTGAAGATTTAAGCTGTGTAAATAAGTCTATCGTTCGTTGTGTCTTTTCTTCAATAGAACTTTCCGCTAAAGCAAGTACATGACTCAAGGATTGCACCGCATCTGCAGAGAAAAAATCACCTTTCAAAATACCATAGCATCTCTCAGCATCTTCAATCAACTCACCATCTGACTTTTCTGACAAGGCCATCAATGCACAATAGGCGCTATCACCACTACCTGTTAAAAATGGATGATCGGATTTCATACGCTGGTAAATCGCTTTCGTACGATCTGCAATATGTTCATACTCGGATGATTCTGCCATCTGTGCTATAATCATAGCCGCAAGCGCAAGATGCGTCGAACTCCAGAACCGCTTTTTTAACAAATCGTAGACCAATAGACCTTCATCTAATGTCTGCTTAGGATGTTCACTGGCGGCCAACATCGATACGATTGCTGTACGGGCAGTGCTCCTAAAGTTTGAAAAAGGTCCAACCTTTTGTTTTAATATTTGTTTACATGAAGCTAGTGTCCTTTCATCTACCACTTTGTCCTTTGCTGTCAAAATCCCTGCACAGGCTAAATGAATTAAACCTCCGTCCCATGGAAAAACTTCCTTCACCCGATCTCGATTGTGTATTAATAATTCACAACGCTTTTTTGTCTCTTCATTCATAATAATGCAACTCCTTTTCTCGCATAGTCAACGTGTTAATTCTCTTTGTATTATAACATCCTACTTAAAAAAATATAGTAAAAAAGCCTGTCTTATACAAATACATGTACAAAACAGGCTTTTTATGGGCGTAACTGGGTTCGAACCAGCGACCTCTTGCATGTCAAGCAAGCACTCTAACCAGCTGAGCTATACCCCCTGAACCATTAATACTTTACCATTTTTTTCACTTTTTATCAAGAACTTTTTTTCGCAATATAGGATCGTATGAGTTCACAACTTTCATGAAACTTTTCCTTTTCACTCAGTGTTAATCGATATTCGCCTACTTCAATGACACCTTCTTTTCCGATAATAACCGGTACACCACAGTAGACGTCATGTTCACCATATTCACCATCTAACAAGGTTGATACTGTAATGATTTGATTCTCATCACGTAAAATCGACTTAATGATACCTGTTGTAGCGCTTGCAATCCCATATTCCGTATTTCCCTTACGACTCAGCACTTCGTGACCTGCCATTCGTGTCATTTCAACAATTTTATTTTTATCAATTTCTCCAAAGCGATGAGCATTATCTTCAAAGATATCATCAAAACTTTTTCCGCCCACACGAACATGAGACCATGGAACCACTTGCGAATCGCCGTGCTCACCCATAGCAAAGGCTTGGACACTTCTTGGGTCCACACGCATCCGTTCACCAATAATCTGTTTTAATCTTGCTGTTTCAATCGATGTTCCTGTACCGATTACTTGGGCTTTCGATAATCCAGACCTTTTATAAACATAATAACTTAGAACATCAACCGGATTCGACACTATAATGATATGACCGTCAAAGCCACTTGCCATAACCTGATCTACAATATCATTCATGATCGGTATGTTTTTGTCTAATAAGTCTAGTCGCGACTTAACCCCTTCCATACTGGCACTAGCTGTAATGACCACAATATTTGCATCTTTACAATCGGAATAGTCACCAACACTGACGCGGGTATTTCGATTAAGATACTCAATGCTATGTTGCAAATCCATGACCTCTCCAATTGCTTTTTCCTTATTACGGTCAATGAGTACTAATTCAGAGCAAACCCCTTGCACCGTCAAGCTATAGGCCGTTGTTGCTCCAACATTACCCGTCCCAATTATAACCACTTTTGTTCCTGATATATTCATATGCATTCCTCCAATTAACGATTAGGTAGCAGGTTTAATTGACTTATTGCTTCATATTCATAAGCATTTTCAATCAATCCGGCTTCTTGCATCCACGATTGAGCCACCTCAAAGGTGTTTTGATCCGGTCGGTCAATATATTCAAACTCCGGTATTTCAAAAATGTCCTCAAGCGATTCAGAAAAGCCTAACTCTTCAACCAGTATATCATAATATTCTGACACATCTGTCGTGTTTAGATAATCAACTGCTTCATTATATGCAAGGAAAAATGATTCTATGGCCTCTGTGTTCTCCTCAATAGACGCTTGTGAAAAAATCATAATTGCCGGATATAAGCCTTCGCCTTCAGTATCCCCAATCAGTGCACCACCATCAATCATCGCATTCGTTGCTAATGGTTCAGGCAAGGTCGCTCCACTTAATTCATTGCTTCCAAGCATCTCTAAACGCACAGGCATCTGAGGAATGGCAACCTTATCCAATGTATCTGTAAACCCCATCTCATCTGCAATAACCGATGTTGCAAAATCGATGACGGTATTACTTGATAACCCAATCTGTTTTTTCTCAACTGCCATGAATTCTTCACTTGTAAGATCAGGTGATGATACAAGCTTATAATTTCCATAGGTATTTGACACCATCTTCATATCATACCCTGCTTCTCGATAAAAGAAAATCGTTAACATATCTGCCATAGCTCCATCAAGATTATTGGTTTGTAGTGCACTGTCTCGATCAACAGCACTACGAAAGACCTCAAGGTTCACGTCAATATTTTCCTCTTCAAAAAAACCTTTTTCTTTTGCAATTACAATCGGTACCGCCCCTAAATCTGACATAAGGCCAATATCTAGTTGCTTATTCTCCGTAGAATTACATCCCACAAAAAACGCAATTACAAATAATAACACACTTACACTTTGAACTTTTCCTATGATTTTATAATTTTTCAAAACTCTATCCTCCCGTTTTTTCTCTACAGAACATTCTATCATACTTTTTATTCTTACGTCTAGAGATGTTTTTTTGCTCCGCGTTGACAGTGTTCTTGATTTCAGCTACAATAATTACAATTATGGTTTTAATGTAAAAAACCACCACTGACGGAGGATGTAAACATGGCCTATAAAGATTTACCTCAATTTCTAAATGCTTTAGAACAAGACAAGCAACTCACTACTATTTCCACCCAAGTAAGCCCTGATTTGGAGATTACTGAAATAGCCGACAGGGTCTCAAAAGCTTATGGTAAGGCTTTACTTTTCACAAATGTTGAAGGATCAAAGTATCCTTTAGTTATAAATACATTAGGAAGCTATGAACGTTTGTCGATGGGCTTGGGCGTTAAGCATCTTGATGACATCGCTGATCAGATTGAAGATTTTATGAACCTAAGTGCATATGCTTCCTTAGTAGGAAAGCTAAAAGCAATACCCAAACTTGCCCCATTGCCTTTTATCTTTCCACGTACCGTAAAGTCAGCTCCATGCCAGGAGGTTGTCGAAGATCCTGATTTAGACCAACTTCCTATTATAAAGTGTTGGCCTCAAGATGGGGGAAAATATATTACATTGCCTCTCGTTTTCACCAAAGACCCTGAAACAGGTCAACAAAACGTGGGTATGTATCGTTTGCAAGTCTACGATAAAAAAACCACCGGTATGCATTGGCACTTGCACAAAGATGGAAAAGAAATCTATGAAAAATATCGAAAATTAGGAAAGCAAATGCCTGTATGCGTGGCTCTTGGATGTGACCCGGCAACTATATACGCCTCTACTGCTCCTCTTCCTAAGATGATTGATGAAATATTATTTGCCGGTTATTTAAAAAAGCGGCCTGTTGAATTAGTCAAAGCCCTTACGTGTGACATTAAAGTTCCCGCACATGCCGAATTCATCTTAGAAGGTTATGTCGACCTTGAAGAAGAACGGCTAGAAGGTCCTTTTGGCGATCATACCGGTTACTATTCATTAGCTGATATGTATCCTGTTTTTCATTTAACAAAGATGACCCGGAAGAAGAATCCGATTTATCCAACAACCATCGTCGGAAAACCTCCAATGGAAGACTGTTATCTTGGAAAAGCAACTGAACGTATCTTTTTACCGCTGATGAAAGTTCAATGCCCGGAAATAGTCGACATCGATTTTCCTTTAGAAGGTGTTTTCCACAATTGTGCCATTATCTCTATAAAAAAAGCCTTTCCATTACATGCCAACAAGGCCATGTATGCTTTATGGGGACTGGGACAAATGATGTATACAAAAATGTTGATTATCGTTGACGAAAGCGTCAATGTTCATGATTATCAAGCCGTCTTAGAAGCTATGATTGTTCATGCCAATGCCAAAAGCCATTATGTTGTTACTGAAGGACCGCTTGATGCACTGGACCATGCTTCAAATAGAGCTTTTCAAGGGTATCGATTAGGTATTGATGCAACCCGAAAACTGCCCTTAGAACACTCTGCCTCCTTGCCGCTAAAGGCCGTAGACCTGAGTACATCTGTTCACATATTACCGATTAGTCAAGTCAAGGAGGATATGCCTCTGCTTAGCTATCGTTATATTATCCTTGTCGATGATGATGTTTCAGTGGACAATTACAGCACCGTCAGTTGGAAAGTCTTTAATAACATTGACGCAAATAGGGATATAACCTATAAAAACCGAGATGACGGCACCATATGCCTCATCATTGATGCCACAAAAAAAGGCGAAAAAGACGGCTTACTTCGACCATGGCCAGATGACATTAAAATGTCAGAAACTATTCAAACCTTAGTCACAGAGAAATGGAATACATATGGAATCGAATAGATCACCGCACATCCTTAAGCATCTATATAATAAAATTAATCTCTATGGAGAATTAGTTATGTTTTCACATACATTATTCTCATTACCCTTTGCACTTATTGCCTTATTTCTTGCTGCCGATGGTTTACCAAGTCCCCTATTGTTTTTTTGGATTATGGTTGCCCTCTTCGCCGGAAGAAATGGTGCAAATGCATTAAACCGCTATGTTGATGCAGATATTGACCATAAAAACACCCGTACCGCGTCCCGTCATATTCCTTCCGGAAAAGTCAAACGACGAGAAGCCTTATATTTAACACTTGTATGCTACCTACTTTTTGTTTTTGTTGCTGCACAGATCAATCAACTATGCTTTTACTTATCCCCTCTTGCCTTGATTTTATTCACTTTATATTCATATACAAAGCGCTTTACTTGGTTATGCCATATTATTCTAGGTATCACTTGCGCCGGCGCCCCGGTTGGTGCTTGGCTTGCTGTTAAAGGAAGTTTTGACTTGCCCGCTTTTTTGCTTGGGGCTATCGTAACCATGTGGGTCGCCGGTTTTGATATTATCTACGGAACCCAAGACATCGATTTCGATCGAAGGGAAGGTTTATACTCTATTCCTTCACGCTTCGGACTCAAGGGTAGCTTATGGATAGCAAGAGGCTTACACATTCTCATGTGGATTACACTATTATCCATGATCTTCTTCACACAGCTATCCTATGTCTATCTTATTGGTGTCATCATTAGTGGTATCTTATTAATTATGGAACATTATTTCGTCGATTCAACCAACAAACGAAAGATGAATGTTGTATCTTATCATTTGAATCAAATCATATCCATGGTTTTATTATTAACCGCCTCCATGGATATATTCTTTTAAGGAGGTCCTATGAAAAAAATTGTTTTGGCCATCACCGGTGCAAGTGGGAGTATCTATGGTATTAAACTCATCGACGCATTACTGGCAGCAAATCATCAAGTCCATCTTGTCGTATCTTCTCAAGGTGAAAAAGTGGTTCAATATGAACTTGAATCTTTGGCAGACATTCTAGGTCAATATATAGATAAAGACCTCATCTATCACGATAATGCAGATCTATTTTCTTCCATCGCAAGTGGTTCGTTCAAGACAGATGGTATGATAATTGCACCTTGTTCTATGGGAACATTGGGAAAGATTGCTTATGGAATCTCGGACAGCTTGTTAACGCGAGTGTCCGATGTATGCATCAAAGAAGGTCGACCTCTAATCATGGTCACTCGGGAAACGCCCCTTTCACCCATTCACTTAGAAAACATGTTAAAATTATCAAGACTTGGGTGCACCATCTTCCCCCCTGTACCAGCCTTCTACACCCATCCCGAATCTCTGGATACCGTTATTGACCAAACGGTTGCACGGATTTTATCCTTATTAGATATTCAGCATCCAAGTTATAGGTCATGGGGTGAATCTTATGACCTATGATGCCCATTATATCCCCTTAGTTTCCTTAAAAAATTATAGCCTTCGCTATGATACAAGAACTGTTTTTTCAAATCTCACCCTTGAATTAAAGCCTAGGTCAACCTATGCTTTGCTTGGACCTTCCGGTTGTGGAAAAACAAGCCTCTTGTACGCTATAGCAAATTTATTGCCAGCTAATGCAGTCACAAGAGGGGACAAACATCTAAAGAAAACCCTTAAAATCAGCACCGTCTTACAGGAATATGGCCTCTTTCCTTGGAAAACTGTTTACGAAAACACCATACTCCCATTACAATTGGGTCAAGTCAATTCGCCTAAAAAGCTTCCCCAAGATGTCCAAATCAAGACAATGAAATTGCTTGAACAATTAGGCTTAGGGGAACATAAAAACCATTATCCCAATGCCTTAAGTGGTGGGCAAAAACAAAGGGTTGCGATTGCAAGAGCCGGACTCACATCACCGGATTTACTTCTACTTGATGAACCTTTTTCTTCTTTAGATGCATTAACTCGTGAAGATTTGCAAGATCAGCTCAAAGCCACCCTACACCAATCCGATATTTCCTTATTTTTAGTTACCCACAGCATTGAGGAAGCTGTTTTTCTGGCTCAAACAATCCTAATCATGGATGACAATGGTAATATTCGCAATATAATTAATAACTCGGATTATAGGCAAGCACAATGGCGCGAGAACAATGCCTACTTTATGCGGATAAAGCAAATACGAAAACTTTTGAAAGGAGATTATGATGACACTGATTCGACGCCATCCCTTTTTATATAGTTCCGTCGTAATACTCATCTTATGGAGTCTCATGCATTTTATTGCTGCATGGCCTTTTATTCCATCACCCATAAAAACCCTCGGCTTTATCCTAACCCATGCTATACTCCTGCTTTCACATTTAAGCATCAGTCTGCTTCGGGTTTTCGCCAGTATCCTCCTTGCGGTTTTTGTCGGAGGCTTAACGGGTATTATTATTGCAAAAAACAAAAAGGCAGATCAATGGATAACTCCCCTCGTATATGCGCTCTATCCAGTACCTAAAATAGCATTTTTACCAATCATCATGCTACTATTTGGATTAGGCAATACGTCAAAAGTTATCCTGATCTACCTGATCTTATTTTTTCAAATCACCTTATCTGTCCGCGATAGCGTTCATCACATTCACCCCTTATACTATTTGTCCATAAAGTCATTAGGTGCTGATAAAAAAGATGTCTATCGGCATGTTGTAATGCCTGCAATCCTACCTAACTTGTTTACAACACTAAGAATAAGTATTGGAACAGCAATTTCTGTGCTGTTTTTTGCTGAAAACTACGCGACCAAATATGGTATTGGTTATTTTATTATGGACCAATGGTTAAAAATGAATTACTCCGGAATGTTTGCCGGTATCATTGTCATCGGAACAATGGGGGTCGCTCTTTTTTTACTTCTTGATTATTTAGAAAAAAAGTTTTGCCCCTGGAAAGCGAAGACTTAAGATCACTTATCCTACAATTTTCTCTGCGATTTCAAGGGTTCGCTTTGCTTGAAACTTAACAGATGCTTCAACATCTTCGACCATTTTACCGTCTTGACCAATGGTAACCGAAGTTCCGTATGGATTTCCGCCTGCTTCCATTGTCACAGGATTCAAATATCCCGGTGTTACAACGATTGCTCCCCAATGATACATCATGGTATATAGAGATAAAAGTGTCGCTTCTTGTCCACCGTGTGGATTCATTGCTGATGTCATTGCACTAACCACTTTGTTCACCGTTTTACCTTCTGCCCATAAACCACCTGCAGTATCTAAAAATTGTTTCATTTGTGAAGGCATTACACCAAATCGGGTTGGTACACTAAAAATAAATGCATCAGCCCATTCAAGATCATCTAGTCTTGCTTCGGGAACATCTTTTGTAGCTTCAATATGTGCTTTCCAATTCGGGTTGGCATCTATGACTGATTGGGGCGCAAGCTCAGCGGCTTTAACCACTCTTACTTCTGCTCCCGCTTCAATTGCGGCTTCTTCTGCCCATTTTGCCATTTGATAATTTGAACCACCCATACTATAATAAAAAACTGTCAATTTTACTTTACTCATAAAACACACTCCATTTCTTTTTAGATTATTTCATATTTTTATACTAACTAGTAATAATTTCTTATGATAAATGGCGTGATTACTCTGCGCCATTACTTAACTTTTTTAAGAGCTGAATCAATTGATTCTTTTCATCCATCGATAATACATCAAAAATCTTGCTAATATTACTCACATGCTCCGGAAAAATATCCGCCATATATTGCTGACCTTTTTCAGTAATACAAATCAAGCTAGCCCGGCCATCTTCAGGATCTCTCTTACGAGTAACAAAACCATCTTTTCTTAAGTTGTCAATGACCACTGTCATATTCCCGCCGGTCGAAAGTGTCCCTGCAATAATATCTGCAATTCTAAGATCCCCTTTGTGATACAGGATTTCAAGAACAGCAAACTGTGCTATTGTCAAACCTCCACTTCGAATTGTTGTCAACTCTCGTTTACGCACCGACTGAAAACTTCGCGTTAAGGCAATTAATGTTTTTAAATTAAGATCATTATGTTTCCCATAAGTTTTTTTATCTTTCATACGCTCATTATATTACTAACTAGTAATAATGTCAAGGACTTTTTTAGCGAATGCAAAAAGAAACCGATTACTTTGTCCTGTATCGGTTTCTTTTTGTAATATTCATCAATAATTACAATAACTGTGGATCATCTTCCCAGCTCATCAAACTCGCCGGATCATCGACATTTGTATCTCGACCGGTTGGAGGCAAATCCTTTGCAGATTCAGGATCTGCCGGCATTGTTGGCTCATTGAGGTCGGCAAAGCCACGGGCATTATCTTTTTTCCATGTCTCATAACTGTCCGATTCCATTGGTTCTAAATTAACATTGTCAATGGATATTCCCATTGCCTTGGCTACACCTTTGCCATATTCAGGATCTGCCATATAACAGTGGGTAATATGGCGATGTTTAATCTGTAATGTAGAATCACCCATATTACGAGCTGTATTTTCAAAAAGAACGAGCTGTTGCTCTGGGCTCATATTCCTAAACATCATTCCCGGTTGTGTATAATAATCATGGTCATCTTCTCTAAAATCATATTGGTAAACATCGCCACCTTCTTGCATAGGCTCTGCCATCTCCGGATGATCTTCCCAGTTACCATAACTATTGGGCTCATAATGGTTCTCGCTACCCCGATTACCATCGACACGCATTTGTCCATCACGGTGGAAGCTATGAGGATGTTCAACGCCTTGAGGACTATTGACATGTATCTGATGGTGATTAACACCTAAACGGTAACGATGGGCATCTCCATAAGCAAATAGACGCGTTTGAAGCATACGGTCCGGTGAATACCCTATACCAGGCACATTGTTGGCAGGGTTAAATGCAGCTTGCTCAACATCGGCAAAATAATTCTCCGGATTTTTGTTTAACTCAAGCGCACCAACTTCCATTAAGGGAAAATCTTTTTTATACCACATTTTAGTTAAGTCAAATGGATTATAAGGCATCTGTCTCGCTTGTTCTTCAGTCATTACCTGAATATACATTGTCCATTTTGGATACATTCCTTTTTCAATGGCCGTATACAAATCCCGTTGATGACTTTCTCGGTCCTTTGCCACAACCATTTCTGCCTCTTGGTCAGTCAAGTTTTGAATGCCTTGATGACTACGAAAATGGAACTTCACCCATACACGTTCATTATCTGCATTGATTAAACTATAGGCATGACTTGAATGCCCATGCATATAGCGATAGGATGATGGAATACCGCGATCACTCATGGTAATCGTTAATTGAAGCAAAGCTTCCGGAAGTGACGACCAAAAATCCCAGTTATTATTGGGGCTTCGCATATTCGTCCTTGGATCACGCTTAATTGCATGATTTAAATCTATAAACTTTTTAGGATCTCTGAAAAAAAATACAGGGGTATTATTTCCTACAAGGTCCCAGTTTCCCTCTTCTGTATAATACTTCATTGCAAAACCACGGATATCACGTTCAGCATCTGCCGCACCACGCTCTCCCGCCACGGTTGAAAAACGCATAAATATTTTTGTTTTTTTCCCGATCTCTGAAAAAATCTTCGCTTTTGTGTACTGGGTAATATCCTTCGTTACTGTAAATTCACCAAAGGCTCCGGATCCTTTTGCATGCATACGCCGTTCAGGAATAACTTCTCGGTTAAAATGTGCATGCTTTTCTAATAACCAAGCATCCTGAACAACTTGCGGTCCTCTTTGTCCTGCCGTCATTGTATCTTGATTACTCGTTACCGGAGCACCGTTTTCTCTCGTTATTCCCGGATGTTTTCCTGTTGTATCATTGCGTGTCGGTAAAGGGTCGCCTAATTTGTTTTTGCTCATTGGATCTTTGTTCATCAAGCAAATCACCTTCCTAAATTATTTGACTATTTGCAGTAACTTTTTCACGTTTTCATTATAACATATATCCAATTATTGCATACTATTTTTGCAACAATCAAGAACTATTTTATCCATGTAGGTTGCACAACAAGCCCCTCAAATGCATGAGATTGAATAGGTTCATTAATCTTAACGACATACATTTTTCCAATCTCTCCATGCACAAAAAAATACACATGTATAATTCCCATTTCTGCATCTACTAACCAATATTCGCTAACACCACTTTTCATATACAAGTTTAACTTTTTAATAATATCTTTATTTCGCGTCGATTTTGATGTGACTTCCACGACAAGAGAAGGTGTTCCTTGATATCGATCATTTTCATCTACATTTTCTTCATCACAAATCACGAGTATATCCGGCTGTACAATGTTAGGATCATCTTCAAATGATGGCGATTCATTGTGTAGCTTTACATCATAAGGTGCTGTTAAGGGTATACACTTTTTTCCGGCAAAATATGTATACAATTGAACCAAAATATCTGTAACCATCATTTGATGTGAATGACTTGGCGATGCCAACATATACAATTCTCCATCAATAAGCTCATATCTGGCTTCTGACTTTTTAGTAATCTCAATAAATTCTTCATAAGTCACGCGTTTTCGAATATAATATTCTCTCACTTCTTCATTTACCACATATACCATGGGATCATCGTAGTGAATAAGTTTTGCAACACCTCGGCCATTCTTCGTCACAATAACATCCTCTCCGTCAATTGCAAGTTTGAGATATTTTCCAAAGGTATTCTGGAAAGTTGTTGTAGGTATTCGCATAAAACCGCCTCCTGACTTTAGCTATTACGCAAAGTATATTAGCTATATTATATCATCAATATAGCTAATCATCAACCTTCAATCAAGGCTAACGCCTCTTCAAAACACATGGGTTTAGCGTAGTAATACCCTTGTGCCATATCACAGCCTAATGCTTTTAAAATATCGTGTTGTTCTTTTGTTTCAATTCCTTCTGCAATAACTGTCATATCAAGGTTATGTACAATTTGAATAATACTTTTCAGAAGATTCTTCACTCGCCTATCCTTGGATATGTTCTTCATGAATTCTCTATCGATTTTTACAACATCTATAGGTAAATCCATTAAATATTTCAACGATGAATAGCCAGTGCCAAAATCATCCAAGTGCAACTTTATACCACTTTCTCTCAGTTTTTTCAATTTATCCAAATGCATCTCTGTTGCTTCCATAAAGATACCTTCCGTTAGTTCAATAGCTATACAATCAGCATCTAAATCATATTCATTGAGCAATTCAATAAAATCGGACTCAAAATCGATGCGTGTAAGTTCTACAACGGAAACATTCACTGCAATTTTCATATCCACAAAATTTTTAGTAATCATTTTTTTTACATCACGACAAGCCGCATTATAAACCCACCGTCCAATATTATGAATAACACCTAATTGTTCTGCAATAGGGATAAACTCTATCGGACTAATGATTCCTTTCTTAGGATGGTCCCATCGAATAAGTCCTTCAAAAGCAACTATTTTTTCCGTTTGCATATCAATTTGTGGTTGTAAAAATAGTTTAAATTGATTTTCTTCAATTGCCTTATGGATACTATTTTGTATTCCGAGAATATTGACAGACTCCGCATCCATAAAATCTTTATAAAAGGTTAGTCGAGCTCGTCCCTTCGCTTTCGCTTGATACATGGCTATATCGGCTTTTCGAATAAGCTCTTCTTCCTGTGTACCTTGATCCGGAAAAGTGACAATACCTATCGAGCAACTTATATGAAAAGCTTCTTCATCAATCAAAATCTGTTCTTGAACAATCGCATTTATTTTTTTATGTACATCATTAACCTTTGGTTCGTTTCCGATTTTCCAATACTGGATAACAACAAACTCATCACCGCCTATACGGGATACAATAAGTCCAATGTTTTCAAGTGTTTTGAACCGATCTCCAATAATCACGAGAATATCATCCCCAAGTTTATGTCCACAGGTGTCATTGATATACTTGAAATTATCTAAATCAATAGAGTATAATCTACCCTGATACTGATGATTACTGAGTACATCACTTAATTTTTTAAAGAGTGACGAACGATTATGCAGTCCGGTCAAATCATCATGATAAGCCAAGTGTTTAAATTTTTTCTCGCTTTTAAGAAGTTGCTTACGATTTTCGCTCAGTTCATCATATTGATAACGTAGTTCTTCTTCCGAAGCTGTTAATTCCTCATATAATGCAGATAATTCATCGTTTTTCTCACGCATTTCTTTAGCATGGCGATAATTTTTTCTGTTTTCAAAAATTAAAAACGCGAAAATAAGAAGTATAAGTCCCGATGCAATTGATAAAGGTATGACCAAGCCTTCGTATTTTTCAAAAAATACAATTGGCTTATTGATTAATTTTGTATCTTTGGGTAACATATCCAAATTCAAACCAAATTTTTTCATAACCTCATAATCAATAATATATTTGTTGGGACTTTTTGTTACAATTGGAATGGATTCAATAGATACACCTTTTAAAACATCGAGAGCCATCTGCGCCGCCATCTGCGCTTGAGCTGTATACGATAGCATATATCCGCCCAATAAGCCATTTCCGACGCCACCTATCGTCGGTCTATAAATCGGTGTGTTGGCAGATTCAGTCAGTATGTCTACTGACTCTTCAATCGAATAAATATTATTATCTTTGTCTCGAAACATTGTCATGTAAATCAAAATATCTTCTGTCGATAATTGCTCAATTTTCGCTCTGAATGCGTCTAACGAATATTCCGAAAAATTTAGCACTTCAAAATTCATTGTCGGATAAGCTTTTTTCAATTCTAAAAAAGCACGAACATCTCCTTGTCCCGTGGTTGTTTTATCAGCAATGACGTAAAACGTATCCGCGTCCGGTTGTAATTTCATTGCCAAATCTAAATTTTCTCTTATTGAAGACGATTCATATATTCCCGTAAATGTGGGTATACTTCCGGCTTCTAATACCCTATTCAGGTCATTTATCCCAAGGTAAATAACCGGTATATCACCGACAAGATCGTCTTTATAATCCATAAGAAATTGAAGTCCGTTATCATCACTTACAATAATAACATCATAAGGTTCCGTATTATCTAGACGATACTTTAGAAATTGATAATAATTGCTATAATTTTTTTCCGTGTGAAAGCGATTGGTATCCATGAATTCAATATCAAACAAAATACCTTCTTCATAAAACACATCTGTAAGTCCTTCTATTTGATCAGGATAAGTCGTAAACGCTCCATGGTAAGAGCTGATAAACAAAACCCGATGAACCTCAGCAGCTTCACTTATTTTATTTGTGCTAAATCCTACGGTAATTAAAATAACTATAGAAATCATTATGAATTGTCGACAAAATTTTGATGCAAATTTCATGTAATCGCTCCTCGCATTTTCTAGTGCAACAAATAATAATTCTGTTATAATATGAATATCAACCTTTAGGAGGGTAAATAATGCAAAAACTAGCAAAATTTTTTACAGACAAACTTGTGCAAGGGGATGTTATAAAAAAAGAAGACTACGATTTATATTATTACGGTTTCTGGCAAGGTAGTATTTTTGTTTTAAATATTCTCACCGTCGTTATTGTCGGCTTGCTGTTTCACATGCTTTGGCAGGCGATTGTGTTTACCATCGCATATGGTTTATTACGAACTTCGGCAGGTGGCTATCATGCTCGAACACAAGGAAGCTGTTATATCTTTTCCATAGCAATGATTATTATTGTTTTAAGCGTCTTAAAATTTTTACAATGGAACCCGGTAATCTATCTGTCACTTGTCTTGCTTGCTTCAACCTTCATCTTTATACTCGCGCCCGTCGAAGATTCAAACAAACCTTTAGATGCCCTAGAACACAGTGTATATCAGAAGCGTTCCCGTATTATTTTAATCCTTTTATTGCTTATAACGCTTCTTTTTTCAGCCATCGGAAAATCCGACATTGCTCATTGCCTTAGCATTTCTATAATAGCTGTTGCTATCATGGTTGTACTCGGAAAAATAAAATCCCTGTAAACGAAAATAAGATAACAGATTGTCTGTTATCCTATTTCAAAAAATATATATAATTGATCCCACTCATATATTTAGGTTTTACCGTTTAAAACTTTCGTAATTGTTGTGCTTTATCCGGTAACTGAGGTTGATGAACAAACAATAAGCACGCTGTATTTACATTTAATGTTGTAAAGGTAAGTGCTACGCTTGCCAGTGCTGCTCCAACTTTTAATACCATAGGTTTCATTTCATCGCCCCCTTTCTTAACCTATTTAAATTATACCAAAAAAAACGCACAAAAACCGTCCGATGTAACGAACGGTACTTGTAAATGTAACGAATGGATATTTTTAATAAAATACGCTATAATAGTATATAGGAAATTTGAACTACAAGGAGATTTCACATGATAAATATTGCTATTTGTGATGATAACAAATATATATGTTCTCAGATTGAAACCATTTTACTTGATTACTCTCAAACGGAACCAATTAAAATAAATGTCCATATATTTTATACCGGGGAGAGTTTATTGGAATATATTAATAAAAACAACACCTTCCATATCATTTATCTTGATATCGAATTGGGACAAATGAACGGTGTTGAAGTTGGTAAATATATTCGCCAAACCATGAAAGATTATAAAACCGAGATTATTTACATCTCCGGTAATGATTCATATGATCGTCAATTGTTTGATGTACAACCCCTTCATTTTATTCCTAAACCTATTCAAAAAAACACTGTCATTGATGACTTAAATCTTGCTATGGAACACTTGAATATTTCAGAGCACTACTTTACATATCAAAAAGGTCACGATATGTATAATATTCCCATTAGCGAAATTCTATACTTCGAAAGCCGAAAACGAGAAATCATTATTGTTACAACAACATTTGAAGATACCTTCTATGAAAACTTAGATGTGATTGCCAAAGAGCTTTTAGATTATCAGTTCTTTCAAATCCATCGTTCGTATTTAATGAATTATAAACACGCAAAAATAATTCGATATACAGAAGTCGTTATGTCCAATAGCGTTGTTCTTCCTATTGGCAAAACAAAACGTAGTGCATTTCGTAAAATGCAAATAAATCTAAACTAAGGAGAGCCCTATGTTTTTTGAAAATTATTACTTAGTATACATATTAGGAAATCTTGTCTCAGCATATGTTATGTACAAATTTATTCGTATTTTTTATACAAAATGCAAAGTCAAACCGGCCACTGAGATTGCTGCATATATCGGATACTTTCTACTTATAACCCTCACCCACGTTGGACTAGAACTTCCTATTATTGTGCTCCTTGCCAATATTTTGCTTTTATTTCTTATTACTCTTCTCTATGAAGGCGATCTCAAAAAATCTCTCCTTTCCGTTTTGATTATTTATTTTTCACTAATGAGTATTGAAGCCCTATTTGTCTTATTAACAAGCGCTTTGAATTTAAATATTCTTGTTCCTTTTCAATATGAATCCGCTTTTGGAATTGTCGTTATTCGAATCGCCTCCTTAGCGTTAGTCTTTGCCGTCAAAGGTTTCAAAAACGTGAAAAAAGAGTACCCTATTCCAAGTGCATATTGGATTAGTCTACTCTTTATACCTGTCGGAACCGTCATCATGCTCTTTGCTGTATTTATGAACACCTCATTGTCTCGAACCATTATTTTTATCTGTATTATAAGTGCCATTCTTATCAATATGTTCACCTTCTATTTATACGATAATATTTCTGCTCTCTTAGTTGAGCAAATGAACAAACGTATTTCCGAAGAACAAAATCGTTACTATGAACATCAAGTTGAAATGATGCAGGCAACCCTTAATCACATGCGAACCTTACGCCATGATTTAAAAAACAGGATTGCCCCTTTATATCCTCTAGCCGCATCCGGCAATACAGAAGAATTATTAAAAACAATCGCTGAATTATCGAATCTAAGTGAGATTACCAAGGAATATTCAAAATCAGGAAACACTATTTTTGACAGTATCATTAACTTTAAATTTCAAAATGCAGAAGCTATGAACATCGATATCAATGTCGAGATCAATACACCTGCCGAGTTATCCATACCTACATTTGACATTGCTGTAATTATCGGAAATCTTATAGATAACGCATTAGAAGCCACACTAAAAACCCACGACCGATGGATTCGAATTTCCATTATCTACGACAAAGGACGTTTAATTATTGAGACGGCTAATTCTTATGATGGCATAATCAAAAAAGAAGCCGACCAATTTGTAACGCGTAAACATGACCACCCAAACCATGGCATTGGCATGAAAAGTATAAAAAACATTGTCGATCGCCATGACGGATATTTAAATATTGAATATGACGAACACGTCTTTAAAAACAAAGTATTAATGTATTTGTAGAATATAAACCTATAGTCCCAATATATCATTGATAATTATAATCTCTGCCTCTACATTGGCCATTTTTCTCTGATAGATAACCGTTCCATTACATATACGCTCAGGGCTTGAGCAGTTATAACATCGGTCACCTTTTATGGCACACGGCGTTTTGACACCTAACCTCTTTGCATTTTGTGGTGCCGCTATATTTTTAGCTCGCCACATGGCTTCTTCCAGAGTCGGCGTCAATTTATTCATACCTAATATAAAATAGACTTTATCATGTCCAAATAGTGAACCGGCAATACGATTACCGGTCCCGTCAATATTAACCATCTCACCTGTTTCTGATATTGCATTTACCGAGCTAATGTAAATCTCTGTTGTTAAACTCTTTTTAGCAATTTCTAAAAAAGACCCATTATCAACAGACTGTTGGGGATCAAATACAATATTTGATCCCCGAAGTATATCATATAGGTTCATTGCCATTAATGTGTTTGAATCTCCAAATCCCACACTCTTTCCAACAATTGTATTTTCTAAATATGTTGCTGCCTCTTCTTTTGTCTCAAAATACTTGGTCGTGTAGCCATACCGCCTCAATGTCTTTTGTGTTTTTTGAAAATCCATATTTTTATACCTTCTTTCAAAGCCAATCTACCTCGCTACCCTGATGTTTATGTTTATTCTATTGTAATGCTTTTTAAAAAATCTATCAAGGCAAAACTTAGTCTTCAGACACACTTGGCACAAGTATTGGCGCTTCTGCTTCCAATGTCGGTTCAAATGTAGGCTTGAGCGCATCTTCTATATCCGAATCAGCTTCGATAATTTTTTCGATTGAGACAGTTTCAAATAATCCCTTTTTCATAACCACCTTGACCCATACAAAACTGAAAACAATAAGTCCTGCGCCAAAGATTAGAGCCATTGAATAGATTTGAGCTTTTAATTCAGGGACATCGATAATATTAAGCATCATATATACCATTCCTAAAATACCAACAATCTGTGGTAATCCAAAAAGTTTAACTGCAAAACTTCGCTCAATATCAGGTCGTTTAATTCTTAAGACCAAGACATTAATATGAGCTATTATGTACGAAAACATCCAGAAGAGACAACCGGCTAAAATAAATCGTGTCAAGTCTTGAGCTGTCGTAATTCCTGTCATCACTGTTATAGCGATCATTCCAACAATGAGCGATAAACTTAAATGTGGCACTCCATACTTATTGGTTTTTGCAAATACTTTTGGAAACATTCCACCTTTTGATAAACCATGAAGCATTCGTGAGACACCGGCAAAGACAGTATTTAGTGTACTGATAACCGCACCAATACTGATGATGGACATCCATAGTCCTCCCCTTGGTCCAAGAAGATTCGTTGCAAATTCCATATGTGGTTGATTTGATGTTTGTAAAACGTCATAGGGAACGTATTTTGACACTGCAAAAACCATAATCGTTTGAATAACAAAGAGAATAATTAATCCAAGAATCATGCCAAGAGGAATATCCCGCTTTGCATTTTTCAAATCTTTGGTTAAGGGTGTCACAAATTCAATTCCGATAAAAAGCCAAAAGGCTAAGGCTGACATAGATATTATTGAAAATCCCATTGGATTAAATGAAGTATTCGCTTGTTGAACCACTTCTCCGCCACCTAAGCTAAAGGCACCTGTTAGTGCCAAAATCAGCATTGATCCTAGCATAAATACAGTGACAAGCAACTGTGTTCTAGCGAACGATTTAACCCCAAAATAATTGACCGTAAAAAGTGCCGCTACAATGATTAAACTTATTATCGTTGGTGAAACGCTAGGTAAAAATGTTGAATTTGCTATAATTCCGATAACCGCAGCTTCAGAACTTCCTGCAAAAATATTACAAATAAAATATCCTCCAAGAACTGCAATCATAGATGGGAAAGGTCCAATAGCGGCTAATGTATACTGACCTAATCCTCCTGTGATTGGCATCATCCCATTTAATTCCGCAAATGAAAATGCGACTAAAATATTCAAAAAGCAAGCTATTGCCATAGCAATGATAAATCCTTTTCCGGCAAAGCCAACACCTTGGGATAACATAATCAAACAACTTGTTGCGACAATTAATCCAACGCCTGTTGCAATAACACTTGGTAATCCAATTTTTTTCGTCATTTTTTTTCCTCCATAATCATATTATTGTTTTGTTTTAAATCGATCATATCGAAATGCATCCATATTAAGAGTTGGTTCTTGATCCATTGCCATTTCAGATAGTAATAAACCTGCCGTTGGTGCAATTCCAAATCCATGTCCGGAAAATCCACAGGCAATTATTAATCCCGGCGCTTCTTCCACATGGCTCATAACCGGAATATGGTCAGCACAATCATCAATATAGCCACTCCATGTTCGAATAATTTTTAGGTCTGCTAAATTCGGAAAATATTTCATGATTCCTCTGCATATACAGGAAGCCGTTGTGCTAACCGTCGGTTGATTCTCATCTTCAATCGCATATGCATCAAGGCCTGACGTACCTCCAAATACAAAAGATCCATGTGTACTTTGATGGCCATAAAAATCCGCTGCAGCTGTTCCTAACATTTGATAAAACATTTCTGGTTGAGCTTCTGTAACAAGAACTTCTAACAAGACTTGTTTAATGGGTATATCCACCCCAATCGTTTGTCCAATCTTTCGACTTGCATAACCTGCCGCCAAAATAATTTTATTTCCTGTATACGTATTATTATTTTTTGTAATCACCTTTTTGGCAAGGCCTCGAACTTTTCTAATCTCTACAACTTCTTCTCCTGTTATAAATCGGGCACCTAACTCTCTCGCTTTTTTATAGTAGGCCAAGGTAACTAATAAAGGATTGGCGTGTCCATCTGTCGGACACCAACTTGCACCGATAACTTCCTCTGATAGATAAGGGTTGATTTCTCTTGCTTCGTCTCCACTAATCATTTTTACATCAAGTCCTTGTTCACATGCGCGATCGGTTAATCCTTGAAGTGTTTTTAAATGGTCGTCCGTCTTTCCTAATCGGAGGTTACCTTCCTGATAATATTCGACGTCAACACCTAGATCTTTGGATAGCGTCGGCCACAAATGCTTGACGCCATACATAGCAAGAGGTAATTCTGCCGAATGTCGCCCGGATTGTCGAACACCTCCACCGTTTCTCGTCGAACCACCATTTCCGATATGTGCTCCTTTTTCAAGAACGATGACTGAATAGCCTTTTTTAGAAAGGTAGTAGGCTGTTGCATTACCGATGACTCCACTACCGATTATAATTACATCTGCATCATTCATCGATTCACACTCCTTTCTTTTCATTTGCTAAAACTTTCATTTCTATCGGCCGCATTGGCGCTCTGCCAACAGCTGCTTCTAAGGTCATCGGTGACACATTAAGTTCCCTCGCAATAACATTTTTGACTAACTTACCACAGGTCTGGCCTTGACATAGTCCCATGCCTGTTCTTAAGTATTTTCGAACTTCTTGAAGAGTAAACATCCCGTCATGCACTGCTTTTCGTATCTCACCTTTTGTGACCTCTTCACAGCGGCAAATTACTATTGAATCATCCTCGTGTTCAACAAAAACACCGATATCTCTTGAGCGGTCATTGATTTTTCCCATTATAGGCTGACCTCCTTTAACTGTTTAAAAAATCTTGCTTTCATTCCCATATCATTTTTGACTTTCATCGTTAATAGATGGGTATGATCAAAAGCTTTCATTGATTTAACTTCAATGACCTCTGCTTGACCTATTGCTACTCCACTGCGATCGAGTGCAATGCCCATGTCTCCTTCTTTGGGTAAGGGCAAAAACTCATAGGGGATTGTGATGTGACTAAATCCTTCTTCCTTATCATCATCAAGAAGAAAGATGGATTGTCCTGAACATGAGGCTACACACATACCACAACCTATACATCTAGAACTTTCATCATAAACAGGTAAACTTGTTATATTATTGCCTATGAGAATACAGTTTTTCACACATGAATCCTGACATGGGTTACATGGAATGTTTTGTGTACACTCAATAACCGGATGAATTCCTGAAACACGTTTTACCCCAGGATAGTTTTCAACCTCTTCATCAGCCATATATCCTTTTTCTAACAGATTTATCGATACGTCATACCCTTCATCTGTCGTCTTGATCTCTTGACCTTTTTTACCGGGCGCAAACATTCCTTGTCTTAAACTGTTTAGGGAAGCTTCTTGTTGACCGATTTCTTTTTCCATTTCCTCCTCATCCATATATCCGAGATAACAAGCCGCTGCAATTCCTGATATACGTCCTTCAATCATGGCTGAACTCGCCTCTTCAATTCCTGACACGTCACCGGCTACATAGAGTCCATGTACACTTGTTTCACCGTATTTATTACAAAGGGGAACCGTTCCGCCTTTTGCCGGATTTTCTTCCATATCACACCCCGCCATTTTTAACAACTGAGACATTGGCGATAATCCCACCGCTAAGCAAATAGTATCCACATCAAAATGTTTTTCTGTTCCCGGAATGATGCACCATTTTTCATCGACTTTCCCGATAGATACACCTCTAATACAGGAATCACCTTCCGCCTCAATAATTGTATGCTGCATATAAAAAGGAACTCCGGTTCTTGCCACTTTTGCCGCATGCACACCATAGCCTCCAATTCTCGGTGCTGCGTCAATGATGGCTACAAGTTCGCACCCTGCCTGCAGTAACTGATAGCCAACCACAAGACCTACATTTCCACTACCTAACATCAATATTTTCTGCCCGGGTTTTATTCCGTGAAGATTCATCATTGTTTGTGCCGCTCCGGCTCCAATCACTCCAGGTAATGTCCATCCTTTAAAATTAATCATATTTTCCGATGCACCTGTAGCAACGATAATCGCGTCGGCTTTATAATGTACAATCTTGTCTTCAATATTTATGGTTACTTCTTTAAATGGATAAATTCCTACAACAACAGCATTTAATATCACTTCAACGCCTATCGATTGCGCTTTCTTCAGCAATTCGTCCCCAATCTTATAACCTCTGATTTTTGCCTGATGCTCTTTTGATCCAAAAAATTTATGTATTTGTTTAAATAGTTGTCCTCCGGGTTTTTCATTCTCATCAAAGACAGCAACCTGTAATCCTTTTTTTGCTCCTTCGATTGCCGCTGAGAGTCCTGCCGGTCCGGCTCCAATAACGATTAAATCATAACGTTTCATTCTATATCCACCTTTCTTCCCATACATTTTGTCTATATTGCCTTGGTAGACACTCCGTATTGGGTCTGCACAACCATTCCGCTCATTAAAGGTGTCACACACGTTCGTACATTTGCTTTGCCGTTAACCACCATTACACAATCCGTACATCTTCCGATTGCACAAAACACACCACGAGGCGAACCTTTTTTTGTATGTCGATGTACCATTAACCCTGCTGCTTTTAAAGCTACCGATATGGGTTCTCCTTCAAATCCTTCAATGTCTTTACCGTCCATTGTAAACAAGACTTTTTTGCCTTTAACTATATCGCCGAGTATAGGATGTTTTTCGATTCGCATATTCTACCTCCTTTATGCAAGATGGGGTGTATCCCATAGATTAATGGAATGACCGATTCCTTTTTGAATTGCATTTCTATAGACAATGGTTCCCCATGCCACATCTTCAATCGGCATCCCACCAACAGAAAAGATAACGATTTCATCCTCTTTTCGATGAACAGGTATTGTTCCCATAATGACATCACCTAGATCATCCACCTGGTCTTTTGCCATCTTCCCAGAAGATATTAAATCCATACAATGAACGGCAGGAATCGGAATACATTCATAGGCCGGATAAGGCATTTCTTCTGCCCAAGCTTCATATAATTGAATATTATCTGCAACATTTCTTGCTCGGTTAACAATAAAATCTTCGTCAAACCTTGCCGATGCCGGACAACAAATAACAGCTCCCGGCTTAATCCATTCTTCTTTCAGATAAGGATACAAACTTGTATCTCCTGTCGGTGTCGACGTCGCAACAATAACCACATCTGAATCTCTAACTGCTGATTCAATATCTTCAACAATTTCAATATTTTTAATCATTGGAAATTCTTCTTTGATATAGTCGATAAAGTTATCCAATGCCTGTTGACTTCTGCCTTTGATTTTCACAGTTTCAATGGATTTTCGAACGGCCATTGTTGCGGCTAATGCTGTTTTACTCATAACTCCGGGACCAACAACACCCACTACCTTAGCATCTTCCTTGGCAAAATATTTGACACCGACCCCAGGCACAGCACCTGTCCGATAGGCGCTAAGAATATTTGCCGACATATGAGCCATAGGTGCTCCTGTGTCTTTATCATTGAGTGTTAACATTAATATTGACCTTGGAAGCCCTTTCTTTTTGTTATCTACATTCGATCCATACCATTTCATACCAACCATATCGAATTCTCCACCAAGATAAGCCGGCATAGCCATGAACCGTCGATCCGGTCCATCTAAAGGCATATTGGGAAATGTCGATGTTTCCGGAAATACCATCATCACTCCATGTGAATTTCCATTGGCACCGCCCATCCGATAATCACCTTGTTTTAATAATCGAAACATCTCTTCCATAGCACGCACACATCCCGGCATATCCGTAACACCTGCATCAATCATATCTTGTTCACTCAAATACAAAAAATCAATTTTCGTTTCTACCATTATCATTCCTACCTTTCTCTATTTTCGTACTTTTCCATACAAAAAGACGCCACAACGTTTATTCGTCATAGCGTCTTTGCCAATAGGTACCTTCACCTTTGATAAGACTAATTATAGTTAAAAAAATAATAAAGGTCTTGTAAAAATCGGAAATAAAATGTATAATCATTTATATATTGGCGATGAAGTCTGACTCCTTAAGGGAAGTCGGACTTTTTTTGATTACAGAAATGGGGTATTACTATGAAAAGCTCCTTAATCCAACCATATTTTGTTATGTCGAATTCAAAATACTATAAATCCAACATAAAAAATATTGGGATTTCGCATTTTTACTCATTTAACAAGGATGATCTTAGTACTTGTGATATGATCGCTGTTCCTGATGGATGCATCGATATTCTTTTTAATTGTAATGAAAACTCCCCCAAAGCAGAAGTATGCGGTTCTGTTTTGCAATCGTTTCCTGTCATTATTGAGAAAAAAACCACATATTTTGGTGTACGCTTTTATCCTGGCCAAGGTTATCCCTTTAAAAACATTACCTTAAAGGAAATCATCAATCATCAGATTCCCTTGAACGATATTTTAGATGCAAATGAGCTAATTGAACAAATCACTTCATGTCAAGATTTTAGCCAACAGGTTCAGTTTTTTATGAATCATTATATCAAGAATCTTCATAAGGCAATCGCCCTGAACGAATATATGTGCCTAAAAACATATATGTTAAATAGAATCATGGAAACCCATGGACAAATTCGAATCATGAATCTCGCTCATGAGCTAGGTTATTCAGAACGATACGTTAATATGAAATTTATGGAGTTTTTTGGCCTAAGCCCCAAGGTCTTTTGCAAAATCATTCGATTTCAGCATATACTCAATCAATTAAATAATTTACCTTTTGATTCTGAAGACACCTTACTAAAAATTGCACTAGATGCGGGATACTATGATCAATCCCATATGATCAAAGATTTTAGTCAATTATCCCACAATTCCCCAACGAAATATCTCCAACAACTAGAAAAAGCCGATTACAAGAATCGGCTCATACTTCTATAAAACAGACTTAGTCTGTCAATGCATTGACATAATCTTCCAGCTCTGCCAGAGCTAACTTTTCATCTTCACCATCGGTAATAATTTCAATGACAGATCCTTTGGATATTGCTAAGGATAAAATACCTAATATACTTTTTGCATTGACTTTTTTATCATCTTTTTTCAGATAAACACTACATTTTTGTGAACTTGCTAATTTGGTGAAATTAGCTGCAGGTCTTGCATGAAGGCCTGTTTCATTAACCACTGTAACACTTTTGCTTACCATTCTATACCTCCGATTAATGCCAAAACATCTTCTTGGCTCGTTAATTCTAGTGCTTGTTTTGCTATATCTCTTGCTTGATTACTATCAATATTTTTTGCTTGTTGTCTTGCTCTTAATATGCCTGGGGCACTCATGCTATATTCATCGAGTCCCAGTCCAATGAGTAAGGGCAAAGCCAAAGGTTCTCCGGCCATTTCTCCACACATACCAACCCATTTTCCTTCTGCGTGTGCAGCCTGAATAACCATGTCAACCAATTTTAGGATAGCTGGGTTGAATGGTTGATATAAATAGGATACATTCTCATTCATACGGTCTGCTGCAAAGGTATATTGAATTAAATCATTGGTTCCTATAGAAAAGAAATCCACTTCTTTTGCAAATGCTGATGCCATAATAGCTGTCGATGGAATTTCAACCATAATGCCGATTTTGTAGGAAAACTCAAGCTCTTCATAGGCTTCCTTTTTTTGAAGTTCCTCTTTAGCCACTTGTATCATCTGTTTTGCTTCCCGCAATTCATCTAAGGTTGCAATCATGGGAAACATGATATGAAGATTGCCATATACACTTGCTCGAAGCAATGCTTTTAATTGAGTTAAAAAAAGTTCTTTTCGTGATAAGCATAATCGAATGGCACGGTTGCCTAGAAAGGGGTTGAGCTCTTTTTCCATCGTCATGTAATCTAACTCTTTGTCACCACCGATATCAAGCGTCCTAACAACAACCGGTTTATCCTTCATACCCTCAAGGACTTTTTTATAGGCTTCAAATTGTTCATCTTCTGTAGGGAATGTTTTTTTCCCCATATAAAGGAACTCTGTTCGATACAGACCAATACACTCTGCGCCATAGGACAAGACGCCGTCCAAATCTTCGGGGCTACCGATATTGGCACCAATCTCGATATGAACACCATCCGCTGTTAGACTCGGTTTATCAATATAGGCTGCTCTGATGGTTTTTAATGCTTCTAACTCTTTTATCTTTTCTTGATAGTCTGCAATTACTGATTCATCCGGATTTTGAATGATGATTCCTTGCATTCCATCTAAAATGACCATTTCGCCATCTTCAAGCGAATCAAATCCTGTCATTGTCCCAACGACAGCAGGGATTTCAAGGGTTCTGGCCATAATTGCACTATGGCTTGTTCGACCACCGATATCGGTAATGAATCCCTTAACCCATTTGCGATTGAGTTGCGCCGTATCTGATGGTGTCAAATCTCTCGCTGCTAATATAACTTCAGAATTGATTTCACTCAGGTCATGACTTTTAATACCTTTCATATGCATAAGCACACGCCGTGACACATCTTTGATATCTGCTGCTCGTTCTCTAAAATATTCATTATCCATGTTTTCAAACATACTGACAAACTGATGCGTGACTTTTTCTAATCCATATTCACCATTAATACCTTCAGTCGTGATAACCTCTTTGACTTGATTGGCAAATTCCGGATCCTTGAGTATTTCAATATGCGCTTCAAAGATTGCGGCTGTCTCCGCATTAATATTTTCTTCTGCATAGTCTTTGATTCCTGTCAGGTCAATAATGCTTTCTGTCAGCCCTTTTTGAAATCTTGCGATTTCAAAAGCAGTATCTTCAACTTCATTTTTTTCAGCGATAACTTCGATATGGTCATATTTAAAAACTATTCCTATGCTAATGCCTTCACTGGCACCAATTCCGCGTATCAAATCAGCGACCTCCTTTTTCTATCTCAGACAACCTTTTTCCATATTTCAGAACAAGGCGCAGTGTATCTTCATCGGATACAATGGTATGAACTAGTCCACCTCGCAAGGCAGCAAATATTGCCTTTGCTTTTTTTTCTCCTGCCGCTATGGCAAATATTTTTTTCTCTTTGATGGTTTCTGTTCGAATGCCAATCACATTATCATTGGCCGGTATATCCAAAAATTCACCGTGCTGGTCAAAAAAATGGGCAAGAATAAAGCCAATGCCACCATGACTGATGACTTGTTGCTTTATGTCAGACTCTACATAATTATCCCATAGCGTTTGAAATGTTGATGTTTCGCTATCAACCGCACCAATACCACTTAATATCAAATCACACTCTTCAATCATTGTTAGTGTATTTTTAATTAAAGGGGTCTCCATAATTGCTTTTCTTGCATTTGCATCATTAATATAAATCGGAGATGGTAAGGGGTATAATCGCCCGCCGACTTTGCTTGAAATGCTTCGACCAATACTTAACATATCTAATTTATCCATGTCATAGCTAATGGCTCCAAAGAGTTCAACAACGCGTATACCGGAATACTCATGCTTTCTCAAGAAAGAAGAACATATTCGAACATGTTTTCCCCATGAAATTCCTAATGTCATATCATCATGTAAAATCAAGCCCAATTCTTTGGCGGCTGCTTTTCCGACTTCATTAATCGTTTCTTTTTTATCCGATAACGTTTTAACGATAACAACATTGGGGACATTAAATGTTCGTCGAATCTCACCTTGTAATTCTTCCATCTTCTCATTGTTGTAATTAATTGTTATGTCAACGATTTGTAGATCTCGGGCTTTTTTCAAAAGCCTTGACACCTTTGGTCGTGATAGGAATAATTCCTTGGCCACTTCACTTTGGGTCTTGCCTTCTAAATAATACAACACCGATGCATCAATTAATAGTTGATGTTCATCCTTATCTAGCATTACCTCACCTCACTCATCAATATTTAAACGATTGCTATTTTATTTGTCCATAATAAGCATTTTTACCATGTTTTCTCAAATAGTGTTTATCTAAGAGTACTTGATTAACCCTTTTCAACTCAGGGTTTAGTCTTTCTGAACGATATGCCATCTTGCCCACTTCTTCCATCACTTTTGCATTATGCACTGCATCCGACGGATTCGTCCCCCAACTAAAGGGTCCATGGTTAAAAATAATGATACCGGGTATTTCCATTGCTTCTATCTTACGTTCTTTTAAAGTCTCAATAATAACGAATCCGGTGTTTAGCTCATACTCACCCTTTATTTCATCATCGCTAAGTGCTCGAGTACATGGAATGTTTCCATAAAAATAATCGGCATGGGTCGTGCCATAACAGGGTATATCCCTACCGGATTGCGCCCATGATGTCGCCCACTCTGAATGCGTGTGAACTACACTACCAATTTTATCATATTTTCTATAAAGCGCAAGATGTGTCGGCGCATCTGAGGAAGGCTTCATCCTCCCATCAACTGTTTCACCATCAAGACTTATGACAACCATATCTTCAACTGTCATCTTGTCATAGTCAACACCACTTGGTTTAATAACAACTAGCCCTGATTCTCGATCAATACCACTGACATTTCCCCATGTGTAAATGACAAGTCCTTGCTTAACCAATTCCAGATTAGCTTCAAAAACCGACTTTTTCAATTCATAAATACGCTCATGTTTTTGCATAGAAGCGATCACCTGCTTTCTCAATTAGCCACTCTTTTGCTTTTTGAATATGGGCAACACTTTCTTCAAAATTCATATCCAAACTATTATCCGCCCACATTTCTACGAGGAAGGGACCTTGAAACTCAAGCTCATCAAGCTTATTGAAGAGTTTTTCAAAATTAACGGTTCCTTCTCCGAACGGAACACATTTAAAGACATCTTTTTTCGTATCTTTTAAATGAATTCCTACAATGTGATTAATTCCTCTTGCCAGCTCTTCTTCCGGTTCATCCGTCCACTGACTGAGGTTGCCAAAATCCGGATATATCTGTAGCCAAGGTGAATGAACTTCATTAATAAAGCGCATACAACGGGTAATCGTTCCAATGAATTTAGTATCCATAATCTCAATTGAGAGCATGACATTTGCACTCGCTGCTTTTTTGGTCGCATACTTCAACCCATCTATAAATCGTTGAACCGTCACATCATCAGAATCTTCATAGTATACATCATAACCGGCCAATTGAATATTTCTTACACCTAAGTCTTTTGCAAGTTCAATGGCCTTATCCATGATGTCGAAGGCTTTGTTGCGAACTTGATCATCACGACTTCCAAACGGATATTTTCGATGCCCACTAAGACATATTGAATTAATGTAAAAATCATTGTCTGCCAATAATTTTTTAATATACTCACGTTTTTCCTTACTCCATTCAAGTCGATACAGACGTTCATCACTTTCATCAACGGACATTTCTATAAATTCATATCCTGCTGCTTTGGCAATCTTAATCTTTGTGGCCCAATCAAATTTATTGGGAATCGCTTTTTCATAAATCCCCATTGGATTATCGGTTAATCTAAACATGATTCCTCCATTACTGATTTAATGCTTTCTCAACTTTTGTCTTAATCTCTTCTTCCGATAAAAGGTTTTTTAACCCGACGACTTTCGCTTTGCCCAAGTTCGTAAATTCTTTTACCAATGTTTCTGAAACAAGTATAAGGTCATAATTTCTTGCATCTGATTTTGCTTGACCTACACTTGCATGATGAACTTCACACTGTAAGCCCATTCCCTTAAGCACTTTTTCAATCTTCATTTTAATAATCAGACTTGATCCCATACCATTACCACATGCCGCCAATACTTTTAACATGTTAACGCCTCCTTATTGCTTATTATAACAATGTTTTAAATGGTAAATCCGGTTCGATGGCAAATGCGTCATGGAACCCTCTGTCGTACATATATTCCATAGCGTCTTTATCATTTGGCCATGTAAACTTCCCACCAACTTGCCAGATGTAAGGTTTGAATGTATATTTTAATCGGTCTTTTTTCATGTTCCATAAGGTTGTTATTTCTTTTGGATCTGCCATAAAGTTTGTCCAAATGTCATGATGAATGGGAATAACCACTTTTGTTTTTAAACATTCTGCCATTCGTAAAATACCTTCTGCTGTCATTTTATCCGTCATCCCACGTGGATTTTCTCCAAATGAACCTAACGCAACATCAATCTCATGGTCATTCCCATGTTTTGCAAAGTAATTTGAATAATGAGAATCACCACTATGATATAAATTACCACCCGGTGTTTTAAATATGTAATTGAGTGCAAGATCATCCATCTCTTGAGGCATTTTACCTTTTAAGGTAACACCTTTTGGAGCTGTAACTAACTCAGTCCGATCAAAGGAATCCATTGCAACAATCTCTATGTCTTTCACTTTATAGGTATCTCCCGGTCTTAATGCAACTAATCGTTCTTCCGGAACTCCCCATTCTCTCCATAAATCCACACATGCTTTGGGTCCGATAAACTTCACACTCGCATCTGTATTTTGACAAACGGCCGCAGCTACGTTTTCATCGATATGATCACCATGATCATGGGTCGAAAGGACTGCATCAATTTCTTTAATCATGAAAGGATCGATGACAACCGGTACGTTTCTTAAGTTTGGTTGTAAGTCAACGCAACCAATCATTCGCTGATGTTGATGTTGTTCCTTCATGAGTCCGTTTCCGTGACTTTTTTTGCCGGTTTTTACCCACAAGTCAACACATAAGTTTGCATTTCCTTGGCTTTTGAGCCATATGCCGGTACATCCAAGCCACCACATGGAAAAAGTTCCCGGTTCAACTTTTGTACTTTCAATTTCTTCATTTAACCAGCTTCCCCACTCAGGGAACGTGCTAAGAATCCAACTCTCTCTTGTGATTTCATTTATTTTACTCATATATTTTTTCCTTTCTATTCGTTAAATATTGCAAGAATATCTTCTTCTGTTTTGGCATTAAATAAGGCATCCTGTTTTGCATCATCTGACAGAATTTCCACAATTTCTTGAAGCATCTGAAGATGGGTATCTGCATCAACACATGAAAGTGCGATAAATAGCTCTGCATCACTACTTCCATCTTCTAAAAATTGTACCGGTTTTTTTGTCAGCATTACACTGTAACCTATTGTGACAGAACCTGTTTCCGGTCTAGCATGAGGTAAAGCAATTCTAGGTGCAATGACAATATAGGGGCCATATTCCTTAACCGAATCAATCATTCCGTCAATATATGATTGTTTGATATGCCCACCTTCTAGTAAAGGTTGTGCCGACTGAATAACTGCATCTTCCCAGTTTTCAAAAGAATCTGCAAACTGAATATAGTCTTTTGTTAAATTAAAACCTTTAATCATAATTCCCTCCATTTATAAAATTGTAGGCCACCGTTCACTATAAGGAGGCCTACAAGATGTCGATTATATGTTAGTCAAGATTATTTACTTCATCTCTCATTGTTGTAAAGTATGTTGCTTTGTGACGCTTATACTGTAATTGAGGAATGATTAATAAAAGTGGTATTAATAAAATCGGTACAATAATTCCGAGATAATGTGATAAGACTGTTGTTCCGGCAAATAAGGTTGCCCAGTCAAACATACCCATCCATCCGATAACTTGATCCGGACCTATTAAAAAGCTTAGTACCCAGGCTGATCCAAACACTTGAATGAGACCTGCAATAAAAGGAATAATCGCTGCTGCACGTCGTCCCCCGGCTTTATTAGCAAATACTGCTAATGTACCATTGTCAAAGAACAAGCAGATGAATCCTGCTATAATTAATACCGGTGATCCCATAAAAATCAAGGCAAAGATTGCTATGATTTGACCAAAAAATCCAAAGATAAATCCATATGATGGTGCTTGAGGTGAGAATCCAAATGTTACTGCACAATCCACTGCTGGCACTGAACCTTGAAGAATTTTATCCGAAATACCTTGGAAGGAAGCTGTAAGTTCTGCTACGAACATTCGAACACCTGTTAAGAGTATTGTGATATAAACCGCAAAGTATGCACAGGTTTCCCAAACATATGTTGCAAAGTAATAATTATTTTCATTGTAGTCGAAGGTATCTTTACCTAATATAACCATTATTGTTCCCACGAAGACTGTCATAATCAGGGAGTTTGCAACAACATTATCATTAAGGATTGACAAGAATCCCGGAGCTTCAATGTGGTTGACATCATGTTCTTTATTTCCTAGCTTACCACCCAAGCGATATGCAATCCATGCACCAAACATTTGCTGATGACCAATTGTGAAGCCGGCCCCATCTGTTACTTCTTGAGTTGCTTCGATAATTAAGTTTGACATAACTGACCAATATGTTCCCATTAATAATCCGGTAACAATTAATAATAATGGAGAAACGGCCTGACCGCCTACACCTTCAATGACCCAATATAGAGCCCATAGTAAAACCGCTGATTGCTGATACATAATGTGTCCTGTAATAAATAAAGTTCTGATTTTTGTCACTTTTCTAAAAACAACTAAGAGAATATTGAATGCAAAGGCAATCATCATGACATAACCTACAAAAGCAAGTGAATTCACTGAATCTAAAAACTCAGTAGCTGATGTTTGTCCAAAATAAGGATCGATAACCAATGCTTCAATACCATATCTTGCAGATAAACTATCGATGATTGGTCTAAATGTTCCTACCAAGCCACCTGTACCTACTTGAAGAATTTTAAATCCAACAAAGGTTTTAATAAATCCCGCTAATGATTCATACCATTTTTTCCCTAGTAACATGTATCCGATAAAAACAACTGTACCTAACAGCAATGGTGCCTGACCCAAGAATTTGTTAATGAAGGCTAAAAATAAACTTAATGCTAACTCCATATTGTACCCCTTTCAATACCTAATGTTTTTTTCATTCAGACGTCTTACTGATAAAATAATTATAGCAAGCTTCCGAACACATGTCTATATAATTAGTTTTTTTGAACATTTGTTCATGATTTTTTTGTGCATTAGTGCCTAACTAATCAATTAAATAGAGTGCCGCTTCACCAATTTGACGATTCGCTGACATGATATAGTCTCTGTCATTAATTCGTACAATTCTCACATTACTTGGGCCGACTTGCTCATCCAGCAAAATTGTTTGAAAGCCTTCAACTTGGTCATATTGAACCAAATAAAGTTGTTGCTCATCTTTACGCGCACCTAAGACAAAGGTCGGTTTTCCCTTTACTTCACCCGCAAATATGGCATGATAAAAGTCCATAACAATCGGATAGGTATAGACACTTTCATAGGTATCGCCTTTTTTCTTCATAATATTCATCTGTTCACCGTGAAAGGGACTAAGCAGTGCAAATTCAAGTTCTCCATCTCCATCGATATCAATTGCAGCAATATCACTTACCGGGTGATCAAAAATCGTATCAATTTCCCATTCTTCTTTTTTTACAGGTGGAATAACTGCAACAACACCTTCTTCTGATGCAACAAAGGCTACTTCCTGACCTTTCCAAATGCCACGGTTAAACCCATGATTCTTAGTCAACCCTTCTCGAAGAACACTAAGTTCAGCATCGATCTCTTCATCTAAATTCTTTGGAAGTTTGGCTACCAAGATTTTTCCGGGATTAGTCCAATCTTCTTTATCTTCTTTACCAGAGTGAAGTGTACATCCAATAAAATAACGAAAATCTTCACCGTCAATCACATCAAAACGATGTAAATACGGAATATCAAAAATCTTGACTTCTGTGAATTCACCTTCATTATAACGTAGAAGATATACAGCACTGGTTTCTGATTCAACCATCGAATAAAATCCTTTTGAAGCAAAAAAGTAACCTTCATAGTCCGGAACAGCCACAAGGGACATGGTGCCACCTCCACCTTCCCAAAGTACTTTTTTGTTTTTGAAGTTTGCTCCTGAATAGATTTGACAAGATCCCTCACCCTCTGCAGCATAAATTAAATGGGTTTCTCCTTGAATCTCCACAGCATTCACTGAATAACATTTAAAAATTTCATCAATCATTTGTTTTTTCATTTTATACCATCTCCTTAACACAATTTATATATATAGTATACAAGCACTTTAAACAAATGTACACCGTTCTATATTTTTTGCACATTTGTTCGCGCAAAAAAAGCCGGTTTTTATCCCGACTTCTCTTTGAAAACTCTACACTAAATCATCTTGTCTAAGCTGCTTGACATGGTCTAGGATTGTTTCTTCTAATGGACGATACTGCATATTTAATTCGCGCACACTCTTTGAATGATCACATGCAAGTGGATAACCGACGTTTTTCTTTACAAAAATTCTTGTAAAGCCAATGGTTGGTGCTAGTAACCACATAAGCCACTTAGGTACAAACCGTTTTGGTAATTTATACTCCGAAGGATATTTTTCTTCAATAATTTTACTGACATCAAGAAGGTCGCCTGATTCATTCGCTATGATATATCGACCTTTTGCTTCAAGAGTAAATGCTCCTAACAAGTGTCCTCTTGCCACATCTCTGACATCTGAAAAAATAAATTCTAGTTTCGGTGCTCCCATGCTTAATTCTCCATGTAATAATCGCAAAAGTGTTTCTATACTTGTAGAATCTTTTCGCGTGGTCAATGAGGGGCCAAGGACAAAGCCCGGATGAATCGTTACTAAACTCCACCTTGATTGTTCTTTCTCCATGGTCCATGCTGCTTTTTCAGCTTCAGTTTTTGAAAAACTATAGGCGTTATGATCAAGAGAACTTGTGGTATTCCATATCTCTTCTGTTAACGCATTATGCCCATCCTTAGACATATCTTGGTTATCTCCATATATGGCAGCGAGACTACTTGTAAGAACGACACGTCTTACTGTCTCCGCTTTATTTACCGCTTGAAGTACAATTTTCGTTCCATTAACTGCAGGATCGACCAACTTCTTTTTTGGATCATCTTTATCATCCAAGAAAAACGGAGATGCTATATGCATAACTATATTGGCGCCCAATATAGCTTCATCAAAAGACCCTTCTTGATTCAAGTCCGCTTCATATACACTCAGTTTCCCCGGCGAATTATTTTCAATCTCCAATAAATGTGCATATTTATCTGTTTTTAATTTATCTCGCACAGTCATACGCACATCATAACCTTCTTGTAACAAATTATGAACAATCCAAGACGCTATATATCCTGTTCCTCCAGTTACGGTAACAATTGCTTTATCCATTGAATCCCTTCTTTCTGTTTTGATAAATGAGATCACATTGTTCTAAGAATCCTGCCGGCGGTATTCCAAACCCTTGAATAACTCTTGTCCAATAAGCAACTTGACCAATTGTCGTAACGATTGTTGCATATTCTTTTTCATTAAAGAGTTGTGTCATACGCTTTACAACTTTAGGATTTTGTCGTATAGGCGTTCGAACTAAACCTCTTATAAAATATAAGGTCATTCGTTCTCTTTCATTGAGTGTCTTGATTTCATTTAACGCAAGACGTCCTTGCAGTCCTTTGATTTCTTCAGATGTAATTCGAAACTCACGATAGTTCGCGCTATTCATATCGATACAAAAAGGACATGCAATTAACAATGATACTTGCATTCGAATCAACTTGAGCAGCCTTGGAGATATTCTACCTTGTTTATGTGCAATCAAGCCTTCTAATATCATTGAGCTAACAAAAGCTTTTGGTGTCCACAGTAATAATCGTGCCGGTAACATTTTATGTCCGATTTTCTTTTCAGCCATTTGGATCATTTTCTCCAATAGTTTGCATATTTTCGGTTCTTTAATATATGGCATCGTTACCTCCCTCTCACAGAATTAAATATCCACTACCTTACATATTCCTTTGCTTCTTTTCCTGTCATATGATCTATATCAATCACAAGGATATAGGACCTCGTACATCCTTTAATTGTTTTCATCTTTTCCTCATCCGGTCGATCTGCAGAATACTTTTCTACTAGTGCTTTAAATGCATCCAACCATTCGACCTCATCTTCAACTATACGCGCTTTACCAAAAACAACAACACTACGAAAATATGTCGTATATTCCGCACTAACAATTGTATCTTCATCGACAATTGCAAAAGAAACCTTTGCATTTTTAAGAATCGCATCAATCTTATGTCCGGCCTTAGCTGAGTGAAAGTAAATCTTCCCATTGGCATAAACATAACTAAGGGGAATCGCATATGGGTAGCCATCATCTCCATGACAGGCTAAAACACCATTCGTGGCTCTATGCATGACTTCAACATTTTTCTCCATTGATAATAATTGTTTTTTTCTTCGCATTTCTCTAAACATTTTATAGATTCCTCTCAAAGCTAATATATCTTGTTCCTTGAAATGTTAACGTTCCCGTATCGCCTTCAACCAAATAGCCATACTCTTGACTGCTGATATGCAATTCAAGGCGATCTTGACTTTCAAACTCAAACGTCACGTAATATGACGTGCTTGATGACGAATGTCTATGTGCACCACTATGATGATGGCGCCTTACATTTTGGCGCTTTGAGACAACCTTGGCTTGAACTGCTAATCGTGGAGAATGATTGTTTTTATTCCATTCAGAAACGCCTTTGATTAGAATCACAACAAAAACTGCAATAATAAGAAAAAATACCGCAAAGAAAATAAAGAAAAAACCTCCACCAAACATAAAACTATCCATTGTATTTGAGTAACTCATATATGCCTCCTTTTTTTTACGTTCACTACAATCGTTCATCGTTCAAAATTAGCTTAAACCTTAATTTACTAACCGTCAAGTGCATTCTTTTTGATAAAACACCATGCTTAGCATCTTTCCTTGTTTTTCAGCAACATTTTCTAATCTACCGCCATAACTAAAGCCTTTCTTTTCATGAAGATGAATACTTCCTTGATTACCGTCTGTGATTACCGAAATCAATTGTTTGATTTTCGGAGATTGTTTACCCTCTTCTATAATTGCATCCATTAAACGACTTCCCACACCTTGCCCTTGAGCCATAGTACTCACATAGATTGAAATTTCCGCACAACAATAGGCTGTCTCGCGTTGGCGACCATAAGGGGATAATGATGCAAACCCAAGAAGTTCATTCCCCTCTTCAAATACAATAAGAGGATATTTTCCTTGGTGCTCTGTAAGCCATTCTTTTCCTTCATCAAATGTCAGAGCTTTCTCTTCAAAGGAAGCTGTGCCATTTAGAATATTTTCATTATATATTTCAAGTAATGCTGAAATATCATCTATTTTTGCTTTACGAATCATAATAAGTCTCCTTTTCATTCTATAAACTATTATAACCCAATCTTTCCAATTTTTTCAATGAGTATTACCGGAACATTGTAACCCTTTTAGTCGTCGTATAAATAAGGAGGTAAGACTATGCAAAAACACATTCTATTATTATTCCTGATAACGCTACTAATAACGAGTTGTTCCACTAACGGTGAAAGTGTCAAAAATCCGGTATATGCAGCTGAGGAGGAAGCTACTTTGGCAGATTCCAATAACACATTTGCCTTTAACATATTACCCCTTCTCACAGAAAATGGCGATGGCAATGTATTCTTTTCACCTTATTCCATCTCAAGTGCTATCGGGATGCTCTATAATGGTGCCGAAAACACAAGCAAAGCAGAAATTGGTCAGGTTTTTCACTGGGACCTTCTTACCGATGAAGAGTTTAACAAGGGACAGAAATATCTTTACCAAGCTTTGAATAGTAGAGAAAACATCACTCTTATGACCGGGAACTCTATATGGATTAATGACAAAAAATATATTTCAATTAATGAGGATTATCTCTTAGAAAATAAGGAAGTCTTCGATGCCAAATCAGAAACTCTTGATTTAACCCGCCAAGAAGGTATAAATACTATCAACCAATGGATTGCTAATCAAACCAACAACAAAATTACTCAAGTGCTTAGCCAACCCTATACAGCGGATAACCCTATGCTCCTTGTGAACGCTATCTATTTTTTTGGTGGATGGATGCATGAGTTTTCTGAATCCGAAACCCGCTCCGACACTTTTCATGGAACAAGCGGTGACAAAAATGTTCAGATGATGCATCAACGTGAGAGGTTTTCATATCTGAAAACCGATGAATATGAACTTGCTATTCTTCCGTATAAAGAATATGAAGCTAAAATGATGATTCTTCTCCCCACTGAAAATTCCTTCGACGATTTTGTCGATACAATGAATTATGAAACCTACACTAACATTACTTCGACTTCTCTGAAAAACGAGGACGTGATTCTCACTTTTCCGAAATTTTCTCTCGAATATGGTGTAGAATCATTGACCCAAGCCCTTATTGAGTTAGGTATGCCGACAGCCTTTAACGCTTCGGAGGCAGATTTTTCAGGTATCAGTGATGATGCCCTCGATTATCAACTTCGCATTAGCGATGTTCTTCACAAAGCCGTTATCGATGTGGATGAAAAAGGCACTGAAGCTGCTGCTGTCACCGTCGTCGAAATGGAAACCACCTCTGCAGAACCCACGGAACCTATAAGATTCACCGTGGATCGCCCCTTTGTTTTCTTTATTGTAGATCAAAAAACAGATGTATTATTATTTGTTGGGGTTGTTCGAAATATTTAGCAAAAAAATGAACCGGTATTATTTACCGGTTCTCGTAATAAGATTTGGAGTTATTTCGACAGAATAAATTGAATTGTTCCTGATTTTGTTTCATTTTTCCCCACTTCTTGTACCCCTGAAACTTCTTTATATCCTTTGTCATAAAGGTTAAAGGCGTCAATAGAGCACGTCTGAGGTTCTATGCAAAATTTATCATAGTTTTCCGGTGTGTATACAACAAGATAAGAAAAATCATTTGAGCATCTCATTGACAGCTGATAATCATCCCACTGAATAACAGCCACTTCAAATAGTTTTTCCCTGTTGTTTTCCATCATATATACCGTATCAAGTTTTAATGCACTGACAGGTTTAAACCGAGATAAGTCATAGTCAGTTTTTTTAACTTCCTGTATCTCCCCTGTATTAATGGAATTTTGAGATTCCAATATTTTCTTCGCTTCAGTCATAATTTTTGCATCACCACGCTGATTTTCAAAAAAAGGATGAATTCCAAACCCATAAGGCAAACTTGCTTCGCCGATGTTTGTAATTTCATATTGATAGATTAAACGATCGAGTTGAATGATTATATGAATTTTTAATATGCACTCAAAAGGGTACTTCTCAAACTCTTCATAAGAAGCGTCCCATTTCAACGCACCTGTCACCCTATAATCACCTGCCCCTTCACTATTATGCACAATCATAAATGGAAGATTTCGAAATAATCCATGCATTTTTGCCGCATATTCTTTTCCCTTATACCTATACCGATTATTTCTTGTTCGATTTGGCGTCGGAAACATTAAAGGCATTCCATATGTATGGCCTTGACTTTGCCTTTGGAAATCACCTTTTATTAATGTCTTTGTTTTCCAAGACAAATAGGATATGTTCATACCGTCATCCACATTAATATCCATAATAAAATCAAGATATTCAATATGTATCATTTGATTCTCTCCTTATACGTATTGAGTTAAATCATAAGACGCCTTATACGTCAACTCAAACTCTTTTGTGGTAAGCTTCTTCTGCTCTTTATCATAATGTGGTCTTTGCAATTTACATTTTTCCATAAAAATATCAAAGCTTTCATCTTCACTTGTATCACTACATATGCAAAGATAAGCACTATTTGAACTGTATACTCTATATTCACACGCAAACAATTGATCTTGATGTTCTTCCATCACATCACTGCACCATAAAGCAATAAACCCATCACTTTTTCTGCCAAACAACCATCCGTCAGATTGAACGGTTTGATCCATCCTCACTTTTGGCCAAAAGGCATGGGTAAAATGGATCGGATGACTGTCAGGTATAGAGTAAATACTTCCGATTTTATTTTCAACTTGTTTGATTGCAGGAAATACACCATTTCCGTACCAGTAGCCCGGTCGAGTGGCACAAGATGCACTTGTTCCCCCCGGATGTGTAACAAATACCGGCGTTTGATTATCCAGCGCACCGTACCAAAGATGTTGTTGATATCCATAGACTCCGGGCTCAAAGAAAGTCGTTCCATGAAAACGTTCATTTAAAGATTTTGTGTATTCATGAGTTTCTTGATTTGAATTTTCCATTAATGTTACATTTTCCCACCGTTCATAGGATGTATCCGCTCTTGGGGATTCAACGGAAGTTAACACATAATTTTTCTGCTTATTTAAATGTATACATGTATTTCCTGTCGTGTATGTTTCCTTAATATTTTTATTCATAAGGTCAACAAGATGATCAGGGAATCGATATTTTGTTGTTGCATAAGCGGCCATCCATCCTTCAGAATAATCATAAGGCACTTGAGGATTGATTAAATTCAGTAATGCTTGAGCTCCTTGTTTAAATGGATAAAGAACATCTCCATACACTCTTCCCATCGGCCCAAAGATTGAACCGTCAAAGGTATGTTTAGCTAACATTGTAACCAAATAATCAGCTATACCGCTTGCCCTTTTTGAAATCTCTTCATCTGCAAAATCAACAAGATTTAGTAACGTCATAAATGTAATACTTACATATGTTGACGCCAAAAATTCCTCGAAACCTTCTTTTTCCACATCTTCTAACCATTCCAACACATGTTTTTTCCCAAATTCTGACAACTGACGTCCGTTCATATCTGTACGTTTGAAGTTTGCATTCGGATACATTTCTCCACAAAACATTGCCGCTGAATAAAACAATAAGGAATGGTTCTCACTCCAAAAACACATAGCATCTACGCCATTATGTGTCATCCAATATCTATAGTCGATTAACACTTCTTTTGCTCTAGCTTCGAACCTAGAATCAAGTGGATAACTTTTCATATATCTAATTAATCCTGCAATCAAAAAATCCGTACAATCATAGCGTTTTTCGATTTGATTCAATGTTTCATAAAGAAGTGTTTCGTCTTTTTCCCAAACTTTATTAATTGCGCGTCTTGCAAGGATATTCGATATAGCAAACCCAAATTTATTTCCACGATTTAAGCTTTCAACCTCTGCTATTTTGTTTAGAAGCTCCAATTTATTCTCTTCAAAATCTTTACTATTTCCAAAGATCGGATTCATATCCGTTAATTTTTCAAATCGTCGAACAAGTTTTGTATCCTTGACACAACAAGTAACGATCACATTAGGATTGTTTGGCTGAAGTTCTACATTCTTCATCCCGGAAATATCTGTGTGTTCCTTTGGCTGCTTTGCTTTTGCATAATCGTACTCATAACCACCATAGGATACAGACGTTCCACTAGGTGCAGGCAAGGCGTTCATTAGGCATTCCTCATTGAGTATTAAAGTATCTAACCATTCCTTGGTACAATTAAATTCGGATAAATCACCATACTCATCCGAAAGTCGCACCTGCACACCTTCACATTCTCCTGTTAGTTCGATACCAAAAATGTTACGCGTATCACGAACCCCTAAATTCTGAAAACGAATTATAATTTCATTGTATCCTTCTTTTAAATCAAGAACAAGTTCCTGCTTACTCATTGGTTTATATACTGCTTTATTAATTCCGCCTACAAATGCATTATTGCACCATAATCCAATAGCCCCATACGACCATAGTGTTATATTGACTTTTTTTGTCGTCTTGGAAACAAGGCCGGTGACTGCTAGCATTTCAACACGATTTAACATCGCATAGCCCTGACTATAATCTACAAACCAGTTTCCATAATTATAATGATAACACCAAGGAAGACCAAGTTCACTGTTTTCACCTAACCGAATAGAACTATTCGGTTTTTCCATAGGATAATCCGGAAGGATTGTTCTTAAATACGTTTCATAGTCAAGTTGATTCATATTCTCTGCTGGTAACTCTGAATGATCGGCGACCATTTCCATTTCATTTTTTTCAACTGAGTACGGCCCTGATATAAGATATTCAGTAATAAATTTTTGCATATTCTTTTATCCTTTCACTGCTCCTGCTGTCATACCACTCATAAAGTTTTTGCTAAAAAGCATATATATAACTAGCATTGGCACAATAGAGATTGTTGCACCTGCAAACATGATGTTCCATGCCGCTGTTCCATCGCCCATATTTTTCAACATATTCACACCGACAGTTAAGGGTCTTCGTTCATCATTTGTCATCGTAAATACTAGGGGCATAATATATTCATTCCAACCTTGTCGAAAGGATAAGAGAGCTATTGTAGCCATTACCGGTTTTAACATTGGAAGTATGACTTTATAATACGTTTCAAAAAAAGAACATCCATCTATTTTAGCTGCTTCATCTAACTCTTTTGGAATAGAATTAACAAATCCTCTACAAAGAAATATGAATGTCGCTTGCCCTGCCCCTGCAGATATGAATATAACAGGAATCAAGCTTTGATTTATTTTTAATTTTACTGCCAATTCAAACAAGGGTCTAAGTGAAACCGAACCTACATTAATAAACATAAACATAATAAACAAACCATACAACAACTCTTTTCCTCGAAATTCTCGCCTGGAAAAAACATAACCTGCCATCGTTGAATTAATAACAGATACTACCATAACACCTACAGCCAAAAACAAACTATTGATTGTATACGTAGCAAAATTGGCTTGATTCCAAGCTTCTACATAATTAGCAAGAATCCATTTCTCCGGGAAAATATTGCTACCTCCCACCAACAATTCTGCATTGACTTTAAATGAACCAAAGATAACATATAAGACCGGAAATACAACAATAACCGCGAAAAAAACCATGAACAGCCATATAAACATCCTAATTATCTTGGTTCGAATGGAAAATACATTTTGACTTCTTTCCATCGTCGTACCTCCTATACTACATCGTCTAATTTTCTTGAAACATATAAATAAATTGCTGTTACAACACCAACAATCATTGCTGCAACGACACTCAGAAGAGCTCCATATCCGATTTGCGCTTGTGAAGTCCCGCCTGAAGATCCAAAGATTAACCTATAAATGTATAAGAACATAACATTCGATCGGTTTCCCGGTCCTCCATTTGTCAATACCATGATGGCTTCATAATCTTTAAAGGCCCCTGTAATTGCCAACATTAATATAACTTTCATAACCGGCGATAACATTGGTAAGGTAACTCGAAAAAAAGTTTGTATTGCATTAGCACCATCAATTTTCGCAGATTCATAGACATCTTCATTTATACCGTTGATCCCTGTAAGAAAATAGAGCATGTAATTTCCTAAACCACCCCAAATTGCAAGTATCGTTATTGACGCCATGACTATACTTTGGCTGCTTAACCATTTTATTGGTGAATCAATTATATTCATTGCTATTAATACTGAATTCAAAATACCGTTTTGTGTCGCGAAAATAAATCCAAAGATCATACCCGCTATCGCTGTACTAATGATTGTCGGCATAAAATATATACCTCTAAAAAGAACGGTACCCTTAATTTTTTGATTAAGCAAAACCGCCATAAGTAGCGATAAAGGAATGATGAAAATCAATTTATAAAATGCGTATTCAAATGTATGTAAAACACTGTCCCAGAACGTAGAATCATTAAGCATTCTCACAAGATTCCTAGTTCCTGTAAAATTAGCTGTGAACCCATTATAATCTGACGCAATATAGCGAAAGATCCATAAAAAGGGATAGATTGAACATACTAATAAAAACAATATCGCCGGACTAAGCATGAGAAAAGTTGCTATATTACCACTTTTTTTATGTGAAGTTTTAATAATATTTTTTTTCCTTGTGATATTCACAATCTTGCCTCCAATTCATTCTGATTTTTAGGAAAGAGAAGTAGCGTTCTTACATCGCGACTTCCCTTTCTAAAAATCTAAGAACTTATTCTGTTAAATATGTTGCAGTTCCCTCACTTGGGTTTAATGGATCATAATCAGGGATAACCAATCGCTTAACTGCTCCAGAAGCTACATCTGCATCTAGCGCATCATTATAGCGTTTATTTAAATCTTCAATTGCTTCATCAATTTCTATATGACCCATAACGGCATTCCAAAGTAATATTCGATAATTATCTCCTGTCAAATTAACCGTTGGCGGTGTTGGGTATACTGACTCATAATCTAACAATGAGAAATCAGCAAGTCGACCAATTTTTGTTTTGTCAATGACCCCATCCATATATTGAGTTATTGGCAAGCTATACCCTTCTTCCAGGTAACCTTTGATAAATTCTTCTGATTGAAAATATTGGATAACTTTCCAAGCTTTATCCTTATGTTCAGAAGATGAAAAAATTGCATATGCTTTACTTGGATTAGTTTGTAGGGCTCCCTTAATCTCGCCTGTTAATGAAGGAACCGTTCCAACCCCCCACTCAAAATCAGTGATTGGAATTTGAGATGTGAATACACCTGCTTCTTGGGATGCATTGCTCCAGAGTGCAAATTCACCTTGTGCAAATAGTGCTCTCATATTATCAACACCTTGTTGATCCGGATAAGCAATATCTTCTGAAATAAAGCGTTGCCCAAGTTCAAGAATATCTTTATATCCACTAAAATCATATCTTCCATTGACATAGTCATAATAATAAACCCCTGAAACTTGTGCACTCATTTCAAGAAGTCGCTCAAATGGAGATGAAGAAGTAAATCCGATTCCAAATGTTTCACCATTCCCTTTTACTGTAATAGCTTTTGCCATTTCAATATAATCTTCTAATTTTTCAGGGATTTCTGTATATCCAGCTTCTTCTAACATTGTTTTATTATATTGGACTCGTACACCTGAACGCATACCTGAATATACATAATAAATATTTCCGTCTTTTGAGTTCAATCCTTCATATGCATTCTTATATGGCGCATTTACTTTTTGATATGTTTCATCTGCATCAATATAGTCATTTAATGGTATAATCATACCAGTATCAGCAAAGGTATTTAACGCTACCGGCGTGCTTGCTATATCAGGAGCCGTTCCTCCCGCGTAGGCAAGAGCCAACATGTTTTCATAATCGTCTGTTACAACATTCAAGCTAATCTTGATTCCATCTGTGTTTGTTTCATTGTACTCTTCAATCTTAGCTTGTACATACTCTGAGTCGTGGCGATCTTGCGTCCAAACTTCAATTGTAGTTATTTCCTCCGATGTTGCTTCCCCCGATTCTTGATTTGATTCACCCTGTTCTTCTGATGTCTGATTATCTCCACATGCGGTAAGGCCAAAGGCCAAAACCAATGCAAGTAATAGACTAATTAAACGTTTACTTTTCATAATAAATCCTCCTTGATATTTTGTTTTTGTGTAGTGTATACATAATTTATCACTGATAGCACTTTATGTGTAGCACTTTTTCCACTGTATATGTAACACTTTCCACTATTTCTTACTTTTTTTGTCAAATTAGAATAGCTATACTGATATTTCCGGGTAAAATCAAATGCTCTTGCACAATATCTATTTCCGTGATAGTATAATCACTAAAAAAGGATGTGAAATAGAATGTTTTTATATAAATTACGCCATAAGTTTATTAATTTAAAAATACAAAATAAGATTAGCCTAACAATGATTTCACTCCTCGTCTTTTTAATCGTATTTATATATATCACTATCGTAGCGTCCTTACAAACAGTCATTTTATCCGATTCTTTGCGCCGAATGCGATCATCACATGAAGCACGTGAACAATCTTTGATTTCAAGCTATGCAAACTATATGTTCCAATTTAACAGTCTTGTGAGCGACACTTCATTTCAAAATATACTCCTCAATGTATCAAAGCAAGATAAGTCAACCACAGAACATCGATTGTTACTACAGGATACAATCAGCACTTTAACCACTGCCAACCCTGCTGTAAAAACAGTTTATTTCATCGATAACTATAAAAATGCATACTATAGTTATGAAACTTTTTACAATAATGAGTCTGATTTGTTTTTTTTTCAACCAAAGGATATTTCCGGAATTACTATACTTCCCCAACGGAAAAGTCCATTTTTCACTAATGACCAAGTCATTCCGGTAATTATCCCTCTTACTTTACGGTACATTGACCAATCACAATTTACACTGATCGCTGATTCTTCGGAAAACGCAATGCTATATGTAACAATTTTAATCAGCGCTTCTTCATTAAATGATTTGATTCAATTATGGTCGAATGAATTTAAATCCAGTCATTTATTTTTCATTGACAGAAACGGCAATCTCCTATCATCTCCAAATTCAAACATACTGCTTTCTAACAACTATGACATTGAACTAAAGAATGAAAAATTTTTAACCCCTTTGTTTGAATCAAATACTATAGAACAAAGCAAATTATCTGATTCGTATGTAACATCCAAGGCATTAACATCTAACTTAGCATTAGTCAGCATTTCAACAAGAGATGAAATCTTTACAATGTTTTCAGACTTAAAAAATTATATGCTATTTGCATTAATCATTGGGCTCTTATTTACAGCCGCAATGACCGTTTTATTATCAATATTTGTTTCCGAACCTATTGCGAAATTGGCCGTAATTGTTCATAAAATCAAAACAAATTCATACACTGAAATAACCCTTCCAGACTCTACTGATGAAGTCGGCGAGCTCAATAACGCAATAAACGACATGTACCTCACCATTCAAGAACAAATTAATCAAATCAAAGATAGTGAACGTCAAAAATTCCAGACAGAAATCAAATTACTTTCCGAACAAATCAATCCACATCTACTCTACAACACATTAGAATTTATTAATATGGAAATATATAACAACAATACCGATGTAGCATCAAACATGGTGCAAGCCTTAGCTGATTACATGCGTATATCACTATCTTATGGAAGCGATAAAATATTTATACAAGATGAGACAGCACATGTGCGAGCCTATTTAAAAATGATGAATTATCGTTTTCATAATAATATTATTTTATTAACTTCAGTTTCTGAAGATTTGAAATACTGCTATATTACAAAAAGTATTTTACAGCCTTTTGTTGAAAATTCAATCAAACATGGTTTTACAATGGGCACCGACGCATCCCAAATTTTTAATCCAACAATCGAAATCGCTTTTAAGTTTTTAGACGGACAGCTTCATATTAACATATGCGACAACGGATTGGGTTTTAATGTCGATGAGATGTATGCTTTACTGCAAAAGCCTACTAACGAGGAATCGAAAAAACATGTCGGATTAAGAAATGTCATTCAAAGACTTGAAGCATCTTACTCTAATGTAACAATGACACTCAGCTCAACCCCTTATTTCAAAAATGAGATTATACTTCATTTTCCCTATCAGCTAGACGATCAGAAAACGGAGGTTATTGTATAATGAAATCAAACAATCAGATTAACGTTGTGATTGCAGATGATGAAAAATCTATAAGAGACGGACTAAAAAAATCTGTAAAATGGGAACAACTAAACACATCTGTTATTGATGTCCTCTCAGACGGTAAACAAACCTTAGAATCTATTATAGAAAACAAGCCAGATATTTGTATTATTGATATTTGCATGCCGGAGCTTACCGGACTAGAAGTAATAAAGATATGTAAACAACAAGAAATTGAAACTGAATTCTTAATTCTAAGCGGTTATAATGATTTTTCTTATGCGCAAGAAGCCATACGCTGTGGAGCAAAAGGATATTTGTTAAAGCCAATAAATTTAGAAAAATTAATGAGTGAACTTTACAGCTTATGTAGTTATATCATAAATAAAAAATCCTTAAATATTAATCTTGATCAATTGCGAAAAACATCAAAGTTTCATGTATTAAATCAAATTATTAATGGAGATATCCGCGCTGAACAAATAGAATCTTTTAACCTTTTAGACTTCAAAATTAGTAATGCCACAAATCGCATCATCGTCTTTTCCTTTAACAGTGACAGTCCGACTTCTAACATTGAAGAAAATGCTTTATCACTTCTTGAACATGCTCATTACCCTGTACCTTGTGAACTATGGAGTCCTCGGACCAACCAAGTACTCCTACTTTTCAACGACTCATCAAATGATCTTCGTCTTAGCTATGATATCGCTAGATTAAGCATGCGTAAATTGTCTACTTTATCAAACAATCTAATTGGAATTGGGATTGGAGATGCTGTTGAATCTTTGCAAAAAACTTCGTATTCTTATAATCGTGCATTACTTTCGTTGTCTTATCAGATGTATAAAGAACAACCGGCGATACACGATCCCTCAATTATTTGTGACACTGCGCCGGATATGTCAACCTCTAGTATCGACTACAGCAAGCTATCCGATGCAATTCTAGCATCTGACTACGACAAGATGAATCGCTATTGCGACTCCTTTTTTTATTCACTATTTTACGTGCCACAACCTCCACCAACATTTATTAAAGGTATGTGCATTTATTTAGTTGCAAATGTTTTAAAAGATTTAAATCAACGCATTCAAAGTAATTTTTCATTTCCTGAAATTTCCTATGAAGAATTAAACCATTTAGTTACCTTTTCTGAATTGACGGAGTGGATGTTATCTTTTTTTGATGATTGCAGCAAAATCTCAAAAGAAATCACTTCTATTGATACACATAACATCGACAATATTATTGAAAAAGCTATGCAGTACATACACGATAATCTTCTGAATTCTATTAAAGCAAAAGACATTGCTTCTTTTGTGAACTTAAGCGAATCATACTTTACCGCTTATTTCAAACAAAAAACAGGTATTAACCTGCGTCAATACCTGTTAAACTGCAAAATTGACTATGCCAAAACAAGAATGCTCGATGACCACGTGAGCGTAAGTGAGATTGCCTATGAACTCGGATATACCGATTATCGCTCATTTTCTAGGGCTTTTAAAAATGTCACGACAATGTCTCCATCTGAGTATATTATTCAACATAGCGAAACCCATAATCAATAAACTTAATTTAGCACCTATTCCACACTTACGAGCTCTCCTGTAATTCCATCGATTACCATTTGAAATTCTTGATTATATTCTTCAACCGTCACTCGATAGACAGGATTGGATGTTACATCAAGCAAAATCGACTTCATATGATTAAGCGTTCCTTCCGGCATAGCTTTAAGGGCTTCTTCCTCGGATATGAAGTCCTTTTTAATAGCTTCAATATCATAGCTGCCATCCAATATGCTTAAATCTCCAACATACACTGATGACAACACGCCTGAAGCATGATAGCGAAGGTTGATCGAAGCCGCTTCATCAAGAAAGTCATCTGTTATTACAATATAAGTGAAATAATAACCATCGCTTATAAACTCATCTTCCACTTCTACCGCAATATCATAGACATTTTCAAAAGACAGGTGTTGCATCGGTATTTTAGCAATAAACTGATCAGCAATCTCTCCAACTTCATTCATTGACAATAAGGGCAATCCTTTGATTTCTTCTTTTATCAATTTCATCATGTACTCTAAGTTTTTATGTTCATAAATAGTCGCTGTATCACCCGAATCATTCAAAGCACTAAAATGTTCTTGTCCATCATCAAGTTGGCCTTCTTCATATGATTGGTTTTGTTTCACCTGTGTAAAAGCAAAGGAGTCTTCATATATTAGCTGATTTATTTGATCAACATAGTCTATCGATGCTTGGACCGCCCTTCGATTCACCTTTGCATTTTCTTCCCTATTTATTTGTGGCTGGTCCTTTATAAAAGAAAAGTTCATCTGTGAACCATAAACTTCCATTGCATTTGCTAACAGATAGAACACTTCACCTTGGTAGAAATATACGAACTCCATGGCTTCTTTGCGTTCCTGATCCTTTTCTTGATAAATATATTTTTGAGTAATTCCATGGATATCATCTAATATTTGCTGATTGACATGTATTAGTTTCGCAAGGCCCTCCTTTGTTTTTTTAGATAAATCTTCTTCTTGAAGTGCAAACTCAATGGCTTCTCTTTCCATGTAGAAAAAGTCTCTAAGTTCCCACGTCTCGATTTTATAACTCCTATAATCATAGCGAAAATATGTGAGAGACTCTAGCTGATGATAATATACGAATCTATTTTCTAATAAATATGATGATGGCTCTACATCATATATTAGTGCTTTCATCAAGGTATTCATATGCTCAAGGCTATCAAGACCATCATGCAATAACAGCTGATTTGTATTCATAATTTTACTTTTGTCTTCATGAATTTCTTCTCGAAATTGTTGCCACTGATAATTAATCAACGCTACAATAACTACACCGACAAAAATAAATTTAAGCGTTGTTTTAATGTTGTCTTTTATTTTCATTTGCAAGGATTGTTTCTTTAGGCTTTTTTCTGCATGGTCAAATTGTGTCATCACTCTCTCCTCATTCATACGTCACATCTTTTGTCTCTATTGGCAATGTCCATGAATAGCTAATATCTGAAGTTTGATAGTTACTATGCCCCCATAGATATACATTATCTTTACTTATTCTATAGCCTCTAATTGTCATTGTCACCTTATCCACCAATTGAGGATTTTCAACCCAGATATGTCTCGTGCTAAAATCATCTGAGCTACCTCCGGAACTTTCTTGCGTTGGTATTAGGTTACCCTCTTGATCATAAAGACTAAACTCTTCCGATAAACTCATATAAGAAAGTTTTTCCTTTTCAAATTCTATTGGCGCTTTTAGTTGATACTTATAACCAATCGTATATTTTTTTTCATCTGTCGCCTCCGCTTGAACCACTTCTAGTGTCAGTTGCTCATCGACAATAATTTCAATGGGCAAGGCCTCTGTCCTTATGTCCACAGTCATCTGCTGATCTTGCTGAAAATTATATCCAATTTCATAACCAAGAAAAATAAGAACAGGTTCACCGTAAGCTTCTATGTTATAATCATCAATCTTGAATTTTAATGTAAGCGGCTCTGAAGCTTTAACTGCTTCACTTAAAACCACAGCATCAAATCCACTGTTTTCTCGCACATCTTTGTTATAGCTTTGGGGAAAAGTCAATCCAAAACTCAATACATATGAATTATAAAACACCTCATCATAAAAAGCCTGGTCAACATCATAATCCATAGTAATGATGAATTCTCCCGTTTTGCTATCGTAGCTATATGTCGATGGTTCAAGTGAAAATCGATCGCTTATAATCGTTTTTCCGGTCAGGGCTTTTCTCACACTCCATGTTCTATTTGCAATAGCCTCTCCTTCTACAGTAAAAAATAATGGAATCATAACAATAAGAATCAAAACTGTGACCATTTCCAATATCCGCCATTTTTTCTTTCCATTCCCAATACGTTCAATTCTTTTTCGAAGTTCCTTGCCATTATTAACAAGACCAGATGCATGTATGGCATAACTTCCCTTCCCTTGATGGGCGGATAGTTCAATTAGATTATGACCATAGTTACTATCTTGCTCTTGGCCTAGTATATGAAGCACCTCGTCATCACAGGCATATTCTGCATCCATTTTCATCCATTCATGGGCAATCCATACTATCGGATTAAACCAATATATGGCTTTTACCAACCAAAATGCCCATTGAAACAACAAATGTTGTTCACCATAGTGGACCAATTCATGAAGCAAAATATGATAGATGACTTCATCATCATAGCTTAACATATCGTATGGAATAATAATCATCGGATAAAACAAACCAATTAATGCCGGAGTGATGTTAGAATAAATTACGGACAAGTTAAATAGAAGAATTCTTAAAGATAATGTATAATAAATTATTATTAAGGAGGTTCTATTTTATGTCAAATAAACGCAAACAATTCAGTGCCGAGTTTAAG
>Ga0334895_1000343_pt1 | contig 69613 bp, 62 predicted proteins | sample GraSluR3_MG_7_FD_207229 | JGI IMG/M metagenome (GOLD analysis project Ga0334895, IMG submission 207229) | Sludge microbial communities from methane-producing bioreactor in Wageningen University, Netherlands - Granular Sludge_31_05-R3 | ecosystem: Engineered > Bioreactor > Anaerobic >... | reverse complement strand
GAAGAGGTCTGACTCATTATCTCAGGAAAGCGAGCGGTATGATCGTAGTTTTATCTCTAAATGTGCTTTGTTATGTCAGAAGAAAAGGATAACTTCTGTCAGAACGTAAAGCAGGCTGCAGAAGATCTCTCCCGCAGCCTGTCTGGAGGTAAGGGGATTCGAACCCCTGGCCTATAGATTGCGAACCTATCGCTCTAGCCAACTGAGCTATACCCCCGCTCACAGCGAATAGTAAGCAAACTTTACTATTTTGTCTAGCATATCTGGTTTATCCTGCCGGTCATGATCAAGAGAACAGCTCTTCAATACGCTTCGGCGGGCTCAAATAGAAGCCCTGGGCCATATCACAATTGACCCTCTGCAGATACGCAAGTTGTTCTTCTGTTTCAACCCCCTCCACGATTACGCGAAACCCAAGGCTTCGTACCACTGTAATGATACTCTCTATCAGGGTATGCGATCGGTTGCTCTTTTGCACATCCCAGAGCAATGAACGATCGATTTTAATGCAGTTGAAGGGAAGATTGATCATATATGCCAGGTTGGAATAGCCAGTGCCAAAGTCATCAAGATGAAAGGTGATTCCTCGATCGATCAGTGGACGCATAACCGATAGGGCTTCGTCATAAGCAGCTCCAATAAACGTTGATTCAGTAAGTTCGATAGTAATGCTGTTCGGGGGTAGTTTGTATCGTTCAATAGTTTCGAGAATCTCTCTGACAATACGGGTGTTCGAGAACTGCAATCCGGAAAAATTGACCGAAATGGGTGGAAGCTTTTTTCCTGTAGCTCGGTACTGATCAAGCATATTACACACTTGTTCTAATACCCAGCGACCAAGGTCTCCAATAATTCCCAACTCTTCAGCCAAAGGAATGAACTCAGCGGGAGAAACAGCTCCAAGTTGTGCATCATGCATGCGTAAAAGAGCTTCGACACCTTCTACTGAATTTGTGGTTACTGAGTAAATCGGTTGGTATTCAAGATAGAGACTATTCGATTCTATTGCCTGTAACAGCCGTTCGGTAACGATATTTTTTCTTCGGATAGTCTGCTGTAATAACGTATCACAATGGACGATCTGTCCCTTACCACGATTTTTTGCTGTCCGAATTGCATAATCAAGGAGCGTGAGCGGGTCCGAATCGGGCTCGTTTCTAAACGGGAGGTGCAGCGTGGCTACAGATGCACGGAGACGGGCTGAAACACCTTCGACATGCCAGTTTGATGAAAACCGTTTGATGATTAACTCAGCAATATCTTCATCATATTTTGAGTTGATGATGACTGCAAACTCATCACCTCCATATCGATAAACCTGCCCATGTGGAATCAGTTCGTGCAGTCCTTCTGCAATGGTCTTTATGAACAGATTGCCGCGTTTCTGTCCATAAGTATCGTTGACGGTCTTAAAGTCATCAAGACTCACAATGAGCACAAGGGCTTTACGATTGTGATGGTATATCTGTTCAATCGTCTGGATGAAGCTTGATCGGTTGGGATACTGAGTGAGCGAGTCAATCGCGATGCGACGGGTCTGAAAATTGAGATACACTGAAAGCATCGCCAACGTAATGGCAGTACCGGTAAGAATAATTTTCGGATACATGATCTGTAACGTAATGATACTGAGAGAAAGCGCAGGTAGCCAAAGTACCACTCTGAAAAATGAACTATCAAGATATCGCCGTTCCATCCAGATTGCCACAAGCGCAATGGTGATCTGTATCGAGGCGACCACTAGCGAAAATTGATTCAACGGCCCTCGAATATATTCACCATATTGGTTGAATGAAAAGATACTCCCGGTGCTGATGTTACTGAATACGACTATGAGGTAGATAGTCATGCTGATAAATAACAGAGCGGAAAAAAATTGAAGACGCCTACGATGTTCTGTTGGTACAAACTCGTATGCATACAACAGGATGTACATAATGAATATCAGAGGGAGCAGTGGGTAAAAGGCAAAGTACCCCGTATTTATCACCATATTGAGCCAAAGCGGTATACTGTTGGCATAATAGACGGTCTGGGTGGATAGGATGTTCAGTGCAGTGCAGAACAGGGTGTAATACAGGCAGAATCTGAATATTTTATCCCGGGTCAGCGGAACTGCATTGCCGGTCCGCGAATTTGCCAAAAGGATAACCACAATGAGAGTCGAAAGAATTTCCGGAACAATGTCCCACTGCATGACCTGATTTTCCTCTATGCAGTTTAAAAAAGCAATATCAGGGTGTCAGGTTTTTAGCTGAAAACCTGACGTTAGGTCTTTGTGCGTTAGGAACTGTATTTAATGCAAGGAATTATGAGCGATTCTATTGCCAAAATACTTTGTGATGCATAAGATAGAAGCGGAATGAATCATCAGAAAAAGCAATTGCTGCATCGTTTGAAACCCTACCTCTTTATGGCTCCTGCGCTCTTATTGGCATATGTATTTAGCTACCGCCCATTTCTGAGAACGATAGCAAATAGCTTTTCAGTGGTGAATTATTCCGGACAGATTATTGATTTTGTCGGGTTGGAGAATTTCCGGAATCTCTTTGCTGATCAAAATTTTCTTACCAGTTTATTCAACACTTTCCGGTTTGCCGGGTATTTTGTACCGTTGAATCTATTGTTTTGCTTAATTTGTGCATTACTGGTGTATAAAAAGCGTCGCTTCGCTGCTTTCAATGAGACGTTATTTATGCTTCCAATGGCAGTTGCCATGAGTTCGGCTGCTCTCGTTTTTCGGGCACTGTTCAATCCTTCCATAGGGGTGGTGAACTATCTGCTGCATCTGAATATTCAGTGGTTTAACGATCCTCGCTGGGCTATGGGAATGTTGGTAGTTCTCGGTATCTGGATGGCTATCGGTCTCGATTTTCTTCTTCTTGTCGGAGCGCTACGTAGTATCCCACAGTCGATCATGGAAGCTGCAGAGATTGAAGGAGCAGGCCCTTTGACTCTGTTGTTGCGAGTTCAGCTCCCCCTGATCAGTCCCACCTTGCTGTTTATTGTGACGACACGACTTCGTGACAGCATGCTGCTCAGCGGACCGGTGATGGTTATGACTGAGGGAGGACCGCTACGGTCGACGCAAACATTGGTTTATCACATGTATCTGGAAGGATTTGCAGGGGGGAACTACAGTAAAGGATCGGCTATCAGTGTTGTCGTATTCCTCCTTACGTTTTTTCTCATTCTCCTTGCTTTCAGAGCTGAAAGAAAAGGGGTGTTTTATCAATGATGACCACACGACGCATGCAGCATATGATTAACGCCATTGTGGCTACCGTGTTGGGACTCATTGTGATTTTCCCGATCTATTGGGCTTTCATTGCCTCGTTCTTTTCATCCGCAGAGTTTTCATCATGGCCTCCGCGTCTCTTTCCCTCATCCTTTTCATTTACCCATTATGTGCGTGCATTGACTCAATCGCCATTGTTGAAATTTATGTTCAATTCCCTATTAGTCAGTGGGTTAGGAACTATTGTGCGGATGATCATTGCAATTAGTGCCGCCTTTTCCGTTGCATTCTTCTCATTTCGGGGAAAACGTATCCTGTTTTTTCTCTTGCTGGGAACTATGATGCTTCCGCCGGATGCTTTATTTATTGAAAATTATCTAACGGTGAGTCGGTTGGGTCTTGTTGATTCCTATCTTGGCATTATGTCTGTGTATCTGCTTGGTCCCGTGCAGGTTTTTATGCTTCGGCAGAGTTTCAAATCCATTCCGAAAACCTATCATGAAATTGCGACTATGGATGGATGTGGAGATTTCAGATTTCTTTTTTCTGTGGTATTGCCATTATCACGTTCGGTTGTGCTTACTCTTTCGTTGCATTCATTTTTTACCATCTGGAATACCTATCTGTGGCCGTTATTGGTAACGAATGACCCAAACATGCGTACTGCACAAGTGGGTATTACGATGCTTGGTTATGCAGATAGCCTCGATTACGGCCCGGTATTTGCCGCTATATCACTCATGGTTCTGCCCTCGGTGCCCATCTTTGTCTTGATGCGCAATCGTATTGCTGAAGGAATTAAAGCCGGCATGGCTGTCGGTTAAAAATAAGGAGTTTCGTGTGTTAAAAAGAAGAATTCGGTACCGTGTACCGATTATGCTGTTATTGTTAATCGTCACTGTGGCCCTGTTTGGGCGAGGTGTCTCTGAATCGCAAAATCAACAGAAGACCGAGATTGAATTCTGGCATCCTAACAGTGGTTTGCTTGGAGAGGCAATGACTGAACTCACTGAGCAGTTCAATCAGACGATCGGGGAAGAGAAGCAGATCGTCGTACGCGAGATTTATCAGGGGAAAGCTACCGATGTTGCCACAAAATTACGAGCAAGTCTCCAGGCGCAACGTCCTCAAGATCTTCCTGATCTTGCACAAATTGATGCAACTGGAGTAATGGATGTTCGGGAATCCGATTACATGATTCCCATACAGAATTTTGTAGAAGCTGATCCCGATTTTTCCCTTGAACAGCTGCAACCGGGAACCGTACTTTCGATGACCTATAAGGATGTCATGATCGGTATGCCATTCAATGCTTCAACCATCCTTCTGTACTATAATAAAGATGCTTTTTCCAAAGCGGGGCTGGATCCTGAGCGGCCACCGGAAACCTTGGCTGAACTTGCTGCATATGCGAAAAAACTGAAAATAACTGCACCCGATGGTAAGAGTATCACTCAATACGGATTTGCTGGAGTTCCTTCAACGTATGAACTGGTCTCCTGGATCGGGCAGCAGCAGGGAGTTTCCTATATCACTGACAAAAGAAATGGACATGATGGTAATCCTACACAGGTAGTGTGGGATACTGACGGGACTTTGGCTACTTTTCTTGATGCCTGGCGAAACGTGTATGAAAGTGGCGGACTGGGAAATCTTACCAGCGATGTACGACAACAGTTCATTGCAGGTAAAACTGCCATGTTCGTAATATCCACCAGTAGCCTTGCCACAATTCTGGATTCTGTGGGGGATCGGTTTACCGTTGGGGCCGGGTATTTACCGAAAGTGGATGAGACAGCCACCGGAGGAGTAAATATCGGTGGAGGAGCCATTTTTATCTTCGACCAGAAAAATGATGCAAGAAGGGCTGCCGCCTGGGAGTTTTTGAAGTTTCTTACCAGTGCAGAATCTCAACTGCTGTGGCATCAGAGAACCGGCTATTTCCCGGTGAACATGGATACCTACGAATTGGATGAGTTTAAGCAGCATACTGATGCCAATCCACTATTTGGCGTGGCGATCGATCAGTTGCATGACAGCGATCCGAGAATTCAAAGTGTCTGGTGGCCGAATAGTTATCAAGCGTACTATGACATTCAGAATGCGGTGATTGAAATGCTTGAGGGAGGGGTCAGTACTGATCAGACGGTACAAAGTCTTTCTGAACGACTCAACCGGTATATGCAGGAATACAATCGGATGAATCCGTAGCGGGTTACACGAGCGGTGGTCCCTGGTAGAACTCACAGCGGTGTTTGAACTCACACTCCCGGCACGATGAGCCGGGACAGGATTGGAATCCACCATCACTGACCGATTCCAGCTGTGCAATATGCCAGTTCATCTCTTCAAGAAGCACATCGAGTTCACGCCGTTTTCTCAGGGTCTCTGAGACCTGATTTCGATACTCTTTCAGCAATTCGATTCTTCGTTTGTCCCCAGTGGTGTCTTCAGGACCCATTTTGACAATAGCGCCGATTTGATCGAGGGAAAATCCGAACCGTTTTAGCTGGAGAATCCTCAGCAGGTAAATGAGATCCGCATCCGTATAATACCGCTGTCCACCTACAGAGCGGCTCTGGGTTTTCAGTAACCCCAGAGCCTCGTAATAGCGGACAGTACGGACGGTGACATGTGCCTTTCGCGCTAACTCGCCAATCCGATATTTCTTCTGCTCATGCACGATATACTATTCCTCACCTGTAGATCAGGAGAAGATCTCCCGTGCAGCTTTGTATACAATAGCCACCAGATCCTCGATCTCATGTACGTCAGTGCTGGAAAATGCAAGACGCAGATAGGTGTTCTTGATTGAGATGGTCCCTACCTCATAGGTATCAAGTAAGTAGGTACGCAGCTGCTCAGCATCACCTTTGCAGATGAACGACATAAAGTAACCGGAATTAAATGGGAGCGGAACCAGATTGCTATCATCAGCGTATGCTGCCAAAGCCTGTTTCATGACATGATAGCGTTCACCGATTTTGGCAATTCCGGCAGCCTTTTCACTATGATAGGTATCACTTTTCATTCCATTAAGTAAAATGGTCTGTGCCGGACGGGAACAGGAAGAAACATTTCCACGTATAGCACCCATGGTTTTCTTCACTAAAGCTTCATACTGTGCGTCGGTCATTCCCTTGGTGTTATAGGTTATAAAGCCGACTCGGAAACCCCATACCATTTCCTCTTTTGTTGCTGCGTCACCTTTAATCGCAAAGATATTTTCATGCAGGTCGCAGAGCTTCGCGAAGAGTGACTCCCGACAGATATCCTCTTCGAAGAACAACCCGAAGTATGCGTCATCGGTGAATACCAATAATTTTTTTCCTGCCTCAGCCTTCTGAAGTAACATGGCGACCAGTTCATCCGCCTCTGCATTGGTAGGAGTATACCCGGTAGGATTGTTCGGGAAGTTGAGGATTATTGACACCTTATTTCCTTTTACCGAATCAATAGCGTCAGCTAATCCCGCAATGTTCAGCTTTCCATCCTTGAACAGTGGGAAGGAAATCTGGGTCGCTTCCCGTTGTTCAGTGAATACCAGATTATAGTTCCCCCAATACATATCGGGAATGATGATTGATTCACCTTTTTCTATGAAAAGTGATCCGACGATGCTGATTGCATGCGTAAGACCGCCAACCACAACCGGAAGACTGGTTTTCTTCCCTTTTATGGAGGGATTTTTGTCAATCATTTCTGCAAGCCATGCTTTACGAAGTGCAGGATCTCCTGCAGTGGGAGCGTACGGGAATACATCGTTCTTTGAAAGATTATCGGTGAACTCAGAGAAGATTGACGGGATGCACATTGCTTCCCCTGCTTCGGTTGCTATACCGATGGTCGCGTTATATCTGTGTGCTTTCTGCTTTGCCTCTGCGGACTGACTGATGATACCTTTAGGAAAGTACATTCTCCGGCCATAATCGCTTAATAATTCGTAAGCAAGAGTACTTGTAAGAACACTGTTAAGTTCCTGTGCCAATGGATTCATAATCTGCTCCTTGTGTGATTGATAGTATCATCATACTCGGGCAAATGAGATTTTTGAAGACCCGAAATGGATGAATACAGCCCTTTTATGTTTAGCGTAGAACACTTTCATAAAATTTTGTTTTAAATTCGAACTTTCTGGTGTAGAGTTTAGAAAAGTTATCATTCATTGGATTCCTCGAGAAGGGAGGAATAGCACATCAAACAAAAAAGGAGCGAAGTATGGGAGAGCAACAAAAGGCCCCGGTGAAAAAGGGGATTCTGTCGTGGTATTTTAATTTCAATCTATTGTATCGTATTCTTATTGGACTTGTTCTGGGTGCCTTGCTGGGAATCATTTTCGGTAACGGGATTTTATGGATTGCACCGTTTGGCGCGGTATTCGTTCGCTTGTTGAAAATGATCATGATGCCGATAATCCTTTCTACTTTGATTGTAGGATCTGCATCAATCAGTCCGGCGACTTTGGGAAAAGTGGGTGTTCGTGTTATTCTGTTCTATCTGCTGACATCAGCCTTTGCCGTATTTGTCGGATTAATGATGGGAACTCTGTTCCAGCCAAGTGCCGAAATGGCAGCGCTTTCTGTGGAAGCATCCGGGCGGGCAGCTGAAGGTCTTCCTTTCTCAACGGTGCTGTTGAACATTGTCCCCACGAGCGTGGCTCAGGCAGTGGTCAATGAGACCATTCTGCAGGTGATTTTCTTCTCAATTATATTTGGAATCGGTGTTTCCTACTTGAGGATCAGTGATGATGAGCGGATTAAGAAAGCTGGTGAGACAATCTATTCAGTATTTGATGGTACAGCTGAGATTATGATGCGCATGGTTACTGCGATCATGCAGTATGCTCCTATCGGCGTTCTTGCTCTGGTTGCCGAAGTATTTGCAAAACAGGGAGCAAACGTTGCCGGTTCACTGGTTATTGTTACCATAGCCTGTTTCACCGGTTATCTGATCCATCTTGTGTTGGTCTACGGTGGAATGCTTAAGCTCAACAAGCTGAGCATCAAGCGGTTTTTCCGTGATGCAAAAGATCCATTTGTGACGGCATTTGTTACCCGAAGCTCTGGTGGTACTCTTCCTGTTACCATTAAGGCTGCTTCGAATCTGGGTATTCCAAAAGACATCTCATCATTTTCTCTCCCACTTGGGGCGACCATCAACATGGATGGAACGGCAATTTATCAGGGAGTCTGCGCAATCTTTATCAGCTTGACCGTAACTGGTCATAGTTTCACCGCTGGACAGATGGGAACCATCATACTGACTGCAACCCTTGCTTCGATTGGAACTGCTGGTGTTCCGGGAGCTGGTGCGATCATGCTGTTGATGGTACTGGAGTCTGTGGGACTTCCTGTGGTGGCTGGAACTGCGGTAGCCGGAGCATATGCGATGATTCTCGGCATTGATGCAATTCTTGATATGGGAAGAACAGCATTGAATGTTACCGGTGATCTTACCTGTACGACACTGGTTGCCAAAGGAATGAATGAACTCGATACGGAACAGTGGGCCTGACATTCCTCACTTGCATAACGAAACTGCCGCAAAGCGAAAGCCGAGCGGCAGTTTCTGTATCATGACCGTATCGGTGCGGGCTGTTCCACTGCCCAAACAAATAATTCCAATACACGGCGTGATACCATAGCGAGGGTATAAGTCTCTCCTTCAACTTCGAAGGAGATCGAGCTGGTAAACCACCGTTTTGTGTATCGCGGATTTTTTATTTGTTCCCGGTCGATCTGTATCACTTCAGCAGGAGAGCCAAACGAACTTGATATCATAATGATCCGATAATAAGTCACCGCAAGGAGTTTCCGTTTTCTGTTGTGTAATCCTACCAGGATACAATTGATGGTCTCATACGGGTACAGTACTGCAGACAGGGGTTTGAGCTCATTTCTAAACGCATAAAGATCATATATATACAACTGTTGCATTCGTTCCCGAATTTCTCGTATTCCCTGTCGGTTTGCTGCCACGTTTGTTACCTTCCTTGGCGGTATCATACCATACAATCCCTCTTGTTCAGAAGATATCTCTTCGATACTATCTGAAGAGATGGAGGGTCTATGGAAAAAGCGATCGGAGTAATCGGGGGCGTGGGTCCCTATGCGGGAATTGACCTGGTGAAAAAGATTTTTGACAACACCATTGCCACCTGTGATCAGGATCATCTTGACCTCTATCTTACAAATCTTCCCCGGTTGATTGAAGACAGAACAGAATTTCTCCTTCATGGTGGTGAAAATCCTGCTCACGGGTTGTTTGCCAGTTTCCGTAAATTGGCTTTGATGGGAGCCTCCGTGGTGGCAATTCCCTGCAATACCGCACATGCCTCTCCCATTTTTACTGCAGTGGCAGAAGAAGCTGCCGCAGCTTTTCCTCAGGTGAAATTATTGAATATGATTGAAGAAACCTGTCGTTATATCGTAGAGCAGTTCCCTGCCGGTACTACGATAGGACTGCTTGCTACGCAGGGTACACACACGATCGGTATTTACCGCCAGTATCTTGCCCGCTACCCACAGATGCATCTTATTGAACCCGATCAGGCAGGGCAGCATCGGGTACACGAATCCATCTATCATAAAGCATATGGAATTAAAGCAGTCTCCCCGGTCAGTGAACGAGCCTGCAGGATTGTTAAAGAGGAGGGGGAAGCTTTGGTAAAACGGGGAGCGCGTGCATTGATTCTTGGATGTACTGAGCTTCCGCTTGCCCTTTCAGAGGCCGACAGTACCGTTTGTCTCATTGATCCGACACGGGAACTCGCCCGTTCCGCTATTCGATGTGTAGCACCGGAAAAACTACGGGAGCGTTGATGTATGCATGTATCGGCAATATTATTTGATCTCGATGGTACACTGTTGCCCATGGACCGCCAACGGTTTCTGGAGGCGTATCTCTTCCAATTCACCAAAAAATGCGAAACTCTTGGATTGGATGTTGTGCGAGCGCAATCAGCGCTGCAGGCAGGATTAGCAGCTATGCTGAACAATGACGGTGGTGCAACGAATGAACAGGTCTTCTGGGAGCAGTTTTCTTCCGTGTTTGGCCAGTCTATGCAGGTACATCGTGACACCTTCATACGGTTCTATCGTGAAGAATTTTCACTTATCCGTCATGAATTTACGCCATCACCACATGCGGCAGAAATTGTTCAAGAGGTAAAAGAAAAGGGGTACATCACCGTATTGGCCACTACTCCGGTATTCCCCAGAAGTGGAACCCTCGAGCGACTGTCATGGGCACAGGTGGACCCTTCCTGGTTTGATCTTATTACCACCTATGAGGATTTTTCACATACAAAACCACATCTTGGATATTATCAGGAGATTCTCAGCAGATTGCAGCTTGCTCCCGAAAACTGTCTGATGGTGGGAAATGATGTCACCGAGGATCTGGTGGTCCAGCAACTTGGGATGGAAGTCTATCTCGTTACTGATCATCTGATTAATCGTGAAGAAAAAGATATCAGCACTATCCGTTCAGGAGATCTTTCGGACTTTTTGACCTTCTGTCGTGAGTTAGCTCCGGTGGTACACACCGAATCGGGTCAGACATGAAAAAAGCCGCTGCTATTGCAACGACTTTTTGATTTGGAGGTAAGGGGAATTGAACCCCTGACCTTTTGAATGCCATTCAAACGCTCTAGCCAACTGAGCTACACCCCCAGACGCTTAGCTAGCATACCGAGGGATTGGAGTTTAGTCAAGATTTGAATGAGGCGTGATATAATAACATTAAAGTGCTTTATATAACATTTTGTAAAAATAATAACAAATAATTATTAAAACCTATTGCATAAGAAGCCTCTGTAGCGCTACATTCCTTTCATTAGAACAACTATGAGACAATCTGATTTTTTTGGAGGAACATATGGAAAAAATCAAAGTAGCCGTTATCGGTGCAACCGGGGCTGTTGGACAGGTATTTATGTGGATGCTTGCGGACCATCCGTGGTTCACTGTTGAATATATTACTGCATCGGCTGCACGAGTAAATCAGCAGTATGGAGCATCGGTACACTGGCTGCTTCCATTCGAGATGCCGCACCCCATTCGCAATCGGACAATACATGAGTTTTCTATTGAAGCGATGAAAGAGCGAGGAGTTACCATCGTGTTCTCTGCACTTCCTGCAAGTGTTGCCGCTGAGGCAGAACCGCAACTCAGAGATGCTGGTTTCTTCGTATTTTCCAATGCTTCAGCTATGCGGTATCATCCAGATGTGCCTATTCTCATCCCGGAGACAAACGTTGATACGCTCCGTTACATTGAACAGCAGGGCTACCCTGACACAGGGTTTGTAGTCACAAATGCCAACTGTGTAACAACCGGACTTGCCATGGCATTAGCTCCGTTAAAAGTTTTCGGTATTGAGCGGATGACTGTCTGTACATACCAGTCGGTGAGCGGAGCAGGGTATCCCGGACTTTCCTCCTTCGACATTACGGATAACTGTATCCCGTATATCGGGGGAGAAGAGGAGAAGATTGAGAAAGAAATCAAGAAGATTCTCTCTTTTGATCCGATTGTTGATGTCTATTCAGTGAGAGTACCGGTAATGTTCGGACATCTTGAAGCTGTCTGGCTTGATCTTGCTCAGGATGTTTCAACTGACGATATCATTCAGGCCTGGGCTGATTTTCAAGAAGTCTCTTCGTTGCCCTCGACACCGGTACAGCCCGTGGTATATGATGATGCCAGAACATTTCCGCAACCGAAGTATGCATTCTGGGGAACACCGAAAGGAATGGAGGTTTATACTGGAAGGCTTAAGAAACGGGGGAAACGGATCGGATTTATGCTCATGGTGAACAATTTAGTCAAAGGGTCTGCCGGAGGTTCCATCCAGAATGCGGAAGCATTTGTCAAACAGTACGGATTGCGATAACTTGTGTTATACGAAATGACGTACCTGTAGGAGGAAGACATGAAACGTCTATTGGTAGTGATAATGATCTTAAGCTTTGCCGTATCAATGGTTTCTGCCGGCTTGATCTCGTTTGGGTTCGGTGCGCAGGCAGTGAACACGCAACCGGTGGGAGAGTTAACAGAAGTCGGCAGTCTCGAAGATTGGAACTTCGGAGCGGAAGCGAGGCTCAGTGTCCTGTTTCTTGAAAGTACCGTTAGTGGTCATTTCCCCTCAGAAAATAATTTTGATGGACTGGTAACTGCCGGTATGCGTCTCAGCCTCTTTGGATTGCTCCATGTGGGAGTGGGCGCCGGTCCTGCTATGGGGCTCCAACTGGATGATGGGGGTGCTCTTGCATGGACGTACCGAGATTCATCAGGATCAACAGCCATCGCTGCAGGTAATCTCAGTGAAGCTTTTACCGAAGGGTTGTTCCACTACCGGGCGCACGCAGATGTGAAATTCGGGAGATTGTCTTTCGGTATTACCTATACACTTCCCTCGCAGGGATATACGATCGCCAATGAATCCTATCTAGACCTGATTCCGTCCTGGGATGATGCTCGATTTGGAACTTCAGTGCTCTTCTGGATCTTCTAACAGATAGGTCATGCAATCCTGAACCACCACCTGATACCGTTTTTCCTGTTGATATATCGTCCACTTCCCCTGACGAGGACATCCCTCGCAGGGAAGGTGGAGTGCATCATACCGATAACATGCTCTGCTGATAAAAAGCGGTAACGGAAACTGTTCGTTTTCATGTCTGGCGGTCGTGGCTACCAGTGGCCACGATGCGGTATCCTGCTCTTCACGCTCAATCCATCGATATGCTCCAGCTACATGCGGTATTTCCTGAAGAACCAGAGTAGCTGCAAGATGATTGGTGATGTATACATACACATCGATAAATACCGGAACCTCGGGATGAGCTTTCGCCCACTGGATATGTGCCACATTATTCAATCCCACGCAGACCGGCATAGCGATGATGCTGACCAGCATTTCAAGATCAGCAAAAAGTTGAGATTCACAAAAAGTCACAGGTGCTAATGGTATATACGCCGTTTTATCCACGATGGGAATCAACTCATGAATCGGTCTTCCATTTTGTAGCTGAGCCAACGTATACGAAATATCGACCCAGGGGAGATGGGGTTTTTCCGGACAGCGTATATCATTGCGCAGCGGCAGTTCTTTTCCTTGCGCTACGTTCGGTTGAGGTGCCGGCACTACTTCAGTGATACGCTTCTCAATTACCAGGTTAAGATACCGGTAATAGGTTCGTCGAATCTCTTTGAGTTGTGATAACGGGAGAAATATCTCTGATTCAGAAAGTTCACCGGTAAAGGAAAGCACGATTTCTCCTGCAGTGATTGATCCTTCCCCTGGGGAGGTGAATATGGACATCAGGTTCTTTCGTACTGATTGCACACGCTTTGCCCGCTGTACGGTGATGGGATATCGCTGAGGTTCAATTGATCCGATCCATTGGGGAAGTCGTGAGACAGTAATCGTCAGATCCTGATCGGATAGCATAACAGTGAATGTCGCCGGATACCGATATGGCTGTTCACGCTCTACCGATATAAGGGGGAGTTTGAGGTCATGACGGGAGACGATATGAAGCGTATCTCCTTTCTTGAGGGAAAGAGTAGTTGGAATGCTGATACGTACTTGCATTCCTCGTTCTGCTGTGTAGCGTGCAGTGCCTTGCAGATCACTCAGTTGCCGTACGCCAAATCGTATCGGTTCTTCAACTCCTGTTCCGTCTGATGCAAGATAGAGCAGGCCGTCACGGATTGCTAAATCCTGATAGAGCTGAATGGTTGCGTAGTGTGCCTGTACATCGAGTACTTGCGCAGCCGGGTATCCCCGGTGTCCGGGAAAGAGATCAGTTACCAAAGACGGTGTATGGCGATTTTCAGCAGGAATTTCTTTCCCATACGAACCGGTCCATCCTCGAGTAGCTGTACGTGCAAACTGTGCATCGAGATTTCTTCGCGCTTCAGCAAGGGCTTCTTCATCTTCTGTATCATCAAGAATACTTCGGTAGTATGCAGCAGCAAATCGAACGTAGGCGGGACTTTTCATTCTTCCTTCCACCTTCAGTGAATCAATTCCGATATCACGAAGGGCTCTTACCGAGGTTCCTGCTGCTAAGTCTGATAGCGAAAAGAAGTATCCATGACGATGTTCGTTTGCAAACCAGGTGCGGCAGATCTGGGCACAGGCTCCCCGATTGGCACTCCGTCCGGTAATAACATGGGAAGCCATGCAGAGACCGCTGAAGGCATAACACATGGCTCCGTGGATAAATACCTTCAGGGAAACATCCGGGCAGGCTGTGCGAATCGCCTGAATCTCTGAGAATGTCAGTTCTCGAGAGAGGACAATCCGAGAAAACCCAAGCTGTTGCAGTTGCCGTACACCTGCTGGGGTGTGAACCGCAAGCTGGGTACTTGCATGGATCGATAGCGTGGGGAATTCCTTGTGCATCATGGATGCAAGGCCAAGATCCTGGACAATGATGCCCTCAGGCTCGACTAGGGTAAGTTTACGCAGTACTTGTCGTGTTTGGTTAAGTTCCTGATCGTCAAGAAGCGTATTTACCGCCACGTAGATTTTTTTCTGTTCGGATACTGCCATATGTTTCAGCTGAGCAAGATCATCGAAGGTGAAGTTTTCTGCATGTTTGCGCGCTGAGTGTTCTTTCAGTCCAAGATACACCGCATCAGCACCTCCAGCGAAGGCTTGTAGAGCAGACTGAAGTGATCCTGCGGGAAGTGCTAATTCGGTCATGATATCCTCATCTCGTTTCTTGCTCAGTTTTATTGATTACTCAGTCAGAGCATAGAAGAACATCCACGTGAAGGCAAGTGCCACAAAGACGTATAATTTTCGCATAATCTTTGCAGAAGGCTTGAAAGGTTCACTCAGGTGTGATAGGTGTAGTTCATGTAAACGAGATGCAATGGCGGATGAATTCCCAATTGGATTCAACCGCCCTTTCCCTGCCGGGTAAACCCGAGCAGTTCACTATATATTGCCGTTCGGAGTTTTGTACTTCGGACGGTTTTTTGTCTGTTTCACTTTATGCTTGGCATACCCAGTTTTGCGGTATATGCTGATCAGGGAGATACATAGCACTATGAAAATCTGTATTATTTACAAATCAAAGTATGGGTACACCAAAGAGTGTGCACAGCAAATCAGCGCAGCTTTAGGTTCCGCATCAGAGATGATTGAGGTAAAAACAGCGAAGCGGATGAAGTCTTTCTCGGATATCGATCTCATGATTATCGGCTCAGCTGTGTATGCAGGATCTACCCCGGGAGCAATCCGTTCTTTTTGCAAGAAACACGAACAGTCGTTACTCACCATCCCTCATATTGGATTGTTTTTATGTGGCACTGATCCTGATCGTATCGATCTAAATTTTCAGAAGGGGTTCTCTCCGCTGCTTTCTCAAAAAGCCGAAGTAACCGGATGGTTTGGAGGACGATTGATTCTTGCTCAGTTTTCGGGAATCATGCGCACGATCTTAAAGAAACTGCTCAAGGGCGACGAAGAGCTTCATATGGAGAATCCTGAAGCCATTGATCAGTATATTTCACGCATCAAAGAGTTGGCTCCGGTATCTCAGTAATTACGCATTGCTTACATTCTTTTTCCGTATCTGTACCCGTTCACTGCCTTCGGCAATTCTTCCAAGGATATCGATCAGTGGAGTAGGGACCCCGAGATCAGCGGCCATCTGAGATGCACGAATACAGAACCAGTTGTTTTCAGTTGCTCTTCCCGCCTCGATGTCCTGTAACATTGAGGTCTTCCCCTCATATTCAAGAGATGCGAAAATTTTCTGATACCGGTCGATAAATGATTCATCAAGACCCGAGATTCCTGCTGCTTCGGCCAGAGCGATGACTTCGCGTTGTGTATCAATGATCAGGTTTCTAATCGAATCAATGGAAGCACAGTCTCCATACGTCGCTCGAGTGATGGCACTGATGGTATTGATACTCACATTGACCATGAATTTAGCCCACAGTTCCCGTTCAATATGCTCAGGTACTTTGAAGTTTATGCCAGCTTGAGTGAAGAGATCGGTAACCGATTCCAGCCGGGGTGTCATGCGGTTATCTTTTTCCCCGAGGAAGATGATGCCTTCAGTTGAAAAATCGATTCGGGTTCCGTTTCGTGTGGAATCAAGGGCTGTAGTGAATCCGTAAAGAACGTGTTCTGCTCCAAATCGTTCACTGAGTATTCTTTCACTGTCAATGCCATTTAACAGCGAAAGCATGACAGTCTGTTTTCCTACATGCTGAGAAATATCTGCTATTGCATCGGTAAGATGATGATTTTTTGTTGCGATGATAATGAGGTCTGCCGATTCAACGGTAGTGTTGGGAAGGACGTAGTTGAAATCGACACGTGATCCATTCAGGTACAGCCCCTCTTTGCGATAGCGCTCCAGCCGCTCTGCATTCACCACTACGCGTACGTTTTCAGCTCCAAGATGTTCTGTGAGTCTCCATGCGTAGATGGCTCCAACGGCTCCGATTCCGATGATAGAAACAGTTTTAATCATAGAGATAAGCCCTCAGCTTCTGCCTTACCGCTGCATAACTCTATGAGCAGGTGGGTAAGTTGCCCAAGGGCACTGACCGGAATTGATTCAGTGGTGGTATGAGCTCCGCTGTATCCGATACCTAAGGTTAACACGGGTAATCCCTGATCCCGCATTATGTTTGCATCACTTCCCCCTCCAGTGGGAGCCGTAGTAAACGGCAGGTTTACCCGTTTACAGGCTGCAGCAAAAACTTTCAACTCTGGGGCTTCCGAATCAACTGCATAACCGGGGTACAAAGGAATAGGAGTAAATTCATACGATCCCCCAAGAGCTCCCACAGCCTTGATACAACAGAACTCCATATGGGCAAGGTGACGATTCACCCGTTCATCGGTGGAGGATCGGACTTCCAGAGTAACTTCACACCGGTCACACACGATATTGGTTACCTCACCACCGCAGATGGTCCCGATATTTGCCGTAGTCTCCGCATCAATTCTCAGCAGCTGCATCTGGTCAATCGCTTTTGCTGCAAGGGAAATGGCACTGATTCCCGTTTCAGGAGCAAAACCGGCATGGGCTGCTTTTCCATGAAAAACAATTTTGGCATCACACTTGCTGGGAGCACTGGTAATGGCGGTGCCTATTGTCCCCCCAGCATCAAGCGTATACCCGTAACCAATGGGTCCAAGCTGACTCATATCAAAAGCTTTGGCGCCTTCAAGGCCTACTTCTTCCTTGACGGTAAACAGCAATACGATTGATGGATGGGAAATCTTCTGCTCAATAATATGCTCTAATGCTACCAGAATGGCCGCGATTCCTGCCTTATCATCAGCTCCGAGGGCCGTCTGACCATCAGTAACTACCACATCATCGATAATCTGCGGGTGTACATCTACAGCACTCGGTACAGTATCCATATGACAGTTCAATAACACGGCTTTTTCTGGTTCCCGACCCGATGTAGCAGGAAGTGTTCCCCAGATATTGCCATGCGCATCACTGTTCATTTCGATACCAAGTTTCTGCAGTCTCTGAACAAGATCAAGGCGAAAAGCCTCTTCGTACCCACTTGGTGAGTTGATAGCAATCAGCTCAATCATGCTCGTTACCGTTCGTGTCGCTATGGTGTCAGACATGCGTCCCTCCTACGTAATGCTCACACGAGCATACCATATGAATTGATATCATTCCAAGTCTCTGGACTTATCCTGCAACCTCTCGTATGGTACAAGTACCGGCAGCATGAAGGAAAGGTTGTACACTTATGATTACATTTACCCAACAGGAACGGATTGTATTGAATACCTGTAAACAGATATTGGAATTGAAGCATTCAAAATTCGCTCAGATCGTATCGGATCAGATTGCAGATCTGGAGCAGCTTGCTTCAATCGTTGATCGTGCACCATCACCATCAGTGGATCTGTTTGAAGGATCATCAGAACGTTCTGCAGATACGCTTGCGCAGAAACTCTGTGCCCATGGGCTTGACCATATCATCAATCTTCCCTCTAAGGCAGTACTGGGTCATGGGTTTACGGTAATGAAGCTCCACCTCTTTGGATTACTGGTGAAACTGGCGAAGACTGAGGATGCTCTGGAGACTATGAAAAGTGATGTGCAGAAAGAATACAACGATCTTCTCTTTACGCTCATGGCTGAAGATCTCTATACGTCTTTGGTATCAAATCAGGATATTGATGAATTGTGGGTCCAGGAAGCAGCGCATGAACTGATTACCATGTGGGATCACCGCACCAGTGGATATCTTGAAACTTTTGCTTTGGCTATTCGGGAATTATGGCACGTACGGCATGCCATTGTTCCCGTACTCGGTACGCTACTCGGAACCATGGAGATCATGCGTCTAAATGCGATGCTCCCGCCTGTGTGGCTTGATTTTATTAGCAATGCAATCGATTCTCAGGCAGTGATTTGTGCCCTTGAGGAGTTTATCTTCGACCTGAGGTATGAAGAGCTTCAGTTATTACGGCAGAAAATGACCGAGGATCATATCACGATCATTGATCGCAATACGGCACGTCTCATGCTCGGTAAAAGAGATGAAGATACCGCAGATGAGATGAGTCCCGCCCTTGACTTATATATGAGCTTTATGGATCGGCAACAGAAGGCCAAACAGCGAGCAATTACAGATAGTGAAGGTCCTAAACGATCCCTTGAAGAATATTTTGTCATCTATCTTCTTTCCAGTGATCATCATATCCCAAAAGATATAACTTTTATCTCCTGACCGCTCTGCTACTTGGCATAACAGAAAAGTATCGGTACACTTTGCAGCAAATCTGGAGATGGAAAGGAGACCCCAATGAAATCAAATAATGACGGCATCTATATGCCCGGCGACCGGCCCCCTATAGCCCGATGGATTCCCCTCAGTATTCAGCATGTGTTTGCGATGTTCGGCGCTACCGTATTGGTTCCCATTCTCACCGGTCTGAGCGTGACCTCGGCCCTGTTTACGGCCGGAACCGGAACGTTGCTCTATATTCTGATTACCGGTGCTAAAGTTCCTGCCTTCCTCGGCTCTTCATTTGCGTTCATTCCTGCGCTCATCGGCATATCAGCATCATACGGTATCCCGTATGCAATGGGTGGTGCGATGGCTGCCGGGGTCTTCTACCTCATTATCTCAGCGATTATTCGAGCATCGGGACTTGCCTGGGTAAGACGGGCTCTTCCTCCGGTAGTCATCGGCTCAGTGATCATCGTCATCGGTCTTAATCTTGCCCCTACTGCGATGAATATGGCTATGAATGATGGGTCCGGTTCATACAGCCTCGTGTTTCTTTCCATTGCTGTTTTTACTCTCGCGGTTACTGTGATCGCAAATATTTTCCTCAAAGGGTTTTTCAGCATCATTCCGATTCTTATCGGCCTGATCAGTGGATATCTGTTTACTTTGATCATGGGATCGATCTTCCCTGCCTATGCACTCATTGATTTCAGCGGTGTACAGAGTGCCTCCTGGGTCGGTCTTCCCCAGTTCCAGCTCCCCAAGTTTAATCTGGTGGCTATGGTGACTTTTATTGTGGTCTCATTGGCAACCATGGCAGAACATCTTGGTGATACGGTCACCCTCGGCAATGTTGTGGGAAAAGACTTTACGCAAGACCCCGGACTGCATCGAACCCTCGCCGGTGATGGATTGGCCACTGCATGGGCATCGCTCTGGGGTGGTCCACCGAATACCACCTATGGTGAGAATATCGGCGTGATGGCGATTACCCGAGTGTACAGTGTCTGGGTCATTGGGGGAGCAGCAGTTACTGCCACTATCCTCTCCTTTTTCCCGAAATTCGGGTCGCTGATTCAGACCATTCCTTCTCCCGTCATTGGGGGGATTTCGATGCTTCTATTTGGAATCATTGCTTCCAGCGGATTACGAAATCTGGTTGAAAGCGGAGTTGATTACCAGAATAAGCGGAACTTGACCATCTCTTCTGTTATTCTGGTGATCGGTATCGGTGGGGGACTTCTTGCATTCCCGCTCGGTAGCGGACTTGAGTTCCAGATGGGTGGAGTAGCCCTTGCAACGCTCGTGGGTATCCTGCTGAACCTGGTCATTCCCGATACATTACCGTAGGCTGTCCTGGTGCTTTCCTACACTACACTTGATACAGATGCACAGGTCCGATCACAAATAGCCCGATGGCATGAGGGAAATATCAGATCGATAGCCGTAGATTTTGAAGGAGAGTTCAACCTTCATATCTACGGTGAACATCTGTGTCTTATACAGATATTCGATGGATTCCATTTCTATCTTGTCGATCCCTTCGCCGTCTCACCTGAGGTGCTCACTGAACTTCTTGAGGATGAGCACCTGAAGAAAGTGATGTTTGACTGCGCGAGTGATGCGGCTTTGGTACGGAAACAGTACGGTATTACTTTGCATCCGGTCTACGATGTACGCCTGAGTGCCAAACTGCTCGATATCACGGGGAATCTCACCCGTGTCATTGAACAAGTACTCAATATACCTGCTCCGACAGGAAAGAAGGGAAACCAGACCGCCAACTGGCTCAGGCGACCGTTGAGCAGTAAGCTCATTGCCTACGCCCTTGCCGATGTCGAGCATTTATTGGAGCTCCGGGAAGCACTTGATGTAAAGCTTGCGGCTGCCGGTCTGCAGAAAGAGAATCAGGTAATCCAAAAACAGGCAGCAGTCCCGAAGCGCCCTGATCGGCCGGGGTGGGAGAAACTTCCGGGTTATAAATATCTTTCATCAGATGAGAAAGTGTACGTACGCTGGTTCTTTGAAGGTCGTGATATGCTGGCCAAAAAATTGAATAAGCCAGCATTTCAGGTCCTTGATAAACGAATCTTAGTCTCATTGGCAAAGAATGTCCCTCGTGATGAGAAGACTTTCCTTCGAGCAATTTCCCATCGTGATCGTCATATCGAACAACAGTTATTGGCTTTGTTGACCGTTGCTCGGGATGCTGCAGCACAAGAGATTGCCGCTAAACACTAATGTTTCTTATACGGGGTATCCCGGAGGGGCAACTCTTTTCTGAATTTTCCATCAAAACGGTAGTACGCATGTTGTGCCGCCGGAGCCGTGGCAATAGTGCTCAACTCTCCAATCCCTTTAGCTCCGTAAGCTTCTGATGCCCGAGCCTCGCAGTGCACCATGAGTGTTTCAACGGCGGGGGCATCCGTCGCACGAATAAGGCCAAGAGTACCGTACTTCACCTTTGGGTAGCCGCCTTCAAGAGGATAATCCTCAGTCAGTGCATAGCCAAGTCCCATGACGACACCGCCTTCGACCTGACCTTCTACTGCCGTGGGATTCACCACGGTTCCTACATCAACTGCGGCTGTTACCTGTGTTACTTTTCCCTCATCACTAAGATGTACTACCTGAGTAGAGTAGCTGTAGGCAATATGACTTTTAGGGTTTGGCTTTTTAGAGCCCATCGGATCGGTGACTGCGACAAATTCGTCGAAAAATTCTTTTCCTTCCAAAGCTGCAAGAGAACCGGAGACCTCTACTGCACGTTTGAGTTGCAGGGCAACTCGTCGAATAGCTTCTCCCGTAATAACGGTCTGTCGTGAAGCCGTACTGGTTCCCGCATCGGGGGTACGTTGTGTATCTGCTGATTCACAGACCATCTGGGTTGGATCGATATCGACCGTTTCACAGACGATCTGAGTCGCAACGGTAGCAAGGCCTTGTCCCATGCAGGCTGCAGAAGTTCTGATATGGACTTTCCCCTGTTCCACAGATAAGGTGCAACGACCGATATCGGGAACTCCGACACCAAATCCACTATTTTTAAACGCGCAGGCAATACCGGTTCTGCCGCTCGACTCAAATGCAGGTTTTACTGCAAGCAGACATTTATCGAGTGCCGTGTTGGGATCTGCAATCTGCCCATTCGGAAGTACCTGACCAGGTCGGATAGCATTGCGATAGCGGATTTCCCACCCTGATATCCCCACCTTTTCGGCAAGGAGGTTGAGGTTGTTTTCTATGGCAAAGCAGCTCTGAGTAACACCAAAACCTCGGAAAGCACCACCGGGGATATTGTTTGTGTATACGGCCCGGCCCAAAATATCAATATTCTGATAATTATACGGACCTGCGGCATGGGTACAGGCTCGCTGCAGGACAGGACCACCTAATGAGGCATACGCTCCGGTATCGGCGATCAATACAGCCTTCATTCCCACGAGTTTTCCCTCTGCATCACAAGCGGTGGTAAATTCCATCTCCATAGCATGCCGTTTGGGATGAATATTGATACTCTCCTGCCTGCTGAATCGAACCTTTACCGGTTTTTTTGTATGCCATGCCATCAATGCGGCATGATGCTGCACGCTCATATCTTCCTTGCCGCCGAACCCCCCTCCGACAAGCTTAGCCTGTACATGTATCTTATCTTTGGGAAGACGGAGCATGGTAGCAATTTCGCGTTGTTCGTCATAGACCGATTGACTGGCCGTATAGACGAGCAGTCCATCTCCTTCTGGCTGCGCTATGGCACATTCGGGTTCCATGAACGCATGTTCGGTAAATGGGGTGCGATACTGTTCTGTCACGACATAGGCTGCCTGAGCAATTGCAGCATCAGCATCTCCCCGTTTCAACCGTTCGGTTGTGAGAATATTGCCCCCCGAATGAATCGCTGGAGCACCGTCAGCAAGAGCCTGTCCGGTCGTGGTTATCGGCTCAAGTATTTCATAATCAACTGATATGAGATCGAGGATAGCATCGAGACTCTCTTTCGTACGAGAAGCCACAAGAGCAAGCGCATCTCCGATGTAACGGGTGGTACCACCGACAGGAATCAGTACATCCCAGTCCTGGACAATATGGCCTATTTTATTGTTCGGCACATCTGATGCAAGAAGAATACGTTCGGTATCAGGATGGTTAAGTGCTTGAGAAATGTCGATATGTCTGATGAATGCCCGCGGATAGGCGCTTCGTAATGCTTTCGCATAGAGCATTCCCTCAATCGTGATATCATCAACAAAGATTCCCTTTCCCAAGGCTTTTTCCACTGCGTCAATGCGTCTGAACCGCTGCGACAGATGTGCATCTCCTTTGTATGCAGTAATGGCCCGATCCTCGCGGAAGTATTCAGCAGCCATGCGTATAGCCGCAACAATCTTGACGTATCCGGTACAGCGACAGATATTTCCCCGTATTGCCTTCCTTACTTCAGCTTCGGAAGGATCGGCATTCTGGTCGATCAGGGCTTTTGCAGCCATGATCATACCCGGTGTGCAGTAACCGCACTGTACGGCCCCCGCTTCAGCAAAGCAGTGACTGTAGACGGCTTGTTCACGCTCACTCAGTCCTTCAATGGTGATTACCGTTTTTCCCGATACTTTCTCGGTAGTCAACACACAGGATCTTACTGCTTTACCATCAACAATAACCGTACAGGTTCCGCAGGATCCTTCACTGCATCCATCCTTGGTGCCGGTTAGTCCAAGATTCTCGCGGATAAATGGAAGTAATTTCTTATTGATTTCAGTTTTGATTATCGTACCATTTACGGTGAATGAATACACAAAGGGCCCCCTCATCAGCATGGTGTACAACTGCTTTGAAACGATAAATCAGCTGACAAGGCAATGATTTAACCAGTTCGTGCAGTCATCTGTGTCAATGATTAGCCGCTTAGTACCTGCATCCCTGCGTGCTACAGAGGTTGTGCCTTCGGTTATCTGCTCGCGCAGTTTCGATGCAACTGACTGTGATACTATCATCACCTTAATTGTAGCTGACGGGCTCTATTTGTCAATGATTTTCACAGAAAAGTGTTGCAAAAGCGTGCAAAGTTCATCTTGGTTGCATATCTGTATATACTTGCTATACTGCAGATATGCAACTTATTTTGAGAGAAGAGAATATCATTCAAAGATTATTCAACACACTCAAGCTTGCCCATCGCTTACCACCTGAGCAGTTGGCCGATGCGATAATTCCTCTGGGATTAAACACTCCTAAAAGGCAGGCTCTTGATCTCCAGCTTGCCCCGCGAATTTCTCATTATCATAATGATTTGTCAAGAAAGGCGTTAGCGGCTGGAGATCTGATGCAGATTATTGATAGGGTCGGTAATATACGTACCGTTCTCTCTCGATACGTACCTTTGGTAACTAGGGCAATAGCTCCGGACAATGAGGAGGATCTACGGTATATGCTCGGCCCTGATAGTGCCTTATTGACTCCCTTCTCCTGTTCTCCTCTAAAGATGCTTGAGACCCTCCAGCTCATTCTGCGGGAATTGAGTCCGAATGATGCAATGCCGATACATGTTTTGGAAAAATACTGTGAAGAGCATATGCTGCAGCTTTTGGCACCATCTGATCAAGCCCTCTGGATGTGGCCATCTGAACACTATCCGGACCGCACGCTTGGAGAGCATCTCATGCAAGTCCTGATTCCCATTGCCGGATTGTCCATTCCGCTGATGCAGATAGATCAAACGCAATTAACTGTAGCCCCACCGAGCGAAGAGAGAGTAGCTGCTTATGAGGTGATAAAGTCGTATCTTCATACCTTTGGTCCTGCTACCATTGTCGATTCTGCTCATTATTTCGGCATTTCTTTGGAACATGCGACTCGATTGTGGGAACAGATTCCTCCCGATGAGCTTATTCCCGTTCTCTGGGAGAAAAAGGAAGGGTGGATACTTGCTTCGGATGCCGATGAAGCTCAACAGCCCTCATGGGGAGAAGGGGTAAGATTTGTCAGCAGGTACGACCCGTTGTCAGATAGCCCACATCGATCTCTTCTGATTCATGGAAAATCGCAGTATCGTTACTTCTTTCGTTCATTAGAGCGCCCGGGGATGGTTTTGTTTGATGGTCGGTGTGTTGCCGGTTGGCATATGAAGAGCCAACAGCAAAGCTGCTCTTTTGTTATTGAGGATATCGGAGAATCGTTGGGAAAAGTTGCTCTTGATGAACTTGAAACTGAGGCCTGTGCGATTGAACAGGCACTCAATATCTCCTATACGGGACTTGTGGTAGAAAGAATATGAATCAGGTCCGCATTTCCCGGTTAAAGGGTTTCCCAAGAGCAGTCGGTCCCATAAGCGCAGTTTTCTTTGAGATTGCCAGTACAATAATGACCAGTACATAGGGAAGCATGACCAGAAATTCGTAGGGGAAATCAATTCCTAAGCCTTGGATAGCAAGCTGCAATGCCTGAGCCAGGGTGAATAACAGCGCGCCTCCCATGATCTTTACCGGATGCCAGTGCCCGAAGTAGACAAGGGCTACAGCAATAAACCCTCGTCCGGCGATGATTTCATCGCTGAACATCTTGGCCTGACAGAGACTCAGATACGCTCCAGCAAGTCCGGCAAGTGCACCTCCCAGGGCAAGAGCCTGATATCGTACCCGGTTTACCTGAATACCGATTGAATCGGCTGCGCGGGGTTGAGTTCCTACTGCACGTACGCGTAATCCCCAGGGAGTTTTAAATAGCACAAACCAGCCGAGAGGGACCATGAAGAAAGCTACATAGACCATCGGATTATGATTGAAAAACAACGGACCGAGAATGGGTATTTGCGACAACCCGGGAATCGGTGCTACGCTGATTCCTGGAATGCTCTGCGTACCTCCGATGAAATGACGGAAGAGGGTCCCTGCAGTGCCGACTCCAAACATCTGCATGCCAATACCGGCAATTCCCTGAGGGGCACGGAAGGTCACAACGACTAAAGCAAAGAAGATACCCAATAGTGCACCTACACCGGCAGCCAGCAACAGTCCGAGATAATTATATATGCCGGGAACGTATGCCCCCTGTCCAATGGAGTAGGGAACGAGCATACCGAGAAAAGCTCCCATTGCCATCATTCCTTCACATCCGAGATTAAAAATGCCGGCACGTTGGTTGAACATCTCACCGAGAGAAGCAATCAGCAGTGCAACGGAGAATGGTATGCCAAGCGAGAGAATATTAATGACAAAATTCATGCATCTGCCTCCTGTGCGCGGTTCTTACGGGAAAAGATCTCATGCCATCGTGATTCTACCCGTTGCATGAGGTAGGGGTTAGCAAGGATCATCTTGGTTGCTACGATCACGAGGATGATGACTCCCTGCAATACCTGGACCATATTGGCAGGTACCCCTACTAACCGTTGTGTCATGTCAGCACCATAGATGAGAAGACCGAAAAAGAATGCAGCCGGTACAATTCCTGCCGGATGCAGTCCTCCGAACAACGCAACGACGATACCCGAAAATCCATATCCTGAAGTCACGCCTTCAATGGCACGTCGGTGGACGCCGGCAATTTCCACAGCTCCTGCCATGCCGGCAAAAGCCCCTGATATCATCATGGCAATGATCAGATACTTCGGTACATTAATACCGCCATATCGTGCGGCCCGTTCAGAAGCCCCGGCAGCCCGCATTTTGAATCCGTACGAGGTCTTCCAAAGCAGGAAGAAAATAAGGACGGCCAGACCGATTGCAATGAAGATGCCGCTGTGGATACGAGTTCCTTTGATGAATCGGGTAAGATCAAGATTTCGTGAGAGTCTCATCGACTGAGGGGTCCCGCTTCCCATGGTGAGTTCGGCAGGATCCAGCATCGGTCCACGGAGAAAGAAAGTATACAGCTGTGCGGCTATATAGTTGAGCATAACGGTGGAAAGCAGTTCGCTCACCTGCAGTTTTGCTTTAAGTGCCCCGGGTATGAAACCCCAGATAGCACCGCCTACCGCCCCGGCAAGAATAGCGAATGGGATCAGCACACCACGAGGGAGATTGGGGAAAGCCAATGCGATCGCCGTAGTCGCCAGAATACCGATAGCCATCTGTCCTTCTGCCCCGATGTTGATAATTCCACTTCGATAGGCAACCGTAATACCTAAAGCGATAATGGTAAGGGGGACCACCCGAAGCAGGACTTCAGTGACACCAATTTTATTTTTCAGCGGTTCGGTAAGAATAACCAGATAGGTTTTCAGTACATCCGCTCCGATTGCCCATAAAATCACCGCTCCCAGAAGCATTGCCGTGATAATAGCGAGGATGATGACCCCGATCCGATAACCCGTTTTAAATCTCTTCGTCATCGTGTACTCCTGCCATGAGAATTCCTAATCGTCGTCGACTTGCTTCGCTGCTAGGAAGCACTTTCTGAATCTTTCCTTTAAAAATGACGGCAACCTGATCAGATAGATTCGTGATCTCTTCCAGTTCTTCGGAAATGAGGAGAATTCCGACACCTGAATTTCTGAGTTGCAACAGCTGTTTGTGGATAAATTCTGCAGCTCCCATATCGAGACCTCGGGTAGGGTATACCGCTACCAGAAACTTCGGACTTCGAGAAATTTCCCGTGCAAGGATCACTTTCTGAATATTACCTCCTGAGAGTGAACCGGCGATAACATCAGTATTTGGACTTCTGATGTCAAACTCAGTCCGCAATTCTTCTGCTTTTTTATCAATCACTTTCTTCTTGAGAAAAGCGTGGTTACTGAAGGTTTCTGATTCGGCATCCTTCAGGATGAAATTTTCTTTCATGGAAAATGAAGGAACAATTCCTTCAGTGTTCCGCTCTTCCGGGATATACCCCATCCCTGATGCAATTACCTGAGCCGGATTATGGTTGGTGATATCCTTGCCGTCAAAGAGGATCTGACCCGACTCCACTTTCCGAAGTCCATTGATCACTTCAGCAAGTTCCCGCTGTCCATTTCCAGAGACTCCGGCAAGTCCGACGATCTCACCCTTGCAGATATATAACGAAAGGTCATCCAAAGCATGATGTCCCCGGTCACTACGTACTTTGAGATTTCGCAACTGCAGCATGGGACCGAGCGTACATGCGGGTGCGTCATTATGGGGGAGGTTAACCTCATGGCCGGTCATCAGTGCAGCAATGTCACTTGATGAGTGGTCATCAGTAATCCCCTGGAAAACCACCTTTCCGTGACGAAGAATTGCTACTTTACTGGAAAGGTCTTTAACCTCCTGCAGTTTATGACTGATGAAGATAATGGATAATTCCTGTGCCATCGTCTTCAGCAGTGCAATCAGGTCATCGGTTTCCTGAGGGGTGAGCGCACTTGTCGGTTCATCAAGGATAAGGAATTTTGCTCCAAGACAGAGGGTTTTTACCAGCTCTACCCGTTGTTGTTCCCCCACTGAGAGCTGCCAGATATATGCATCGGGATCTACTGAGAGGCCATATTGCTGTGCAATCTCTTCAATCCTTTCCCGCACGAGACGAAGATCAAGTTTCCATCCTTTCCACGCCTGTTTGTATCCGAGTGCAATATTTTCAACAACCGTCATATTCGGGACCAGCATATACTGCTGGTGTACCATGCCGATTCCATATTCGAAGGCATCATTGGGGCTTCGAAAATGAACTTCAGTACCATTGATGTACATATGTCCTTCGTCCGGATGATAGAGCCCCATCAGGATATTCATCAGGGTTGTCTTTCCTGCACCATTTTCGCCCACGAGCGCAAGCACTTCACCACGGTTTATCTCGAGTGAAATATCATCGCAGGCCAAGACCCCAGGAAACCGTTTGGTAATATGTTCGATACGCAGACTTTCGATATCTTTTGCACTCTGTGGCATGCAAACCCTCCGGTTAATAAGTAAAAAAATCCTGCACGGCGATGGGAGGCACCGTCATGCAGGAATACGATTAGCGTAACGCTCCTGAAGTGCCTTTAGTTATACTGAACGCTGCTCCAGTTCACTACTGCAGGATGCCCTGCCTGAGCCTTGAATGCATCTAATGCATCGTTGACACGTTTTTCAATTTCCTCAGTGATCTTTGACTTAGTTGCTTCATTGAACTTGAAGATGAATCCATCATTGTTGAAATTCATCGGAATATTCTGTCCACCGATGATTCCCGCATCAAGTTTCTCAACGAGTCCGGTGATAACTGCAGCATAGTTGTAGGAGGAAGCCGACAGTACTTTGTATCCCTCAGGAATGCCAATCTGAGCAAGGTCCTGACCTACCCACCAGATTTCTTCATTAGGATAGTCAGCAACTGCTCGAAGCGCACCAAGTGCCTGCTGGGAGGAGCCAGTGAGAATATCTGCACCATTTCTGATCTGCGACTGTGCAACCTCTGCTGCTTTCACATAATCAGAGAAGCTACCGGTATGAGCAACCATGACCTCAGCTTTGTCGTTCACTTCTTTGACACCGAGTACAAAACCACGATTGTAACGTGCCGCATCTCCACCATCAACCGGTCCGACCAGGCCGATAATGTTTGTTTTGGTGAGCATACCGGCAATCAGTCCATTCAGGTACCCCGTCTCTTCGCTTTCAGGCATGTATGAGAACACATTAGGTCCAACGATTTCACTGCTTGTGCCAAAGGCAAAGGTGATATCTGGATATTCTTCAGCCATCTCGGTGATGAGGTTCTTATACTGAGCGCCGTGACCGATGATGACATCGTACCCCTGTCCGGCATACTGCAGCACTGCAGACCCTGCATCAACGGGCTTCATCTTTTCGCTATAGCTGTACTCGATTCGTCCCGGATTCTGCTCCATAGCAAGGGTAATACCATCATGCATTGCCTGGCACCAGCCCTTATCATCAATCGTATTTTCGATGATGAGCGCAATTTTGACGACATCACTCTCTTCTTCGACTTCCGCCTGACCTGCGGCAAATACTGCCGGAACAATCAGAGAAAGTAGTACGAGCAGGACAAGAAATTTTTTCATATGCACCTCTCCTTGTGTGGTGTGTTCTGTAGTGCAGCAATCAACACCAAATTGATTACATCACAACAACGTAAGTATACAATCTGTTGCAGACTGTTGTCAAAGACTATTGTACCTGAATTGTTCCATTATAGATTGCTATTTTTATGATAAGTGAATAAATTTACAGGCAAAATTACCCTTACCGTAATATATCGATATCAATTTACCTGAGAAATGAGTGAAACTAATACCTATTTTTTATTGTTATTGTGCGATACTTCCGGGTCGTACATTCCGGGCATTTTGTTGGGCAAATGCAAGACCGATTGCTACGGCAGCTTGAAGAGATTCTCCTCTTCCTAATTCGCCGGCAAGACCTGCCGTTACCGCATCTCCACAACCAATGGTATTCAACGGTTCTACCGGCAAAGGAGCAACTTCAGAAAATCCGTGTGCATCATATATCCACAGGGGGGCTGATCCCCGCGAAATTATTGAAACAGTTCCATATGTATCATACACCTCAGCAAGCTTTTTCCGTACAAGCGATTTAAGATGGACACTCTCTTCCCGTTCTGTGATTGTATGGCTGGGGAAGAAAGTCGCAATGAATTCACTGAGATTTGGTTTGATCACCTCCGGTCTATGGATAAGACTCCTTCGCAGATCATTCCCTTTTACATCAAGTATTATGTGCTTCCCCTCTGATTTTGCCTCCAAGACCCAATCTGGATAGAGGTTCTCCGAGTACCCGGGGGCTCTCGTTCCCGTAATGACTACCCAGGAGACGGCATCCAAAGATGAAGTAAATAGTCTCCTAATTTGCTTCTCTGTGGTTGAATTGACAGAATACGGTTCTTCGACAAGCTCTGTTACGGTATGGTTTGTTGTGTTGATGATGGTCGTACAGGCTCGTATGGGACTCACGGTATCTGTCCACAAAACTTCGATTCCGTCTGCAGAGAGCAGATTTAGCATCTCTTCTCTTCTCGATCCACCCAGGTGGGTAAGATGTATCGCCGGATATCCAGCTTGTGTGAGTATTCGGGTCACATTCACCCCTTTCCCTGATGCGTCCAGGCGGTGATAAGAACACCGGTTCACCTCACCTTCCTGAAGTGAATCAAAAATGAGCGTTTTTTGAAAAGTGGGATTGAGACAGACTACCAGAATGGGATCCACTATCAGTTTTCCACCATAAAAGATATCGTTATATCCTCTCGTTCCACTCTCAGTTTTCTCATGGTTACCCCAGCCTGATTGAGCATACGCTTTGAGGCAACCACGCTATCGGTACCGTCATACTTATCCGATAGGTAGACAATCTCTTTGATACCTGACTGAATAATTGCTTTAGCGCACTCATTGCAGGGAAAGAGTGCTACATAGATAGATGATCCCTTCAGATCACGCGATATGCTGTTCAGGATTGCATTGAGCTCGGCATGACACACATACGGGTATTTAGTTTCGAGGAAAGCCCCTTCTCGCTCCCAGGGGAGTACGTCATCATCACATCCGGAAGGGAAACCATTGTATCCCACTCCGACGATCTTCTTATCGGGGTTCACGATACAGGCCCCTACCTGCGTGTTGGGATCTTTGCTTCGCTGTGCCGAGAGCAGGGCAACTCCCATGAAATATTCATCCCAGCTGATATAATCGGTTCGTTTCATGATGTAGCTATCTCCTTTCTATTGCGGGCGAAAAATGCAAGTATTTCGTCGGTGAGCTCCTGCTGTACTGACCGATACATCAGCAGTACGTGGCGGTTGTGATCCGAATGCATCTGTGTGGTGCGTCCAACGAAGGGTTGAGCCTGCACCGCTTCCTGAATAACAGCGAGATTTTGAAAAGCAATCGTTCTGTCTCCCATGTCATGGGCACTATACAGTGGTGTGGTAATTGCATGCAGATTCTTCCTGATTCCTTTTAACGCATGCATGAGGCTTACTCCTCCCTGCACGAACGCTCCACTATAGCCGATCCAAAGCTCTTCCCCATCATTTTCCTTGCTGTTCCCGGTGTGAATACGTCCTCCGATGGCGGGGGTGAACAGGGCTACGATACGCATGAAATAGTATCCCCACTTCTGAATGACCCCAAGGCTGATATCATTGAGAAATACCGGGGCAGCAATGGTTGCAAGTGCATCCGGGGCTTCAGCTGTATCTGAAAATTCCTCTCCGATGCGTAGTGTCATAGATCCTCCCATGGAGGTGCCGATTACGAAAACATGATCGTATTCACTGCGCTTGTCGAGGTAATAATTTCTCAGATACCCATACCACTGAGTGAAAGAAGTATGAAACAGATCGCTCGGTTTGGTCCCGAATCCCGGCAACAGAGGCACATACACATCATAGCCGGCTTCAAATGCTCTGTTTGCGGTATATTCATATGAGTAGGGGGTACTGGGATACCCATGCACCATAATGATGGCAGCTTCCGCCGGAGGATCGTGCTGTAAGATAATGGGAAGACAACGAGGATCAAAGGCCTCATCCACCAAAGGTTCAATGGGATCAGTATATTGGTCACGATATCCCCAGAGCAGAGCGCTCCAACAGAATATCAGGACCAGCACCAGAGTAACAACTGCATACACCATACCGACAGCATAGACGAATTTGGATGAGCCTGCAACAACAGAACGGCCCTCCTTTCGGAGAGCCGTACCTGAATCATGCAGAAGATCAATTACATAAATATTCCGAGAGCAGGACGGACCCCGTTTACTAATGTTTCCATATACGGAACCACTGCAAGAAGGACACCAGCTGCAACGGCAGAACCGAGCACACCGGCTACGTTCGGACCCATTGCGTGCATCAGCAGGAAGTTCTGAGGATTGTACTCCTGACCTACTTTACTGGCAACTCGGGCAGCCATCGGGACTGCAGATACTCCTGCAGCTCCAATAAGAGGATTTACCGGATGCTTCTTGTCTATGGCATTCATCAGTTTAGCGATGAGCACGCCCGTAGCAGTACCGAGTGCGAAAGCCACCATGCCCAGAACCAGGATCCCGAGGGTATTCAGATTAAGGAAGTGAGCTGCTTCCATCTTTGATCCTACGGAAAGACCAAGGAAGATGGTTACAGTATTCATCAGCGCATTCTGCATGGTATCGCTGAGTCGGTTGGTTACACCACATTCCTTAGCGAGGTTACCAAACATCAGAGCTCCTACAAGTGGAGTTGCTGAGGGAAGTAAGATGGCACACACCGTCAACACACTGATCGGGAAAAGGATCTTTTCTAGCTTTGAAACGGGACGAAGCTGTTCCATCTTGATCAGTCGCTCTTTCTTAGTGGTGAGCAGTCGCATAATCGGTGGCTGAATAATTGGCACCAGTGCCATATAGGAGTAGGCGGCTACAGCAATTGACCCTAAAAGGTCCGGGGCTAGTCGGCTAGTTACATAGATAGCGGTAGGACCGTCAGCTCCGCCAATAATACCAATAGAAGCTGCAGCGTGCAGATCAAAGTTGATACCTGGGATGAACGACAGTGCAAGAGCTCCTAAGAGAGCAAAGAAAATACCAACCTGAGCTGCTGCACCCAGAAGGAGTGTCTTGGGGTTCGCAATCAGCGGACCAAAGTCGGTCATGGCACCGACACCCATGAAAATGAGGATAGGGAATAACCCGGTCTCAATCCCCATGTCGTACAGAAGTTTGATAAATCCTGTTCCCCCTGACGTACTTGACGGATCTACTCCAGCGATGTACGCGAATGGGATATTGGCAAGAATACAGCCGAAACCGATAGTAACCAGCAGCAGCGGTTCAAATCCTTTTGCAATGGCGAGGTAAAGCAGCACAAATCCTACAAGGATCATGATGACGTTACCCCAGCCACCTGCGGAAAGGAATCCTATAAGGCCGGTTGTCTGCCATAATTGTGAAAATGCTTGTCCAATCATGTCTGAACTCCCTTACCCGATTACTGCGAGCACATCGTCTGCCATCAGCTGATCACCCTGTTTGACCAGAATTTTCTTTACTGTACCGGAAACCGGAGCGAAGATCTCGTTTTCCATCTTCATAGCTTCCATCACCAGTAATAATCCATTCTGTTCAACCTGATCGCCTTCCTTCACATCAATACGCAGCACAAGGCCAGGCATCGGAGCTTTCACTTCCGTTTCACTGCCACCAGAAGAGGCAGGAGCGGGAGCCGGAGCTGCATGAGCAGCAGGGGCAGGCGCAGCCTGTGGAGCTGGCGCGGCAGGAGCTGCATTCCCTTCTCCTGCGATAATCAGAAGAACTTCGTCAGCACTCAACTGATCACCCTGCCTAACCTTAATGTCCTTGACGGTACCGGAAACGGGAGCGAAGATCTCATTTTCCATCTTCATGGCTTCCATAACCATCAGAACATCATTTTCCTTTACCTGATCTCCAACTTTTACATCGCAGCGAAGGATGAGGCCGGGCATCGGAGCTTTCACCTCCGTCTCACTGCCACCAGAAGAAGCAGGAGCGGGAGCCGGAGCTGCCTGAGCAGCAGGAGCAGGCTGAGCTGAAATACCTTCTGAAACGGCAATTGAGTATGCTACACCATTTACCACAGCCTGACTGTCCTTGAGTTGTACCGCATACGTGTTGTTGTTCACCTTCACCGTGTAATCATTCACGGGAGCCTTTGCTGGTGCCGCAGGTTTTTCTTCCTTTTTCTCTGCACTCTTCAGACGGACACCATTGACCTTAGCCTTACCAGTGAGGTAGAGGATACCCTTCTCCTTGCAGGATGCGGCAATAAAGATATTTTCTTCAGTGGTTTCAAGGTTCTCTTTCTTGAGCATGGCAATAGCTGCATCACGACCTTTTTTAGGATCTTTGTCGTTGATATCTACCGCTTTCTCTTTTGTTTCCTTGAGATTCAGTTGCTCTGAAGAAATTTTGATCACTTCAGGATCCGGAGCGACCGGAGTTCTTCCAAAGTAACCGAGGACCATCTTGCCGTATCCTTCAGCAATCTTTTTCCAGGGCCCGAACATGACGTTGTTGAATGCCTGCTGGAAGTAGAACTGACTGACCGGAGTTACACTGGTTGCATAACCACCCTTTGCAACAACTTCAACCATGGCGTGAGTGATCTCAGTAAACCGATCCATGAGCCCGTTGTCACGGAGCATCTGCGTATTTGCCGTAAGCGCTCCACCGGGAAGGGGAGAGAACGGAATGATCGGGTTTACCTGAGTGGCTTCCGGTGGGAGGAAGTAGTCACTCATACAGTCCTGGAATACCCGTTCAGCCTCCATGACTTTCTCGATATCGATATCAAGGGTGAAGTCGGTACCACGCAGAGCGTGCCACATGGTGATGACGTCGGGCTGACAGGTACCGCCTGATACGGGAACCAGTGAGAGGTCCACCTGATCAGCGCCTGCCTGGAGGGCACTCACGTACTGCTGAATACAAACCCCAGCGGTATCATGTGAGTGGAATACGATGTTCATATCCTTGCCGAGCATCTTTCGTGCGCGCTTGATCGTTTCATATACAATTTTCGGGGTACTTGTTCCTGAAGCATCTTTGAAACAGACAGAATCGTAAGGAATACCTGCATCAAGGATACTGCGCAGTGTCTTTTCGTAGAAATCGGGGTCATGAGCACCATTTGCCCCCGGAGGAAGTGCCATCATGGTGACACAGACTTCATGGCGAGCCCCTGCTTCGTGAATGGCCCGTCCGCTGTCGATCAGGTTGTCGACGTCATTGAGGGCGTCAAAGTTTCTGATCGTGGAAATACCATGCTTTCTAAACAGATCTGCATGCATCTTGATGATATCACGCGGCTGAGAATCAAGACCGACAACATTGATTCCTCGTGAAAGGGTCTGCAGATCGGCATCGGGACCGGCAACCTTACGGAAATCGTCCATCATTTTGAAGGCATCTTCGTTGGTATAGAAGTACAGAGACTGGAATCGCGCTCCGCCACCTGCCTCAAAGTGATCAATACCTGCCGCTCGTGCAGCTTCTACTGCAGGCAGAAAATCTTTGGTGAATACTCTGGCTCCGTAAACTGATTGGAATCCGTCTCGGAAAGCCGTACACATGAAATTAACCTTTTTCATTAGAACTCCTTGGGTGTGTATTAGCGCTTCGACTGCGCGACAGCTGCGGCAATAGCCGCGGCGATCTCTGCTCCCGCAGTATCTGCGACGGGGGAACCAGAGGAGGAAACTGGGCGTTTCACCACAGTGGTGACTTTTTCAGGTATGAACCTCTTTACAAAAGCAGAGAGACCTTTTGTGGTAAAAACCAGCAGGGTCAGGAACAGGAAGACCACTCCCATTCCAAGAACCAGCAGGATCAGACCATTGTTCAGCTGCTCTACGAGAAGTTCTCTTGGCATTTGTTGTAGCATGTGCTGTGCTCCTTGAATTGTATAGTTCACGCTGGCTAACACCAGTGTAAAAGAATTCAACTTACTATAGCTGGAATACCTAGGGCTTTCAAGGTGTAACTTTTATTATTCAGGCAGTAATAAGCTTATATACCAACAGATACTGTGGGTTTTTCCTTGATTTTTACCCGTTTGCTCACTACAGTTCTCAGCAGGAGTTTACATGCAAAGATCCCCACTCGCGAGCGAATCTTTATCGACTATTCGGGAACATTTAGATCGCATCGGACGAAAAATTCTCATCATGAGCGGTACACCGGGTGCGGGGAAAACTACCCTCGCAGTGAAGCTCGCCGAAGCACTGGCAAACAGAGGCTGTCGCATCGGGGTGCTCGATCTGGATTTGAAAAAACCGGAGGTGGCAAAGCAGTTCGGCGTTTCGCAACAAGCATACCAAAGCATCCGTCCAAACCTCCTTATTGCCGGGACAGCACATACTCAGGATAAAGACACCTGCCAAGTGGTTGAGAATCTCCTTGTGCAAACTGATTGGGGTGATCTTGATTTTCTGTTGATCGACTCTCCTTGGAAAGTCAGTGATGAACATCGAGCTATCTGCAAATATATTCCCGAATTAACCGGAGTGATTATTGTAACCTCAGCACAGGACCGGTCCATGCTTGATGTGGCAAGAAGTACCGCCTTCTGTCGGGATAGACAAATGGCTGTTCTTGGTATAGTAGAAAATATGAGTGGAAAACAGATGGACAATACGCAAAAAGGAGCGTGGAAGGCCCGAAAAGTCGGAGCCCCGTTTCTTGGATCACTGGTGCTGAATACCACAGACGAAGGAGCTGCTTCTTTTCATGAGGCGCTTACGGCTCTTGCGCTTATGTTGGAGAAACAGGTAGCTTGTTCACAAGGAGAAACTCGGCATGTGTGATGAAAATCGGCTGAAATGGCGGACGATAAAACGGGAACCGGTGTATCATGGACCAATCTTTGATGTGCAGAAAGTACGTAGGGCTTCAACCGATGGAAGAGAAGGGGATTTTGTTGAAATTCAAGCACCTTTGTGGACTACGGTGATTCCCTGGTTTCGCAACGATGCGGGTATCCCCATGTTCCTCATGGTTCGACAGTATCGTCATGGAAGTGATGCAGTGACCATTGAATTTCCTGCCGGGAACGTAGATCCCGGAGAAAGTCCGAAGGATGCTGCTTTGCGGGAACTGCTTGAAGAGACCGGATGTGAACCGGCAGGACCGATGTATGAGTTGGGATCAGTTTCCCCCAATCCTGCATTTATGAACAATCGTGTCTGGTTTTTTTTCATCGAAGGGGTGAAGCGGGTAGCTGAACAGCATCTCGATGCAAACGAACAGTTGGATATACTCGAAGTACCGGTACATGAGGTCATTGAATCCATGGGGACCGGCTTGTACGATAACGGAATTATGATGATAGCTCAGGCTTTTTTACTCAGATTTGCAAAAGAACGCCCTGATATACTTTCGTAGGAGGATACCCATGAAACGAATTTACCCTGTAGTGCTTATTGTGCTTGCCATTGCGATGGTTGCTGGTTGTTCTACAACTTCACTTATGGAACGTAGCAGAACGATATCGGTTCAGGGAACCGGTACGGTAACGGTCATTCCTGATACCGCGTCATTTTCCATCACCGTTTCAGAACTTGCCCAGACCACTGCAGAAGCTCAGCAGAAGACCAATGAAAAAATCGGGACACTGCTGGATATGATCAAGCGGGCCGGAGTTGCCGATTCCGATATTGCTACAGCAGCACTGAGTTTTTCGCCCGAGTACCAATGGAAAGAAGATGAGCGTGTATTGGTAGGACAGCGGGTGCGACAGACGCTGTACGTTACGGTACGTTCGATTTTATCAGATGATACCCTGTTGCCTTCACTGATCGATCAGATGGGAACAGTGTCAAATATTTCGGTAAGTTCTATCAGATTCTCTAAAGACGAAACTTCAGCTGCCTATGAAGAGAGCAGAGTACTGGCCATGCAGAAAGCGATGCAGAAGGCTACCGATTATGCTCAGACTGCACACATGGAGCTCGGAGAACCCATAAATGTTTCTGACTATGCATCCAATGATTACCTTGAAGCTCCACGGAGTTCCGTAATGAAAGCAGATGCCATGATGATGGCAGAGAGCTTTGCACCGACAGAACTTCCCGCTGGGGAAATCTCAATCAGCAGTACCGTCTCGGTAGTATTTGAGCTGTTGTAGGTGATCACACTGCGTGAGGATCGGTCTCAAGCAGAGCGTGTTCCTTATCCGAGGTGATACGCATGGTGGTGTGCAAAATTCCTGCCTCCACCATGTGCTCTCCTATCTCTTCAAATCCGAGTGATGCATAGAAAGATGCCGCCTGTTGCTGGGCATGAATATAGATCTGCTCATCAAAGCCGTTCATTCGGATTGCACGAAGCCCCTCTCTGATCAGGAGTTTGCCTAAATGTCTTCCCCGCAATTCAGGAAGCACTGCGATACGCTCCATTTTTATTCCCTCGTCAGTAACTCTGAATCTGAGCGTACCGGCAGGAATTCCATCGCTCCACAGCAGTACATGGCCGCTCTCTCCATCTTTCCCGTCCTGTTCAATATCCCGAGGAACCTGTTGTTCTTCGATGAATACGCGTTCTCGAATTGCAATACAATCGAGCAGGGATTGTAGTTCGTATGGTTTACGCTGAGCCGTGAGGGGAATAACCACCACATGACAGTCTGTTGAGTTCATGACATCACTATAGTGGCTGATCTGAGCCATAGCAATAGGTTCCTACCCTTTTAAGGCTTTTACATGATAGATTCGAGATCCGAAATCACCAATCACCCGGGTTTCTTTATCATACCCGGTTCCGCCAAATTGCTGGTTCAGAACGATTCCGTGATACGCCAGTACGTCTCCAGTGACGATGTAATATTCGAGTTCACTTTCAAGGTGGACCGTCTCTTCGACTATCCGTTGCAATGTGCCATCATTTTTTATACGGATAGGGCTGATCATATTCACCAGAGACCCGAAGCTTTTTACATCAACAAGCTCACGACGTGGGGTAACCGCGTAGGTCAAATCAGGATCGACAATCGGTATTCTGAGAATATCTGCAGCAGGATTGGGAATATTGAGCTTTTGAAAAAAGAGGATAAGCAATTCAGTTCGATCAGGATTGGCAACAGCCCAGACCGACTGGTTGTGATGGGAAGCCGTCTTGAGACGGAAGAAATCACCATACTGCAGCAGAGACCGATGTGCTTTATAAAAAGCAATCTGATTGCGGATGATCTCCTTCTCATGCGATGAGAGTTGCGAAAGATCGAGTTCATAGCCAAGGTTGCCGAAAGCTGCGACATTAAACCGGGATTCGAGGTGGGAAATGCGTAATGTCTGGTGGTTTGGGCTTTCCGATACGTGATTTCCCAGAGCAGCAAGCGGGTACCCGCAGGAAGTTCCTTCCTGAATGGATATCCGCGATAACGGATCGGTTGCATCACTGGTCCATCCCTGTGGCATATAGCAGAGCATACCAAGATCAAATCGATTTCCCCCCGAGGCACATGATTCGAACAGAACATGCGGAAAGGCGGAGGTGAAGCGTTCGATGAGATCGTATAATCCAAGCATGTACCGATGGTTGAATTCATTCTGTCGGTATGAAGCTCCGTTGCTGTGCATATCGCTGAAGGTGCGATTCATATCCCATTTGACATAATCCACCTGAGCAAGCTGCCATAGAGTCGAAAGAGAGGTGAACAGATAATCACGAACCTCCTCACGGGTAAGATCAAGCAGATACTGATTTCTTCCCGGTGATGGATTGCGATCAGGTAGTGAGACGAGCCAGTCGGGATGATCACGATATAATTGGCTTTTTCGACTGATCATTTCAGGTTCACACCATAAACCGAATAAAAGTCCCATGCTGTGGATTTTCTTCGACAGACTTGCCAACCCATCAGGGAGTTTTTTGGTATTTACCGTCCAGTCTCCGAGGCTGGTTGTATCATCTTCCCGACTGCCGAACCAACCGTCATCGAGTACAAATAATTCAATCCCCAGCTGAGCTGCGTTACGGGCAATATCGAGTAGAGTATCTTCAGTAAAACGATAATAGGTAGCTTCCCAGTTATTTACCAGGATGGGCCGCTGATGGTATTTCCAGCTTCCCCGAATGATGTGACCGTTGATAAACCGATGGAAGTTAACACTCGCTCCATTCATTCCTTCATGGGAGAAGGTGAGTACCGCCTCGGGAGTATGCAGTTTTTCTCCTGCATGAAGTCTCCATCGGAAGGTGGCAGGATTCAATCCACTGAGAAGGCGGACTTTGCCATAAGGGGAGACTTCAATGGATTGTGCATGGTCTCCACTGTAGACAAGATTGCATCCGTAGCAGTCACCCTGAGTATCGTTTTCGGCCTGTGTGGTGAGAAAGATACACGGATTATGTCGTGATGAACTGACACCTGACTTCGCATCATTTACGTGGATACCCGGACGAAGAGGCTGCGCTGTTCGGTATCGTTCTCGGGCCCATGCTCCATCAAAGGTAACGAGTTCATACTCACTTGTTGGAAGGTCTAATTGCATGCTGGCAAAACGCTCTATGTCAATCGATTCACTTAAGTCATTGGTAAGTGAACTTTTCCGTACAATGACATCGCAATGATCGAACGTGGTGTACATCAGTTGTAACCGAACTGCTGTTGATCGTTCCTGCAGTACCATAATCAATGTGGTGCACTGGTTTTTATCACCATAGGATTCAGGAAGACCGGAAAACGAACGCGGTTTCCCTTTAATGATCCGATGTTCCCGGTAAATGAAATCCGATACACGATCTCCTTCGGGAGATGCAAAAAGAAGTGCCGGTTCACGATGATCACCCTTCCCGAACGTAGCATATTCCAGGCAGAGATTGTCCAGAGTAAGCGTAGGGTGCTCTTCATCGTACGAGACACTGTTTCCTGTAGGAATCGTATGTTTGTCGTAGAGTGCCTCGATATGATCGGTGGTACGAATTCTTCTGCCGTAGTAGAGATGCTCAAGGTGATGAGTTTCATTTACTCGAAACAGGTAGGTTGTCCCCATGGTATGCAGCGTGAACACTAAGTTTCTTTCATGTATCATTGCGTGCTCCTGTTTGCCGAAAGTTGTTGATGAGCGTCCTCTGTGGTACTATCATGATACTGTACAGTATAGCCTGCTTGGACCGATTTTACACCCGTCTGATGAAAAATTTCGGTCGATAACAGGAAGATAAGATTCCGCTCGGGAGGATGTATGGACGTGAAGAGACTGCAACTGTGGGAAGGAAGGCATGCGGCGATGCTCTCCAACGAGCTGCTTCGTGCAGTTATTGAGGATCGCGGTGGTATGGTACTTGAGTTGAGCAATCTTCAGGAATCGGGGGGAAGGGTGAATGCCCATCCGCTGTATCCCTTTCGCGGTCGGGAGCCCTCGATAGCTGAGGACAGAAATGGAGAGTTCTGGCACAATAGTGATCTATTGTACTTTATCGGCGGTAATTTCTTCTGCTTTCCCAATTTCGGGTTTGAAAATCAGGTGGCGAATGTCATGCATCCCACCCATGGGTGGACGGCCAATGGGCTCTGGACAGTGGTGAAATACGGTACTGATGCTGAAATCGGTGCCAACTGGCTGCTTTCCACTATGGAAAGTCCTGATCCGGAGTATCCTTTCACTGCATGGAAAATTGATATGGTGCTTCCCGGTCATCCAGTTCTCTATAGCAGTGTTTCCATCACCAACCGGGGAGAAAAGGCACTACCGGCTACCGCAGCATGGCACAATACGGTAGGACCTCCTTTTTTGGAATCGGGATGTGTTATCAATCTCTGTGCGAATCGATTCAGCACTGCACCAGCCTACACTGAGTTCAACCAGACAGGGCGCCTGGAGCCGGGAAAGGAATTTGATTCGCTGGAGAAGGCTCCGGTACGCGATGAAAGCTCTGCAGATATTTCTCTGGTTCCCGGTATGATCGGGAGTACCGATTTTATCACTGGGGCGGTACCTGAGGAATCACGTCTCGGGTGGAGCAGTGTCATCAATCCACGGTTGCAGATGGTCTATTTTACCTTCTTTCCAGGACCTGCAGCGGTTGAAGCTTCCGAAATTCCACTGCGGTTTAACAATCTGTGGATGCAGTACGGCGGAAGGCCCTTTACTCCATGGGCACTGTATGATGGGGGTACAGACCAGACATTCTGTCTCGGGACGGAAAACTCAACCGGCCATTTTGCCAATGGGCTGCAGAAGGCTTTGGAAGAGCCGGTGCTCCTTGGAGCTCCAACTACGGTATCAATTCCTGCAGGAGAGACCCGCATACAGCGATATGGGACGGCATTTACCAGCTATGACAATGCAAAGATGGGAGCAGGTATTCAATCAGTTGAGCAGGTTGTTGAAGGGTTGGTGCTCAAGCGGGGCAAGGCCTGGGCTTTTATCGAAAGTGATACTACCTTCCATTTCCTGAAGCAGATGGAGGTAAAACTCCTCTCATAAGAAAAACGGGGACATCATGAAGACGTCCCCGTTCAGGTGCCGACCGGATTCGAACCGGTGCATAGAGGTTTTGCAGACCTGTCCCTTACCACTTGGGTACGGCACCATTGCATTAGGGAAGATAGCAGAAAACTCAGGGAAAGGCAACCCGGTTGCAACGGAGCACGATGAATTCTTTTGTTTGATATTTTATGGATTATTCATTGACAGGAACAGGAACGATCATTACAATTCAAAAAGAATCATATAAGGCTGAACAAGGAGCACCATGTGGGAATGATTCCTGCAGATCGTCAACGTCAGATACTCAGTTTAGTTACCCATGATGGTGTGGTACAGGTTCAGGATCTCAGTGAGCGCTTTGGGGTGAGTGTACTGACCATACGGCGTGATCTTGATTATCTGGCACGAGAAGGGTTGCTAGAGCGAACGCATGGTGGTGCTACGGCACGCAGAAGTCTTCCGATCGAACCCGCGTATGCACAAAAAGCCTTAACCTATCCGCAGGAGAAAGCAGCTATCGGAAAAGCGGCAGCAGCCCTTATTGAAGAAGGCGATACGGTATTTATCAACAGCGGATCAACTACCCTTGCGGTTATCCGAGCTCTTTCTGATCTGAAAATCACGATAGTCACCAATAACATTGATGCCACCTGGGTTGCCAATGAAGAAGTACAGTTTCGCCTTGTGCTTGTCGGTGGGGTGTATCGCACACGTTCACATTCAGTTTCGGGAGGATTGAGCCAGCCGATCATTGGACAGATTTATGCGAATAAGGCAATTATCGGGGTAGATGGATTCAGTTTAGCCGGTGGACTTACTACACCGGTGGTTGAGGAAGCAGAAACCACACGGTTGATGATTGAACGAACGGTAGGGCCGGTGATTGTAGTGACAACCAGTAACAAAATCGGGGTTCTCTCCAATTTTGCTACAGTAGATGCTCAAGATATTGATGTTTTGGTCACTGATTCGGCGGGGAAACAACTTCTTTCACCGGATGAATTAAAGAGTAACGGTATTCAGTTAATCGTAGCAGGGGAATCTGCTGACTGATCCACGGGAGGAAAGAAATGGCTTACGAAGATGCCTACAAAGATTGTGTATGGGTTGATTTTGCCCTACTTGAATCATTTATGATCGATTCACTGAAGGCGGTGGGGGTGCCCGATGCCGATGCGCAAGTAATCGGTGAAGTGCTGATCGAATCAGATAGACGAGGAATAGATTCCCACGGGATCGGTCGGTTGAAACCCATCTACATTGATCGGATCAACATTGGGATCATGAATCCAAAGACAGAGATCGAAATACTGAAAGACGATGCAGCAACTGCGGTACTCGATGGACACAATGGCATGGGGCATGTTGTGGGCAAAAAAGCGATGGAGATGGCCATTGATAAAGCCAGAGAACATGGCCTCGGGATGGTGGTAGTGCGCAATAGTAACCACTACGGTATTGCCGGGTACTATGCCACGATGGCAGTCGATGCAGGAATGATCGGTATTACGGGAACCAATGCCCGTCCTTCCATTGCTCCCACATTCGGTGTGGAAAATATGCTCGGAACAAACCCCCTCACTTTTGGTATCCCTACCGATGAAGCCTTTCCCTTCGTGCTTGATTGTGCAACCAGCGTAACACAACGTGGGAAAATCGAGGTGTATGGCCGTGCGGGAAAAGAGCTCCCTCCTGGTTGGGTCATCGGGTTGGATGGAAAAACCCGAACTGACACCCATCAGGTCCTGAAAGATCTTACTACGGGTGAGGCAGCCCTCACTCCTCTCGGAGGTATCGGTGATGAGACCGGCGGATACAAAGGGTATGGGTATGCGATGGTCGTGGAAATACTATCAGCAGCCCTGCAGGATGGGTCTTTTCTGAAAGATCTCAATGGCTTCGATGCTGACCATAAGCCGATCCCCTATCCGTTAGGGCACTTCTTCATTGCGATCGATCCTGCCCGATTCATGGGGCTTGAGATTTTCAAGCGAGTTGCCGGAACGATCTGTCGACAGGTACGGGAATCGATGAAAGCACCTGGAGAAAAGCAGATTTATACCGCAGGAGAGAAAGAATACGAGGCCTGGCAGTACCGAAAAGAACATGGGTGTCCAGTCCCTCCTACACTGCAGAAGACGATGATAGCATTGCGAGATACCTATCATCTCGATTACCGATTCGATTTCGAATAACAAGAAGAGAGGCCAGGTATGGATGTATTGAAAGAGAAAGCATTACGGTATCACCAACAGGACGGTATTCCCGGTAAAGTATCGGTGGTTCCCACAAAGCCATGTCAAACCGCAGAGGAGTTATCACTTGCCTATACTCCGGGGGTAGCAAAACCGGTTCTTGAAATTGCTGAGAATCCTGAAGACGCCTATCGTTATACGGCAAAAGGCAATTTGGTCGCGGTGATCTCTAATGGTACGGCAATTCTCGGACTGGGAGATCGTGGGGCACTTGCTTCCAAGCCGGTGATGGAAGGGAAAGGGGTTCTATTTAAACGATTCGCTGATATCGATGTGTTCGATATTGAGCTTGACGTAAAAGATCCACAGAAAATTATTGAGATCGTAAAGGCGATGGAACCCACCTTCGGAGGGGTAAACCTTGAGGATATAAAAGGACCGGAGTGTTTTGAAATTGAGCAGGCACTCATTGAGCAGTGCTCAATTCCCATCTTTCATGATGATCAGCACGGAACAGCCATAATATCAACTGCGGGGCTGATGAACGCCGCTGAGATTGTGGGAAAACCACTAAGCGATCTTTCGGTAGTGGTCAATGGAGCCGGTGCCGCAGGAATCTCCTGTGCAAAAATGTTTATTGCCGCCGGAGTTGATCCTGCCCATATTGTGATGCTCGACAGTAAAGGGGTTATCTTTGCAGGAAGAACAACAGGCATGACACCGCAAAAACAGGAATTTGCCGTTGAAACTGACGCCCGTACCCTTGCCGATGCCATCCGTGGTGCAGACGTGTTTATGGGCTTGTCAGTTGCTGACTGCCTGACCCCGGAAATGCTCAAGAGTATGGCCGACCAACCCATCGTTTTTGCTATGAGTAATCCGAATCCGGAAATTGATTATCACGTAGCTATGGAGACTCGCAGTGATCTCATTATGGCAACCGGAAGAAGCGATTATCCTAATCAGATAAACAACGTGCTTGGATTTCCGTTCATTTTCCGTGGTGCTCTGGATGTTCGTTCCCGTGCTATTTCAGAAGGAATGAAGATGGCAGCAGCTCACGCTCTTGCTGATCTGGCTAAAGAACCGGTTCCCGAGATAGTCAAGCGAGCCTATGAGGGTGCAGAATTTTCCTTCGGAAAAAACTATATCGTTCCCAAACCGTTTGATCCCCGGGTGATCGAATGGGAAGCATCTGCAGTGGCAAAGGCTGCCTGCGATGAAGGTCTCGCACTCCATCCTATCACCGATTGGGACGGCTATAAGGCTTCCTTGAGAAAACGTATGGCACACTACTGGAATTGATGATGATTCTTCTCTCATCCGATGTGGATGAGAGAACCATTATTGAACCTGCCAGAGCTGCTTCAGCTGGTCCTTTGCCTGATCAAGCACCTGCTGATATTGGGTTGATAGCTGCGTATAATGTTTTTGCAGGAATTGTATAAATTCGGGATCCTGTTCCACAGACATATTCGCAGCACGACCATACTTCTGCATCATCTGTTCCTGTTTCTGTTCAAACATCGGTTGATACTGTTGTTTAGCCCGTTGGAGCAGTGAATCACGTGCCTCAAGATACTTTCCCATAAACTGAGCAATCTGATCGAGCAGCTGCTCTGATTCACTTGAGGGTCCGTCAAGCATCTGAGCGATATGTTTCAACCGATTGACCCGATCAGTATAATCACCGCTTTGCGGGAGTGCCACATTCGATACTACTGTCGTTGCTATACCTTGGCGTATCAGTTCCCGATCTTCTTCTTGAGCAGACGCAAGGGCCTCAGCAATTTCATGTCCATCCGCTTCCAGCTCAGTCAGATACGTTCCTGCAAGCCGTTTCCCATCAGTAATGAGTGAATCATGTCGTACTTTTTCCGGATTCACCTCAATAGCCTCTGTTTTTTCCAGTGCAATCTCCCAAGCTGATTTCAATAGTGACATAGCCGTAACTCCTTGTGTAAATCTATACATCTGTAAGATACGGATAAGAGAGAACTTGGACAAGTACATCTGTCATGATATGCTCATGACATGGATATACCGATCATGTATGCCCTCGACATCTTCGGAACGATGGTCTTTGCCATTACCGGAGCAGTGAGGGGAGTGCGTCACCATCTCGACTTTCTGGGAGTGATTGTTCTCGCCTGTACCGTAGGGGTCGGCGGAGGGGTGCTTCGCGATGTTCTGCTGGGAGCTACCCCCATCGCGGTGTATGCACATGAAAGCTATATCATCGTCTGTATCATTACCGGTATTTTTGTCTTTTTTCTTGCTCCTCACATCAATAAACAAGGGAAAATCATTGCGATAGGAGATGCTATAGGATTGGGAGTTTTTACCGCACTCGGGGCATCCAAAGGGCTTCTGTACGGTGCTGGTCCTGTAGGAATTATCTTGTCCGGCGTTTTTTCCGCAGTAGCAGGAGGGGTACTTCGTGATATGATGGTTCGCGAAATTCCGGTAGTGCTTGTTTCTGATTTCTATGCCACCGCCAGTCTGATCGGTGCAGTCCTCTATGTGGTGCTTTCGGGAACTTCTCTACCCTTTATCATCCAAGTTTCACTCACAGCAGCCACGGTGACGACACTCCGATTACTTGCGATGCGGTATCATATGCACCTGCCTGCATCCAAGTAAAATATGGACGTTCATGCCGAAAAGCAGTAGGGTATGCATATGACTTACACAGTACCTCATTATTATGAACAACCCTATACAAAGACACTTCGGGCAACGGTGGTTGCCGTAGATACCTATAAAGGAAAACCGGCAGTCATACTCGATACTACCATCTGTTACCCTGAAGGGGGCGGGCAGCCGGGAGATCAGGGATTCCTTGATGCCAATGCCATTGTCGATACCGTAAAAGATGAACAGGGACATATATACCATCTTCTTAATGATAATCCTTCGTATGTTGCCGGTGATGTGGTGACCGTATCACTTGATTGGGAACACCGGTATGATTATATGCAGCAGCATACGGCACAGCATCTCCTCTCTGGTGCGCTCTTTCGCCTGTTCGGCATAAGCACCGTTTCGGTCCATCTTGGCCATGATGAACTGAGTATAGAAGTGGATACGCAAGAGATGACCGATACCATGATCGACGAACTTGAAGATGAGGTAAATGGAGCAATTCGCAGTAATGTTCCCGTACTCGCCAGTATCGTTACCCAGGAGAAGGCTCAACAACTCGGTTTGCGAAGGACGATAAAGGTCTCCGGTGATGTGCGCATCATTCAGATCGGAGCATATGATACGATTGCCTGTGGAGGGATTCACGTGGGTAATACCGGTGAATTAGAACTGATACAGGCCGTCAGGCAGGAGACTATCCGGGGTCATGTACGGACCTTCTGGATTGCCGGTCGACGAGCAGTACACACGGTGCGGAAAAATCGTACGATGATTAAAGAGCTTGGTGCATTGCTTTCAGCTCCTCCATCTGAAATCGTTGAAGCGGTATCGCAGGTACAGACACAGCTAGCTGATGCCCGGTATCAACAGGGAGAACTTGCTGAGCAGCTTGCTCACCTGCGCCTTGCTGCTGCAGTGCACAGTTCCGAGCGGTATACTGATGTTCCTCTGGTATTTCTCGATGCAAGTGATTGGTCTGAACTGGAATATGCACAGCTTCCTCAGGCGTTGTTTGCCTATGAGCATATTCTACTCTGTGCAGTACGCACTCGCTCTGATGGCAGGCTGAATTGGATGATTGCGCAAAAAGGGATTTCAGATGATCCGAAATGGTTTCAGATGATTCGTCGTGAAGCGCTTGGACTCATTGACGGCAAAGGAGGCGGGAAACCGCCGCTTTGGCAGGGAATTGGAGAAAATGCAGCACAGAAAGAGGTTTTTATGAAGAAAATCGAAGATCTGGTGCTTGGTAGTAATCATGGCAGATCGCGATAAGGAGACGAGAAGTCTTAAAATACATTGGTTCAATGACTCACTGTTTCATGATAGCGGCAGGTTGAACTGGACGCAGATTATTGTAAAGACCCTTGGATTCATGGGGTTTTTCCTTCTTGTGTATGCGGTTGCTCTCTATTTTGTCAAGGATCAGTACCAACAGATCGGCCTTTGGGTAGTCGAGCATCTCGGGTTGGTAGGAGTGGCAATCTTTACCTTTTTCACCGATATGCTCATCGTCCCCATGAGTGTCGATATCTTATTCCCGTTTGTCACGCAATGGGCGGCAGTTCCGTTGCTGCTCACCATGTCATTAGCTTCAGCAGTAGGTGGACTCTGTGGATATTGGATCGGTCGACTACTCGGTCATCTTCCGTTGTTTTCGCTGTTTACCGCACGATTTTCAGCTGATACGCGATTATTGGTGAATCGATATGGTGTTTGGGCTGTCGTTCTTGCCGGTCTTACCCCTATCCCCTTTTCTACCGTGTGCTGGATAGCAGGAATGGTGCATGTGGAATTCCACTATGTTGCACTGGCCTCACTGACACGTATTCCTCGTATGATCATCTATTATTTAATCATTCAAGGTGGCCTTGCTGTTGTGCTATAGCAGATGCGATAAGATGCGCTCGTGCAGGAGCATCGCCAAGGTATTCTGATGCATCTAGCAGTGCGAGAACCTCATCAGTCGAGAGATACTGCAAAATCCGAGGATCAGTGCTGAGCAGCTGATCCAGCGGGTTCTCCAATCCTTGTTGCACCAATGGCCATGCTGTAAGAGAGTGCTCACGAATTACTTCATGCATCTGCTGCCGATCTGCGCCTCGCCGACCAAGTTCCATCAACAGCCGTTCACTTGCTGCAAACAGTCCATATCGCTGAAGATTTCGCTCAATTCCCGTTGTATTGAAGACCATGTGTTCTATAAGTTTTGCGGCAGTGATTAAAATCTCTTCTGTCGCAAGAAACATTTCAGGAATTACTACTCTTCGATTAGCTGAATCATCCAGGGTCCGCTCCAGGATGCACTCGGCTGCATTGTGCCAAAGAACATCGACCTGAGCAGAAACGAACCGGCACAGTGAGTCGATCTTTTCGGCATTGATTGGGTTTCGTTTGAACGGCATGGCACTTGATCCCACCTGTTTGGCACCAAACGGTTCACTCCACTCTCCGATGGGTGGGCTTTGCAGGATTCTGAGATCAAGGGCGAACTTTGCCAACGTAGCACACAATCCGGAAAGCACACTTCCGAGACGCCAATCCTGTTTACGAGGATATACTTGCGTTGCAGCTGAAAATGCCTGGAGATGCAATTCATCCATGACCTGCTGCTCCATTTCGTTTGCGGTAGTGCGCGTCCCTTCAAGCAATGAACAGTAGGAAGCACTGGTGCCCACGGCACCTTTGAGACCTTTCCCTTTCAATGCATGATACAGCCGGTTAAGATCCCCGAGATCATCAAGAAGATCCTGAGCGGTCTGCGCGAGACGATAGCCCACAGTTGTCGGTTCAGCCGGCTGGATATGGGTAAAAGCCATACATGGGGTATCAGCTGTTTGTTCAATGCGTTCTTTCAGCAGATACAGTAGGTGTTGGACGGATGCAATGATTCTCTGAAGGGCTTCCTTCTGACGCAGTACATCCATGTTGTCGAGGACATCCATACTGGTAGCTCCAAGATGGATAATACTTCCTCCTACCGGGCACTGTTCTGCATACGTTTTAATTTCAGCCATAAGATCATGTCTGATTTCCCGTTCAATCTCACTAGCTCGCTCAATATCGACAGCATCCTGATGCGCTTCAAGATCTGCTACCTGATCTGCAGTAACGAGTCCAGCTTGCTTCTGGGCCCGTGCCAATGCGACCCAGATACGGCGCAGTACCTGGCGCTTGTGGGTTTCACTGAAAATGCTGCGCATTTCAGGACTCCCATAGCGCCACGTGAAGGGGGAAATAAAGGTATCATGATCAAATGAAGCCATGCTCAGTTCCTTGTTACAGAATTATGATCTGGTCACGTTCGGGACCGACACTGACAAAGACCACAGGCGCACCGGTAAGCTCGGCAATACGGTTGACGAAATCCTGTGCTGCTTTCGGAAGGTCTTCCCAGGTACGGGCTTCGGTGGTATCGGTCATCCACCCGGGAACCTCTTCGTAGACCGGTTCTGCCTGCTCCTGACCGGCAGTGTCGGGAAGATCAGTTACAAGTTCCCCATTGATATGGTATCCGGTACAGATTTTTATGGTCTCAAAGGTATCGAGTACATCCAATTTAGTTACTGCAGTGCCGGTAAACCCATTTATCCAGCACGAAAATGAGGTGGCAACAGCATCAAACCAGCCGCATCGACGGGGGCGACCCGTGGTTGCACCATATTCACCGCCGATATCCCGGAGTTTTTCACCATCAGCGTCAAACAGTTCGGTCGGGAATGGACCCCCTCCCACTGATGTTGAATAAGCTTTAACCACCCCGATAATATCGGTAATATGGCGAGGGGACAAACCAGCTCCGCTGCAGGCTCCTCCTGCTGTGGGATTGCTACTCGTAGTATAGGGATAAATTCCCCAGTCAAGATCACGCATGATACCGAGCTGCCCTTCAAGAAGCACTGCTTTATCTTCTCGAACAGCCTGTTTCACCAATGGTATGGTATCGATGATCTGACTGCCGAAACGCTGATTCCACTGATCACATTTTTCCATGAGTTCATCGACGGTTACCTCGGGAAGACCATAGTAGGCGAGCTGTCGGTTTTTCTGTGGAAGGAGCATCTCGAGTCGGGTTCTCAGGCGCTCTGGATCGAGGATATCCGAGGCTCGAATGCCGACACGCGATGCTTTATCACTGTAACACGGACCAATTCCCCGTTTGGTGGTACCGACTGCCCATCCACTTTTCTTGCTTGCTTCTTCAGCTCCGTCAAGGAGACAGTGAAGGGGAAGAATCAGATGTGCCCGACGATCGATAAAGAGATTAGTTCCATCCACTCCTGCCGACGCAATCGATTCCAGTTCCGTTGCCATGGTGTCGAAGTTGACCACAGTACCGGCACCTACGATACAGGTTGTTTCCGGATTGAATATACCTGAAGGAATAATATGGAGTGCAAACTTACCTTTGTCGTTGATCACGGTATGTCCGGCATTATCACCACCTTGGAAACGAATAACCACCTCAGCCTTCTGCGCAAGATAATCAACAATTCGTCCCTTTCCTTCATCTCCCCACTGGGCTCCCACAATAGCGGTGATACTCATACCTGCTCCTTCTTACGTGCTGCAAGCATCTGTTGCTCACAAGCTTCATGATCATCGATATCGATTGCATCCCACGGATACTTGATCCATAGATCAGCAATTTCCTCTCCGGCAAAATAACGGACGATTTCGGGTGGGAAATCGGCATCTTTTCTTTTGTCTTTATTATGGAGAACCAGCACGGCAATCTCCTCAGGTTCATTGGTTAACAGCTCGCGAATGCAGTAACTGAGGGTGGCCCGGGTATCGTCAACCTCATCTATGAGGAGCACTTTCTTCCCACGGAGTTGCTGTTGTGTTTCATCGATCCACTGAATTTTCTGTGGATGTTCGCTGTGTTTCTGATCGATACCATAGTAGGAGATTCCTACGGCATAGATCGGGCGATTGATGTATGTCTTGACAATACGGGCAGGAATAAATCCTCCTGAACCGATTGCAACAATGACATCTGGATCAAAGCCGGATGCGGTAAGACGTCCGGCAAGTGATTGTACGAGCTTGTGGATAGTTGCGTACCCTACGTAATACTTGTTGTCCATGTAAAATCCTCTTGGTGTTAATCAGAAACGGGTACCATCTCAGCGATATAAGGGAGGGTGCGGTACCGTTCAGCATAATCGAGTCCATAGCCGACCACCCATACATCGGGAATTTGAAATCCGATGTAATCGAGCTCGACATCAACTTTTCTTCGGTCGGGCTTATCAAGCAATACAACCGTTTTGAGTGATTTGGGTTTACGGGCGGAGAAGTTTCTGCATAAGTAGTCCAGTGTATAACCGCTATCGAGAATATCCTCGACAATCATGACATGACGGTCTTCCAGATTTTCCCGGGTGTCCATGATCAGCCGAACATTTCCCGTTGATTGAGAGGATGCCCCGTAACTGCTGAGACTGATAAAATCGACCACATGGGGCACCTTGAGTTTCCTGCACAGATCGGCAAGAAAAATGAAAGAGCCTTTCAATACCCCTACGAGTATCAGGCTCTCGGTAATCCCTTCGTATTCCTGGTTTATCTGGTAGGCAAGCTCATCCACACGCCTTTGAATAGTATCCGCATCAATCAGGACACGAACCAGATCCTTGGTGAGAGCGGGAATCGCGATAGATGTCATGGTTGCTCCTTATGGTATCATAAATATAGGTTCTTTCATGGCATAACAGGAAAACTCAAGAGCTGTCAAGCCTAGCAAAGATACAGCCCCCCTCTGTTTTGTTGACGGAGCATCTTCTGCTCTCTATACTGAGAGCTCATACGTAGGAGGACGACATGTTTGAACAGGTTGATTATGCATCACTGGAACTCAATCCATTTTCCATGATGAAACAGGAGACCTTCCTGATCACCGCAGGAGATGCAGATGACTGGAATACCATGACTGCCGGATGGGGTTTTCTTGGAATTATGTGGGCACGACCTGCATTTGGCATTGTCGTTCGTGATTCCCGCTATACTTATGAGTTTCTCAAAAAGTATAACCGATTCACCTGCTCCTTTTTCCCTCCGGGGTATGAAAAGGCTTTGCAGATCTGCGGCACCACCTCAGGGCGTTCCGTAGATAAGGCAGCATTAACCGGTTTGCATCCCGTAGTGGTCGCACAGGATAACCAGGAACTGGTTACCTTTGAGGAAGCAAATATGGTTTTCTGCTGCAGCAGTGCATCTCAGACCGATATCCGACCGGAAGATTTTCTCAATGCTGCTATCGAAAAGCACTACCCGAATAAAGATTACCACACACTCTTTATTGGGTTTATCGAACAGGTGCTTGCACAGAATGCATGATCATCCATGGAGGAAACTGCGAACGCCAGTGAATACCATCGCAATCTGAGCTTCATTGCACGCTGCAATCACTTCTTCATCTCTGATGGATCCACCGGGCTGAATAATTGCAGTCACCGAAGATCCTTTTAATTCGTCGATACTGTCTCGAAACGGGAAGAAGGCATCACTGGCAAGTACCATTGCGTTGTGATTTCCGCTCTTTTGCAGCGCAATGCGTGTTGCATCCACACGGGAAACCTGGCCGCCGCCGATACCGCAGGAAGTCAGTTCAGCTGCGGTGACGATAGCATTTGACTTCACGTGTTTTACCACTTTCCAGGCAAAAAGAAGATCCTTGATCTCCTGCGGTGATGGTTTACGTTCGGTTACCACCGAAAGCATGGATGCGGTAATTTCCAGGTGATCCTTCTCCTGCAGCAATAGATCGTTTCCCAATGCACGGGGAGATAGGGTATGTGAGAGCGGAGGAAGTGTTCCCAGCTCGATCACTCTCAGATTCTTTTTTTTGCGGAGAATGGCTAGCGCCTCATCGGTAAAGGAAGGAGCTGCGATCACCTCGAGAAAACGCTTGGCAAACAGCTGAGCTCCTTGCGCGTCCAGCGTCCGGTTCACCACTACAATTCCTCCGAAGGCACTCAGGCTGTCTGCATCGTAGGCTCGTCGTGCTGCATCGGTAATGTTCTCTCCGACAGCAACTCCACAAGGCGTTGCATGTTTCACTACCACGCAGGCAGGTTCAGAGAACTCACGTAGGGTCTCCAGCGCACCGTATGTGTCTCCAAGATTATTAAATGAAAGTTGTTTTCCCTGCAGTACTGAACAGTCGAGGAGACTGAATGGGTCACTTTTACCTGCTACAGTATGAGCTCGATACACAGCCGCTTTCTGATGTGGGTTTTCACCATATCGGAGGAACTTGTCATCTTCACTTGTCCCGGTATGAAGACTATAGGATTGTACGAACGTCTCAGGAAATAGCTGATCGTCAAGGTATTGATGAATCAGCGCATCATATGCTGCCGTATGTGCAAAAGCTTTCGCCGCTAGTTTTCTGCGTAACGAAAAGGAAACGGTTTTGCTCTCTTCAATGCTCTGCATCACCTCAGGATAATCGGAAGCATGCGTGATCACCGTTACCCAGGGGAAATTCTTCGCTGCAGCACGGACCATGGTAGGACCTCCGATATCGATCTGCTCCACTGCATCTTCTTCGCTCACGTGCGGGTCTTCAATGGTCTGGGCGAATGGATAGAGGTTACAGATTACCAGATCAATCCAGGGTATATGGTGCTGTTGTGCATCTTTGGCGTGCCGGTCACGCTGTCCTAAAATACCTCCAGCAATAACCGGATGGAGTGTTTTCACCCGACCATCCATCATTTCCGGGAATTGGGTGTAATCTGATACTGAAGTCACCGGAATCTGCTGTGCCTGTAACAGCTTAGCAGTTCCCCCGGTCGAGATGATCTGAATGCCGTGATCAGCGAGCATACGGGCAAACGGTACAAGACCCTCCTTGTCTGAGACGGAAATGAGGGCCCGGGTAATGGTTACTGGTTCTCTATTCATATCCGTGGTGTACCATATTTTGCTATTGGGGCGCTACCCTCTGAGTCCCCTTTTATTTTTTCTTCTGACTCGCTACAATGGGCGTCACCATACTGGTAAATGATACGAAGAGAGGCTACTAATGGAGATCGATGTACGAAACCTGCATCCTCTTGAGATCAGGGTGCTTAGGCACGTGTCCCCGGGAGAACCGGTGACGGCCCAGCGACTGATAGCGGAATTGAACTACAATATCGGACAGTGCAACCAGACGTTCAGCTGGCTCACTGCGAAAGGATGTCTGCAGGAGACCGACCGCACCTTCCGCACATTATATGAATTGACCGATCTTGGTCGCCAACAGCTGGAAAATGGCACCCCTGCACAGCAGATTTTTAATCTGCTTACCCATGAAGGTCCTCATACGCTTCCTGAGATTGCACAGAAGCTCTCCCTTGAGAAGTCGGATGTCGGTTCCGCTTTCGGTATGCTGAGTAAGGCAAAAGCCTGTCGCATGGGTGAGGGCAATAAGGCCGAGGCTGTAGCAGAAAAAGCCCCTGCAGAGGTATCAATTGCCACTGAAGTGTTGAAAAAAGCATCACAGCAGCCCATTGAGGAGGCTAATCTCTCGACAGAAGAACGTGCCTTTGTATCAAAGAACAGTAAGAAACGGGGAGCTGCAGGGTCTCCGTTGAAAATAGTTGAACGAGAAGAAGTATTTTATCAGTTGACTGAAACCGGATCGGAAGCAAAGGCAGCATTGCTTGCTGCACATATTACAGGAGAAGAAGTAGGAGCAGTTACCACTGCGATGCTTTCCAGTGGCGCGTGGAAGAACATGACGTTCCGTCCCTACAGCCTCAATACCCCTCCTGCACGCTTGGTTCCTGGTCGACGAAACCCGTACAACTCCTATCTGCAGTGGGTAAAGGACAAACTCTGTGCCCTTGGGTTTGAAGAATTCGACGGTCCCCTGGTGGAGAACGAATTCTGGAATGGGGATGCCTTGTTCATGCCGCAATTCCATAGTGCGCGTGATATCCACGATGTCTACTATGTTAAGCATCCTTCACATGCGAAAGCCATTGAAGAACCCTATCTCAGTCAAGTGGCACAGACCCATGAAGACGGGTGGCAAACGGGAAGTCGCGGATGGCGGTACCAGTTTGATCATGACTTCACCCGACGGCAGGTGATGAGAAGTCAGGGTACCGTGCTATCGGCAAAAACGCTCCCGACAGCAAAGATTCCGGGTAAATATTTTGGCGTGGTACGATGCTTTCGGTATGATCAGGTCGATGCTACACATGGTGCCGACTTTTATCAGACAGAAGGGATTGTGCTGGGCAAGGATGTGAATCTCAAAACATTACTTGGGCTTTTAAAAATGTTTGCCGAAGAGGTCGCAGGAGCAGAAGAAGTAAAATATGTCCCCGGCTATTTCCCATTTACCGAGCCTTCGATCGAAGTTCATATCAAACATCCCGTGCTGGGATGGTTTGAACTTGGTGGCAGCGGTATCTTCAGACCTGAGGTCACCAAAGCTCTGGGGATTGATGTCCCGGTGCTTGCCTGGGGGCTCGGTATCGATCGCATGGCGCTGATGCATCTGGGCCTGAATGATCTGAGAGAGCTGTTCACACCCGATATCGAAAGTGTTCGCATGAGGAGGGGTAACTGATGCCCAAGATTGAAGTACATGAAAATTTATTCAACTCCCTATTGGGGACATCCTATACAGACGATCAGCTGGAATCCATATTTCCTGTAGCGAAGGCTGAGCTTGATGGCCATGATGAAGCAGAAGGCTTGTACAAAATTGAACTGAACGATACGAATCGCCCCGATCTCTGGTCGGCAGCAGGAGTCGCCCGACAACTGGTGTCGTATCGTGATCGCACGATTGCTCAGTACGATTTCTTCTCTACTCCGGAAGAGACCCTTGATAGCGAAGGGAGAAAGTTGATCGTCCATGAATCGGCAAAGATGGTGCGCCCATTTTCAATCGGGTTTGCAGCTACCGGAGTGGTGGTTGATGAAGAGATTCTGTTGAACCTGATTCAGTCGCAGGAAAAACTCTGCAACAATTTCGGCCGGAAACGGAAGACCATTGCTATGGGAGTATATCGGAGTGATCTGATTACCTTTCCTGTACATTTCAAGGGAGCCGATCCTGATGCCACTCACTTTGTTCCATTGCACATGGATGAGGATCTGTCCCTGCGGGAAATCTGCGAAAAACATCCGAAAGGGATTGAGTATGGTCCCATCGTAGCGGATTGTCCGGTTTTTCCCTACCTGTACGACGATGCGGGTAACGCGCTGAGTTTCCCCCCGGTGATCAATAGTGCCCATATCGGTGCTGTTGAGGAGGGACAGGAACATCTGTTCTTTGAATTCAGCGGTAGCGGACTTGAAGATCTCCTTCTTGCAGCTTCGATTGTAGCCTGTGACTGTGCCGATATGGGATTCACCATTCTTCCCGTCACCTGTGAGTTTCCCTATGACACGGAATTCGGAAGATCGGTAACGGTTCCCTATTACTTCCAGAAACCGGCGGCCTGCGAACTTGATTTCCTCAGGAGAACCCTGGGAGAAGATCTCAGCGGTGAACAAGTGGTTGATGCACTGAGACGCATGGGGGTGTTTGCCCTCACCGACGACGCTATGGTGTATATCACGGTACCCGAATACCGGAATGATTTTCTCCATCCCGTCGATATCGTAGAAGATGTCATGATTGGTCATGGGCTGGAAAACTTCACCCCGGAATTACCGGGAGATTCGACCGTGGGTCGCATCACCGAGACTGAAGCCTTTTCCCGGAAAGTGAAAGAGATCATGGTGGGACTTGGGTTCCAGGAAATGATGTATAACTATCTGGGATCTAAACGGGAGTATATAGACAATATGCTCGTCGATGGTGATTCCTATATCCAGATAGCAAACCCCATGAGTGAGAATTATGAGTATGTGCGTCCTTCGGTACTGCCTTCACTGCTTGAATCCGAGAGCGTCAGTGCTCATGCTGTCTACCCGCATCAGATATTTGAAGTAGGTAAGGTTGCCTTCCTTGACGATTCTGATAACTCGGGTACCACTACCCGTGATTATTTAGGATTCCTTGGCTCTGGCAGTGATATGGGTTTCAATCAGCTGAACAGCCTGATTTCAACCCTGTTCTATTTCATCAATCGTGAGTATGTGATGGAAGAGATTACCGATCCGCGATTTATTACCGGTCGTTGCGGCCGGCTTATGTGTAACGGAAAGCCTGTAGGTATCTTCGGGGAAGTGCATCCGGCTGTACTGGAAAAGTGGGGAATCACTATGCCGACCATCGCCGGTGAGGTGGACCTCAACCTGCTTCAGTAGTTGAGCAGCTAGGGAATGATAAAGGTTCCAGTAAGGGCAGACCGCTGCTCATACGGGAGCCTTTCTTTTTGCCCCTCTCCGATATCGATTGTGGTGGTTCGGATGGGAAGAAGTCCTTTGCTGAACAGAAAATCAACTCGTTCAGTATAGGTCATTGTCTCTGTTCCCAGTTCCCATGTGATCCCGGGAGCACTTGCAGCTTGGTAATGCGTCATCCTCCAGCTATCGAGGAAACGGTGAACGAGAAGGTTCTCAACAATCGGCCATGATACCGGTATCCGGTATGGATGATCTGCCGCAGTTTCAAACCAATCAGCTGCGGAAGGCTCGCCAAGTGAAGCAAGAACCAGTAATGGGGTTTCAGCTTCATATGCTAAAATGGGTTGAATCGCCTGTTCTCTCGAAGGATGTTCCTTTGCAATAATTGATTCCCAGCGACTTTGATCTGATTCGGCCCGGAGAGCTTGAAATACGGTTGTCTCCTGGATGTCTACCAGAGTCACACGGAATTCCTGTCCGTTTTCCAATGTGACAAGGGGGAATTCGCCGGAGGTCTGTGTAATGGACAAAGGTGAGGTGATTACCTTACCTTGCTGTGTCCAATATACGGGAGTTTTTACGAGAGACGCCACATAGACAAGCGCCTCTGTTTCTCCTGTGAAGCCGATCAGGTCATAACCGCCTTCATCCGCTTCTTTAATGATGGTATCAAGCAGGGTTTTTTCTGCATTGCAGGGCAATGGAATCAGGGCTACTTCAATCGGGCGCAGGTCCTGTTTCTCCTCGGGTTCGGGCGTTGGAGTGCTTGGTATGAGTATCTCGGTGGCTGCGGCCTGCGGTTCCTCAGGTATGATCTTTTTTGCATCCTGATAGGTGTAAGTCATACAGGAGGAAAAGAGGAACAGACAGCAGAGCCCCAGGAGAGAGAGAACCTTTTTGGTCATTTCTGAAGCTCCTGCAGATAGGCTGCAATTTCCTCCCCATGAGTCTTGGGAGAAACTTTCGGCCATACCTGTATCAGAATGCCCTGAGGATCAAAGAGGAATGTGCTTCGTATCGTACCAACGGAACGCTTCCCATAATTGACCTTTTCTCCCCAGGCCCCAAGAGCCTCAAGAAGTTGATGATCAACATCGGATAGCAGGGTGAAGTTTAATTCGTAGGTTTCCTTGAATTTCAGGTGGGATGCAACTGAATCTTTGCTCAGTCCCAGAATCACGGCACCTGCATCAGTTATAGCTTTACTTTGGTCTCTGAATGAACAGGCTTCTGCTGTGCATCCGGAGGTATTGTCTTTGGGGTAGACATAGAGAACTACGTAGGAACCCGCATAATCCTGCAAGGTCACCTGTTCTCCCTGTTCGTTCAATACGGAAACGGTTGGTGCTGAAGAACCGACTGTAAGCATGGAGCCTCCTATTCATCGTCGAACAGTGAGAGAAACCGTGATCGAGCTTCCTCCTGTTTTTTTGCAGAACTTTGTGAGGAAGTTTCTTTCATGACGAAAAAGTCACAATAGTTCGCTAAATCCTTGTATGTGATGGGTTCATCAATATCCTCACGGCATTCATGATATGCGTTTGGATCGTAGAATTTACAGTTCAGACAGACTTTCAACGGTCTTCCACAGTAGGAACATACCGAGGCATGACCGATAGTCATGGTTGAGGGAACTTCTGTATTGCAAAAGTGACAACTACCCATATCGCGAGTGTACCAGCGGTTGTTCATACGGGCAAGTGAAATCGCTTACACTAACAAGAGTCTGCTCTGAAATTCCTGTATTTCCCCGTCATGATACTGTTCCTTCTTCGGAATAAACTGCTTTCCATCGCCTGCAAAGCGGGGAATTACGTGAATATGGAGGTGGGGGACTTCCTGACCTGCAGCAGGGCCGTTATTGATGATGATATTGGTTGCTTCTGCACCGATTTTTTTACGCATGGAAATATCGAGTTTTCGAGCAATTTTCATCATATGGCCGAGAAGATCATCCGGACAGGTCTCCGTTGTCGGATATGGTTCGCGGGAAATCACCAGAGCATGTCCTTTGTGCACTGGGGCAATGTCGAGAATGACGATGCATCGATCATCTGTATACAATTGCGTAGAGGGGATTTCCCCATTGATGATTTTAGTGAAGATGGTTTCCATGAAATCCTCCGTGTGCGCAATTCTACCAGTTTTTTCGAGAATCTTCCAGAGTCGACCATTCATAAAATTCTCACAATTATATAAGTTGGAAAGGATTGAATAAAATGCCATAATATACTAGAATCCGTCCGGTACACTGGTGGAGAAACGCCGGGCGAACACGCCTCATATACCCAAGTTGCTGCAGATTCTCGCTTTGTTTCTGGGATATGGTGTCAATATTGTGAATATCTACGACTGTTGTTGTGCTCACTGAAATAGGATGAACACACTGCGGCGATTAAAGAAGAGGAACGTATATGTCTGAAATTAGCAAGATGAGAAACATCGGAATCAGTGCCCATATTGATTCAGGGAAAACCACACTTTCCGAGCGCATTCTCTTTTATTCCAATAGAATCCATGCCATTCACGAGGTTCGGGGAAAAGACGGTGTCGGAGCTACCATGGACTCAATGGAACTCGAACGTGAGCGTGGTATCACCATTGCCTCTGCAGCTACCAACGTCTCGTGGAAGGGCCATCCGATTAATGTGATCGATACTCCGGGACACGTCGATTTTACCATTGAAGTCGAGCGTTCACTGCGAGTACTCGATGGTGCTATTCTTGTTCTCTGTTCTGTTGCCGGTGTACAGTCCCAGTCGATTACCGTTGATCGTCAGATGAAACGGTACAATGTCCCTCGTATCGCTTTTGTAAACAAGTGTGACCGTACCGGAGCCAATCCGTACCGGGTAAAGAATCAGCTTGTTGATAAACTTGGTCTGAATGCTGTACTAATGCAGATTCCCATCGGACTTGAGGATCGATTGCAGGGTGTGGTTGATCTGATCACCATGAAAGCAATCTATTTCGATGGGGCGAGCGGTGAACAATTACGATACGAAGAGATCCCTGCCGAACTTGCACAGGAAGCTGCAGAAAAGCGGGAAGAGATGCTTGATGCAGTCTCGTTGTGTTCTGATGCTCTGATGGAAGCCATGCTCGAAGAGGCGGTAACGGAAGAGCTTATCTACGAAGCAATCAGAAAGGGAACTATCAACTTGGAGCTGGTTCCTGTGTTCATGGGATCTGCTTATAAGAATAAAGGAATCCAGCCGCTTCTTGATGCTGTGATCAAGTATCTCCCGAATCCTACCGAGGTTCGGAACGTTGCTCTTGATCTGGATAAGGATGAAGAGGAAGTAGTCCTGAAGGCCGATGAGACACTGCCTCCGGTAATTCTCGGTTTCAAGCTTGAAGACGGGCAGTATGGACAGCTTACGTATATTCGGATTTACCAGGGAAGGATCAAAAAAGGCGATGAGTTGGTCAATACCAGAAGTCGGAAGAAATTCAAGGTTGGTCGGTTAGTCCGTATGCATGCAAACTCCATGGAGGATATTACCGAAGCCGGTTGTGGCGATATTGCAGCCTTGTTTGGTATTGATTGTGCCTCCGGTGATACGTTCTGCCATCCATCGTTGAACTATTCGATGACCTCTATGTATGTACCGAAACCGGTTATCAGTCTGGCAGTAAATCCTGTTGACAAGAAAGCTGCCGATAACATGGCAAAGGCTTTGAACCGATTTGCGAAGGAAGATCCAACTTTTACCACCTATGTGGATCCTGAATCCAATCAGACGATTATCCAGGGTATGGGAGAATTACACCTTGAAGTCTATGTTGAACGGATGCGCAGAGAATATAAGGCCGAAGTAGTTACCGATCGTCCTGAGGTTGCCTATCGTGAAGCGATCAGTCATCGTGCCGATTTCAACTACACCCATAAGAAGCAGACGGGTGGATCAGGACAATTTGCCCGCGTTGCCGGATATATTGAACCGATAGAAGAAGCTGAAGATGCCAAGGATTACGAATTTGTTGATATGATCAAGGGCGGTGTGATACCCACCGAATATATTCCTTCCTGTGATAAAGGATTCCAGACTGCGGTGAAAAAGGGTACACAACTTGGATTCCCGGTAGTAGGTGTTCGTGCGGTAATCAATGATGGAGCCTACCATGCCGTCGACTCATCCGATCAGGCATTCCAGACTGCTGCACTTGGTGCTTTCCGTGAGGCATATGAACGGGCGAAACCGGTGATTCTGGAGCCGGTGATGAAGGTTGTTGTTGAAGGTCCAACCGAATTCCAGGGGAACATCTTTGGAAGTATCAACCAACGTCGCGGTATCATTGTCAGCTCAACTGAAGATGGTGCGAGCTGTACCGTTGAAAGTGAAGTGCCGCTTTCTGAAATGTTTGGATACTCGACCGTTCTCCGTTCACTCACTCAGGGAAAGGCAGAGTTCACTATGGAACTGGCTAAGTACAGCAGAGTGCCGAACAGCGTAAGTGAAGAGCTGAAAAAGGCCTATGCGGAGAAAAAAGCGAAAGAGCAGGGTAAATAACTCTCAGGTAAGCGTGAAGAAACCGGTCCGTCAGGGCCGGTTTTTCATAATCGTGTGAAGTTTGTTTTGCCGATTACAAAACCATGGTATACTTTATAGACATCAACATCTCGGAGGATGCGTAGTATGGAAATTCAAGAATTAAATGCTTTGAGCCCGTTAAGGGCATTCGATGAGTCTCTCAATGGTGGATTGGGAAAAGGGAATCTTGGGGTTCTTGTCTCTCGCCACGGAATCGGAAAGACAGCGTGTCTGGTACATTTAGCGACCGATAAACTGTTTAGAAATGAGCATATTATTCACGTCTCCTTCTCCGGCAATGTGGAACATGTTATCAATTGGTACAAAGAAGTTTTCCGTCAGATTTCCGAGAATCGTTCACTGGAGGATGCAGCTGAAATTTATAACGAAATTCTTGCAAACCGTGTGGTGATGAATTTCAGTCAGGAAAATGTGACCATTGATAAAGTGCTTTCCAGTCTTGAAACACTCATTCGTCAAGGTTCGTTCAATGCCGACGCTATCATGTTTGATGGATATCGGCTTACGGTGGCAACTGAAGATGATGTGCGAAAGATTAAGCAGTTTGCGATGGATATGCGTCTTGAGGTCTGGTTCTCCGTTTCTCCCGTTCGTCCCGATGTCGAGTTTGATGAGAATGGTGTGCCCAGTACTATTCTGAAGTATGAAGAACTCATTGATGTACTCATCGGACTCAAATACAACGAGGCAATGGATAAAGTTATTATGACCCTAGTCAAGGATGGAGATCAGATAGATCCAAAACCGATGCGCGTCAAACTTGATCCGAAAACGATGCTGATTTGTGATTAAGGGAAATTGCCGGGTGAGTGAATCACCCGGTTTGCATTTCACACCCATTGGTTAAGGTCTTCATAGTCATCAGAACCCACTGCAGAGAGCAGTACCGCAGCCTGTGCAATGATAGCGGTTCCGTTTCCTACTTCCCCTAATAACTGTTCTGCGGTTTTAGCTTTCACTGAGATACGATCAATCGACAGATTGCAGATATCAGCTAACGTTCTTCTGATTGCTTCTATATGCGCTGCAAGTTTTGGTTGTTGCAGAATGACTGTCGAGTCGATATTTACTATTTCCCATCCGTTGAGCATATTGAGTGTTGCTTTAAGTAAATTGGTGCTTTTTACATCCTTCCACTGGGCATCAGAAGGGGGAAAGTGCGTGCCGATATCACCGAGAGCCAATGCACCGAGCAGCGCATCAATGATCGCATGAATGAGCACATCTCCATCAGAGTGTCCCGACTCACCTAATGTATGGGGAATTATGACCCCCCCTATAATGAGCGGTCGATCTGGTACCAACTGATGGATATCCCACCCGGTTCCGCATCTCATGCTTTTCCCTCTTCTTGTGGTAAATCATCAGCAATAGTGATCTTTCTATTTTCCGTATTTCCCAGCGTTGTTCCTACAGTCTTCCCATAATCAGTATAGATTTCGGTATCATCGAGGTATACACGCGTACTCTGTGCTGCTTTTTGATGGGCTTTTAGAATTTCAGGGAATCGGAAGATCTGAGGAGTTTGCACGGTTACCAGATTGCTGCGATCGCGATGTGCTGTAATTCTTCCTTGAGAATCGATCTGTTTTACCGAATCGTGTATAGGGAGAATGGGAGCAGCTCCTCCGAATACCGTTGCCATGGCAAGGGTTGATATGATCGTTTTCTCAGAAACCCAAGGTCTTGCGCCGTCATGAATGAGTGCATAGGAGATCTCTGGTGCATACTCCTGCAGGGCTTGAAGGCCAAGAAGCACTGATTCCTGTCGGGTACTGCCTCCCGGTACGAGATACACCGGAACCGGAAAGGCGAACATGAGATTGTCGAGGGCTGACTCGGTTTCATCGTGCATACCTTCACCATAGGTTACTACCATGGCTTCCAGATGAGGAATGCTGAAGAATGGGAGGGCTGCATGGTACAGCACCGTTCTATCATCAATCAGATAAAATTCTTTCTTTTTCTGTGCAGCTTCATGACCATTGAATCGGGTACTGGCTCCTGCTGCAGTCAAAACAACACCATGGGAGGGAAATGACACTGCTATTCCTTCTCTTTCGGATCTCGCTCCAGTTTGCTGAAAATCAGAGCCTCAAGGTCATCTCTGGAACGGTCAAGAGCGAGAGCAGATTCATCAATGAGTATTTTTAAAGCATTATCGTATAGTTTCCGTTCCTGAACCGGGAGCTCTTTGATCTTGCTTCGATGGTAGAGGATCTGTACCACTTTTGCGATCGAAGCAATGGAGCCTTCTTTCAACAGATCCACATTCATCTGATAACGCGCTTTCCAGTCTACCGGAACCTGTTCCAGTCGGTTGCTGATCGTACCGATTGCTTCGAGAGCTTCTGATGCACTTACAATGCAGCGAATTCCCAGCTCATCAATTTTGCTCACAGGAACCATCACCGTCATATCTGATATCTCCAGAAAGATCTCATAATAGAGGGACGTATTACCTCTTAAGGTTTTTTCTTCAATTTTTGTAATGATACCTACCCCCTGAAGGGGGTAGACCACATAGTCCCCTATAGCAAAGGCCGGTTGTTTTTCTGCAGATGTCATACCGCTGATTATACCCGAAAAACGGGTTCTGAACAAGTATGGCAATAATCCATCATTTACGCTATATTTTCACGATGAATAAAAAGATACGATACAGTGGCATCCTGGCTCATCCTACTTCTCTGCCTAGCCGATATGGTATTGGAGATATGGGGGAAGAAGCCCGCCAATTTATAGATACACTCAGTGATGCACAGGTAGGTTTGTGGCAGATCCTTCCTCTTGGACCGGTGGGGTACGGTAACTCTCCGTACGCTTCCCGTTCAGCTTTTGCCGGAAATGAATTATTAATCAGTCTGGATGAACTGCATGATGCCGGATATCTTGCTCTTTCCGATATCGTATCGCCTCCTGAATTTCCTGAGCAGACCGTCGACTTTACTGCAGTGGAGCAGTATAAATTTCCCCTTCTCGTGAAAGCTGCACAGCAGTTCATTGCTCAGGCTTCATCTAATGACCAAGTTGCGTTTGAGGCTTTCACCGCTGAACAGTGCCACTGGCTTGATGACTATGCATTATATCGGGCAATGCTTGATCATTACGGTGATTCTCGCTGGTTCAGTATCTGGGAACCTGCATTAGCACGGCGTGAGATTGCGGCCATAGATCGTTGGAAGCATGAGAAAGCTCATGAGATACGGGTGTGGAAAGTCTTGCAGTTTTTCTTTTTCCAGCAATGGCGGTCTCTGAAAAACTATGCAAACGATCAAAATATTGCGATCGTGGGAGATATACCGATCTTTGTTGCCCCCGATAGTGTGGATGCCTGGAGTACAAGAGAATATCTGAAAATGGATAGTGATGGTACCGCTACTGCGGTAAGCGGTGTTCCACCCGATGCATTCAGTGCAACTGGACAGTTGTGGGGAAATCCCGTATATGACTGGGAAGCTCTTGCTACTGATGGGTTTTCCTGGTGGATACAACGTTTAGAGCACCAATTCTCTCTCACCGATATCGTTCGTATTGATCACTTCAGAGGGTTTGAGTCGTATTGGGAAGTTCCTGCCGACCATACTACCGCAGAGCATGGCTCTTGGGTGAAAGCTCCAGGGAATGAACTTTTTGCCGCATTACGTAAACGGTTCAATCCTTTACCGGTATTTGCAGAGGACCTTGGAGTTATCACCCCTGAGGTTGATCGATTGCGGGAAGAGAATGGATTTCCCGGTATGAAGATTCTCCAATTTGCCTTTTCGGTAACGGCTCCCGGTGAATTGGATGCACAGAATATGTATTTACCGCACAATTATGATACGCTGTGTGTTGCGTATACCGGAACGCATGATAATGATACCTCCCGTGGCTGGTTTGAGTCGCTTGATCCAGGCCTGCAGGATATTGTGAGACGGTACCTCAGTTGTGCTGATGCAGAGGTTCCCTGGCATATGATGCGCGCCGTAGTAGCTAGTGCGGCACAGTATGCTATCGTACCGCTTCAGGATGTACTGGGACTTGGCAGTGAAGCACGAATGAATACCCCGGGAACCTGCGGTGATCCCAACTGGGTTTGGCGGATTTCACAATCGCATCTCGGATCGTCGACGGTTCACGTACTCAAGGCACTGCTGCAACCCTTTGATCGCACGGCAGGATTAGCTGAATTATCTGAAGCGCTGATGAGCTAGCGAATGCCGAGATGCTTTAATGGATGGATATTCAGCACATTGTCGTACCATCCGGTAACCCTATCAGAGAGGATGATATGGGTAGTTATCCCGTGATACATGGGAAAAACCGATGATGTCGATAACAGATACTGCTCTGCCTCGCTGATGTAGCTTTCACGTGCCGGTGATAATTCCCAGGTTTTGCTCAATAACGCATCAAAGGTTGCATCTTGGACATTAGTGAGGTTATGTCCGTTGCTGCTGAACAGGAGGAGAAAAGCGAGCGGATCGAGGAAATCACCTATCCAGGTGATAAAGGCTGCATCGTAGGGAGATTGCTGCGGATAACGGGCATACATACTCAGCGGTACCGTATCAACAATTACTGTTATTCCCAGCGATCTACTTAGTGTTTCGGCAATCCGATCGGAAAGGTGTTGGACCTGAGAGCCGCGATGAATGGCTAGAGAGAGTGGGGGGAGCCCACTTCCATAGGGATATCCTGCTTCAGCAAGGATCGCATATGCTTCCTGCTGAGCTTGCTGGTGATCATACGGTTCACCCGTAAACGTCCGCTGGTAATCGGGGATAAGATGTCTCGAGGGAAAAATCTGACCGCTCTCTGCTCGCAGTTCATCCCACGGGATAAGCAAAGCGATCGCTTTACGTACCTTCGGATCTGCATAGGGACCGCGAGACGCACTAAAGTAGAAAAACCCGGTAGAAAATTCGGGATAGATATGAAGATCCTCCCGATTGTAGAGTTTTTCCCGGGGAATGTACGATGGTGTCCAATGCACTTTCCGATTCCGATAAGCGTCAATCAGATCCTGATCGGACAGAAACGTGAGGGAAATATAATCGCTTGCTACGGCATCGTAATCATAATACCAGGGATTTTTACTCAAAGTGATCCGGGTATCGGTCAGCTCAGTGATCTGAAAGGGGCCGCTGGTAATCAGTTGTGCCGACCTGTCATCAAGCACTGTTGGATGAATAGCTGAAAGAGCCGGCGTGCACAGCAGAGCCGGGAAATAGGGAATTGGGTTTTCCAGAGATATGATGAGAGTATGTTCATCGCGGGCAACTATACCGACTGAACCGGCATTTCCCACACCGTCACGATAATCACGAGCCCCGACGATGGGATCCATCAAAGAACCGAGGTATGCGGCGGCTCTGCCGTCTTTGGCCTGTTGCAGCAAATGTAACCAGGAGTCTGCAAAGATCTGTGCCGTTATTGCTTCCCCATTGGAAAAACGTGCATCTTCTCTGATAGTGAAGACCCACATCAGGCCATCATCCGAGACCTGCGTTCGTTGGGCAAGTGCAGCAACGGGTTTTCCCGTTTTCGCATCATGCGTGTATAATCCCTCAAACAAGCCATTGAGAATGAGCAGTGAGGTGGCATCGGTTGCTTCAATCGGATGCAAGAGAAGCTCCTCAGGAGATTCGAGCAATGCAATCGCAAAGGTATCCTGAGCATCCAACGGTGGATGTGCCGGAGGGTTAATCGTCTCTCGTGTGCCTGCTCCGAACAGAAAACAACCGACAAGCAGCATGAGCAGGACATAAGTCCCTTTACGCATTAAGCCAACTCCTTCTCCACTAAAGTAGCCACATCAGTTGCCATCAGCTGCATCTCTTCTGAACGTGTCTGAGTCTTCTCCCGCAACACCTTGGTGATATCTTCAATATGGTAGCGTGTACCGGGGAGGATCGTCTGGAGGTGTTCGATAAACTCAACCGAGAGGCAGTCACTATAGATGACGACCTGAGATATGATTCCTCCTGAAACATGAAAATCGAGGGTGATACCTCCCCAGGGAAACCGGGCGGTAATGGGATGTTCGAATTGCGGTG
>Ga0334895_1000339_pt1 | contig 70037 bp, 56 predicted proteins | sample GraSluR3_MG_7_FD_207229 | JGI IMG/M metagenome (GOLD analysis project Ga0334895, IMG submission 207229) | Sludge microbial communities from methane-producing bioreactor in Wageningen University, Netherlands - Granular Sludge_31_05-R3 | ecosystem: Engineered > Bioreactor > Anaerobic >... | reverse complement strand
GGTTCTCACCGCGCCGCTGACCCCGGGCACCTGAACGATGCCGGTGGAGGTGAACCGGGCAAGACCGGAGGCGGTGCCGATGTAAACACCCTTGCCGGGCACGGGAAGAACGCTGTAAACCTCGTTGGAGGGCAGCCCGCTTTCGGTGGTGAACGCCTGGCCGAAACCGGGAAACCATGTGTCCCGGGAAGGATCGGAGGGATCGCCGGAGTGGACCAGCAGCTGGCATCCGTTTCCTTCCTTGAAAGTGACCCACAAACTGTCTGATCCCTGCGGAAACACCCCCCGAACATCCCTGAAAGCAAGCCCCTGGGCCTCGGTTCGCACCGCCCATGTCATGTTCTGTGACCCGGGGTCACCCCGGAAGCCGGTTATGCCGCTGGGTTCGTCGAGAAACTCCCAGTAGCGCTCGTGGGCCGCCCATACTCCCTGTCCCTGCCTTGCGAGCATGGTCACCTGGTTGTTGGGAAGGTCGGCGGGAACCAGAACCGTGGAGGGTGGCACCGGCTGCGCCAGCGAATCCCTGCAGAATGTCAGCAACTGGTCGTCTTCCGGGTTGAAGGTGCCATTGTCATTCACCCAGGTGAGCCCGTAATGGTAGCTGGCCGCCCATATCCCGGGGCCCGCCCAGTCTGTTACGGAAAAAACGCTCTGGTTGTTTGGAAAACCGGAGTTGTCGCTGGTGAAAACCCTCCAGCCCCCGCCGGGGTAGAAGGCCTGAAGCCCCCGTATGTATGTGCCGGAGTAGATTCTGCCGTCGGGCTTGAGAACTATCTGAAAAACACTCATGCAGGGCATGCCGGGAAGATCGCTTCTCACCCAGTTTCCGTCCTGCCGGAGAAGCAGCCCCCTTCCCGCCACTTCCATCTGGGGGTCGGCGACTCCGTAGCCCATCCACAGCCTTCCGTCCACGCTCTTGAGGAAGCTGGGGGTGACATCACCGGGAATGCCCGGGGGCAGGTTTTCCCAAACGCCGTTCCGCCACTGCAGAACCTCGCCTTTCCTGGCGGCCAGCAGCAGGCCGTTGAGTTCCGCGACTCCGGTTATCACTGTGCTTGTGCCAAGAATCAGCCTGAAGTCATCGTATCCCGGCAGCAGGGCCACAACCCCCGAGGCTCCGTAGGCGCAGATGCCCAGGGATGTCACCTCAATGCCCCGGAGGGTGAGATTCATGGTGGCGGGCCAGTTTTTCCAGGCATCGGGGTCAAAGGGAGACATCAGGGTGTTGAGGGAATACACACCCCGTTCCGTCACCAGCCACAGGGTATCGGAACGGAAGTCCATCCCGTACACCCGGCTTGGCGTGAAGGCGCCGCTGATGGGAATGAAGCCCTGATCGTCGCCCCGGGCAAGGCCTCCGTCGCTTCCTGTCCAGATGTGGTTTCCGGCTTCGATGACCGAGTAGACCAGGCCGCTTCCGGGAATTCCCTCGAATTCGGTGAAGACGGTGGTCTGACCGTTGAAAAGCATTGCCAGACCCCGTTCCGTGGCAACCCAGAGCCTTCCTTCAGAGTCCTGGATCACCTCGCTGGTTTTCGGATGGGGAAGGCGGGAGGGATAGGAATAGGTTTCGGCGACCCCCTCACCGGGAACGAATCTCAGAACACCGCCGGTGGTGGCGCACCACAGCCCCTGCTGCCCGTCCGAGGAGACACCGCGGACAAAGGTGGTGGATGTGGTCAGGTCCCACTGTGGCGTGAACAGAAAAAGAAAAAGCGCGATTTGAATCATCATCCACCCCTCAGAACAGCCAGGGAAACCGCAGGCGCCACACCATCCATACAGCTTCCCAGACGATGGACCTGGACATCTTGCTCGTGCCGGAATGCCGGTCGACGAACACAATGGGTACTTCAGTGACACGGCACCCCCGCTTGACCAGCTTGTAGGTCACCTCGATCTGGAAGGAATAGCCGTCGGATTTTACACCGTCCAGATCCAGAAGCTCGAGGGCGCTTCTTCTAAACGCCTTGAAGCCTCCGGTGGCGTCTTTCACCGGAAGCCCGGTGATGACCTTGGTGTAAACATTGGCGAAGTAGGAGAGCATCAGTCTGGACAGGGGCCAGTTGACCACATTCACCCCGCTGGAGTAGCGGGAACCTATGGAGAGGTCGTACTCGGACAGAGGCGCGACCAGAAGCGGCACGCTATGGGGGTCGTGGGAGAAATCCGCGTCCATCTGGACCACCGGGTTGTATTCTTCCCGCTCAAGAGCCCATCGGAAGCCGGCCACATAAGCCTGGCCGAGGCCGCTTTTTCCCGGCCTTTCCAGCAGGTGTACCCGGCCCGTGTCTTCGAAACCCCTGACCACCGCTCCGGTTCCGTCAGGGCTAGAATCGTCTACCACCAGCACATCCGGTGACAGGGGAAGGTCAAGCAGCACCGGCAGCAGTTCTGCTATATTCTTAATCTCGTTGTAGGTGGGAACGATTATCAGGGTTCTGTCCACATCCCCGCCTTTCATGCGTTGACTGGGCCAATATAACCCCGTTACCCGGGAGAGAGAAATCCTGATGACACTTTCGCATCTGTTTGCTTTGGTCTTCGCCGCACCGGCCCTGGCAGTATCCGTATTCCCCACCCTGGGTTTCAGTTCCTCCGAAGGCTTTGTTCTCGGGGGAACCGCCGCCCGACCTTTCTTCTCCGCAGACAGCCTTTCCCGGGGGGTTGTCTCCCTGGGGGCCTACTACGGAACCGCGGGGATGGTGTCCCTGTCCGCGGAGGCTTTCAGCATCGGCGTTGGCGGCGGCAGGCACGGCTCCCTGAAGTATGAGAGGCTGATGGGCAGAAGCTGGTACGGCTGGGGAAACAACACCCACCCGGACACCACGGCGGAAATGGACTACGAAAGGCAAAGCCTCTCCATGGCCCTTCATCGGAGTCTTCTTCCGGGGCTTCTGGTTCAGACAGGGGTTTCAGTCAGACACTCCTCGGTTTACAACAGGGAAGAAAGCTTTCTGTGGGAACGGTCCCCGTCACGGGAATACGGCTCCAGCTGGACCGCCGGTCCGGAAATCGGGCTCCGCTATCGTGCCGGACGATTCAGCGCCGGGGTAAACGGCGTTTTTCAGGCCGGCGACGCCTCCTACGCCGGGGTAACCGGCACTCTCCATGCCTCCTTTCCCCTCCCGGGAGGTATGGATGGGGGGGTTTCCATGACAGGCCGCAGACACTTGGGAACCGACGGCACGCCCCTTCCCTATCTCCCGGCCCTGGGTCAGTCCCAGGGGTTCCGGGGCTACAGCGATTTCCGGTTCACCGGGCCGGTCTCGCTTCTGACCAGTGCGGAAATCAGGAAGCTGTTCCTGACCATCGCCGTGCCGCTTTCCGACATGCCGTGGAGAATCGGGGCCGCGGTATTCGCCGACGCGGGACAGGTAGCGGAATCAGTGGACGAACTTGCCATGAGAAGGTTTCACTTCGATGCAGGAGCCGGGCTCAGAATCCTCACCCACGACAACCTGATGCTGAAGGTCGACGGCGCGTGGGGAGACGAGGGTCTGGCCATAAGCGCCGGCATCGATCACGATTTCTGAAAAAGGGAGAAGAGATGAAAATCTGGCATTTGACTCTTGTTCTGGTCGTGGCGGCGCTTAATGCTCTGCCCCTCGACCCCCTTCCCGGCAACCCGGTGCCCTTCCGTTACAGCGCGTATCCCGAAGCCTCCGGCCCCCTTTTCTCGAACCCGGCGGGTTTTCCCTGGCTGAAATACCAGGACATGACACTCACCTGGTCCTACACCGATTCCACCTGGGAGGGGTTCGACGGAGTCAGCTTCCAGAGCGCCGGCGGGGGTATGGCCGGCTGGTGGGAGGACAGGGTGAGCCTTCGCAGGTTCGACACCGCCGCCGGCTTCATGGCCGGTGACCACATCTCCCTGGGAACCGGTTTCTCGTGGTACCATCCCACCGTGAACGACCACCCGCTACGCGGCGCGAAGGTCTTCACCCTGGGCAGCGTGCTGAGGCCTGCAAACACCGTCAGCGCCGGTCTCTCCTGGAGAAGCGGGGTAAGGGACTACGAGCAGCACACCGCGGCGGGGCTTGCCCTTCGCCCGATGGGGCACAGACTCACCATCACCGGAGACTGGGCATGGAACCGGTGGAGCCTCGGCGACGGCAACTGGCAGGCGGGCCTTGAGGTGGTTCCCCTTCGGGGCGTTACCGTCCGGGGAAGCATTTCCGAAGACCATGTCACCGCCGGAGTGCAGGTTGATTTCCGCCATCTCAGAAACCGGGTTTCCTCCGGCTGGTACGACGGCACCCGCACCGGGGGATCAGGCAGTGTTTCCATTCTGGACAGGTACGCCCACTGTGTGCTTGCGCCCTCGGGCAGGTTCATGGAGTTCCGGGCCGACAACCCCTCGGAAGCGCCGACCAGAAGGTTTCTTGGGCCCCGTACCCCCTCCTTCTCAGAGCAGATGCTTCTTCTCAGAAGAGCCGCTTCCGACCCCTGCGTTCCCGGCCTTCTGGTGGACTATTCAGACTTCGCCCTGAACGCCGCCCAGACCGAAGAACTCCGGGAGAACATGGTTTTGTTCCGGGAAGCGGGAAAACCGGTTTACGCCTATCTGGAATACGGCGGCACCTCGTCCTATTACAGCGCCAGCGCCGCCCGAAGAATAGCCATGCACCCCGCGGGGCAGATCAGCGTAAGCGGATTCACCTCCTACACCCCGTTCTTCCGGGGTTTCCTGGACAGGCTGGGAGTCTTCCCCGACCTGATGCACATAGGTGACTTCAAGAGCGCCAGCGACATCCTGACCCGCACCGACATGACCGACGCGCAGAGAGAGGCCACCCGGGCCCTGCTGGAAAGCGCCCGGGATGAGGTTGTCCGGGGGCTTTCCGAGGGCAGGGGCTACGAACCCGCCCAGCTCCACTCCCTTTTCAGGGATTCACCGTACTGGGGAGCCAGGGCGCGTCAGATCAGCCTGGTGGACACACTGCTGTTCCACGACCAGTTTCATGGCTTCGTCGAGCACGATCTGAATCGAAGGTTCAGTGTGATGTCCCCGGGAATGTACCAGGCCACCACCCCCCCCTCTCCGAACTGGCTTCACGAAAGCACGGTGGCTGTTGTGGTGGCCACCGGCACCATTGTCAACGGTGAGAGCGGCGGTTCCATCATGGGAGCCACCATGGGCAGCGACACCATCGTCCGGCTTCTGCAGACGGCCGCCGCCACCCGGGGAGTGAAGGCAATAGTGCTCCGGATCGACTCCGGCGGCGGCGACGCCATGGCCAGCGCCGACATGCACCGGGCAGTCCAGAGAATTCGGGAAGACATGCCGGTGGTGGTCAGCATGGGTTCCGTGGCCGCCAGCGGCGGCTATTACATGGCCTGCGGAGCCGACGCCATCTTCGCCGACCGGCTCACGGTGACGGGCTCCATAGGCATCATCGCCGGAAAGTTCGTTTTCGGCCAGCTGCTTGGCAGGCTGGGAATAGCCGTGGAGGAGGTTTCGGTCGAGCCGTCGGGAAGCCCGGGGAACCCCTTTACTCCCTTCACGGAAGATGAATGGGAACGCCAGTTCGCCGCCATGCGGGGAGGGTATGAGCTTTTCGTCAACACCGTTGCCGAAGGCAGGAACATGACCTTCGACCAGGTCGACTCCATCGCCCAGGGAAGGGTGTGGTCCGGCGCCGACGCTCTGGAGCTTGGGCTTGTGGATTACAACGGGGGGGTGTCCGACGCGGTGCTCTTCGCGGCCCGGCTCGGGGGTATCGATTCAGGGTTTCCCGGGATAGTGGTTTTTCCGGAACCTTCTTCCCTGGGAACCATCTCAGCCGGTCTTCCCTCGCTGTCCTCCATCGGGTCGCATCCGCTGTTCACCGGGGGAGGCTATATCCACCTGGGGGAAGGCCTGAACTGATTCGGCTCATTCCATGAGTATCCGTGCGATTTCCGGCCGGGTGAATTCCGCCGGGGGCAGTTCCCCGGCTTCCAGCATGGCTCTCACTTTCGTGCCGGAGAGGAACACATGGTGAGCCGGGTCGTGGGGACAAGTTCGGGAAGTGGCCATGCTTCCGCAGGTTCTGCAGAAGAATGAGTGCTCGAACCGGAGGGGCGTAATGCCGATTTCTTCCGGGTCGAAGCGGTCGAAGATGTTCTGGGCGTCGTAGGTGCCGTAGTAGCTGCCAACCCCGGCATGATCCCTTCCCACGATGAAATGGGTGCAGCCGTAGTTCTTCCTGGCTATCGCGTGGAACACCGCTTCCCTGGGGCCGGCATAACGCATTGCGGCGGGAAACACCGACAGTGCCGTGCGGTTGGGGGGAAAGTAACCGGCAAGCAGTTCGATGTAGCAGCGCATCCGGGTTTCAGCGGGAGTATCGCCCTCTTTGGTGTCGCCCACCAGCGGGTGCACCAGAAGGCCGTCCACCAGTTCCAGCGCGCATTTCTGAAGGTATTCGTGGGCACGGTGAATGGGGTTTCGAGTCTGAAAAGCCACAATGGTTTTCCACCCCTTGTCCTGGAAAAGGCTTCTTGTCTCCCGGGGGGTCAGGCGGAACTCCCGGAAGGGCTCCGAATCCCGGTGGTCAGCCACCATCACTTCTCCGCCGATGCAGGTTTCGGTCAGCCCGTTCAGGTACTCCACTCCGGGATGCGCGGGATCGCCGGTGAGAAGGGTGGTTTCCGCCTCCCGCGCAAGATCCCTTCGGAAAACCTCCTTCACCGTGATCATCCCCCTGGTTTCCCCCCGGTAGCGGAGAGCCAGCGTGTCTCCCGGCGCCGGCAGGGGATCCGCGGGTTTCGCGGACAGGGTTACCGGAAGGCTGAACACAACTCCCGAGGCGAGCCGCATTCGTTCCAGGACGCTTTCGTAGTCGTCCCGGGTCATGAAACCCGAAAGGGGGCTGAGGGCGCCGCAGCCCAGCATCTCAAGGTCACTCTTTTCCCTGGAGTCAAGGTTCAGCACCGGAAGCCCTTCAGGTATTCCGTCGGATGTTGTGGAGCATTCTGCGAGCTTTCCGCCGTGGGGTGAAATCATTGCGGGGGATCCTTACTGTTTCGGGGGAGTGTATCTCTCCGGAGCTATGGTTCTGGTGGCGATGGCCTGATTCAGCAGGTCACGGATCAGCCCTTCCAGGGGAATCCGCTCCCATGATTCGTAGTAACGGGCGGCCACAGCCCCGTTGCTGTCGATGATCAGCACCGCCGGCAGGGCGCTGACGCCGAAGAGCCTGGTGGCCGACGAGTCGGGATCAAGCATGACGGGACAGTTGAGAGGCCATCGTCCCGCCTCTTCCGGCGACTCCATTCCGGTGGCCACAACTATGCATGCAACCGGTGAGTCGGAGAACATCATGGCTATCTCCTCCATGCGGTTCACGTCTCTCAGGTCAGCCAGGGTGGAAAGGCTGTTGAAGAGCACCACCACCACATGTCCCCTCAGCTCCTGGAAAATGCCGATTCGTGCAGGCGTGTTCACCCAGGTGTGACCCATGGGGAAATCCGGCGCAAGGTTGTGCCTCTGGATCTGGGTGTGTTCAGGCTGTATCCGGAAGAGCACACCGGCGAGAACTCCGAACGCCGCTACCGCCAGAAGGAACAGAATTGTGCTTCGTGTCTGCCCCCTGGAGTAATCAGACTCCGGCAACTGACTCTTCCGCTTTAACCAGAGGGCCAACTGCTACCTTCCGATAAGCCTTCCCAGAAGAAAGGCAACGGGCATCCAGATGATGGAGGATCCGAAGTAGAACAGCCACCCGTTCCGAACGAACTCAAGCTCTCCGTGATGCAGGGAAAGAATCGCCAGACCGCTCCAGCCCAGAAGCAGAAGGCCGAGAATGCAGCTTTCCGTCCGGCGGGGGTTCGCGGCGATGGCGGCGATACCCGCGGCGGCGAACATCACCGGCCACCAGCGGCCCAGGTTCATCCCCATTCCCATCAGCAGGAACACAACTCCCAGACCGCAGGCGATTACTGCGAAAACAACCCATCCCTTGGTTACGGGCCCCATGGCGAACCTACCTTCCGGTCTCGGCGGGTGGGGTCAGGGTGGTCAGATCCAGCAGCCACCTTCCCTCCCGCAGTTCAACACAAACCTCCTGCGGCCCCATGCTGGTGGAGACAACCACCACCGCCCGGGCCTCGGAAACATGCTCCACCGATCTGACCCTTCCGGACAGGGTTGCACATTCAGGGTTTTCCGCAGCCATTCTCAGAAAAAGGTCAAGACCGCTTAACTCCGCGAATTCCTCCGGGGTCAGCCCGCCGGCCAGGGAATCAAGGGCAAGGCGGGACTCCTCGTATCCGAACCTCTGAAGCACCGCAACCGTTGAGTCGTAAACAGCATGGGTTTCAGGTGTCAGAAGGTTCCAGGCTTCGGTTCCGGAACCGCTTTCGAGGTATGCCACAAAGGCTTTCACCGTGCCTTCCGCAGGATCCTGCGAGCATCCCGGCAAAAGAAGGGCGACGAGCAGCAGCAGTCGTTTCATCAGAGGCTGTGAACCACCAGGCCGCTTCGCAGCTTGGGTTCGAACCATGTTGATTTGGGGGGCATCACATTCCCGCTGTCCGCCACGGAAAGCAGCTGATCAAGAGTGGTGGGGTACATGCTGAATGCCACGGCGAATCTGCCGGAATCCACAAGCCGCACCAGCTCTTCCGGACCCCGGATGCCGCCAATGAAATCGATTCTCTCCGAGGTTCTGGGATCATCGATGCCAAGCACCGGCCCCAGCAGGTTGTTCTGGAGAATGCTCACATCCAGGCCGAGGATGGGGTCGTTTTTGTCAAATGTGCCTTCCAGGGGTTTGATTGTGTACCACCTGCCGGTAATGTACATGGAATACTCCCGGGGGGACGAGGGAACCGGATTGTCCGACGGGCTCACGGAGAAAGACCCGGCCACCGCGGCCAGAAAACCCTCGGGAGTCGAGGCGTTCAGATCCTTCACCACCCGGTTGTAGGGCAGAATTCTGAGCTGGCTCTTGGGAAAGAGAACCGCCAGCATGTAGTTGTACTCCTCGAGACCGGTGTGGTTGGGGTTCGCGTCCCGGCGGCGCCGGGCCACAATGGCCGCTGAAGCGCTTCGGTGATGGCCGTCCGCCACATAGAGGTGGGGAACCGTGTTCCGAAAGCACTCCACCAGGGCGCTTATGTCGCCGGGTTCGGAAACCGGCCACAGTGTGTGCCTGACCCGGTCCGGCGCGGTGAAATCGTACTCCGGCTCGCCCAGGCAGACCCTTTCCTCGATTTCGCTCACCCCGGGCGCGTCTCTGTAGGTCAGGAAAACAGGCCCCGCCTGCGCATTCTGGGCCATGATGTGCCGGATGCGGTCTTCCTCCTTGGCCCTGCGGGTGAACTCGTGCTTCCGGATTACATCCCGGTCGTATTCTTCCGCGGAAACACACGCGACAAGCCCCACCTGGGAGTGGTCTCCCATTATCTGCCGGTAGAAGTAGAGCATGGGCTGGGGATCCTGTATCAGAAGCCCCTCTTCCACCAGGCGTCTGAGGTTTACCGCGCCCTGGGCGTACACCGGCTCGCTGTAAAGGTCAGTGCCCGGGTCGAGATCGACTTCCGGTTTTACAACCCTGAGAAAACTCAGGGGATTGTCCTTCACAATGTCCCGGGCTTCATCGGAGTCGAGGACATCGTACGGGGGTGAAGCTATTCTGTGAGCGAACTCCTTTCGGGGCCTCAAGCCCCGAAACGGCCTGATCAGGGACATTTTTCATTCCTCCGATTGGTGTTGGAAAGTGTGGTCAGATCTGCGTCAATCATTTCCTGAACCAGCTGCTTGAAGCTGGTTTCCGGATGCCATTGAAGAACCCGGGCCGCCCTGCCTGCGTCACCTCTCAGGGCTTCCACATCGGTTGGTCTCAAATATCTGGAGTCGGTTCTCACATAACGGTGCCAGTCGAGGTCAAGACAACCGAAGGCCTCGTCCAGGAACTCCCTGATTGTGTGCATCTCTCCTGTTGCCACCACGTAATCGCCGGGCTCGGGCTGCTGAAGCATGGTGTGCATTGCTTTGACATAGTCCCGGGCGTGACCCCAGTCCCGGGAGGAATCAAGGTTGCCCAGAACGAGTGAGTCCGAAAGGCCAAGTTTGATCCCGGCGGCGGCCATGGTGATCTTTCGGGTTACGAAGTTCTCACCCCTGCGGGGCGACTCGTGGTTGAACAGAATTCCGTTAGAGGCGTGGATTCCGTACGCCTCTCTGTAGTTCACCACCATCCAGTGGGCACAAAGCTTGGCGGCGGCGTAAGGGCTGCGGGGATGGAAGGGTGTGTTCTCGTTCTGAGGGGGAGGGCTGGCGCCGAACAGCTCGCTGGTACCCGCCTGGTAGAACCGGCACCTGCCCGCGAGCCCGGTTTCCCGCAGGGCGTCCAGAAGCCTGGCCACACCAATGGCGTTCACATCGGTGGTGTACTCGGGCATCTGGAAGGAAATGCCCACATGGCTCTGGGCTGCCAGGTTGTACACTTCGTCGGGTTCAACCTTCTCAAGAATTCGGTTCAGGGCGCTGGAGTCCGTGAGGTCTCCGTAGTGAAGAAACAGCGTCTCGCCGTATATGGACCTGTCGCCGATCAGGTGTTCGATTCTATCCCTGTTGAAGCTGCTTGAGCGCCGGACAACGCCATGCACGACATAGCCCCTGCCGAGAAGCAGTTCGGTCAGATATGACCCGTCCTGGCCGGTAACCCCGGTTATCAATGCCTTCTTCAAAACCCTTGTACCTCCTGCGGGAGCAAACAGAATGTAAGATACTATGTTCGCTTCGGGAAGCCCATCAGTGCCTTCAGGGCTTTCCTCTCCCCCGGCCAGCGGGGGTCGAGGACGACTCCGCTCATGGCCCGGACTATTCTTCGCCAAGGGTTAAGGGGCAGTTCACGCCGGGAATGGATGGTTGCGCCCTCGAAAACCAGCCGCCACTTCCACTCCCGTTCCCCCTTGCCCCACTTCAGGGCTGCCTCCGGAAGCTGCCGGGGGTCGCCGCCCAGGTGGCAGCGCTCCAGCAGGGCTATGGTTTCCCATGGAAAACCGGAGGAGTCAGAAGGCGCCGGCGCCTCGCCGGACAACCGGCGGGTTCTGGCTTTCAGAACCGGTATGTCCGCGAGTTCCATACACCTGGACCAGTCCTTTCTGGCCTCCGCCAGCAGAAAAAGGGGGCCCCTGGCCAGAGCGGACGCCCTGACAGGGTGACCTTCCGAAAGCCTGGCCCGCCTTGCGGCTTCAAAGGCGGCCTCCGCCTCCTTCCAGTGACCCCGGCGGCAGAGAACATCCCCCAGAATCGAAAGGCCTGTTCCGTCTTCGGGGAGTAACCGGGCGGCTGCCAAAGCTTGAGGCATCTGCCCAAGTTCAAGCAGTATTTTAACTTCCCTCTGTCGAAGCCTCAGAATGGCCCCGGGATCGGTCTCTTCCCGCAGGCGCTTCTTCAACACCAGCAGTTGACAGCCGTCGGGTCTTTGATTACGCATGGGCGTACCAATACGGATGGAGTGACAATGGATCAACTTTTCGACGAAATTTTATCAAACACCACCTCAGGCGCTTCTGAAACATACATAAAGATACTCAATCACGTAATCCTGGGTAATCTTAAGGATCCCGACCTTCCCGAAGCCCTGATGAAGTCCGCGGGAGACATGGTCCCCCTCTGCTATCTCGCCAGGCGTCTCGCCCAGGCGCCCACCTTCAAATGGAAGGACACCGCCGGCGATCTTCAGAGGGAAATACGGCAGCAGGGGGTCGAGGCGGGAATTCAGCTGTACAAGCAGCTGGCCGACGCCGACAACATTCTGCTGTGTCACAGCAGAAGCGGGTCGGTGCTCAAGGCGCTGGAACACAGAAAGAACAGGATCGACACCATCTACCAGACAGTCTCCTCCCCGGGCGAGGAGGGAAGAAGCGCCGGCGAAACGCTGAAGGAAAACGGCTTCAAGGTAAAGCTCATCGATGACGGAGATTTCCCGAAGGCACTGAAAAAGGGAGCGGTTCCCGTCATGGGCGCCGACGCGGTAACCACAGGGTTCTTCGTGAACAAGGTGTCATCCGCGGACATCGTCAAGGCCGCCCTCGATGCGGAGATCACTCCCCTGGTGCTGGCGGGAAGAGAAAAACTCATCCCACCAGACATCTACGGCGACCGGCCCCTGAACCCCCTTTTTCAAAGGGTTCCCCTCACGGGCCTGAAGATAATCGTGGGTTCCCAAACCTTTACGATGCCCCGACATCTGGCCAAACTCGCGGCCCTGATCGGCAGTCAGGACAGCTGTTGAAATGAGGGCCCTCTTCGAGGGTCATTGGCGCGCCCTGGAACAGGCTTTTCTGACAGCGTTAGCCTCGGAGCGGAAAAGGCCCCTGGCGGTGGTCACCGCAGGATATCCCCTTCTGGAAAGGATTGCCGGACTGCTGTCGGATTCCGGCCAGGGTGACCTGGCGGGGGTTCATTTCTTTCCGGGAATACCCGGGCTGGCGCAAAAGCTCTCCCCCCTGCCGGTGTCCCCCCCCCCGTCTCCTGCTGATGTAACGGCCTGCGCTCTTGCTTCTTACGGCCCGGAAAGAGCAGCCGGCGGCGGTTCCTTCCTGGCAGGGCTTCTTGAACAGGGCATAGGAGCGGAAGAGTTCGGTCAGGTCATCATGTCACTTCCCGATGAGCCGGGTTTCACCGCGCTGGAAACCCTTCATGCCCTGAAAAGCTTCGAGGAATCCATGGACGGGGTAAGCCCCGGGCGGGCCGACGCGATAATGCGTGACCCGCCGGGAAACGGGTTCGCCGGAGTGCTGATGTACGGCTTCTACGACCTGAACCCGGGCCAGAGAAGGTTTGTCCGGGCGCTGGCGGAAAATACTCCGATAACCTGGTTCAGCCCCATTCACCCTTCTTCGCCGTGGCGAAGCGTCTACTCCAAAACAGGCGTCTTCCTCGGCGCCATGTTCGGAAACCAAAGGCATCGTGTGGATTCCCGAATCCCCCTGTCCCCCATGGCCCTTCTGGGAGAAAGCCTTCTAACCGGAAAGGCCCTGTCCCCGCCCCCCGGCCTGAAAATCCTTCAATGCGGAAGCGGGCTTGGCTTCGACCACGCGGTGACCCTGGCGACAGGAACGCTTCTTGGCCTCCGGCCGGGGTTCAGGGTGGCGGTTGTGGCCCGGGGGGCGGACAGGAACAGCGTCGCGCTGGCTCTGAACCTCGCCGGCTTTTCCACCAACCCCGGAGTGTCCATTCCCTGGAGTTCAACCCCCTTCGGCGGTTTTCTTCTGGGTGTCTGCGGGCTGCCCCGCTGGAACTGGCACCACCTTCAGATCCACAGGCTTCTGGCTTCCGGCGTGGTGTTCGGCCAGAGCCCCGAACAGTATCTCCAGGCGGTGGTTCAGAGCGGAGCCAGATTCGGCAGAAACGCTCTGGAGTCGCTGGAAATGCCCTTCGCAAAAAAACTTGTCGCCTTTGCCGACAGCCTTCCACAGAAGGGTTCCCCGGGGATTTTCATCGGCGCTCTGAAGAAACTGCTGGAAGACCCGTCGGGATTGCCGATACCTCTCGCACTCACCGGGGAGGTGCTGCACCCGCTCCGCTTCCGGTTCCAGTCCGAGGTGACTCTCGAAGGGTTCCGCGCCATGCTTGAAGCCCAGTTGGAGGGCACTCGCACCGAAGTGTTCCCCAAGGACCCCGTCGGAATTCCGGTGTTGTCACCCGAACAGATCCGTGGCGCCCTTTTCGATGGAGTTGTGGTGACCGGCCTCGAAGAAACCGTTCTGCCCTCCCGGCACATGGAAGATCCCAGGTTTCCCGCTGTTCTGAGGACGGCTCTTGAAATGGCCACGGGAGACACCCGGGAGAAGGAAGAGGCCTTCACGCTTCGGCAGGTGTTCGAGGCGGCGGGGGAACGGCTGACACTGGTGGTCAGAAGCAGGAACAGCGAGGGCCGCAGTCAGGAACCCTCACCCTTCATCAGCAGGCTGACCGGTCCGGATGAATACCGGCATTTCTCGGTTCAGGCGCCGGATTCGGCTGCGGTCCTGATCCCCCCTCCGGTTTCCGCACCCTTTCTCTCAACTTCACTGGCGGCCGAGGAGGAACGGCTTTTCCGGAACAGTTTCGGCCCCCACGACGGCATCGTAGGGCCTGGAGTGGTTCCGGTTCCCCGGACGATCTCCGCCTCGATGCTGGAAGCCTATGCCGCATGCCCCTTCAAGTACCTGGTGGAGAGGGTGTGGAAACTTCCGGACGATTCTGCGGCTCCGGTGCTCTCCTTCCCTGATCCCGCCGCCCACGGCAGCTTCACCCACCGGGCGGTGGAACTTGCCCTTGCGGGTTCGCCGCCTCCGATTGCGGCGGAGTCGGCCCTGGCCGGCGAGAACCTGACGGCAAGGCTTGGCTCGCAGGCCTTCGCGGAAAACTACAGGAAAACCCTGACAGTGCTGGTGGAAAGGGCGATGGACTTCTTCCGCCGAAGGGAGTACCGCCTGGTTGCCAGCGAACGAACGGTATCCGGCGTTTTCGGCGGCTTTCCCGCCACAGGCCGTCTGGACATTCTGGCGACCGGTCCCGAAGGGCTGGTGGCGCTGGACCTGAAAACGGGAAACCCCGGCAAGACCCGAAAGCCCCTTGAAAACATGAACCTCTTTCAGCTTCCGGTGTACTACACACTGTGCTCAGAGAAGCCGGCGGGCATGGGCTACCTTCATCTGTGGCGCGACAACGATCCCGTCCTGAACCATGTCACCGCGGATGAAATAGTTCCCGCTCTCCCTAGATATCTGAAAAAGACCGAAGGGATAATGGCGGGAATCGCAGCAGGTCGCTTTCCGCCATCTCCGGATTCCGACGCGTGCGGCTTCTGCTCCTGGGCCCACCTGTGCAGAAAATCACCGGAGATTCGGATGAAAAGAAAGGTGTCCGGTGAAGACTCCACCTCCTGACCAGCGGGAACGGGACAGGATCACCGGTGAACACCACCGGAGCGTTGTGGTCGAGGCCAGCGCCGGAACAGGCAAGACCACCCTGCTCACGATGAGGGTGGCTTCCCTCGTGCTGGAAGAGGGAGTCCCTCTGGAAAACCTGGCTGTGGTAACATTCACCGAAGCCGCAGCCTCGGAATTGAGGGTGCGGATCAGGGAAGTCCTGAGGAACAGGGTCCCGGGATTGGCTTCCGCGTGGATTACCACCATTCACGGCTTCGCTTCAAGAGTCCTTCGGGAGTACCCCCATCTCACCGGCTGCCATCCGGATTTCAAGGTGGAAACCGGGCATTTCAGCCGCAGGGAACAGCGGATGCTGTGGGATTCCTTCCTGAGCCGCCTTGATCCCACGGTGGCTGTGCTGAGCGCGGAAGCTTTGGCAAAACCCGGCTCGGAAAACCTCAGGGAACTTGCCGAAAAAATAGAGCCGCTCCGCTGGATCACGGACATGACGCCTTTCGGAGACACCGGGCGGGAGTTCAGCCGGGGAATCCGGCAACTTGCCGAAGAAGTTTCAGCCATCCTTGAGCTGTGTCAAAACCCTTCCGACCCGCTGGCGACGAAGCTGGCTGCCCTGAGAGACCGGCTTTCCCACGGCGACTGCACAGGCAGCGTCGACCTGCGCAGCGGCTCCCGGGCCGCATGGGGGGGGGCGGACGGGTTCAGGGCCGTCAAAGACAGGGTCCTGGCGCTAAGGGAGGGGCTTTCGCGGCTGCGGGAGATTGCGGCCTACATGTCCGTTGAGCCCGGGCTCTCCCAGGTAGTGCTGCCCTTCTCGGTCCGGGCCAGGGAACAGTGGGACTCTTACGGTGTACGGCTCTCCTACGACGACCTTCTGCATTTCGCCCACCGGGCGGTGACGGGAAACCCGAACCTCAGGGCAGCTCTTGCCGCCAGATTCCGGCACATCCTCATCGACGAATTCCAGGACACCAGCCTCCTGCAAGCCAGGCTGTTCCTGGGCATTCTGGAGGGATCCGGCCTCCAGGGACGGCTCACCATCGTCGGCGATCCCAAGCAGTCCATCTACGGCTGGCGGAACGCCGATGTGGAAACCTACCGGGAAACCGTCGAACTTGTTCAGCGCTCCGGCGCTCTGATGGAGACCATTTCCACCAACTTCCGGTCCTGCAGGGCGGTCATCGACTTCGTGAACGCCTTCGGTAACGAGCTGTTCTCCGGGGCTCCGGATGAACAGACACCGTTCCTCTCCCCCTATTCGCCCCTTCTTCCCCAGCCCGACGCGGTGCATGGCCCTCTGCCGGAAGTTGTAAGGCTTCCCGAGCCGCCTGAGGGCACCGGGGCCGCGGAATACAAGGGCAGAGCCCAGGCGGAGGCCGCGGCGGACATCCTGGAGAAGGGAAACCCCGGCGAGTGGGCGGTGCTGTTCCGCAGCGCGACCAGGCTCGAGGAACTGGTGGAATCACTGGACCGCCGGGGCATTCCCTACATCGTGGAGGCGGGCAGGGATTTCAAGGAACGGCCGGAAGTGGGGGACACCGCCATGCTGATAAGGGCCGTCACCGACACAGGCGACATAAAGGCCCTGGCGCACACGCTGCGTTCCCTCTATTTCGGCCTGGACGACGCCACGGTCACTCTGGCGCTGGGGGGGGAACTCACCCGGGACATCCACGATGCCCTCGGGGTTCTCGAAGGCCTTCGAACCGCCGCGGCCAACCTTTCCCCGGGTCTCTTTCTGGAAACAGTGTTCCGTCGAACCTGCATTATCGAAGCGGTCCGGCAGAGCCGTTACGAGGTGAACCGCAGGCTTTCCAACCTGCGCTGCCTTCTGGAGAGGGCCCGGGAGTATTCGGGCCTGGATCAGCTTCTCGACCTGCTCACCGGCTCCTCGGTCCATGCCGCGGAGGAACCCTCCGCCTCTCCCGAGGGGGGCGAAGCGGTGACCCTTAGCACCATTCACCGGGCCAAGGGGCTCTCCTGGACGAATGTGATGGTTCTTTACCCCGGAAGCAGAAGCGGCGGAAGGGGCTCAAGGCTGCTGTCGGACCAGGGCGCCAATGCCGCGGCCCTGAAGTTGGGAGAGGGAAAAAGCCCGCACTTCCAATGGCTTGAAGCAAGGGAGAAGGCCAGGTCCGACGCCGAGTTCAGAAGGCTTCTCTATGTTGCGGTGACCCGTCCCCGGAAAAGGCTTGTGCTCTTCACCGACTCCGGAGATAAGCCCTCGAGTCCCGCCGGTGTGCTGAATCTGGCGCTGAAGGGAGCCGAAGGCCTGTACAGCGAGGTGATCCTTCCCCCGCTCAACATCGACTCCCTTTATCCCAGGCAGGGGGTCCCCGCTTTCCGCCCGCCCCCATCCGCGGTTGTTCCCCCTCCCGGAGCCCCGGAACCCGGGGCGAGGGAAAGGGCCATGCGTCTCGGCAACGAAGTCCATGCCCTGCTTGAAAAGATCGATTTCAAAGCCCCGGAGGAATGGCTCGACCTGTACATGCCCCGGATGAGGGGGCAGATGGAGTTTCCCGACGAGTCCGCGGCGCTTGTCAGGGCGTTCTTCGCCACCCCCCTGCCCTTTCCCCTGGAAGAGGCCAGGGTGGTTGGCAGGGAGTACCCGCTTCTCTCCCGGGGAGCGATCCTCTACATCGACCTGCTGCTGGACATGGGAACCCACTTTGAGATCATCGACTTCAAGACCGACCGCCCCGAATCCATAGGCTCGATGATGGCCCAGTACAAGAGCAAGCAGGAGCAGTACGCCTCCATACTTGAGAGGGTTACCGGAAGGCCCGCGGCATGCAGGCTGATCCTGCTTCAAAGCCGGGAGTGCGTAACATTGAAAGAGCCCCCCTCCCCGGAGACCCGGAAAGGGGGGCGGTAGAGATCAGTCGTAAAGGGAGAAGCTCTCCCTGTCGCTGAGTCTGTCCAGCTGCTGGAACGCAACCGTGATTATGCCGTCGCCGTCGCCGTAGTAGGTTTCCACCCTGAGGATGGCGGCACCAAGCTGCTCGGCGTTGGGAACGAACTCAAGGTAAGAGTCGAGTCCCTCGCCTCCGTCGTCATCGAAAAGCTCCGACCCGTCAGGGAAGATCAGGGTGATCATCGGGTCGAGGTGTGCACTCTCCGCGGAGATGGCGTAGTTGTACCCGCCTGTGATGTCCAGGTTGAAAAGCCCGTAAGGGGTTCTCCGATCAAGCCTGAGTTCGTACGCGGAACCCAGTCCCAGATCCACCGCCTCGGCCTCGAAGGCAACTTCCTGTTCTATGGTGAAGCTGACGGCGCCCTGGGAAACCTGGTCGTAGAACGCCACGAGGGCAAGGTAGGTTCCGGGTTCGAGGTTGAGTAGAAGGCCGGGATCCCATCCGTCATAGTCGTCGTTGTAGTCGACGCAGTAGGCATTCTCCGGGCTTTCGTAGCTCAGAAGCGTGAGGGTGGCGTCGATGTCCGAAGTGGCCGTGATGTTGTAAAGGCCGTCCTGGGTGATGGTGAACCCGAAGGCGGCGACAGGGGTTGCGGAGTTGATCGACGAGCAGTGCCAGTCCTGGTCGATGCCGGGCCAGAACGCCATGGCCAACTCGCCCCCGGAAATGTAAGCGTCGTAGGAACCGGGAACGCTCACCCGGTTGATCTCGCCCTCGCCCAGTTCCACCTGGGCCACCGAGAGGGTGTATCTGCCCCCATCCCTGCCGCTGTAGCTGTTTACCACCGCGGCGTACAAACCGGGTTCAAGCTCACGCATCAGTCTGGAATTCCAGCCCGTTCCGCCGTCGTCGTTCATGGCCAGGTAGCGGGCCGTCCCCCGTTCAATTGAAACCAGAACCAGGTAGGCATCGAAATCATCGGACTCCAGGGAGATGTAGTGGAACCCCGGTTCGGTCACCCGGAATGGCACCAGCACCGCGTTCTCCCAGTCGGATACGTAAACATCGCCGGCTCTGAGATCGTCGACGAAATCCTGCATGGTGTCGTTCCTCTTGCCGTCCAGAAGCCGGGATTCCATAACCCCGGTTGTCAGGGTGGCGGAGGCGGTCCAGTCATCCAGGTCCCCGGATGTGCCGGCGCTGACGGAAACGGTGGACACACCCTCGAAACCGTTCACACCCCAGACAAGAAGCCTGGCGCCGGAAGGAACCTGGGAGAGTACGATTCTGCTGCCGGTATCCCGGCCCCAGTCGTCGTTGGCGGCAAGAACAACGCCGTCCTTGTCCACCACCGCCATCACCGGGTCGAACCGGCCGGAAGCGGTGGCTTCCACTACTGTGATATCCCCGGATTTGAGTTTCATTTCAACACAGCGGAAACTGCCCTCAACCGGAATGCCGGCTTCGAGGAGTTTCGTTTCCGCGTCGGCAAGAGCTTCGCTGAGCCGCGGACCTGATGAGGTTACTTCGGCCTGAACAGTCTTTCCGTGACCGAGGCCTCCGTCAAGAAAACACCCGGAAAAAAGCAGGAACACTCCCACAATTGCGAGCAAGGTCTTTTTCAACGCACCCCTCCTTTTCATCCCCACGCCGGAGAACAATCGTCCGGTACATCCCACCGGAAACACTGTATCAATAACCAAGCAGGACCGGGTTGAAAAGCGCTCGGGGCGCCGAAGCGCCCCGAGTTCACTTCATGAAGCGGAAGGCTACCGGATCAGGGTGACCTTGGAGGTTGCGATGTTGTCTCCCTGGGAGAGCCGCAGGAAGTACACGCCGGCGCCAAGGTTCTGGTTCTGCCATGTAACCGTGGCCTGGCCGGCGAGGGTGCCTGAGAAGGGCCGGTCCACCAGGCGTCCGGCGATGTCGTAAACCTCGAGAGAAGCGTGGCCGCCGGCGCCGGAAAGGAAAACAGGGACCGCGCCGGTCACCGGATTTGCCACGGAGATGGTAACCAGGGACAGGCCGGATTCGATGGTCTCATCCTCGATGCCCACCATGGGCCAGGTCTTGGTGATCACGCTGGGGTCGCCGAACAGATGGTAGGCCTCGTGATAGTACCTGGACCTGCCTCCGCCGGAGAAGTAGGTGAACACCGCCAGCAGCCCGCCGTTCATGTAACCCATGGGCCAGTGGATGTCGTCCTGCAGGAACCATTCGTACTCGGCCTTCTCCTGAATGTCGTCTTCGGTCCAGTAACTGCTGGGCCAGCTTCCCCAGAAATACAGACCGCCCCGTTCAGGGGTTCGGGTCCAGGTTTCCGCCCAGCAGGTGGAAACGCTGTAGTTTCCAGTGTCGCAGGCATGGGAGAGTACACCGGGGAACATGCCGTCGTTGGTGAGCTGGTTGAAGTGGGAGCTCTGGAAGCTCATATCTCCCCAGCTGGTGCTGCTGCCGTGGCCGCTGAAGGTAACCATGGAAAGCCCGTTGTTGATCGCGGCCACCGCCTGGGCGGCGTTCCCTCCGGTGGAAACCGGATACACCTTGATGGAACTGTATCCCCTTGGATCGCAGTAGTTGGTTATGCAGTAGTTGTGGGTTCCCTCGGAGATCTGGTAGTTGTCGGTACTGGCTATCCAGAGAAGGTTCTGCACCCAGCCCTGTATGCCCACCGAGTTCTCGTAATCGATCACCCTCTGGGCCATGAGTATGGCCTGACCGGTGCTTTGCACGCTGAAACGGCCTATGAAGGCGTCGGGGAGGTAGCCTCCGTCGTCCAGCGCCACATAGTACAGGTCGGTGCTGCCGCCGTAGGTGGTGGCGGGAAAGCCCGGCATGTATTCGATGTCTCCCACCAGAAGAACATAAGAGGGGGGATTGGGCCAGTTTTCCAGAGCGTTGTGAATGTAGCTCTGAATTTCGCCGTGGGTGGACCCGGTGACGGAGAGGTCAACCATGGTCACTTCGAAACCCCTGGCCTGCTTGTGGCTTACGAAGGCGTCCATTCCTGTGGTAACGAAGTCGGAGTGGCCGATGATGAGGTACGGCGCCGGGGGAGTGTCGGTTCCGTGTTCGAAGATGCCGTGATTCACCGTGAGCGTTTCCAGTACCCGGCCGAAATCGTCGCAGGCGAACCTGCGGGCTCTGTCGTAGCTCCGGGCCAGGTCGCCGCCCGAGAAGTCCAGCCGTATCTCGGCCCCGGCAAGAAGCGTGTAGCCGGCGGCGGGGTTCCAGCGCAGGGGAGTGATCTCAACAAGGGCCAGGTTGTGGCCCCTCATCTCTCCGGCGTAAACCACATTAACCCAGTCGGAGGGGTAGGGAGTGCCCTGGGAGTAAACACCGGGGTCGTGCACAACGGTGAAGGAATCTCTGGAGCGGCTTTTCTCGGCGCTGATGACTGCCGGCTCAACCGGAAGCGCCGGGCCGACGGGGGTTTCCACCCTGAGTTCCGTAACGCTCACGTCCACCGTGGCGCCAATGGGAATCTGAATCCAGGCGCGGTAGACGGGAAGTCTTGGAAACCCGGCTTCCGCCAGGTTCTCCGCCCCGGGAATGGAAACGGTGGCGTACTCCGCGCCCCGCATAACCGTTGTGCCGAAGACAGGCATTCCGGAAATGAGGGTGAGGCTCATTCCATCGGTGGAACTTTCCGTGATGGAAATGCCGGCGGAAAAACCGGTGGATGCCAGAATCAGTGCAAAAGCGGCAATAGTTTTCAAAGCAATAGCCTCCGTAACGAAAAACCCGCGGAAAATCGCGGTGGTTGATGGTGCCACAAGAATAGTAGAATTCAATAATAGAGAAAGTTCCCCCCCGGGTAAAGGAGCATGATGAAGGCAGTCTTCCTGCTTCTCCTTCTGGCTGTCCAGGGCCGGGCCGTCACCGGAGAAGGAGTTGCGCTGGTTCTGTCCGGCGGAGGAGCCCGTGGTCTGGCCCACATCGGCGTACTCATGGCCCTGGAGCAGGAGGGTGTGCCCATCAGCGCCATGGCCGGCACCAGCATGGGCGCCCTCCTGGCGGGTCTCTACTCCTGCGGCTTCAACGCGGCCCAGCTGGACAGCATCGCCCGAAGCATAGACTGGGACCGCCTGTTCAGCTCCACTCCGGAAACACGCATGGCCCTGCTGCCCGACAGAATCCGGGGCCGGCAGGATCTGGTGACCCTCAGCCTTCGGGGCCTCACCCCGGTTATTCCCGCCAGTGCCGTATCCAACATGAGGGTAGGCTTTCTTCTCTCCTCCCTCACCGGTCCCACACAGGTGCAGCGGGGCATTTCCTTCGATTCCCTGCCCATTCCCCTCCGGGTGGTGGCGGTGGATCTCCCCTCCTGCCGAAGGGTCATTTTCCGGTCCGGCGACCTTTCCCGGGTTATACTGGCAAGTATGGCGGTTCCCGCGGTTTTCCCCGCCATCCGCGAGGGCGACATGCTTCTGGTGGACGGCGGGGTTTTCGACAACCTCCCGGTTGACGCCGCGGAAAAAGCCTGGCCCCATCTTCCGTCCCTGGCGGTGGATGTGGGTTCAGCCTATCCCGATTCCTTTCCCGAGAACCCGTCCATCCTCGAGGTGGGGAACTTCACTTTCGACGCCCTGTCGAAGAGGGCCAATGATCAGCACGCCACCACCCCGGAATGGTATTTCGCTCCGGACCTGGGCGACACTAAAATGTGGAGTTTCACCTCGCTGGACAGCCTGGTGGCATGGGGGTACCGCCAAACCCTGGAATGGCTGCGGGAGAATCCCGACATTCCCCGGGGCGCGCCTCCCAGGGAACCCCACACCGTTCCGGAATTCATGCTTCGAAACCTTATGATCTCGGGCCACAGGCGGCTTTCATTCTCCGCGGTGAACACCTGGCTATGGGTGCAGCGGGGAGATTCGATCACCCCGGAGCGGGTCAGGTGGGTATCCGAAGAGCTTTACTCGTCCAACCTGTTCAGCGGTATCCGGTTTCAAATGTACCCCGCCGATTCGCCGGACCAGGTCGACCTGGCCTTCACCCTCAGGGAGAGCAACCCGGCTTCACTGGGCATCGGCCTCACATACCACAGCGACTACGGCCTGGACGGACGGGTCACCCTCGACCACCGTAACACCTTCAACCGGGGAATGACCGGCCTGATAAACGCCGGGGGAGGTGACAGGTACGCTTTTCTCGAAGGCTCTCTGAACACCGGCGCCGGCGCGGGCTATCTGCGCCTTGAGGGAAGCATGCACCAGATCAAGGCCATTGAGCCCTGTCTCGACGGCACTTCTCCCGTGAGGATCTGGGCGGATCACAGCGTATCCATAGCATCCGGGAGAACGGTTTCATGGTTCGGTCTTACCGAAACCGGCGTGGGGTGGTTTGGGCGACGCTACAGCGGTTTCTCCAGGCAGGGGTTTCCCGCGGTGTTCATCCAGGCCCGGGCGGACACCCGGGACGACCCCACCGCCATGACCCCGGGCACCGGGCTTTTCGTACGCTTCGCGGTGTCACCCCAACCCGGTCGCAGCCACAACCGGTTCAACTGGGATTTCGACGGCATCATGGGTTTGAAAAACAGGTTCATCTTTGGCATCAACTCCTGGGGTCAGCTCATTACGGGCTACAACTACCCATGGCAGCTGTCACGGTGCGGTTCCGAACGGAGCATTCCAGGATACAGGTGGAACTCACTTCCCACAAGACAGAGACTGGCGGCCACAATGTTTCTTCAGAGAAGGTTCGTTGGGCCGATAAGCGCCGGTGTGAACGCTGGCGCCACCTGGGACTACCACACCGTAACGGCCCCCCACGACGGCGACCTTCACTACGGCTATGGCGCCTACCTTCAGATGAATGTCCCGGGCGGTTCCGCCAGGCTGTCCATGGGTGTTCCGGATCAGGGGGGGATCCGCTGGATGGTCTCCATGGGAAGCGACTATTCCTTCGGGCCGGGCAGGTAACATGAAGGTGCTGTCAAAAAAGGCGATGCGGCCCAGAACCATCGTCGGAGACGGGTCTTCGGGAACCGGCGAGGCCATGCTGGCAGACCAGGCGTCGGGCTGCGGCAGATTTACCGCGAAGAAGGTTTTTATCGATCCCGGCGGTAAAACGGCTTCTTTCCGGTCTCAGGCCGGGTTGCTTCTCCTGGTTCTGGAAGGAACCGCCGAAGCCGCATCTCCCGATGGGGGGATTGCGATTCTCGGGTCCGGTGAAGCGCTTGTTCTGGCCCCGGGCGAGGAATGCAGGCTTTTCAACCAGGGCGGCGAAAAGGCTGTTCTGCTGAAAGTGGAGGGGAACCAATGAAAGTCGTACCGGTTATCCTGGCGCTGTTGATACTGCTTTCCGCCTGCGGAGGCGAGCTTCCAGAGGCGGCTGGAGAGTCGGTTCCCCGGGTGGAGCGGGAATCCGGGGAGACCGGGGACTGAGCAGCCCCGCGGCGAACGCAGGCTCAGTCGATCAGGGTTTTCTCCGTGTAGCGGTTGTTCATCAGACGAACCAGGCCGGAGTAACCCATCTTGAACCTTATGGTGTCGCCCACCCGAACAGTGGCGCCCAGGGGCCCCAGGTTCAGCACCGTCACATCGCTGCTTGAGCCCGCTATCTGGAAATCCGGGTTCACCGGAACCAGAGATGAAACCTCCGTGTCCAGTTCACCCACTGTAACCACCGCCCGGTAGCCCCTTTCCCCCGGGCTGTGCTGGCGGTTTTCCCCTCCGGATTGAAAGGGATGCAGGTCGTCGCTGGTTTCCCCGAAGGGAACCAGGTTCTTCTCCTTCACTTCCGTTACCTCCGCCTCGAGCACGAAGCCGTCGTCTCTGAGGCTTGGTATGGTGCCGCCGTTTATCAGGTCCGTTCCCAGAAGAATAGACTCCCCCACCCGGAAATGGTTCACCTGCCGGGGTACCTGCCCCAGAAGCAGGAAGGGAATCGTGGCGCTGGCTCCGGCGGAAATCAGCGCAATTCTGCGATCGAACTTCAGCTCCAGCAACTCCCGGTAGAGAACAAGCTGCATAAGCTGGTCGGAACTGGGGATGGTTCCGGAAAGGCAGCCCAGGTTGGAACCTATGCCGATGACTTCGATGTGCTCAAGGTTGAAGACGTCCCTGTAAGTGTTGACCAGGGTGCCGGGAAGTATCCCCTCCCGAAGATCACCAAGCTCGATCATGAGAAGAACCTTGTGCACCACACCCTGTTCCGCGGCTATTCTGTCCAGTTCCTTCACGGTGCTGAGTTCGGTGTTCAGGGAAACCTGGGCGTGTTTGACAACCTGGCGCAGCTCTCCGCTGGTGGGGGCCCGCAGGAACCACTTCTCAAGCTCTTCCGCGGAATCATTCATGGCTTCGAAGTTGGCGATCCTGGAGTCGGCCACGGAAGTCACGCCCTTCTTGACCAGGGCTTCCAGTACCGGCGCGTACCCGCAAAGTGCCTTGGTGACCACTGTGAGCGAGGCGTCGTGCTGCCCGACCCATCTTTTTATGGTGTTGTAGTTATGGATCACCGCATCGGTGTTCACCACCACCCTGTTCATTCGTGCCTCATCTCGGCGTACTTGCTTTCGAAACCCAGCCTCTCGTAAAGCCTTTTGGCTGGGTTATCGTACTCCACATGGAGTTTCACAGGGCCCCGGCATCGGGCAATGCTCTCCCTGATAAGCCGGCCGCCCACTCCCTTGCCCCTCATGGATGGGCTCACCGCGACGAAAAGCAGAAGGTTGGGAGGCACATACCCCTCCATGTGGGTGAAGAGCATCACCAGGGCTCCAACCAGAACTCCGTTCTCCCGGGCCAGGGCTATGAACCCGCCCCGGCGGTCATTGGGAGAAAGGGCGTATTCAATGCCGGCGAGGATTTCCGGAACCGGGTCTTCAAAAGGCTTCAGGGAACCGTGCAGAAACTCGGCGAGTTTTGGGGAGTCAAGTTCTGCGGGAAAATCTTCCTTCTTATCAATGAATGTTGTTTCAACCACGATACTAATATACCTCCTTGCATTAATATTATTACATTTCAGAACAATATGATGAATATCCTTGGTCGAGTCAAGCGGAAGACAGGGCCACTTGGCAGCAATCGGGTTCTTGGTTACCTTTCCATGCGGGGGGAGGGGAAATCAGTGGGTACAAAGCTCTCAACAGGGCAGTTCGGCGGGAAAACCAGCGCCGATTCTGCGAAGAAAGCCCTTGCAGAGGCTCTGGGCAAGCTTGATGGCTCGACACCGGGGCTTGTTCTTCTTCACACTTCATCCACGCACGACTACGGCCCGGTTCTCGAAGCGGTTGCAGGCGGAGTGGGAAAAACTCCTGTGATAGGTTGCTCCACAGCGGGGCACTTCACGGAAAGCAGGGTGGAGCCCGGCGGTGTTGCGCTGGGAATCATATCATCGGATGGCATGCTTTTCAGTACCGCCATGGCAACAGGGCTTCGAAACGATCCCGAGGGAGTTGTCCGGAAACTGGCGCAAAAAATTCCTCCTGTGGCGCCCGGCCGTCACCTTACGGCAATTCTCTTCGCCGACGGCCTGTCAGGAAACGGAGAAGAGCTTTCCCTACTGGCTTCCAGGCTCTTCGAGAAGTACGCCGGCTGTCCCGTCACCCTGCTTGGAGGTTTCGCCGGGGATGACCTCAAATTCACCGAAACCCGGGTTTTTCACGGTACGGAGCACGCCAGCGACGCCGCGGCGGCATGCTTCATCATCTCGGACATGCCCTTCCATTCCGGAGTGAAGCACGGCCACACACCCCTTAGCCAGCCCCACACAGTCACCTCTGCCTCCGGCAATCTGGTCAGCAAGGTTGACGGCCAGCCCGCCTGGGAGGTATGGCGCCGGGAAACCGACTACCCGATGGACCAGCTCAAGGCGAAGTACCGTGGCCAGCCTTCCGAAGACTACGCAAAACTGGTTCTGGGCAACTTCGAGCTGGGGCTTTGCACAGAAGGTGGGGAGTACAAGATCCGCTTCCCGATGATGGTGAACCCCGACGGCTCCATGCTGTTCACCTGCGCCATACCGGAAGGTTCAGTGTTCCGGATCATGGACGGCAGCAATATGGAGGCCCAAGTGGAAGCCTCCGGTCTCGCGGCCCGGGCCGCGCTGGAAAACGCCGAGCAAAGCCGGCAGAGCCGTTTTGCCGGAATGCTGGTGTTCGAGTGCGGTATAAGGCTGGCCCTTCTTGAGAGCCAGTTTACCCGTGCCATTCAGGCCTATCGAAGCATTCTTCCGGGGATACCCATCCTCGGCTGGGAAACTTACGGCGAGATTAGAATGACTCCCGGAAGCTACAGCGGCTTTCACAACACCACAACTGTGGTTGCCCTGATTCCGGAGAACTGAGGGTTATGGAAGCCGATGGAAGGCTCTCAACTCCTTTTGAGGCGGCTCTGACAGTCGAGGTTCATGAGCTTGAAACCGCCCTGGCGGAAAGTTCGGGCATAGAATGGGCCAGGGCACGGGTTGCGGAGGCCATGGCCGCCGTGGGAATACCCCAATCGCAAACCCTCACCGCGAGCCAGGCCGGCAGTGTGTGCGCCCTGCTCATGCGCAGCGGCGGTCTTGCTTCCATAGTTGCCGAGAGCTTCCTCGACGATCTGGAAAAGCGCCTGCTGAAATCAGTGGAAACCAATCTATGGCGCTCCGAAGAGATGCTGGCAACCCTGATCAACACCATTCCAACCTCCATCTACATGAAGGACACACAGGGCAGGCTCATCCTGGTCAACAGCGCCTACGAGAAGCTGGTGGGCAAACCCCGGGAGGAAATCATCGGGTTGCAGGAACGGAGCATCCTTCCCGAAGAGGCGGCCCAGGAAAATGCCCGGGGGGACCGGTGGGTGCTTTCCGGCAAAAAAACCTTGCGGCATGAGCTGACCATCGATTTCAAAGGGTCGCGCCGGGTGTTCGAAGCAGTGAAAACCCCGGTGAGAAACGCCGATGGCGAGATCATCAGCGTCCTCGGCGTTCTTGATGACGCCACGGACCGAAAGCTGATGCAGGACGAACTTATGAAGGCGGTCCGTCTGGAATCTGTCGGGCATCTTGCCGGGGGAATCGCCCACGATTTCAACAACCTTCTTACGGTCATCATCGGCGCAGCCTCTCTGGCGGCACGGAAGGCGGAACAGGGGCACGACCCCGGTCCGTCCCTTCAGCAGCTTCAGACAGCGGCACTCCGGGCCAAATCACTCACCCAGAAACTGCTCACATTCAGCACTGGCGGAGCCCCGGTCAAGAGCGTGGTCGATTTCAGGGAACTGCTGCAGGAGGCTGTTGAACTTGCGCTTTCCGGAACACGGATACGGTCGGTCTTCGAGTTTCCACAGAGCCTGGGCAATGTGCAATGCGACCGGGGGCAGATAGTTCAGGCCGTTCACAGCATGGTCAACAACGCGATTCAGGCAATGCCCTCCGGGGGAACCATCACTGTGTCCGCGAGTGAGGTTGATGTTCTCGACTCCCGGAAAAACGAGGAAGCCGAGAGCGCGGAAAGGCTTCCCATCGAATCCGGCCGTTATGTCAGGTTCTGCATAAGAGACCATGGGGAAGGCATTCCCAACAGCATCAGGAACCGCATCTTCGACCCGTACTTCACCACCCGCGACAAATCAACGGGCCTTGGCCTTCCCCTGGCCTACAATGTACTGAAGCGGCACCAGGGCTATCTCAGGTTTTCTCCCCCCCCGGGAGGCGGAGCGGCTTTCTACGGCTATCTTCCCTCAGTGGGAGATGCCACTGCGGTATCCCCGAAGAGAAGCGGATTGCCGGTGAACCTCAGGATTCTGGTGATGGATGATGAGCCCATGGTTCTCAGCGTGGTGGGGGAGATGCTGTCCGCCCTGGGTCACACTGCTGCTCCGGTCACATCCGGCGAGTCCGCGATTGCCATGTATGAAGAGGCCCTGGAGAAGGGGGATCCCTTCGATCTTCTGATTCTGGATCTCACCGTCCCCGGGGGCATGGGCGGGGAGGAAACCCTGAAAACCCTCAGAAAAAAGCACCCGGATGTGAAGGCCTTCGTCTCAAGCGGTTACTCCAACAACCCCATAATGGCACACTACGAAAAACACGGCTTCGTCGGCGTCATCGCCAAACCCTACCACTTGGAACAATTGGGGGACACCATACTAAATTATATGTTAAAACAAAGTCAGAATACTCAATAATATTAAACCAGTGTTTGATTTTATTAACCTGCCCAACGACTTTTGTCTGTTTACTTATCTATAGAGATTGCTATTTTCTGATCTTGAACGGGGGCCCCGCTTAAGGGGTTTCAAATTCAAATCAAGAGTTTTCTCGCACAGGTTGATGAAGGATTTGTCACCCAGCGGCCTGCCGCTTCTTTCATGCCTGCGCAGGAGTTCTCTTTCAGAATCCTTCGGTGCGAGTCTCAGAAAGTCTCTCCAGTCATCGACCATTACCGAGAGAGCGTCGGACTCCGCGACAACGGGGTCGGCTGTAAGACCAAGGTGGTGCCTGGCGCTGCTCCAAATCCATTTCTCCGGTCTGTCACATATGCCTGCACGAACGGGATTCTGTTCAATGTAGCGGCTCGCTGTGAGAAGGTGGGCATCGTCCATGGGATAGGAGGCGTATCTTCCCTGCCACAGGTGCCCGGTCCATCCCTCCCTTCTGTTTACCCAAAGGGTGTATCTGCGGTGTGTCTCCCCAAGCGCTCCTGTCAGCGCTGTCTCATCACCCGGAACCGCAACGATGTGCACATGATTCGGCATGAGGCAGTATGCCCAGATCTTCACCCCGTTTCTCTTCGTGAATTCCCTGAGGATGCTGAGGTAGGTGGAATAGTCCGACTCCCGGAAGAACACACGCTGCCTCCTGTTCCCACGCTGTGTTACATGGTGGGGAGTATCGGGCATTACAACGCGCGCTATCCTTGGCATTCGGATATTTTCAGACAATCTCTGCCGATTGTCAAGAGTTGCATATTCCGCTCAAACTTATCAGTCCGCCTCCTTCAAGCGATGACCTCCCTGGTGGCGCCCCTGAAGGAAGGCTTCCTGCCTTAACCCGGAAAAACACCAGAAAAATGTGAAAGTGAAACTGAAAGCAGGGCTGATCAGGGCGAAATACCACGGGGCAAACAACTGAGCTGGGGAACACTCAATCGCCACAGCCGGGAAACTGGGTCGCCATTAACAGAAGCGCCTGATTTTCTCGATCTACACCCAGAAGCCTTGAAAACTGCCAATGCATGACCGTACTTCCGGACATGAACAACGATCCAATGCTATTTGCTTCAATCTGGAGATGCCCAGCCTGCAACAGGCAATTGCATAACTGCTTCGACTCATATTCTTTACGTGAAACTCATACGCAATGCCCACCGTTTGACCGCAATCGATCTCGCTGCGTCCCTGCCTCAGCGATTAACGATCAAATCAGCAAAACAAGCTTCACTGAATGGGAAAAGCAATGAAAACATCACTCTACAACTGGAGTATCCGCAGATCAAGCAAACACATCATATACAATGGCTTCACAGGCGCCATATTTGAACTGGACGAAGCTCATTCGCATTTCGGACGACTTCTTGAAGCCCCCGGAGTACCTATCACTCATGGATTCTTTGATGAGCAATCCTGTGAAATGCTTTCAAAAACAGGATTCCTTATCGATGATGACTTCGATGAACAGAATCATCTTGAATCACTGATCTCTGGCCTTTCTATTCAGAAGCACACCTGTTGATGGTGGACACTGTCATTCGATGGTGTCCACCAACTCGAACGAAAGAAAGGAATGGGCATGACAATAGCATTTCTATTGGTTTTGATTCTTTGTCTTGGATGCGGTATGGGAATCAGTGGCGATAATCATGGAGTGAAGACGGTTCATCTGGCCAACTGCATTGATGTGGAAAGCGATGGCTTGATGGGAATAGGAAGTATCTGCTATCTGGATAACGGCGATCTTGTTGTGCTTGATCACATTGGCAGAGAAATACATGTCTACAGGGGCTCGGAGCACGTTTTTCAGACTGCGTCGGTAGGCGAGGGTCCGCTTGAGTACAACTCACCGGGCGAGGTTGTGCCAAGGCCAGGCGGAGGCTTCGCGGTCAACTGCCCCGGGGATGGCAAAGTTCTGCTCTACAACAGCGAGTACCAGTGCGAGGGTGAGATCATCTTTCATGGTCATTACTTGCGACCAGGAACTCCTGTAAGACTGAAAATTCTTTCAGATGATTACTTGATCGGGATCGACTACATTTTTGACGAGTTCACCGGCTGTGGAACCAGGCTCAGCGGATGGGATGTGTCCGATCCCGGCAATCCGATCAGACTGCAGACTTATCGCACCAGGCTCGCCGAGACAGTTCACCCCCTCAGATACATTACGCAAACCGCGATTGCCTTCGACATCAATTCCTCGACTGGGGAGTTGCATATTGCAGATATCAGCCCCGAGACATACGAGATCAGCACAGTGTCTGTTACCAATCAAAACATGAACACATTCACCCACAGTTCGGAACCTGCGGAAAAAACCACCGAGGAGCTTGGCCTGGAAGTGCAGAGACTCAGGAACGCTTGGGTAAGGGGCACCGGCAGCGAAGCCGGCTTCGACTATGAACCTGATCTGTATCACAATCTTATCCAGGCCCTTTACTGCGGAGAAGACGGTGAACTCTGGGTGAGAAGAGGTTCCCCCCAGACTGTGCGCTTCGACGTTTTCAGCCCGACCCGCGAGCTGTCCGCCGAGTTCAGTTTTGTGACCGAAAGCACCCAGGAAACCGACGGATGGCTGGTGGCGATCGGCGCTGGTTCAATTGCGGTGGCACCGTTGAACCCCGGAGAGGAATACTTGCTCTTCCACAGTGAACTGCCTGATCCCGCATCGCGTTAGCATCAAAACACAAGCTAACCTAACGTGGCATCTTTGATGGGTGATTTATCCCCCCCATCAAGGAGGACGCATGGCTTACGTTTCCACCCCGGTTCTTCTCAGTGCCGAGGAGAGAAAAGCCCCCGAGAAGAATGTACGTTCCGCAAAGGCAGTTGGTTGAACCAGATCGAGGTGTGGTTCAGCATACTCACGGTGCGGGTGTTGCGGAACGAAAGCTTCACATCGCCGAAGGAACTTCGCAACGCGATTGACCGCTTCATTGCGTCCTACAGCGAGGACTGCAACCCCTTCCAGTGGACGAAGGAAAAGGTGCATCAGGTCACACTCAAGAGGAGTTATGCAGACTTATGTAAGTAGGTACTAGAGTCTGATAACCCTGTCAAACAACCGAACCAGTGATTCCTTGTGTGATATTGCAATTACTGTTGTATCAATGAGTTCATTGAGAAGATTTTTTATGATCCTTTGCTCAAGCACAGTATCAAGGGCTGATGTTGATTCGTCAATAATCGCAATCGAGGGGTGCTTCAGGAATAGCCTTGCCAAAGCTATTCTCTGTTTCTGCCCTCCAGATAACTCCCTCCCTCCATCGCCAATTCTTGTTTGAAGGCCTTCTGCAAGAGTGTCAGTGAATTCGAGAACTTCCGCTTTAGCTGCAGCATGCTCAACTTGGAATAGTGATGCTCCAGGCTTCGCTATACTTATGTTTTCCTCAATCGTACCGACAAACATGTGTGGGTTCTGAAAAACTAAGCCAATGTTCTCTCGCAGAGAGCGAAGTCCTATGCGTTCAATTGGCGTATCGCCGATGAGAATCTGTCCTTCCACGGTAGTGAACAAACTAATCAGCAAAGAAGCGATTGTTGTTTTCCCTGAGCCGCTCTTTCCCATCAAAGCAACTTTTTCTCCCCTTTTGACTGTGCAGTGAAAGGCCGCGAGAAGATCCTCTGCATCCTCATAGCGAAAAGTTACATTGTCAAAAGTTAAGGAAGAATAGTCGCGAGGAAATTCTACCATATTGTCGTTATCTATCTCTTCTGGTTCTCCTTCATCCAGAATCGAGAAAACCCTCTCAGCAGCACCGAGGCTGGCGCGACCAATCCCAAGTGAGTTTATGAAATGGTTGATAGGGCCTAAGATCAATGCCATGTAACCCCAGAACGCGATCAAGTCGCCCATCGTCATAGTGCCGGATATAACGCGCTTTCCCCCAACCCAGAGCATTGCAGCAGCAATCATCCAGACAAACAAGTCAACGGACTGAAAAAAAGCTTGAATAGTCTCCATGTGAATCTCTTTGCTTTTCAAGCAGTTGAAGGAGTTGCTAAGGGCACCCATCACGTATTCTTTCCCGTTCAAACTCCTGGTCTCGGGAAGAGATGACCAAAACTCTTTAAGGCTGGACGAGACCTTTGCCTTTGCGTCTTGAACAAAACTTGATGCCTTCTGAATGGGTTTTGTGGCGTCTTTCATTATATACATCATCAATACATATAGTGGAATTGTAAGTGCCGTTAGTTCAATACTAATATAAAGCATAATGCATATTATTGCGATAAACTGAAGCATGTCCGAAGCAAGACCAATGATCACGGGTCCATACAAGTCACTCATTTTTTCAACATCCTGAAGCACAGTAGAAATAATGCTGCCAGTGTCCTTTCCCTTAAGGCAAGGCATCTTAAGGGAAAACAGCCAGTCGGCTATAGTCTCACGCAAATCTCTGGCTGTGCTCTCTTGAATCCTGGCAAACAGGAACCTCTGGGCAATCCGACAGGCAACCTGTAGTACTGCGACACCAAGAAGCAGACCTACAACTTTGAGGAGGCTATCAGTTGAACCACCCAAGGTGATATTGTCGATTAGAAGTTTCTGAATCCATGGACGCGCGATAGCTAGAGTACTCACAACGACTGTAATCAGGAATGTTAGGGCTAAGGCAGGCCAATACCGAAACATGAACGCTAGTGTTCTTGAAAGAAGTGCCTTCCCTTCCTTTTCATTTGCTCGTTTTACCGTCATCCTTTCTTCTGCTATCTTCATGCTTGAATCGCTTTTCATTCCTCAGTTGCTGCTCCAAGCAAATACAGCGTTAAAGTGCCATTGCTGTTCTGGATGTATCCGACAATGCCACCTGTTCCCACCGTGCAACTCTCAAATACAACCGGTAGTGACGGATCGATGTACACTGTCTTCACTATCTCTCCAGTGTGATCCCAGATGTCGAAGACAACGGTCGGGTACATGTCTCCTCTGCACACCCAAAGTAGTCCATCATCAGCAACTCCCAGTCCCCGAATCAGCGCGTAATGGGGATCAGGTTCATAGCCACCAGCATAGGCCTGATCCTGCGATGCGCGTCTTTCAAACGCTTCTTTCTCTAAGTCGATAACATCCTCCGGTTTTTCGACACGAGTTAAATCTGACCTCTCTATTGTTCCCTTTATATTGCCGTAAACATCATACATTTGGATTACATAGTTTCCTGCATCGGGAACAAGATAAAAGTTGTAATTTGAGTCAGCTGTGTATATTATTCTTTCATATTCTTCATACATAATGTGCGAGCTTTCAGGTGACCAACACCACTCTCTTCTGTAATAGGTAACATCGGGTTCAGATGATGCCGTGAATAGCGATACATTGCATGCTATTAAAACGCCTTGCTCGACTTGTTCAATACTAAACACTGTCCCGACAAAAGAACTGTCTCCAATAGCGTGAATATCGTTAGGTACGGAAGATCCCCATGAAATGGAAGAACCCAAGAAATCCCCTTGTGGCGAAAAGAAAAGGCACCGCATTGAAGCATTGTCAACAACCATCAATCGATCATCGTTCAGGATAGTGAATCCAGTCGGTACCGATATCTCTCCTGGTCCATGACCTCGCCGACTAATTGAGCGAACATGGTTACCCTCGGGGTTGAACTTCTCGATTCTACAATAGAATCTATCCAGGTAATAGATGCTTCCTTCTCCATCAAAGCACACTGAGCTAACATCAAGAATCGGGTCTTCGCAAAATGTTTGAAGGGTATCAACTATGTACAATGTATCAAGTGATACATAGCTATATTTTGATATGTTGCTTTCACTGTTTGCAGCTCCACATCCACAGATTATTGCGCATGCAATTGGCACTGCCATGATGGTACTTCTTTGCAAATACATCTTTGTTCTTCCTTCCTACTTCCCGCATTCTCAATGGTACCGATGCTCACACACATATCATATGTGAACATCGGCACCATACTACCTCTATTGGCTGTTCTACTAGTCGCCGAAGATTATGCAGAATGTTCCACCGCCATCACAAATGCATAATGGACCCCATTTGCATTGGCTGATTGCTGTCTCGGAAAGGTTCTGGGGAGGGGTTATGAATTGCATCTTATAGCCTCATTTCAAGCTAGTGAAGAGCACAGCTTCGTTATTTGGCATCCTACGTGCCAAATATTAGACATAATGTTTCCTGGCAGATACAGACCCACTTGCAGTCAGATACTTCTGCTGCATCCTGCACGCAGGGTACTTCGATGAATTCCATCTTCTTCCCTTCTAATCAGGGTCAGGTTTGTAGATAATGCACAGCGTTCCTTGGCAGACGCATATCCACTTGCATACTGGAGTAGAAACAAGGCTATGGTTGTCTGGCTGTGATACGAACTCCATTCCTCTTTCTCCCTAGGTTTGCTGCTCCATCGTGTGATACTCATACACTTTTCAGATTATCGCATAGACATGCCCATTTGCGCTCTTTCTCATTAAACTTCCGTTTCATCCGGGCTGCGGATGAGAACCATCATGAACCTCCTTTACAGTTAATGGCCTAATCAGCATTACTTTGTTTATTGTTACTCGCCGCACGCTGTGTTCACGCTATTTGACCATTCTGCAGTTTTATATTCTTTCATTCTATTTGTAACCAAATGGCGCAGTGTGTTAATACTAATCTGGCAGTAAGCATCAGGCATGTTTATCGCCCGATAAGCGCATCCTCCACCGCAATTCGGTAACAGTTTGCATTCATAGCATTTACTTGATCCCATGTATGGATTCCAACTAATCCAGTCATGATTCACTTTGACAAGAAAGTCAGGCTCATGAATAGATATACTCCGCCTCTTTTTACATCCTACTTCATCCCAACACTTTACGACACTTCCATCTGGCAGCAGTACGAATGAGTTGAACGCCGAAGCCAAGCAGCCACCGACTCTGTGCCGCATGTACTCGGCGGATAGATGTGCATTGCTCGCATTCTGAAGACTTAAATACATAAAGTCCTGGTTTTCGTAGTACTTCTCCAGATTGCCGCAATGATCATATCGCGTAGGTTCGTAGTAGACCGTAATGTTCTTATGTACCAGTCTTTCATCATTCAGTTGTTTTGTTACATCCTTTTCTACATTAACTCTAACAACTATCTTCATGCCTGCATCCGCGGCAGTTTTGCAGTTTGACACGATTCGTTCATATGTTCCTTTCTTACTATGCTTTAATGGTCTTCTACTGTTGTGTACCTTTGCTGTTCCGTCTACCGTGACTTGAACTTTGCTGATCCCACATTCAGTCATCCACCCGATATTCTCGTCGAGCAAGTATCCATTTGTTACAATCATATTTCTAACGATATTATTGGTATTATTTATAATTTTATTCTGTTCTGTGCATATGTATCTACACATGTCAGGGTAAAGAAGAGGTTCACCTCCATACAAAGACATAGTGAATCTACTAATGTTGTTACCCTTTAATGTTTCTATATAACTAAGATACTTGTCTGCAGTGCATTTACTGATTGCTTGTTGTTTTACGCTTCCAGTTTGATAGCAGTACGGGCAAGCAAAATTGCATTCTTCCGTAACAACAATTGTGCAGGCAAACCAACTAAGCTGATAGTTCTGTAATGCAAATCTCATTGCCATCACTCGACGTTCATCGAACCAATCAGCGATTATGAAACCACCGTACTGCAGCTGTTCAATGACTTTATCAGAGAGATTCTCTAGTGAGATATGGCCAGCAAGAAATTGCTTAATCGGCTCAACGTTTTCTTGATCAAGTTTGGCAAGTGCGCCCGTATAGCCATTGTATAGTGCAACACCATAGTCAGTGGCGAAGAGATGTGTGAACTGGGAAATCTTCAAGGATGATCTATCAAGTGCTTCCAGATGCATCATACATCCTTTCTCAGAGCTATCGTAGCTGTCTCTTGTTTGCCGCTTACCTGCAAATTCGCTATCTCCTCCTCCTGTAAGTACGGCGTTCTTGCCGGCTTTTTCAAGTATTCTTCATATGTTTCATGTTCGCTAAAATTATGCATAGTATCATATCGATTAAATCGGCTATTGATGTGTGAGCACCGTGCCAATGAGGACCACAGAAAGACCCTATCGTGTCCTTGCTGCTTGCCACAACCTGGACTTTTCGCTGGTCTTAACTCCCACTTCTCACCAGCCCTTTGAAGACGTTGGTTTTCCGGGTTTCTGAAGGTTATGACCAAGTGTTCGGCCCTGTTTCCGTGGATTCTTTCAACTGATGGGCCGGGAGCGGACTTGGATTTCCGTTCCCGGCCCTCTTCTGAACAGACCTCGGCCCCTGCTTCCGAGAAGCATTCCGTTCGGAGGAAGTTTAGTCAGTTCTCAGTGGATATGCTGCAGATTGGAATGGATCCGGGCGAACTCCCCGGACCAGGGGTACTCGCAGGCGTAGGACACCAGTACCCTTCTCACGCTGATCCTCAGCCTGTCTGATCGCTGACTCTCTACAGAGCCGTCATGGAGTGATATAGTCCGGATTCTTTACCTTCATGTACCCCATCAAGTGCTTCCGGCTTACGCGGTAGTTGCTGGGCGGGATTAGCATCCGCTGGGAACGATGCGTTCTCACGACGCATTGATTTTTCCGGGTTAACATGGCTGAGATAGAACAGACCGTGATAGGACAATGCCTCAACCGCAGGCTCGAGAGTATCGGCAGAATCAGAAAAGAGGAGTCTGCCCGGGAAAGTCACAGAAACAACAAGAATGCAAGGTGAACAGGCAGTTCACAACGGAAAACCCTCGCGCAAATCTCAATCGACTCTACCCGACATTAGGGATGTTATGGGGCACTGGAGATCATCCATTCGTTTGCGCGCTATTTGGTATGGTGTCCCTCAATTGTTCAGGCAGTAGATATGAAAGCGATTGACGCCTTCATCATCGCGAACCTTGTGAACACCGTGTATCTCACCTTCGAATCCGGGAAACATCACTTCCAGCTCCTCCACCGCCGCCAGATAGTCAATGATGTGCCGGGTTTCCTCGGTGATCATCTCGCCGGGCATGATGATGGGAATTCCGGGAGGGTACGGTACCACCTGCACAGCACTCACGCGGTTTTCAAGGGAACGGATGCCAACCTTCTCCACATTGCCTCTGACCATGCCGCGATACGCCAAGGAGGGGGTCATGACCTGCCTTGGCAGGGTGCTGAAGCACCCGAGCATGCCTTCCACCAGCCGATACTCCCGAAGGAAGCCGTGCATCCGGTTACACAACTGCTGAATCGTCATGTCGCCATACTCGTCCGGGTAGCTCTTCACCAGATTCGGCAGAATCTCTTCGAGCTGAACATCCTCGTCATACAGCTCTTTGAATCGGAACAGCTCCGCCAGCAGGGTTCCCGACTTGCCCTTGGTTATTCCGATACTGAAAAGCAGGAGCCATGAATAGTGACCGGTCTTCTCCACCATTATTCCCCTGGAGCGAAGCCACTTTGTAACAATGGCCGCGGGGATGCCCCACTGGTCGAGGGTGCCCTCCCGGGTGATTCCCGGTGTGGCGATGGTGACCTTGAAAGGATCAAGCATTATGCCGCCGTCGTCCATGCCTTTGAACATGTGCCAGGAGTCGGAGGATTTGAGAATCCACCAGTCCTGCTCCGCCAGGAGGTTCCTGTCCTCAACATCAAGAAGTCCGTCGGGTTGCCATGCAGTGAACCACCACTTCCGGGCGGGGTCTGATTCCGAGTGCATTATCTCGCTGTTGATGGAAGCCATTGTTTTTCTGAACACCACCGGCTCCCGCAGGGCTTCCTGCATCATGCGAACCCCGGCCTTCCCCTCCATCATCTGGGTGGAAACATCCAGAGTGGCGATCATTCCGTACTGAGGGGAGGTGGAGCTGTGCATCAGGTACGCCTCGTTGAACACATCGGGATCGATTTTCCGGTCGGCGCCGTCGCGGTAATGCACCATGGACGCTTGGGACATGGCCGCCAATGTCTTGTGGGTGGACTGTGTGGCGAAAACCGGCATTCGGGCATCGGGCTCCCCGGCCCTGGGGGTCATCGCGTAGTGCCCACGATAAAGGGGATGGAAGTGGGCGTAGGCGAACCATGCCTCGTCGAAGTGTATGCCGTCCACAATATCCGAGAGGGCATCGGTAATCTTCATCGTGTTGTAGCAAAGCCCGTCATAGGTGCTGTTGGTGATGGCGGCAAGCCGCACCCGGGCGTTCTTGTCGGTGATGAGGGGACTGTCGGCGATCTTGGCCCGAATCGCGTCCGCGTCGAACTCATGAAGTGATATGGGGCCGATGGTTCCGTAGGGGTTTCTGGTGGGCATGAAGTAAACCGGCACGGCATCGGTGAGAATGATGGCGTGATTGATGCTCTTGTGGCAGTTCCTGTCAACCACAACCACATCCCCCGAGGCTACCATTGCGTTCCACACCATCAGATTCGATGCGCTGGAGCCGTTTGTTACGAAAAATGTCTGGCTCGCGTTGAAAACCCTTGCGGCATGCCTCTCCGCGGCACCGATCGGCCCCTGGTGATCCGGAAGGGAGCCAAGCTCCGGCACCGACACCGAAAGATCGGCCCGAAACATGTTCTCGCCGAAAAAATCGAAGCAGACCTTGCCCGCGGGGGTTTTCATGAAGGCCACACCCCCCATGTGACCCGGGGTGTGCCATGAGTAACGATACTCCTCGGCATACTTCACCAGTTCGCGGAAGAACACCGGCAGAATACCTTCGATGTACGAAAGAGCGGCTTTCTCGATCCTTCCCGCGATGAAATCCGGTGTGTCCTCCGCCAGCCAGATGTATCCGTCTATCTCCCGGAGAATGCCTATCGGCAGGCCCTCGACACTGAAACGGTCCGTCATCAGCAGTACCGGAAGAACATCGCTGAAGCGTCGGATTCCCCTGAGAAAATCCTGGGGCTTGTCGGTTTCAGTGTTCCAGTCCACCACGGCGCAACCCAGATTGGGGTGGGTGTGAAAGTCTCCCAGCCCGTCGGTGCAGTTGTGGGCTTTAAGCACATTGAAGCCGGAACCCTCCAGCTTCTCTGCGATGGCCCTCACCCTTCTGCCTTCAAGGGTTTGTGAACCGATCTCTCCGCTGACGATGAGAATGGGGAAGGAACCCCTGTTAACTGCCTTCATGGTGCCTGCTCCTGAAAGAGTGCGGGGAATTCACTGGAAGCATTTGATACGGAATATACACACACCGGAGGCAAGCCTATCAGGGCTACACACTGGAATGCTTCTTCCGCACTACCCAATGCATACAATAGATAAATGGTGCTTGGGAGAAGAACTCATTAATATTCTTAAAGCTGATTTCGATATTGTTAAAAAACAAAGAAGCGAGAATAAGAATAATTTAGTATGGTGTCCCCCGTAAGTGGCGCAGGGCGAAGGCGGCGGCGCCGAGGCCGTTGTCTATGTTCATCACGCCTATTCCAGGGCTGCACGAGGAAAGCGACGAAAAAAGCGCGGTCAGACCCCCCAGCGAAGCGCCGTAACCGGTGCTTACCGGCACCGCCACCACCGGCCCGGGAAAGAGCCCCCCAAGCACGCTGACGAGGGCGGCATCCATGCCGGCGCACACAATGCAGACCGAAGCCGAAAGAATCCGGGGAAGCACCGGGCCCAGACGGTGAATCCCCGCCACCCCCACATCGCTTATCAGTTCCACGGAAACACCCATGGTGCGCAGCACCAGCGCCGCCTCACCGGCAACGGGAAGATCGGAAGTTCCCGCGGTGACCACCGCCACGCTCCCCTCATTCCCGGGAACGGCGCCGGAGTACTTCCCCGCCACAAAAAACCGCTCAAGCGCGTGGAACACCCCTTCGGGGAACGCGGAAGAGAGTGCGGAACCCATCTCATCCGACACCCGGGACACCATGGCAAGGCCTGTCCTTCCCAGCATGGAGGACACGATGGGAACAACATGGGCGGGCGTCTTGCCCTGCCCCAGCACCACTTCCGGAAGCACTGCCAGCACGCCTCGAACCCAGTCCACCCTGCTGAAGCCAAGGTCGTCGTGGCCATGCGCCCGGAGAAGTTCCATGGCCTCCGGCAGGGAGAGACCGACGGAGTCCAGGGCCCGTTCCAGCGAGGAGAATCGGCGGTCATCCATTGAAAAGCTCCGACGCGATTCCCCTGGCCCTGTCCAGCACCACCTTCACCGGAACTCCGGCGGACTCGGCCAGAGCCAGGCACTCGGAAAACTCGGGCATCGCGTTCACAACCTTCCCCTTCCACAGGCCAAGCTTCACATTCACCGGGCCCCATGGGGTTTCCACGACGCGGAACTCGCGCCTCAGCACAACCCGGCTCTGAAGGGTTTCCCGAACCCCGAGGGTGGTGGAATGGAGGAACAGCTGGTCAAGCACATCGTTCCGTTTCGCAGGAGGCAGGATGATCTGGATGGAAAGCGCGGGCCGGCCCTTTCTGCCAAGGCACGCCACACACCAGCAGTCCACCGCCCCGGCGGCCAGCAGCCGGGATGACAGCCCGGGCCAGAGCCTGGCGTCCATGTCATCCACCAGGGTCTCCAGAACCAGGCACTGATCCGAGCCGCCGGCATCAGAACCTATAACGAGGCCCAGCAGATTCGATCTGCCCGGAATATCCCGGGAGCCCGCCCCCATTCCTGAAACCTCGCCCACCATCAAGGGAGTGCATTCCCAGTCATCCACCGCCGCCCGAAGAATGGCGGCGCCGGTGGGGGTGGTGAGTTCAAAAGGCACCGTGGTCCGCACCACCGGAACACCGTTCATCAGCCGAACCACCGCGGGCACAGGCACCGGCATGGTTCCATGGGCGCACTCAACCGAACCGGAGCCCAGAGCCACAGGTCCCGAGCAGACCCTGGCAACCCCCAGCAGCTCCAGCCCCGCGAAGGCTCCCACAATGTCCAGAATGGCGTCCATGGCCCCCACCTCGTGGAAGTGAACCTCCGACACCTCCACTCCGTGAGCGAAGGCCTCCGCCTCGGCCAGAAGCCTGAAGGCGGAAAGGCTCTTCTCCCTCACCCGGGGATTAAAGTCGCTCTCCCCGATGATCTTCTCAATATCGGAGAGGTGCCGGTGGCGGTTTTCACGGGGAATGGAAATCTGAACACGGGTACCCCGAATACCCCCGCGCATCACCTGCTGGCAGGAAAGGCTCCACCCGTGAAGGGGAAGCCTGCCGAGTTCCTCCGACAGGGCGGCCCGGGACACTCCGCAATCCACAAGGGCACCGAGAATCATATCACCCGATACCCCGGAGGACGGGTTGACGTAGGCGGTTCTCATACACTCTCCCTGAAACACTTGGTGGAAGGAACTGCTATCATACACGCAAAGGAAAGGTTCCGAAAATGATGAGCGGCAGACTGGGGAACATCCTTTCCGGCCACAGCCCCCTTGCGGTGCTGGTCTCCGGCGGTTGCGACAGCGAGGTGCTTCTCCGGGCCGCTGTGCGAACACTGGGACCGGACAATGTCCTCGCCCTTACCGCCCGAACACCCTTTCTTCCAGCCCTTGCTCTGCGTCGGGCGCAGGATCTTGCGGAAAGCCTTAAAACGCCCCATCGCACACTCGAGATCAATCTCATGGTCAACCCTCACATCGCAAACAACACTCCCCTCCGCTGCTACCACTGCAAGAAGCTCATCTACACCGCGGCCGGACAGGAGGCAAGGGCATGGGGGACAACCCATCTGGCCGACGGCACCAATCTCGACGACACCCGGGAACACCGTCCGGGGCTGATGGCGGCGAAGGAGGAAAACATTCTGCACCCCTTAGCCCTGGCGGGCATAACCAAGAGGGAGGTCAGAAACCTCGGAGAAGCGCTGGGCATGAGGGATCCGGAACGCCCGGCGGACTCGTGCCTCGCCACCCGGCTTCAGGAGAACAATCCGGTCACTCCTGAACTCCTGGAACTTGTGGAGCGTATGGAGTCGCCGCTGAAGCATCTTGTCAGGGGCAGGTTCAGGGCGGTGATAGCAAACGGCGCCATCACAGTCCAGTTCCAGGAAAGTGACCTCTGCACGGTGCTTTCCCACCGGGCAAGAATGCGGGATCTGGCGGAAGCGGCGGGATTCAGGCTGAAGGGCTTTCCCGACGACGGAGAATAGTAGCCGCTTCGGAACAACCGCTATATTCCTATGCAATTGGTAGTTTACAGGAAGGGAGACTGAAATGAGACTGGCCGCGGTACTTGTGCTGATCACCGGCGCACTGGCACTGGGCGCCGACAGATGTGTTCTTCTGGAGTTCTTCACCTGGAACGCCTGACCCACCTGCCCAGGCAGTGCGGGCACTGTCGAGCAGTTTCTTGACAACCACCCGGGAACGGTGGCTCTGGTGGCGATTCACAACGCAAGTTCCAACGACCCGGTTTATCAGGGCAACCCGTCCCACCACACGGCCAGGAAGAACTACTACGGCGTAAACGCCTATCCCACCGTGATGGTAGACGGCCTGTACGATGCCTGGCCCCTCTCGACAATCCCCGGCTACTATTCCACAAGAATGGCGGTTCCGTGCCATCTCGACATCTCGGTCGCCGCCGACGGGAGTTCATCGCCCACCGAGGGCACCCTGACCTTCACCCTCACAACGGATAACGGGCTCGACACCCCCGCCGCCATTCACGCCATGATCAATGAAAGCGGGATTCCCGGCACCGGCACCTACTCCGGCACCTTCTTCAACTACGGGCTTCGCTGGAACCTCTTCAGCGCAGATGGAACAGCGGTTTCCTTCGGATCATCCCCGGAAACTATTGTCCTGGAAGTGGATTACGCCATCGATTCCTCGTGGGACTGGGACGAGCTATACCTCACAACCTTCGTTCAGATAGACGCCAACAGGGAGATTCTCAACTCCCATATGGTGAAAATGTCCGATCTGCTCTCCACCGGCATCGAGGAAGTCGTACCGACGGAACCGGACCCCATTCTCTCCGTGGGCTCCAACCCCTCCCGGGGCGCCGTTCATTTTACCGCCACGGTTTCCGGCGGCTCAGGCACCGTAAGCCTTTTCTCACTGGATGGAAGGCTTCTGGAAACCATGCCCGCCGGCACCGGAACCTTCACCCCTGAACGGTCCGGAATGTACTTCCTGAGGCTGGACACACCATGCGGTTCTTCCGAAACCCGTCCGGTGGTGGTGCTGAAATAGGAATCGGGCAGCCGGAGGGCTGCCCGAAACATGTAAAACAGGTCCTGTCTAGCGAATGACAGCGTGGAAGGCGCCGGACATGTCAGTCCAGTTGTCCACGACATGGAAAGTTCCCGAAACGGTGGTGTCGGTCACATGGGTGACCACCGCTTCCCCGACGGTCATGCTTGACCTTGAGGTCTGAATCGTGGAACCTCCGGTGACCATGATCGAGACTTCGCCGGTAAACTCACCGGAGCCCTGTGTGATGTCGTAGGTTCCCACCAGCGGATCGCTTTCCGGGGGAAGGCTGAGCGTGAGCCTGACCACCGCCTGACCCGGTTCCCTGGCAACGTTTCTGAGGTTTTCCTCAGTGTCGAAGTTGGCGATAAGAACCGTGCAGACGCTGTAGTTGGCATACTTGGAAACCAGGGCCTGCTGTGAGCCGATGTATGACCAGTCAATTGGTACTTCGAGGCCGGCCAGACCGCCATGGGTGGACTCTACGGCAACCCACGCATCAACGGGTCCTGCCTCGACCGCATCTTCAACTCCCTCTACGGGAACATCTTCCGTAACCGGAGCAACCTGCTCCGCGGGTTTGTCGCCGCAACCTGAAATGCCCAGAACAAGAAGCGCCGCCATCATCAAAGCAATGTATCCGCGAATCATCAATCAACCCTCCTGTCAGTGAAAACACTCCCCGCAAGAACGGGCATGATACCACAACGCCCGTCAATTCACAAGACACCGCGGTTTTCTGATCAGAAAGCGTTCTGCCGCCCGCCTTCCATGAACCACGCCACGGTTCGCGCCAGGCCCTCCTCGAATGACACCTCCGGCCTGTAGCCCAGAACCTTTTCCGCCAGGGAGATGGAGGCGCAGGAGTGCATCACGTCTCCGGGGCGGTGATCACGGTGGACGGGAACCACATCCGTTCTGCCCAGCAGACCCGCGATCTCCGAGGCCAGGCGGTTCACCGACACCGAGCCGTGGCAGGCCACATTGATCACCCTGCCCGGGGCGTCGGGGGCATCGGCGGCCAGCAGGTTCCCGTGGACCACATTCGCCACATAGGTGAAATCCCGGCTCTGTTCTCCCGAACCGTTGATGAAGGGCGCCCTGCCCTCGGAGAAGGCCCGTATGAAAAGGGGGATTACCGCTGAGTAGGGGCTGTCCGGGTCCTGAAACGGCCCGAACACATTGAAGTAACGCAGTGCCACCGTCTCAAGGCCGTAGATGCTGTGAAAAACCCTGAAGTACATCTCACCCGCCAGCTTGCTCACCGCGTAGGGTGACAGGGGCCCCGGGGAAAGCTCCTCATCCTTCACCTCACAGGGGGAGTTGCCGTATATCGAGGACGACGAGGCGAAGACCACCCTGCGCACCCCGGCGTCAACCGCTGCGTGAAGCACATTCAGGGTACCACCCACATTAACTTCATTCGAGGTTATGGGGTCGGATATGGACCGGGGAACCGAGGGCAGCGCCCCCTGGTGAAACACAACCTCGACATCCTTCACCGCCTGCTGCACGATGTGAAAGCTTCTGATGTCCCCCTCTATCACCTCGACATCCGCCGCCACCGACTCGAGGTTTCTCCGGTGCCCCGTTGAAAAATTGTCGAGCACCCGGACTTTCCTTCCCCGGGCAAGAAGCCCGCGCACGATGTTGCAGCCTATGAACCCCGCACCGCCTGTAACCAGATGCACTGCCATGAAAAGCCTTTCGGTTTGCTGAACGATTCTTCCGAAGGGTTCTGGCGCCCTTGTCCGATTCGCTGGTAAAACTACCCTCACAAATCCCGGGGCGCAAGAGCGGGCCAACGGGTCTTGCCTGTTCCGCGGAAAGCAACGAGGATATCCGGAACGGAAGAAAGGATCATGATGAACACTTATGGGAAAACCATCGGGGTTGCGACAAAAGGCTTCTCCGATGTGGTGAACATCACCGGGGAAACGGAGGCGGTTCTCATCGAATCCGGCATACAGAACGGCCTGCTCGCCGTTCATGCGGTGGGCTCAACCGCCTCGGTGACCACCATCGAGTTCGAACCCGCCCTGGTGGAAGACTTCAGGGAACTGCTTCAGGAGTTGATGGCGGACACCGTTGAATCACGGCACTCGGAAACCTGGGGCGACGACAACGGCTTCAGCCATCTCCGGGCTTCCCTCATGGGCCCGGGCATCACCCTGGGTGTGGAGCACGGCAGGACCGTCACCGGCACCTGGCAGCAGATTGTGCTGGTGGATCACGACAACCGCCCCCGCACCCGGAAGGTTCGCATTCAGATCATCGGGGTCTGACGGGGTCGGCCTTTCCCGAAGCGCCACGATTGTCACCGGCTTCCCTCAGATTCTTCAGCTTGCGCTCCATCTCCCAGTGCGGGTTCTCCCTCTGGATCCGCTCACCCAGTTCCAGCGCCTCATGAAACACATCGGCGTCTCCGGTGGCGGTGAAAAGGCTCTGAAGCATCCCGAATCGCTCTGTCCTGTCACTGGTGGATTTCAGCCCGTCCCTGAGAATCACTTCCGCTTCGGTGTGCCTGCCCTGTAGAACCAGCAGCCTTCCCCTGCAATTGGCCAGCATTTCCCGGTAGTCCTCCGGAATCCGCCAGGAAAGCACATGCCCAAGGCTTTCCTCCGCCTCTTCCAGCCTGCCCATGTCCATAAGCACATGGGTCATCTCCAGGGCGTAATCCGCCCGGTGCATGCCCATTCCGCACTCCCGGCAGATCTCGAGAACCTCCTGAAACATCTCAAGCGCTTCCTGGTGTCTGCCCTGCCGGTTCAGCGCTTCGGCAATGTTTCCCTTGGAAACGGTAATCGCGTCATTGCCGCCGTACTTCACCGCAAGTTCCTCGGCTTGCTTCAGGTAGCTGAAAGCCTCAGGGGAGGGCCCCCGTCTCTCCAGCATCGAGCCAAGGTTGCCCAGGGCGTGCAGCTCAACCAGCCTGCTTCCCGTTCTTCGGGCCAGCTCCAAATGTTTCCTGGTCATTCGCATGGCATCATCAAACCTGTTTGGAAGGTACTTGTACACCAGGGCCAGGTTGCCGATGCAGAGGGTTTCCATCATCAGATTCCCGGTTTCTGCGGCGTAGTCCAGAATCTCTCTGAGACCCTTCTCCGCTTCATCAAGACGCACCTGAAGCCTTATCATGCAGCCGCAGGCGTTGCCCAGAGCCCTGTAGGCCATGAGCCTGTCATCCGGTGATCCAGACCGCAGCTCGCGGTACACCGACAGCAGCTCCTCCATGGCCGGAGCCGTCTCGGCCTGCAGCATCCGGGCCCTTCCCCGAAGCATGAGAACCTGGGCTCTGAGGGCAGGGTTAATCTCCTCTATGCCCTCCAGATACTCCAGAGCCTCGAGGGGGTTGCCCCTGCAGACTTCCAGGTTGCCCCGCATCAGCCTTATCAGGCCCAGGCGTTCCGGGGCGGCCCCCGCCTGTGCGACGGCTCTTTCCAGCGAGGCTTCGGCGCTTTCCAGGTCTCCCAGAGAAATGTGAAGGTTGAACACCGTCCGAAGGGCTGCAAGCTTCCGGTCAATGTCGGTGGAAAGCTCCATCACCTTTTCCAACTGCAGCAGGCATGCGGAATTCATGCTGCGGGAGATCGAGTAGTTTCCCGCCTTCATGTACCAGACCGAAGCATGATCAAACCTTCCGGCCATCTCCAGATGATGAGCAACAAGCCAGGCCTTCTCCGGCTTCTCCCGCCACAACTCCGCCATCCCGTCGGCTGCCCTGCCGTGGATAACGGCGCGCTCACTGGGAAGCTGAAGACGGTAGGCCGCCTCCCGAAGAAGGATATGGACAAAACTGCACAAACCCTCGCCGGAAAGGCTCCACACCCTTTCCCTTACTCCGCTCGTAAGCAGATCGGTCCGGCTCTCCCCGGGACATACGAACTCAAGAAGCCCGCCTTCGAATTCCCTGCCCAGCACGCTGGCAGACAGCACCGCCCTTCTCAGCACTGGTTCCAGACGGTCCAGACGGGCCACCAGAAGGGCGTGCAGGCCTCCCGGAAACTTGTCCTCATCCGGGGGGAACTCGGCGGACTCCAGCAGTCCGGCGTACTGCTCCATGAAAAAGGGAATGCCCTCGGTTCTTCTGTGAAACCATTCCAGAAGCGGCTCGGATGGAACTCTGCCAAGGCTCCACTCCAGAAAAGCCAGGCATCCGGCAGGCGACAGCGGCTCAAGCTCAATCGTAATCGGTGAAAGGCCCAGTTCCTCTATCCTGTTCCCGAAATCGGGTCTTGTCAGGATCAGCATGGGGGGCCTTGCTTCGTCCAGTTCAGCGAGAACAGCAGTCAGAAGCCGTGAGGAGTCCGGGTCCAGCCACTGGAGGTCATCCACCACGAGAAGGGTTTTTCCCAGCAGGGATTTTCCCCGGATGAAAGCGGAGATCACCGCCACGGTGTTTCGGAACCTGCCCTGGGGGTCAAGCCCGCAGTAAAGCGAGTTCTCCCATCCCAGCCCCACAAGCGCCGCCAGAACCGATTCCGCCCTCAGCAGTTCGTCGGAAGCCCGATCCGCCGCAGGGTCGTTCAGCGCTTCGAGGCGGTCAATGAAACCGTAAAGATTCTCTCTGAACACCGGCATCCCGTCTTCAAGCCCCCTTGTTCCCAGCCAGCCCGAAAACCAGTCGGCAAAGATGTCGGAACCGTTGGCGTACATGCCGGAGCATTTCAGGTTGATGTGGAAAACCTCCGGGTTCCGTTCTCGCATCTCCACCGCCAGCCTGGTCTTACCCATGCCTGTGTCGCCAATCAGCAGAATCGAAGCACCGGGTTCCTTCAGCGCCTCCGCAAGCCTTGCAAGAACATCGTTCCGTTCCAGAAGAGGGGGAGCCGCTTCCCGGGTCTCGGGCCTGTGCTTCCAGGGCGACAGTGAGTGAGCCACAACCCCGGGTCCGAAACCCTTGAGGTCGAGTTCGAGTGACCTTCGGGATTCAAGCCGGGACCCCTTGTTGAAGACCGTGTCGCACTGCAGGTCGTTCCAGCCGGAACTGTCATGAAGCCGGGCCGCCAGGTTCACCGAAGGCCCCAAAACTGTGTAGGATGTCATCATGGGAGTGCGGATCGCGCCGCTGAACACCAGCCCGGTTGCCGCCCCGGCCCGAACCCTGCCCGGCGCTCCGACAAACACCCTTTGAATGAATCCGTCCGCCCTTCGGGCATCATCCTCCCTGGTGACCGGCGCGCCGAAGACAACCAGCATCCTGTGGCCCTCGACCCCGGCTTCAAGACCGGATGTGTATCCGCCGAACTCGCCCGCGGCCTCCAGCACCAACTCCTGAAACTCCCTGGGGCAATTGCTGCCCCTGCGATTCTCCAGAGAAAGAAACACGCTGTACACATGCCTGAACTCGTTCACCATGCCGTTGTCGAAAAGCCGCGGAGGCGAAAAGCTGTTCGGAATCGACAAAGGGCTGGAGACGGTTTCAGTGCCGGGATGGGCATGGGGATCCTTCAACACGGGAATCTCTCCCGGTGCCGCTCTGGAACCTCCCCTGGCTGCCAGGCTCAGCGCCGAGCCCTGAAAACTGAAGAAAGACCAGCCCCGCTTCGGTATCACATCCCACTGCACCCGGCCTTCGCCCACCGATGTTCGAAGCGGCAGGAAACCCGCGGCAGACCGGGAATGGAAGAGCTCACAAGCCCTGGACGCCTGTTCCGCACCCCCGTGGAAAACCACGGTGACCGCGTCTCCCGCCAGGGATACAGGATATCCGTCAAAGGCGACGCAGGCCTCCACCACCGAGGAAAGGGTGGAACTGACCTCTCTGGAGAGCTGTTCCGCGCCTTCGGTGCCAAGCCCCGCCATTCCCTCGAATCGGGATGTGTAGCCACAGATGTCGGCAACCAAGGCCGCCCCGTGGAACCCCCCCGAGGTTTCACCCCTGGAAACGGAGTCGAGAATGATGCGTGGAACCTTTATCAAACCGTATCCTTCCGGAGTTCGCGGGACTCGAAAACAGTACAAAAGAAGCCCCCGAAAAGCAACCTGCAACCTCGGGCTGATAATGGCGCATACCAGTGAAAAGGCGATAAACAGAGCGGGCCGGGAAGAACCCCGGCCCGCGGGAAAACCTTACCTGGTAACCACCATTCGCACGGTGGAGGATGATCCCAGGTGGGAAAGCCGGGCGAAGTAGACACCCGGAGAAAGGGTGGAAGTGGAGAAGAACACGGTGTGTTCACCGGCGGGAAGCGAAGAACCGGCTGCGGTCTCCACCTGCCTGCCCGTGATGTCGTACACAGCGATTCCGGCCTCGCCCTGGGAAGGCAGGGTGAAGCTGATCGAGGCAGTTCCCCCGGATACGGGGTTCGGATGAACCGCGAGAGAAAACCCGGGGGCGACTTCAGGTGATGACCCCTCAACCCCGGTACCGTAGTAGCTGCGCCAGACGGAACTCGCGGGGGTTCCGGCGTAAAGGTAGAAGTTGGGGGAATCATGAAGAGTCTTGATGGCCAGAGGGTCGTTGCCTATCTGGGTGGGAACCCCGGACCACCCCTCCCAGAGCCAGATGCCCTGGGTGGAGGTGCCAACCAGAAGGCTCTGGCCGTCACTGGCGATAACGGCTTCCAGAGAGGAGCCAAAGGAGGTTGTGACCCTGGTCCAGTTCACTCCCCCGTCCACCGATGAGAACAGCCCGGTGCTGGTGGCGGCTGCCAGATGGTTCCCGTTCGAGGGGTTCACCAGAAGCCGGTAAGGCGTTCCCTGATAGCCGGTGATGGCCTGGCTCTGCCAGGACGCGCCTCCGTTTTCGGTGAAGTAAAGCATCCAGGCGCTGGTTTCGTAGGCCAGCAGGAACACCCTGTCATTATCCGACGGGTCCACCGCTATCGTCCTGGGATAGCGGTAATCGGTGCCGGTGGAGAGAACCTGCCGGGTCCAGGTTGATCCGTTGTTCACACTCCTGGAAAGAACTATCTCGTAATTCGGGTTGGTGTACTTGTAGCCGGTGTACCAGAAGGTGCTTCCGCCACCGTAAACAAGGTCGTAACCGCTGCCGTAGTAATTGTCTATCATTGTCCAGACGGAACCTCCGTCTGTGCTCCCGTAGAGCTCGACCCCGCCTCAACCACTCCCTTCAAGGCCCATCAGCACATTGGTGCCGTTGGAAGCCATTCGCACGAAATCCCCACAGCTCGAGGGGGTGCTCATGTACTGCCAGTACGTCCCGGGGCCGTCTTCCATCCGGAAGAGCCCCTGACTGGCAAGGTTGACCCAGATGTACCCGTTGCTGTAGGTCATGGAGTTCACATTGGCTATGGTGAGGCCGGAGTTGCTTGCGGTCCAGGAAGCGCCGCCGGTGGTGCTGCGGAAAAACCCCGCGCTGCTTCCGGTATAGGCCAGCGAGGCGTCCTCCCGGTCCGGCACTATCCATTTGCAGTTGCTTCCGGAAAAGCCGGCGGTGACATTGGTCCATGAAGAACCCGCGTTTACGCTGCGGTATGTCCGGTTGAGCCCGGCCCCGAGAACCAGGTTGTTGTCAACGGGGCTGAAACTCAGCCCGTAGTTGTAGTACTGGGTGATCCGGGTCCAGTTGGAACCGCCGTCGGTGCTTCTGTGAAGCGCCAGATACGCCCCGGCCAGAATGATGGCGGGGTTGGTGGGATGAAACGCCAGACCCTCGAAGTAATAGTCGGTTGAGGCTCCGGGAGGGGTGGCGTCGAAGAATGTGGTTCCCCCATCGGTGGAACCGAAGAGCTGGGCCACAGTTCCCCCGTCGGACTTGTAGCCCCCCACGATAATGTAATCCGGGTTGGAGGGGGCTACGGCGATGCTTCTGCCGTAGGAATGTATGCCGGGGTCGCCAAGATAGGTGCTGGTCCAATTGGCGCCGCCGTCGGTGCTCTTGAAAAATGTTGACCGCCAGTGGCTTCCGTCGTACTTGTAGCCGGTGGCGTAAACCACCGAGCCATTGGTCGGGTGGGTCGCTCCCAGCCAGTACACCGTGTTGGAGAACGAGCCCATCGTCCAGGAGTAGCCGCCGTCGGTGGACCTCCATACCCGGCTGCTTCCAAGGGCGACAAGGGTGCCGTTCTGGGTCATCACCATGTCGTAGGGTGTTGATCCCGTGAAAGTGGAAAGGGACTCCCAGTTGAGCCCCCGGTCAGTGGATCTGACCACAACGGTGGGGTTCGCTCCGGACATTCCGTAAAGAATGTCCGCGTCCACCGTTGACTGAATCACCGCCTTGATCTCTCCGCCCTCGGGCCCCAGACACTCGAAGGGCCCGTAACCGAGAAACATCAGCAAAAACAACGCTGCCGCCATCGACGCCTCCTTTCCAGAAACTTTTTCAAACATCCTGGAATACTATTCGGCAATAGCGGCGCAAAAGCAATGCCGCTATTGACTAAGAGAGTTTAGGGGCATTGACACAAGGAATTGAGTATTATATGTTTGGCAACCGGAGGAGCCGATGATGAAAGTAAACTGGAAACACGCAATCATCGGTGTAGTTATTGGTGTTCTCATAACCCTTTTCATTCGTGGCGAGCTGAAAGAAAGGGAAGCGTTCAGTGTTCAAAGCCAGGAGACCGGATTTGAAGAGTAAGCTTTTCTCCCTCATCGGAGGCCTCACAACAGGCATCATGGTCACCATGGCGCTTGTGCTGTCGTCCCCGTCCAACCCGGTGCAACAGCAGCTTGTCGACCATGGCCTTCAAAAGCTTCCGGTCCCGCTGCCCGACAAGCCCCTGGTCACCGCCATCCCTCAAACCCCGGAAGAAACAACCCGGGAAACCGTCTCCGAATCGCCTCGCACTCCCGCGAACCCCGGGCAGGTGGTTACCGCCACCCCGGTAACGCCGCTGGTTGTCACAACCGTTCTGCCTGACCAGACCACAAGAAACACCATAGCCCAGGCGGGAACACCTCCCGTGCAACCCCGTTCTCCGCACCAGCTGTCGCAGACATGGCACCCCACCGCGCCCCACACGCCCAGATACATGCCGCATTATCAGCGAGACCACAGCCAGCAGGAATCCTCCTCCGCCGGAAATGAACCCCGCCCCCCCAGGCCGCCGGATGGCTCCGCTCCCGCGGGCGCCGGCTCAAGCAGATAACTCTCGTTAAGAGCTTTCGAAATCCATCGGAACCCGCATGCTTCAGCACCCAGCGCGAACAGCCTTCTACGGAGTGAACAGCTCAATGGCTCCGGGAGAGTACAGAGCACCGGAAGCATGGCCGGACATGGGCGCTCTGACAGAACCAGGCACCACACCGAACCGGGGGAATACCCTGGGGGCCGCTTCGGGCTGATACCGCCGGCAGAATCTCCAAAAGCCTGCAGGGGGCGCTCCGAAGAGCTTTACGGAACCGCGGCCGGAACTTATCATCCCGCGGTTGAAGCACACCAAAACGGAGGCCCCATGAAACCCATTACCGCGGCATTGCTGTTGGCTGTCGTCGCATCGGCGGATATTGGCCTGACACAAATCACGGAGAGCCTTCACCTGGCCCAGGACATGTCGGAAGTGCTTGTCCTCATGGGCGGCGACTACACCGAAGTGATGTCAATGATGGTGGAGATGCCCATGTGGCGCTACGACTTTCCGGCGGAACCCGGCTACACGTATTCCTGCCCCCACGGCGAAGACGAGGTGGACATCCACGGGCTGCAGACCGGACGCATGGCCATGCAGCTCTTCATCTCCTGGACCGACACGGATCAGGTGTACGACTACACTATCTACATCGGAACAGGAACAGGTTCCGTCAACGAATACCGGGTGTTCGCCGACGGCACTGTGAGGAAATCGAGGATCTGACCCCCGGCGCGAAACATGTTTAATGCTGGAGTTCCGGCGCAGCCGGAGAATGCCGGGAGAACACCGCTGAAGCAATAAACAAAGGATCCGGTCAGGCGTCCATCCGGTCTGAGGGACGGCTCGCAGCCCCCTCAAGCTCTCTGACCCTTTTCAGCGCCGCATCAAGCCGCTTCTCGGATGCGACCACTTTCCTGAAGGCTTCGGCCTGAATCTCCCTCTCCCTGATGCAGGTTTTCACTTCCGACGCGATTCTGATCCGGGAAACGCTGTCTTCAAGGTTTTCCGCGTAGATGTCCTTCTCCATCTCGATGTGCTCGGAGAGAGCGTCGTACGCTTCCCTGCATTTTCCCTGCGCGTGGAGTGTTTGTGCTTTCAGCTGCTTGAGTTCGCTCTTGGTGCTCTGATAGCCCGGTATCTCCGAATACAGCTCCTCGCATTCGGCGATGACTCCCATGGCCTCATCGGGATTGCCCATATCCAGATGGCTTCTTGCCAGGTTCTGCAGCACCAGAGCCCTGAGATTTGGCTTCAGGCCGGTTTCCGCCAGAATAAGCGCTTCGCCGCATACGGCCAGCGCCTGCTTCGGCTGCCGGTTTTCCAGCATCGCCGCTGATGTGTTGATAAGCGACAGAAGTATCTCGTACTGGTTGCCCAGGGCCCTTCTTATCCGCAGCGCTTCCTGATGACAGTGAAGGCTTTCTTCCGGCTTTCCCATCCTGCTGTAAACCTGGGCAATTCCGTCAAGGCTGTAGGCCACTCCGGGTTTGTCCACAAGCGTCGCGAACACATCCAGCGCTCTTTCGAGCATCACCAGCGCCGAATGGTACTCTTTCCGGCTCTTGAGGATGATGGCGATGTTCACCAGCGCCCGGGCCTTCTGTTGCTCGAGATCATGCTTTTCAGCCAGGTCGAGAACCTTCAGGTGGTACTCATAGGCGGTGGCCCTGTCTCCCAGATTGTGGAGAAGTGCGCCGCAGTTTCCGTACACCACCGCGGCACCCTGGTAGTCGGCCCCGGCAAGCATAAGCTCGGCCGCTTCAATGTTTCGCTCAAGCGACTCTTTCAGGTGCCCGTGCTTGAAGTGGTAATTCGCCAGCAGTCTTGCGAACCCGGCCCTGACTCCGGCCAGATCCTCCACTCCGTCGGTGATTTCCAGCGCTTCAGAGCAAATGGTCTTCGCGTCCTCATCCCTGTTGTCCCGCAGAGTTTTGTCGGCGTGTTTGTAAACCTTCTCCGCGATTGACAATAAACGGGGAATGTCTCCTCTGGAAATCTCGCTTCTCAACTGCTCAATTCCGCCACACCGCATTCCTACCGTCACTTTCATCAAGACCTCAAAAGAATACATTACCGGGCATCAAACCACAAGCTCCGGTCCATTGCAGCCAATGACTTCAATGCAAAGCATGCGTAAAAGCCGTTTCGCCAAACCTGGAGAGAAACGCTCGCTGAAAGCGTTGCCTCAAACACAGCCTCTCCCCATGATCGTGAACTGAAGCCCGGGCGAACCCACTTCCAAACCGGGGCAATCCGTCGGAGGCAGGAGACTGGCAGAAGGGGGTTACCGCCTGCTGTCCAGCGCTTTCCGCACCGCCCGAAGAAGAACATCGGCGGAGTAGGGCTTCTGCACCAGGGCAAGCCCCTTGTGAAGAACGAAGTTGGTGTGAATCGCGTTCTCGGAGTAACCGCTGGAGAACAGCGCGGGTATATCGGGACGAATCTCTCGAATCCGGTCGAGTGCGTCGTGCCCGCCCAGCCTGGGCATGATCACATCGAGAATCAGCAGGTCAACGGAGGGATTTGCTTGAAACACCGACACCGCCTCCTGGCCGTCAACGGCCTCGAGAACGGTATAGCCCGCCTTTTCCAGTATTGTCCGGGCCAGGTCTCTTACCAGGTCGTCATCCTCGGCCAGCAGGATGGTTTCGGTTCCTCCGACGGCGGTGCCCTCAAGGCGGGAACCAACCTTCCGGGCCTTCTGTTCCGTCATGGGCAGGTAAACCTTGAACAGGGAACCTTTGCCTGTCTCGCTGTAGGCGCTGATCATTCCGTCGTGCTGCTTCACGATGCCGTAAACGGTGGCAAGGCCGATGCCGGTGCCCCTGCCCTCCTCCTTGGTGGTGAAGAAGGGCTCGAAAACACGATCGAGAACCTCGCGGCTCATGCCCTCTCCACTGTCGGTCACCGAAAGCAGAACGAACCTGCCGGGACGGGCCCAGGCGTGAAGGGCGCAATAGTCGGAATCAATCACCACATTCATTGTTTCAATGGTAAGCACGCCCCCCTGGGGCATGGCGTCACGGGCATTGACGCAGAGGTTCATCAGCACCTGCTCCATCATGCCCGGGTCGGCCCGAACCGAACCCACGGCGGCGCCGGGCAGCCACTCGAAGCGGATGTGCTCGCCTATCAGGCGCCGGATCATTCTGAGCATGTTCTCCACCAGGTCGTTGAAATCCAGTGTCTGAAGTGACATCACCTGCCGGCGGCTGAACAGCAGCAGCTGCCGGGTAAGCTCGGAGGCCCGTCTGGCGCCCTCGAGGATTTCCGAAACATTCTGAACCGCTTCCGGTTCACGGCAGGTATCGGCGATCATCTGGGCGTGGCCCATGATAACCTGAAGCATGTTGTTGAAATCGTGTGCCACACCCCCGGCGAGCTGGCCGATGGCTTCCATCTTCTGGCTCTGCAGAAGCTGGTGCTGCATCTCCTCCCGCTCCTCCTCCGCCCTTATCCGGGCATCCCGTTCCCGTATGGCCGCCAGGGCGTAGGCCAGGTCTTCGGTCATTTCCGCCAGAAGCGACCTTTCCTCTTCATCCACAGCGATTCCGTCCTGAAGCGCCACCGTAAGGTAGCCGAACCGGTCACCAATGTAATCAAGCGGCGAGCAGATGGCGGAACAGAAACGGCACTTCTTCGCCAGGGGGCAGGAACCGCATGTAAGCTCCCGGTTAACCTCAACGGAGGGGTCTCCATCGATCAACAGGTCGAAACAGTCCGGCATCGCTCCGGACGAGAGCATCGATTCAATACCAGGCACCTGTTTTGCCAGACCGCCGCCCGCCCAGGAGACAGGACGCCGGGATTCATCCACAAGCACCAGCAGCGCGGCCTGGTAGCTTCGGTGCTCCACCATCAGATTCACGGCCTTCTCGATCAGTTTCATGGGGTCAGTCTCCCGGACGATGAGCTGATTCACATCCCGGATGGCCCGCAATACAAGGTTGAGGTGTGCTATCCGGGCTTCGGACTTTTTCACCGATGTTATGTCCTGAAACGAGCCGTGTATTTTTACAGCCCTGCCGTCCACAATGTCGGGCTTTCCAATGGTGCGAACCCACTTCTTCTCGCCGGAACTGGTCACCAGTTCCAGCTCAAGATCGTATGGGGTGCCGTTTTCCGAAGCTTCCCGGACCGCCTCGAGAATCCGGCGCCTGTTTTCCCCCTTGTAGAAACTCAACCCCATCTCAAGGGAGGTCGCCTCCTCCGGAGACAACCCGTGGATCAACGCGACCTCTTCCGTCCAGGTTCCCTCACCTGTTTCGGGGTTGAACTCCCAGCCGCCCACCTGGGCGATCCGGCCCATATCCCGAAGCAGGGAATCCTTGTAGCGCTCCGCCTCTTCAGCTTCGTGTTCCCGGGTTATGTCCTGAATGTAACCCACCACCCGCACCACCGAACCGTTCCGCCTTACCGCAAGGCCGGCGGTGCGGACCCACATCTCATCGCGGGCATGCGACAGGAACCGGCATTCCAGCACATAGGGCTCGCCGGTCTCAACGCACCGGGCGAAGGCTTCCTGAACTCTCTCCCTGTCTTCAGGATAGTAGCATTCAAGGCTGGAAATGATGTGCTTTCTTCCGATGGATGAAACGGTGTCAGCTTCAATCCCGTGAATCCTGTATGTCTCCCGGGTCAAGAACATCCTGTCAGCCCGCACATCGTATTCCCATCCCCCGAATCGGGCGATCTCCTGAACAGTATTCAGCAGGGACTCGCTGCGGGAAAGTTCCAAAGTGCGCGAACGCACCTGTCGCCGCAGCAGTCGGACCCATAGAACAACCATAAGGAACACGAAGGCCAGAGGAACCAGCACCATTCCGGAAACCCTCAACGCCTCCGTCAGAGTGACCGGCCTGTCCTCCTCGTAGGAAGCCATCCATTTGCCGAATATCCGCCTGTACCCGCCGGTTTCCTCAACGACCCGAAGCCCCTCGCTCAACTCGGCGAGAAGGCTCAGGTTTCCCGACCGAACCGCGAAGCAGTACTCAGCGGATAAAATGGGAGCCTTGCCCAGGGTCAGTTCCCACCCAGTCCGGTCCATCACCCAGAGCGCTGTAACCCGGGATACAACTGCGCAGTCATACTCACCGGACACGACCCAACCAAGCGCTTCTTCCTGGGACACCGAGAGACCCAGGGAGTCGAACCCGTTTTCGGAGAGGTGGTCGTGCATTATGTCGCTTCGCTGCACCGCCACAGAAAGCCCTTCAAGCTCACCGAGGGAAGAGGGGGCCTCGCCCTCCCGCACCACAGCCACATAATGAACCACGGTGTGGGGCTGCGTGAACCCGAACTCACGGCCCCTCTCCGGCGAGTAGAACATTCCGGTCAGCGCGTCCAGCGAACCTTCCAGAAGCCCGGCCCGCACAGAGGACCAGTCTCCCAGCCTTATCTCGATGTCGAGCCCCACCTCCGCGGCGACGGCCCGCATGAGGTCAACATTCAGGCCTGCAGCGTTGCCCAGGGAATCCAGATACTCGTAAGGAGGCAAATTCCTGTCACCGCCGACTATCAGCCGCCGGGACGGCACCTCCATGTAGGCGAACCAGGCGGAGTGCAGATGGGAATAAGTGCCATCCGCCATCACGACTGCCAGCCCCTCGTTCAAAATCGCAAGAAGCTGGCTGTTTCCCTTCCGCACCGCGAAACAGAAATCCTGCCGGAAATCCATCAGCGGCCAGTCGAGAACCTTTACATCCGCGAGGCCCATGTGGTCGACAAGGCGCAGGGCAACAAGACGCTGCATCACCACCGCGTCAACGGAGCCGGCGGACAGAAGAAGCAGTGCCTCTTCAAACGACACTGTAGAAACCAGCTCAACCCCGAAATCGGATCGAAGCAGATACTCTTCCGCGTTGTCCCCCGCCATAACCCCTACAACGAGCCCGGAAAGGTCATCAACGGAACGGATGGAATCGCAGCCGGACCGGACCACCACCGCCCCATGCAGAGACATGTACGGGAAGGTGAAATCGAACAGAGGCTCCCGCTCCGGAGTCCGCCCCACAAGGGGAAGGCACTCAACCGAGCCGTCCACGAGCCACCCCATGACGGAAACCCAGGGCCCAACGGAGTAGGACACCTCGTATCCCATGGCTCCCAGAGCCGCTGTCAGCAGTTCAACGGAAAACCCGGCGGCGGCGCCGGACTCATCCACAAAACAGAACGGGGGGTAGTCCACCTCGCACGCTGAAGCAACCACGGAAGATGATAGCCCCGAGGAAGCAAGAAGAAGGCAAGTCAGCACAAAGCGCCGCAAAGCCACCCCCGATCAGACTACTGAAGAACTATAGTCGCAGGGCAGAGAATAAACAAGAACCACATGTCGTCAATATACTGACACATTGGCCTGACACGCCCGTCACCATCTTGCCGGATAGCGCGAAGTGATCCCCCGAGAGACAAGAACAGACAACATAGTAAACGCCAGACACACGGAAACGAGTGAGAGAAGCGCCCCTGAAGCCACTCGAAAACTTTGGCAAGCAGAATGCTTATCCTAATGCAATAAGCAGATATGATGGATTCGCAAAAGGAGATGTCACTAAATGTACAAACCCGGGCTGTTAAGCTGGTTGCTGCTCGCCATAGCTGGAATAGCACTTCCGGTGTTCATTCTTATCTTCATACCGGCCTGAAACCCCTCCCGGGCCGGTAGAAGAGACGATGGGGTCAGCCCGAAAAAGCGGGTGGCCATGGAAACATGGCCACCTGTTTTCTTTTCAGGCCGCGGGAATAAACCCGAAAACTGCTGAAGGCCACATGTCCGTGTTGGTCTGGACTGTATCTGCGTTGCTCAGCAACCCTGCAACGGATCGCCGGCAGGCATTCACGGCAGTGATACCGAGCTGCAAACCTGGGTTTCAAGTAAGCATACTGTTATCGAAGGATGATCGTCCTTTTAAAAGCACCACACCATTGAAGATTTGATCTACGCACTCCCAGACCACAGGATCCGCGGCTTGGAACTGACGGGGAAACACTTGCCCTCCATTATTGCCGTCACACCGATTCTGCGGCGAGGGGAGCATCTGTTTGCCGGTTCAGGGGAAATCGGAAGTCAATGAATGCCTGCCATGGATTATGTTGTATCCAACGGTGTAGCAGAGTTCACTGGTTGGAATGAATCGGATGGTCAGATCATCCAGTTCAACTGTCCTGCTGATCGTACGGGTTGTTGCCCATCCGGTATGAATGTTGTTGTTCCGACAGAACTCTGTCAGGGTTTTCAGCTCGCCGGGTCTTTCGGCGTATCTGTCAGACCATTTCACCTCCACTGCCCATACGGGCTTCTGAGCGGCATTCAGACGGACAATATCCACCTCTCCCTTTTTCCAGCGGCTGTAGTGAAGGTCGGCGTTCTCATCATGGAAGTACTGCGAGAACAAAGAGGTTTCCGCCAGTGAACCCATTTCTGGCGCATCGGCGCTCATCTTGGAGAACAGAGCTGTTCTCATCGAGGGGTTTGTCAGATAAACCTTGAAACACCGCGCTCGATTGAACCGCCGGGCGGACTCATCCAGACGGTGGACTGTCTTTATCAGAAACGCAGCCTCGAGGTATTCGATGTATCTTTTTATTGTGTTCTTGGCAACACCGGAATCCGCGGACAACTCCTGCAGTGATAGCTCATCCCCGGTGTTGAATGCAAGGGTGGTGAAAAGCCTGTTCAGTTCCTGCACATCACTTATGCCATAAAGACTTGGAAGGTCACGAAGGAGAACCTTGTCGATGATGTCTCCCTTAATGAACCGCGAAGGGTTCGCCTGTATTGCCTTCGAGAAGACCACCTCGGGATACCCGCCGTAACTGACGAACCACAGGAAGTGTTCGTTCAGAATGGATATGTCGCGAGCCTGGAAAGACGGTCTGCCTCCTGTCTCCTTCTTTCTGACGATACCCCCCTCGCCGATAAGATCCAGGTACTCGTAGAAGGTGAGCGGAGGCAGCAGGAAGTCCGTAAACCTGCCTGCACCGGACTCACGGCTCTTCAGGCTTAACGCGGCGGCGGCCGAGCCGGATACGGTTATTCTCAGATTGCTTGCCATGTCCGCAAGCAGCTTCAGGTGTATCTGCCAGTCTTTGAGATACTGAACTTCGTCGAAGAACACATAGACGGTTCTACCAAAATCAGCCCTCGACACCGTTCGAAAGAGTTCTATCAGCCTGTCCAGCCACAGACCGTTGTAGATGGGGTGATCAACGGATATGTACGCGATCTGTTCAGGAGCTGTACCCAGGGCCAGCAGTTTACCGATGGCGTGATGGATCAGAACCGTTTTGCCCACTCGTCGCGGACCCATCAGTACCAGTGCCCGACGAACACCAAGTTCTGTCAAAAGGGGAAAGAACAGATGGAAATACGCCCGGGGGGTCATGGCATCAAGCTCTTCCCCGATGCCTTTGCCTCTCCACCAGGGATTCTCCGCAAGCATTCTGGTCGCAAGCTGTTCCTGGGAAATTTTCCTCATTCCAACCCTCATTTAAGATCAATGCGCTGATTCTAATGGAGGACAGCACCGCATGAAGTTAAGGTCAATGCATTGACTCTAACAGGATACACGAATACATATCATTGTTCTGCAGCATGTTAAGCAACGCAAACAACGAACCGGTCACAACCCCTGGGTGGTTTTGCGCCGGAAAAGCACCTCGGTATGGATGTCTTTCAGCCCATCATCGGGGAAGCTCACCCCCGGAAGCCGAAGTCATTCCCCCATCACGCCGGAGAAAACCCCCATGGCATCAACAATGACCTTGCCGGGAAGGCCCAACCGTTCTCTACCGAAGTAGTCCAGCAGGTCACGGGGAAGAAGCTTCCTCCCTTTGAGTGGAAGGGCAATCTCATCGACATCGGCAAGCGGTTTGCCGATCGACCGGTAAACCGCTGTCGTGTTCAGGTAGTCGTAAAAGGAGGGAGGCATGCTTTCGGGGCAACCCGTATTCTCACAGATCATGGATCGTGTTCCCAGATGCATTTGACAGATGCGTGATCAACTAGAGCGGCGATTGCATGTGCCTTCACTTTTCGTGCAAAAGCCGGTTGCGGGAAATCTGCTTCATCGATGCTTCCGGGTTCCCGTAGGAACGAACTTGAACTCAGTCCGGGAGAGAAGAAGTCTGGGCATGGTATGATAGGCTCGCGGCATGGCCCTTCTTCAATGACTTGGGTGATGCTGTGCCATTGAAGCATAGTGTCATGTCCACCCTCATTCAATCGTCATGTACGCAATTTCGGAAGAGCCTCCGAATTGACATACGGGTATGTTTCAGCAATAGTACTGACGAAACAGGGGCATGTTTGAACGGATAGGGTGATGATATACAGAGATGTTTCGAAGGACATCGAGAGCTGGCTTTCCTCGCGCAGGCCTAAATGCCTTGTGCTGAGGGGTGCCAGGCAAGTGGGCAAGACAACTGCGATACGCAGTCTGCCGGCTGTTCTCAGTGGCAGATCAGGCCTTTGCGAGCTTAACCTGGAGAGGCATCCAGGCTTGGATGAGGTTTTCTCCGGGAAAGACACCGGAAGAATGCTCGAGGAAATTGCCTTTACTACAGGCAGATCCCCGAATCCCGGAGACATTGTTTTCCTTGATGAGGTGCAGGCGGCACCCTCCGCCTTCTCCGCCCTCCGCTACCTCGCTGAAGACTTCCCGGAACTGCGATGGGTGGCTGCCGGTTCCCTGCTGGATGTCGAGCTGAGGGAAAGCGTCTCCCCGGTTCCCGTTGGAAGGATGCAGTACCTTTTCATGGGTCCACTTTCCGTGGAGGAGTTCATCGAGGGTACGGGGGAGCTTGGGATGGAGCTTGAGTTGCTGCGGGAATGGGAACCTGGAAGATCATTTTCATCAGCCGCGCACAGGAACATCTGTGAAGCCCTCAGGAAGTTCTTCGTTGTGGGGGGCATGCCCGAGGTTGCCGAAGCCTGGCTGGAGACCAAAAGAACCGAGGAGGTGGCAAGACTTCAGGCATCCATCCTTAACACATACCGTGACGACTGTGCGAAGTACGCCGCCGGCACAGACCTTTCCATACTTCGAAGCGTGTTCGACCGGGTGCCCGCCATGGCCGGCGACAAGGTCATCTACAGCCACATTGCCCCGGAACACAGAGCCGGGAAAGTCCGCCGCGCCATCGAGTACCTTACCGATGCCAGAGTGATCACACCCGCTGTGCATTCCCATGGGAACGGGCTTCCTCTGGGAGCGGAAGCTGCCCCCGATGTTTACAAGCTGTACTTTCTGGATGTTGGGCTTGTCGCCCACACAACCGGCATTTCGAGGCTGGATCCGAACACTCTCTTCAGCCGGAAGTTCATCAACTCCGGTCGCCTTGCGGAACAGCTCATCGCGCAGCATCTGCTTTACAGGGCGCCTTCATGGGAAAGGCCTGAGCTTTACTACTGGCTCCGTCAGGGGCGAACAGGCAATGCAGAGGTTGACTTCCTGCTGGAAGGCCCCCGGGGAGTGATCCCCCTTGAAGTGAAGGCCGGAGCTTCCGGAAGTATGAAGTCCCTTCTGCGGTTCGTAATGGAGAAGGGTTCCCCAACAGCGGTGCGACTGGACATGAATCCCCCGTCGCTTAAGCGGATACAGCATGGCATTGGCAGTGAAAGCGTATCCTTCGAGTTATTGTCACTTCCACTCTACATGGTCGGTCAGATTGGGCGGCTTCTTTCGGTCCAACTCGGTTGACCGGCAGGAACCACAGGCAACACACCAAAGCAGAGCCCGGCCACAGAGGATCAGCCGCCTTGAAACAGGCTTCGACCTTTCTGCCGATGTGATGTTCCTTGCCTGGTGGAACGGGACCACCCTCATCGGAGGATAGTGATCGGTCTAACGGAGATGGCCATTGCAGCCAGGATACTGAGCTTCGACTCCCTGACGGTTCTCAGCGGGGCAGAACAGCATGGTGAGAGGATCAACCATCTCCCGGGAAAAGCTGCGGACAAGCTCAATCAGAGAATTGGGTTAACTACCCCGGTATTCCGCAGGATTCCCCGCTGTGTCAACCCGTTTTCCCTTCGAAGGCGCAGGGAAAAGGGCTGCGTACGGCAGGGCACTCAGGTTGTCTCCCAGCGGGCGGGCTTCACTGCCACCATAAAGCACCACACCGCGAACCGATATGCCACGGGCTCGCCCGGCTTCAACGAAGCGGCGCAGGCCTCGAATGTCATGCAAACCTATTCGGCTGCCTGCCTTGATCTCAATGCCCAGACAATTCTGGTCCTCTTCCAGGACGAAATCAACTTCGTCACCGCCACGGGTTCTCCAGTAACTGACTCGACGGCGAACAGGATCGATCCTTTGCCAGGCAAAGATCGTCTGGGCGATGGCCTGTTCCAGCCAGAACCCAGGATCAGCTCTCTGGACAAGGCCAGACCGGTCGTGTATCCCCGCCAGCCAGGCCGCCAGCCCCGAATCGCTCCAGAATAGCTTCGGGCTCTTGACCAGGGCTGCAGTTGGATTGGCAGTATAGGGCCGCACCCTTTCGATCTGGCATCCGGTTTCCAGTAAAGTCAGATACCGATGACAAGTAGCGTGAGCCAGACCGGCATCACGGGCAATCTCCGCCTGATTGAGCAAACGGGCGGTTCTCTGCGCGGCAATACGCATGAGCCGCTGAAAATCAGGCAGGCTTGCAACCTCGCTCAATTCACGCAAATCCCGTTCAAGATATGTCTGAACATAACCGCTGAACCACATCGCCCTTCCTTCGGGTGAAGGAATGTCAAGCGCAGGCGCGAATCCTCCTCGCAAGACCCATTCCATCCAATCTCCATGCCCGTTATGTGACAACCAGCGGGAATCCGGGCTCTGTTTCTCCGAGAACAGCTCGCCCAGCAGAGACTCCCCATGGGCAACACCCTCCCATTCCAACGGGCAGAAGGGACCAAGATCAAGGTAAATCGCACGACCTGCCAGACTGTCCGACACATTGCGCATCAGGCTGAATTGCGCGGAACCCGTCAGCAGATAGGCACCTGGAGTACGCTCCGCATCAACTCGCCGCTTGATTGCAGGCAGCAGTTCCGGAGCTCGCTGCACTTCGTCCAGCGTCATGGGGGGATTCTTCAAGAGGGAGTCGGGATCCCGACGAGCCTGATCAAGCACATCCAGATCATCCAGGCTGAAGTAGCGGCGCCGCGGATCAATATGCCGCACCAGAGTGGATTTGCCAGCCTGGCGGGCGCCGGTTACAACCACCACGGGCATCACGCTCAACGCTTTTTCGAGTCGTTGCTGAATCCACCTTGGTATAAATTGTTTCATGGCATGAAACATATTGTACCGAGCGAGCATGGTCAAGACGAACCCGCATGTTCATCCATGAGAAAAGTGGTGTGAATACGGAGCAAGCCCGACATCTGTCACGAGGCTCACCCAGGAGGAAGGCTGGCAGGCCCGTTCCAGTCTGATCGGACCCATCAGGGATCGCTTCATGCCGTGCGCAGATTGGTAAGCAAAAGGGGCAACTCCGGGAAAACCAGGCCGGGGATCACCCAGGATGGTTCATTCACTGATCGCGAATGAAACAACTCCCCTGCACTTGCGAAAGCCATCACAATATGCTAGTATATGCAAGTGGAATGCATGATTCAGGAGGAGCAGTCACTATGGAACAGCCGATGGCAATGGCTCAGTGGGTTTATCACCTCCAGTCCACGGGACGCTACTCATTTACCCGCTCCCAGGTGGAGTCTGATACCGGTCGTTCCTTTTTGGGAGTGCAGAACGCACTTCGGCGGTTGAAGCAGCAGAAAATCATCGTTTCTCCCCACCGTGGGTTTTACGTCATAGTCCCTCCGGAGTACAGGTCTGTTGGATCGCCACCGGCAAACTGGTTCATCGATGACCTGATGCGTTTTCTCGGACAGCCCTACTACGTCGGATTGCTCAGTGCTGCCGCAGTTCACGGAGCGGCTCACCAGCAGCCAATGGTTTTTCAGGTGATTACCCGCAAGCCGATCAGGGAGATGCGCGCAGGCAGGGTTGCAATTCGGTTCTACATGAACAGCTCCATCGAGCATTTTCCTGTGGTTCACAAACAGACAGAGACCGGAACCATGCGGGTCGCCACTCCGGAGACCACAGCATTCGATCTGGTGCGCTATCCCGCCGGTGCAGGGAACCCGGGAAATGTTGCCACCGTACTTTCCGAACTGGCAGACAGAATGGATAAAGGAGCGCTGGTCGCTTTGGCGCCCATTCTGAACACCACTGATGTTCAGCGCCTTGGCTACCTTCTTGATCAGGTTGGTTATGCAGACCTGGCCAATCCTTTGCATGAGTGGCTGTCCAGCCGGAATCCCAGAGCCGTTCCCCTGGTTCCCGGGGAAAAAGCCGAAGTAAATGTCGACGGACGGTGGCACATTCTGCCCAATGCCGACCTGGAGCTTGAAACATGATCCCTCGGGCAAACATCACGGCATGGCGGACAATCGCCCCCTGGCCCTCCAACGGCCAAAACGCCGGATAGGCTAAACCACAGGTCATCGTCATGTCCGGGGAAGAAGAGATTTCTCTCCAACCCAGGATCCCAACAGAAAAAGGCAAACCTTTCAACAGCAAGGTCAGCACCGCGAAGTTGGACATTCAGAGAGGGAGAAAAAGGTTGCATGCGCTATGACCAATTCTGTATATTCGGTCATACAAAAGGAGTCACGATGCCACGGGCGTTCACACGGGCTGAAACAGCAGAGATAGAAGAGGCTCTTCGCCGTGCCGCTGAAAACTGTCTTGCCAGGTACGGGGTGAAGAAAACCACCGTGGACGAACTGGCACGAAGCGCCGGCATCTCAAAGGGGTCTTTCTACAGGTTCCACCCCTCCAAGGAAGCCCTCTTCTTCCACACCCTTGAAGAGTACCAGAAAAGGCTCTTCCAGGACCTCGCAAAAACAGTGCAGGAAAGAAACCTCAGGGGAAGGAGCGGCCTCTCGGAGGCAATCTGGTACCTTTTCAGCGAAGTGAAGGATTCATTCCTCACAACCCTGATGCGCCCGGAAGAGATGTCACTGCTGCTTCGAGGGCTGCCGGAGGAGATGGTTTCCTCACACCAAAAGCTCGACACAGACGCGACCCGGGTACTGCTCGAGGCCCTGCATTTCAGGGAAGCATCGGTCAACGCCGACATCTTCTCAACGGCTCTCCGGGCGCTTGCCATGACACTCATGCACCGACAAACCATCGGTGAAGAAAACTTCGACGAGGCTCTCAAGCTTCTGATCCGTGGCCTTGTGCTCACGGGAGTGGAGGGGGAAGACGGTGGAGACTGACAGGGGCACAATAACAATAGAAGACATGGGCTTCTCATACACAAAGAAGGAACCCCTGATCGAGCACATGGGCTTTCAGGTGAAAAAGGGCGAGATCTTCGGCTTCCTTGGCCCCTCGGGCGCAGGCAAGAGCACCCTTCAGAAGATCCTCACCGGGGTCCTCACGGGCTACCGTGGAACGGTTCGGGTCAACGGATGCGAGGTGAAGCACCGCACCGCAGACTTCTACAGGAACATAGGCGTGGTTTTCGAGTTCCCGGGGCTTTACGGCAAGTTCACAGCCTTTGAGAACCTTGCCTTCTTCGGCTCCCTCCACGGAACGGATCTCGTTCCGAAAGAAACCCTTCTGGAAATGGTCGGCCTTCAGCGCGACGGCAACCGCAGGGTATCCGAGTTCTCCAAGGGCATGAAAACCCGCCTCAACTTCGTAAGGGCTCTCATGCACCGCCCGGGCATGCTCTTCCTCGACGAGCCCACATCGGGGCTTGACCCCTCCACCGCAAGGCAGATCAAGAGCATCATCACCAGGCAGAAAGACCTTGGTACCACCATCATCCTCACCACCCACAACATGCACGACGCCGGTGAACTCTGCGACAGGGTGGCCTTCATCGTTGACGGAACGATCCAGGCACTGGACACCCCGGACAACCTCACAAGGGGCACAGCCCCCTCCACCGTTACCTACACCTACCGGGACGGGGAAGGGGAACAGCACAACACCACCCCCATCACGCAACTCTCAACCGACACCACCCTCAGAAAAGCCATTGAAGACAACGGGCTGACCAGAATCCACTCCAAGGAACCAACCCTTGAGGATGTGTTCGTGGAAGTTACGGGAAGGGCGCTCCGATGAACACAAGGCGTTTCATCGCGGCAATGTCCAACGACATCAGGTTCCAGTACCGCTACGGCTTCTACCTGCTTTACCTGGTTGTCTCAATCGTCTACGCCGGCATTCTCCTTGCCGTGCCCCAGAACTGGCGCCCACTGGCGGCCGCGGTGATAGTTTTCAGCGACCCCGCCGCCCTGGGCATGTTCTTCATGGGAGGCATCGTTCTTTTTGAAAAAAGCGAGCGCACCCTCGACTTCCTCTTCGTCTCCCCCTTCACAACGGGAGAATACCTCTGGGCCAAGGTTCTCTCCCTCGCTGTCATTTCCACGCTGGCAGGCCTTGCCATCTCAGCCATCGCAATACAAAAAAGCCAGGTGATACTCGCAGCAGGGCTCTTCAGCGGTTCCGTCCTCTTCTCCCTCGCGGGCCTGGCAACAGCGGCCAGGGTGCGTTCACTTAACAGGTTCTTCATAAAGATCGCACCAATGGCGCTGGTTCTCTGGATACCACCGTTCATGGTTCTTGGGCAACAGATAAACCTCTGGCACCTTCCCGGCCCGGAGGCGATATGGCACCTCCACCCCGGCACAGCCCTTCTCCAACTGATGCTTGACGGCACGGAAACACAAGAGGCAAAACACCTGATAACGATTGCGGCGTGGATTGCAGTAATGCTTCCGGTGGTGAGCAAAAGAGTGAAAAGAATGGTCATGGAACTTGGAGGCATGCAACTGTGAGAACACAACAGGTCTTCCAGGCCGGCCTGAAACTGATCAAACGCGACGCGCTTCTTGCCATGCTCATCCCGGCGCCCATACTGATAGGGGTGGTCTTCCGCTACGGCCTCCCCGCCCTGGACAGCTGGCTGGCGACATCAATGGGCCACACCGCAATAGTCCCGCAGTTCAGAACAATGCTCGACCTGATGCTTCTTCTGCTGATTCCCTATCTCCTCAATATGGCGGCGGCCATGATAATGCTCGAGGAACGGGACGAGGGTGTAAGCCTCTACATGGCGGTATCCCCCCCGGGAACCAGGGGCTACCTCACCGGCAGGATAATTCAACCGGCAATCATCTCAGTGGTTCTCTCGGCAGCGATCTTCACACTCTTCAGATCATCCGACCTCAGCATGACAAGAGCGATACCAATAGCTTTACTCGCATCGGCCGCTTCGGTTGCGGTCTGCCTTGGGGTGGTTGCCTTCGCAAACAACAAGGTTGAGGGGCTTGCACTGATGAAACTTGGAGGCCTCTCCCTCATGGGCATCCAGGCCCCCTTCTTCCTCACGGGAACCTCCCAGTACCTCTTCTCCCCCCTTCCCTCCTTCTGGATGACCAAGGCAGCAACTGAACAGCACTGGCCTCTCTTCACAGCAGCCGGCATTACCGTTTCAGCTCTTTGGATCTGGCTCTTCTTCAAAACAGCAGGGTACACTGCCTCGGGGAGGAGGGTGTGGTGAGGGGGGGCCACCCCGACAACACCGAGTCAGCCACCCGCAGTATCGTTTGTTCCTTATGCAAGGCATGGATACATACGAGTAGTGATGGGAACACAAAGCAGCTGCCAAAACTACATATGATTACTTTGGTTCAATACAATGGGCTTTTCACCGAATCTGCTTACCATATGTTACATAGTGTTTTCAAAGCAAGTTTCGAGGTTTTACCAAACGGAGTTGTTTATGAGAAGAATAGCGCCAGCAGCAACACTTCTTTCGTTTCTTGTTCTGTTCCCATCCGAGGCTCATGAAGTGGTCCCACTTTTGTAGACAGCTCGTGGGTCGGTTTTCATTAGACTCAGGCAGCTTCATGGTTTCCGGTTTCCCGGCTTGAGTATACGGCATCCGGAGTCCTGTCTCCAAGA